>Ga0137415_10005520_pt1 | contig 12529 bp, 11 predicted proteins | sample CZODoug3_1_1_16f_FD_183082 | JGI IMG/M metagenome (GOLD analysis project Ga0137415, IMG submission 183082) | Vadose zone soil fungal communities from Angelo Coast Range Reserve, California, USA - CZODoug3_1_1_16fungal (Hybrid Assembly) | ecosystem: Environmental > Terrestrial > Soil > Vadose...
GACCGCCCCAAGCAGTTCTGCAGGCTCCTGGGCGACCGCTCGCTCCCCGCCGACACGCGGCGCCGAGCGACGCGCCTGATCGCGTCTGACCGCCTCTTCACCGTGGTGACGCGCAAGCACGGCCACTTCTACGGGCCCGATCTTGGGGATGCCGCGTCGGGGACCGTCGTAGTCCAGCCCGAGAACCGCGGCACGGCGCCGGCGATTCTCTACGCGCTGTTGCGTCTCTCGATCGCCGCCCCTGGAAGTCCCATCGCCGTCCTGCCGAGTGACCACTACGTCTCCGACGACGACGCCTTCATGGCGCGCGTGCGCCGGTCCTCAGACTGGTGTCCATTCCTTCACGCACGAAAGCGGAGAAGGATCGATGCCGATTCACATCGCGGCCGGTGAGAAATTCGCTCGTTTTGCGTTCACCTTCTACGGGCTAGCTGGTGATGTTCCCGATGAAGTCGAACTCGACCCACGACTGTGGGTTGTGAGGAAGCTCGATCTCGACGTCGCGAAGCACTGGGATGAGTGGATGGGTTCCATTACGATGAACGCGCTCCGAGACTCGAACTTCGTCTTCTACACGACGATGCCATCGTCGCACCCCAAGGATCACGACCAGGAGAACCTCGATCTTGTAGAGACGCTCAACTACCTCTTGTACGGGATTCTCCTATGCGGAGTACCCGAGTACCAGCAGGGGTTCTCACTGAATGGTGCGAACGTGAACGGAGAGATCAACGTTCGGCAGTTCTCCGATCTGAAGGACTATCAGCCAAGCGCAGAGATGCCATCGTTTAGGCTCAGCCTCAACGATCTGCGTCGGGCGACGCGGCTCATAGATCGTCTCCGAGCGGTCAACACCGGCGGTGTCGACTGGCCGCGTTTGCGGCGCGGCCTCAAGGTGCTATTCGACGGGACGGGGATGTCGAACAAGGATGGCGACCGACTCCATCAGTTCGTCCGTGCCGTAGAGGCCCTAGTAAAGCCGGAAATCACGCGGACACGGAAACAGTTCCCGCACCGCGTCTCGCAGACGGCTACGTTGGCCGACGAAGAGACACGTGCGACGCTCCTTCAGATCTTCAACCTTCGGAGCTATGTTGAGCACATGCACCCCGTTCTCGATTCTCTGGAGGGTGACGAGACGGTACGGATCTCGCGCCGCGCCACCTTACGGGAGACGTGGCACGAGGCGATGAGGTCGCACCGCCGGAGTTCGTGACGCTCGGAAAGGAGCCTGAGCGCCTCCCGTTGGAGCCAGCTGTGGGCGCCACCCGCGCCCGACGGAACGTCGGCGGCATCGGAGCCCGAGCGGACCTGCAAGCCCAGATGCTCCGGCGTGATCCACTTGCCTCGCGCAAAGATCATCGCCTCCACGACGACCGACTCGAGTTCGCGCACGTCGCGGCGCCAGGCGTGCTGCTCAAGCCGCCTGATTGCCTCGCCGCTCTCATTCGAGGCGCTCATGGACACGCGGCAAGCCAACCCGGAAAGAGTGTCGAACCGCCGTGGACAGGGCTCGATCACGAACAGGAATTCGGAGAGTTTTCGGAGAGTCGAAGGGGGTGGCGGGCGCCACCCCCTATCTAACCACGCGACTTGGTTGGTTGCGGGGGCCCGCAACCACCGATATCGACTCGTTTCGAAACGAGCGCAAACGCGCTTCAACCTGTATCTCAGAGAGTGCACCGGCCTCGCGCTGATCCGGCGCAAGCTCGGCTAGGCGACACTGAGACTGGGGACTGAAACGCGAGCGTCACGCAGGGGTAATACTGCTCTCTCCAGGTGGGGCTGGCGGCTGAGAACCCCTGCCCTTCCTCAATCGTTCGCTCATGCGCTCCAGGAGCACATAGAACACGGGCACGAATGGAATAGCCAGAAGAGTCGAAGCGAGCATTCCGCCGAAGACCACCGTGCCGATGGCCTGCTGGCTGGCAGCGCCCGCCCCGAAGGCGACCACCAGCGGCACCACTCCCAGGATGAAGGCGAACGAAGTCATCACGATGGGGCGGAATCGGCGGCGGGTCGCTTCGACGGCGGCCTCCGCTGTGGACATGCCCTCCCGGTGCAGGTCGCGGGCGAATTCCACGATGAGAATGGCGTTCTTGCTCGCCAGGGCGATCATCAAGACGAGACCCACCTGGGTGTACAGGTTGCTGTCGTAGCCGCGGCTCATGAGCGCCAGGACGACCCCCACCAGGGCCAAGGGGACGACCAGGATGACGGAGCCGGGAGAGGTCCAACTCTCGTATAGCGCGGCAAGCACCAGGTAGACCAGGATGATGGAGAGGGCATAGACGAGGTAGGCCTGATAGCCCACTTGTTTCTCCTGATAGCTCGTTGAGGTCCAGTCATAGGCCATGCCCTGGGGCAACGTCTCGCGGGCCAACTGCTCCATGAGGCTGAGGGCTTCTCCGGAGCTGAACCCCGGAGCGGCGGAGCCGTAAATGGACGCCGCCGGGTAAAGGTTGTAGCGGGTGACCAGCTCCGTGCCCTGGGTCTGCTTCACCTCGATCAGGGCGTTCAGGGGGACCATCTCGCCGTTCTGGTTGCGAACATAGAGATTTCTCATGTCCTTGGCCTGGAGACGGTAGCGGCTGTCGGCCTGGATATAGACCTGGAAAACCTGGTTGAACTTGTTGAAGAAGTTGATAAACGACGAACCCAGATAGCCCTGGAGGGTGTCGAACACGCTCGACGGCAGCACTTGCAGCGACTCCGCCTTGGTCCGGTCGATGTCCAGGTAGAGCTGGGGGCTGTGGGCGCTGAAGGTGGTGGCCAGGCGCTGCAGGTTGGGGTGGGAATTGCCCTTCTGGATGAGCTCGCCCGCGTTGCGCTGGAGTTCCGCCAGACCGAGGCTTGTGCGGTCTTCCACCATCATCTGGAAGCCGCCCGTCTGGCCGAGGCCTCGGATCGGCGGCGGGACGACGACGAACGCCAGTGCTTCCTGGATCCCGGCTAGCTCGCGGTTGATGCCGGAGACGATCCGGTCCTGGGTGAGAGCTTTGCCGCGTTCTTTCCAGCTCTTGTACACGACGAAGGTCGTGGAAATGTTGGGGACGTTGGCAAAGTCCAGGACCGAGAAGCCCCCGATGTGGACCCAGGCCGAGATCCCCTCGGTTTTCTGCAGGATGGCGTTGACCTTCTGCGCAACCTCCATAGATCGAGGCTGGGAAGCACCTTCGGGGAGGATGGACACCAGAATGGCATAGCCTTGATCTTCGGTGGGGAGAAAGCCCGTGGGCCGGCGCGCGAATTCCCAGACGGTCACGCCCATGATGATGGCAAACACGAGGAGCATGATGACCGGCCGCCTCACCATTCGGCGGACGACGCCCACGTAGGCATTGGTTGTTGCCTCGAAGATCCGGTTGAATCCCCGGTAGAACCAGTTGGGAGGTCTGTCCCCGCGTGGCTTCAACCAGAGCGCGCACTGCACCGGCTTCAAGGTGAGCGCGTTGAGGGCGCTGATCACAGCGGTGGCGGCGATGACGAGCGCGAATTGTCGGAAGATCTGTCCGGTGATTCCCGGCAGGAACGCGGCGGGCAGGAAGACGGCCACCAGGGCCAGGGTGATCCCCATCACCGGCCCGGTCAGCTCCTGCATCGCTTTGATGGTCGCTTCCTTGGGGGGCATTCCCTGCTCGATGTAGTAGGAGCTGTTCTCGACGATGATGATGGCGTCGTCCACCACGATGCCGATGGCCAGGATCAGGGCGAACAGGGTCATGAGGTTGATAGTGAAGCCGAGGGCGGCCATGGCGATGAAGGCGCCGATAATGGTGACCGGAACGGTGGTGGCGGGAACCAGCGTCCCTCGGAAGTTCTGGAGGAACACGAGGATAACGATGAGCACCAGGAAACCGGCGATGAAGAGAGTCCAGTACACGCCGGAGATGGCCTCCCGGACGAACAGAGTGGTGTCGTACCGGATGGCGTATTTCATGCCCTCGGGAAACTGCTGGCTCATCTCCGCCATGGCCTTGTACACGAGGTCGGCGACGGCAATGACATTGGCTCCCGGCAGGGGGAACACCAAGATCTGGGTCGATTTGTGACCAGTGAATCGCGAATAGTTGCTGAAGGTCTGCTGACTCAGGTCCACCCGGGCGACATCGCGCAGCCTTACGATCTGCGCGGCCGTGCCGGTTGTGGACTTGATGATGATGTCTTCGAACTGGCTCGCATCGGATAGCCGGCCAAGGGCATTGATGGTGAACTGGAAGGGCTGATCTGGCGGCACCGGTGGCCCACCGAGCTGCCCGGCGACCACCTGGACGTTTTGCCCCTGGATGGCGGCCAGGGCATCCGCGGTCGTGAGCCCAAAAGTCTGTAGCCGCTTCGGGTCCAGCCAGACCCTCATGCTGTAGGGACCTGCCCCGAATATCCTCACCTGGCCGACACCCGGAAGCCGGGCCAGCGGGTTCTGCATGTTGATGATGGCGTAGTTGGAGAGGAAGATCTCCTCGAACCGTTCATCATCGGAATAGAGACTGGCCACGAGCAGGATGTTGGGGGAGACCTTCCGGACCGTGACGCCCTGTGCCTGAGCGCCCCCCGGAAGCTGGGACAATGCGCTGTTGGCGAAGTTCTGGACCAGGGCCAGAGACGTGTTGATGTCCGTCCCCACGTCGAAGGTGACGGTCAGGGTATAGGAGCCGTCGCTCGCGCTGGCAGAGGACATGTAGATGGCACCTTCCACGCCATTGATCGCCTGCTCGAGCGGCACCCCGATCGTCGCCGCGACGACCTCGGCGCTCGCTCCTGGATACCGCGTACTTACCTGGATGGTCGGCGGGACGATCTCGGGATACTGGGCCACGGGCAGACGATAGAAGAACACGCCCCCGATGATGACGATGATGAAGGCGATGACGTTGGCGAAGATCGGCCGTTCGATGAAGAACTCGGAGATCACGGCTCGACCTTCCGCGGTGGAAGCGACGGAGACGCGCCTTGCTCCGGCAGGCGCGCGCCCCCTTCCGGTTCAGGAGTGACATGCCGTCCGGGAGCAGCCCTCAGGAGACCGTTGACGATCACCCGCTCCGTGCCTTTGAGGCCTTCGTCGATGGCCCGCAGGCTGTCCACGGCGGGGCCGGTCTTGACAGTGCGGCGCTCCACGACGTTCTTCTCGTTCACCACGAACAGATAGGAGCCTTGCTGGTCATGACCGATCGCCACCTCGGGGACCAGGAACGCAGCTCTCTGCTCGACGGGCACCCGCACGCGGGCATACAAGCCTGACAGGATCTGTCCGTCGGGGTTGGAGAAGATGCCCCGCATGAGCAGCGTGCCCGTGGTGGTGGTCAGACTGATGGCGGCAAAGTCGAGGTATCCCCGGTGGGGGTAACCTTCTTCACTGGGCAGGCCCAAGAAGACCGGCCACTTCTGAGCATCGGTGGGTCCGGGGATCCCGTGTCTGCCTTTCAGGAGGCGGGCCAAGTCAACGTCGCTGATGTTGAAGTAGACATACATCGGATCGATCTGGTTGATCTGGGCCAGGACCGTGTTTTCGCCTGAACCGACAAGGTTGCCGGGATCCTTCAATCTACGGTCCATTCGTCCATCGAACGGAGCCCGGACATCCGTGTAGCTCAGATTGAGCTTGGCCAGAGCACGCTGTGCCTCTGCCGAGCGGAGGTTGGCCTGAGCGTTATCCCTCTGGTAGTGCCAGTTGTCGACGTCGGACTGCGAGCCGGCCTTCTCCTGAACCAAGTTGGAGTAACGAGTGAATTGGGCTCTGGCATACGCCAACTGCGCCCGGTACTGCAAGACGGCTGCTTCAGCCTGCTGCAAGTTGTCCTGATAGGTGTTTTGCTGGATGAGAAAGAGCGGCTGACCCTTCTTGACGATTTGCCCGTCCTGGAACAGAACCTTTTCCAGGTAGCCCGCAACCCGGGCGACCAATTGTACCGTGTAGATGGCCTGGGTGTTGCCGGTGAGCTCCAGATCATCGGTCACCACCCGCTGCACCGGCTGCGCGACCGTCACCTTTGGAGGAGGCGGGGGTTGTTGCTTGGGTTTTTCTCCGCAGCCGGGGACGAACACGAAGAGCATGGGAACCACGAGCCAGACCGGGAGTCCTCTCATCGGATGAGAGGTCTCTTTTTTCCGCAGCCCGTCATTGTCATTTCCCGCCCAGGTCTTGGTTAGGTCACCAATCCGGTAGCCGCGGAGCGGATTTGGGCTCACGCGAGGCTGGCAGATTGTAGGTCGCCGGGGCCAGCAAGTGGCCCCAGTTCGTGCGCTTTTCCATCTCTGCCCTGATGTCGGGAGGCACCAGCTCCTGGCCCTCTCGGATCTCCCAGCCGCCCCCCAGTGCGCGGTACACGCCGACGAGGCTCGTGGAAATGGTGCCCAGGGTACTGGCCAGGCTGTCCTGTTGACTCAGCAGAGCCTGCTGGGCGGTCAGGACCGTCGTGAAGTCCGTGACACCTTCCCGGTACTGGAGCAAGGCGAGGGCGACGGCGGTGCGGGCGGAGGCGACGCTCTGGGCCAAGAGCTGTGCGCGATCCTGAGCGCGCAGGAATCCGGCCAGATTGTCCTCGACATCCTGTTGGGCCGACAGAACTGCGCTCTGGTAGGTGAGCAGTAGCTCCTGGAGCTTGGCGTCCTGCACACGGACGTTATTCGTGATCTGGCCATAGTTGAAGATGTTCCACTGGACGGTGGGGCCGGCCTGGACCGAGCGGCTTCCCCATCTGAACATGTCGCTGAGCTTGAAGCTTCCAAGGTTCGTGGAGAGGAGGACCAGATTGCCGGTCAGGGAGAAGGCCGGAAAGAGGTCCGCCCTGGCCACTCCGATCTGGGCGGATTGAGCGGCCGCCTGCAGCTCGGCGCTCCGGATGTCCGGTCTGCGGCGCAGTAGATCGGTCGGGACGCCCACGATGACCTGAGGTGGTGAAACGGGAATTGCTGACGGGCCTCCCAGCAGATCGCTCAGGTCGCTCGGGGGCATGCCCAGCAGAACGCTGAGGGCATCCCTGGCCTGGCGGAGTTGCGTTTCCAGAGGCGGAATGGTCGCCAGGGTGTTCAAGAGCGATGTGCGGGCCTGCTCGACATCCAGCTGCGTCACCGTGCCGTACTTGAACTTGGCTTCGGCGATTTTCAGGCTCTCTTCCTGGGTCCCCACGTTCTCGCGAGCGATGCGGATGCGTTCCTCGGCTGTCCGGATGGTGATGTAGGAGTTGGCCACGTCCGCCGTCAGCGTGACGAGGGTGTTGTCGTAGTCCGCCAGCGTCGAGAGTAGGCTGGCGTCGGCCGATTGGATCGCCCGTCGGAGTTTCCCCCAAAAATCCAGTTCCCAGCTCGCCTGAAGGCCGACTTCAGATTGCCAGTAGTCGAGGCTGCCCTTGGAGCCCGTGAAGGCGGCCGTTACGGCTCGATCGCTCGTTCGGTTGTATTGAACGGAACCGATAGACTGCTGCGTCTGCGGGAAGATCTCGCCGATGGCGATGCCCAGTTGAGCGCGGGCTTGCAGGACCCGCACGCCCGCGCTTCGGAGCGAAAGGTTTTCCCGGTAGGCTCGCTCGACGAGGCGGTCCAGGACGGGATCGTTGAAGGCCTGCCACCAGTCGCGATACCTGGCCGACTCAGTGCTCACCCGCAGATCCCCGGTTTCCAGCCAGTTCGACGACACCATGGTCTTCGGCCGCTGGAAGTCTGGCCCGACCATGCATCCCGCACAGGCCAAGAGCGCAGGGACGAGCAGGCTAATCTCGAATCGACGACGCCATCTGCGATGTCGCAGGTTCATGTCATCCGGTCCCTCTTGCTTTCGCATCGCGCGGCACACGCAGCACCTGAAACGCTCAGCGGGCTCCTGGCGACGCCCTCGGCTTGTAGCGATCATGATTATCGAGTCCCGTCTGCCCACACCCGAACGCGTCCAGGAAGATCGGGCGATCCGGGTGGACCGCACAGCACCTGAGGATACATCATGGCCATGGGGAGTCAGATCGTCGTGGCGAGCAGTCCCTTCATCAGGACGTCGATGACGGACGTGCCGATCACTGCGCTGCCACGGTGGAACGCGAGAAGGTCCGCGAGGGCTTCCGTCGCCATCACGCTCATGGTATACGCCGGATTTGAATCCGCTGGAGGGTCAAATCCACCGGCGGACCTGGCGCATATATCGGTCGAAAGCGGCGCCGAACTGACGGCGCATTTTCGCCTCCTCGAACGGAATATGCACCCAATTCGCAGTTGCGAACACGAGCAAGGGAACCGCGAACATGGGGAGCGACCCCACCCAGAATGCAATTCCGAGCGTCAACAGCACGAGCCCCAGATACATCGGATTTCGCGTGAAGCGAAACGGGCCGCGGACCACCAGCGACTTGTTCGTTTCAGATGTCGGATTGATTTCCGTGCCCTCGCTCCGGAACAGCAAAAACGCCCAGACGGAGATTGCAAAGCCGATTGCGACCAGTGCAACGCCCAGCCAAACGATACGGAGATCAAGCAGCAAGCGCCACGGGTAGAGCCAGCTCACCGCGGCTGCGATGATTAGATAAAGGAAGGCCCAGGCCGGCGGCGGAAGCTTTAGCATTGGCAGACTCCGACGCTGAAGCTTACATTAAGACCGCTCGGGGAGAGAGGGGACTGAAACCTCGTGCCGCGGCACATGATCGCTTACTGGATGACCTTCTCGGCCCGCCCTAGCAGCCTGTCTGGATTCTCCAAAGCTTTGCTCGAGAATCACACACGTGGGGACCCGGCGGCCACCGCCGATCGGAAGGGGACAGACACCGCATCGACGACGAAGATCGATCAAGATACCGTCTCGCCGGCTGAGGCCTACCGTCGTGGCATCCGGACCTGAGAGAACGATTCCGTGCTTGTACGATCCCATCTCGGCGGCTCCATTTCGCGAAAGAGCGAATCGCAGATTAGCGAACGGCTTACGGCCTGATGCCGGACCCGCATGTTTATTGGAGATTCGCGCGAGCAGATGCCTAACTTCCTCAAATTCGGGCCGAGCTGCCCGCTGCATAGGGCGACTCCTGCGACGCGGTGCCCCCCGGTGCTCGCGCATTAAGCCACCCTCTTCAGTGCGGTGCGGTCGGTGGGCGCTCACTGGATTCGAAGTCCCGGCGGATGAGAAGGCCCCTCGGTAAATTGAGGATTCACCGAGGGACTTTCTTTGGTCGGTTGGCCGGAGTGAGGGCGGTTTTTGGTGGGTTGGGCGCGCTCGCGGGCATGACGGCGGGCATAACGGAACGAGATAGTGGCCCCACGTGGCTCTCGTCTCTCCATGTCGATCCGGGTGACTCGGTGTGGCCCTAGTGCTCCGATGTGACCGGCGCCTGTCACATGTGGCGGCCTTCCTCGAGGCCGCCAACTTCGACGGCATGTCGGTACTCGATCGCTTCCTCTCGGGAATCGTGGAGTTGCCTAAAGCGACGGTGGCCTCAACGGAAAGGCGCTGCGAAGCCCGTTCAGTCGGCCTGAGCCACGGTCGGCCCGTCGCCGACGAGCGTGGTGCGGCGCACGTCGCGCGGCTCGTGCGCGGGGAACGACCGAGCGCGATGCATGGTGCGACGGTTGTCCCATACCACGAGATCGCCGACATGCCACCTGTGCGCATAGACGAACTGCCGCTGGGTGGCGTGCTCTGTGAGGTCACGCAGGAAGGCTCGCGCCTCCGGCACCGGCCAGCCATGGATGCCGCCCGCGTGCGAAGCGAGGAAGAGCGACTTGCGCCCCGTCGACGGGTGCGTGCGCACTAAGCGCTGGCGCACCGGCTTGAAGCGCGCGCGTTCATCGTCCGTGAAGTCGGTGAAGCCGAGCTGCTGGCGCGAGAAGATCTGGGAGTGCTCGCAGATCAGGTCCTCGATCTCGGCCTTGGTCTCGTCGTCGAGCGCATCGTAGGCGGCGCGCATGTCGGCGAACTCCGTGTTGCCCCCCTTCGACGGAATGCTGCGGGCGTGCAGCAGCGAGTACTTCGCCGGGATCACCTTGAACGAGCTGTCGGAATGCCAGAGCCGGTTGCCGAGGGCGAACAGCCGCCGCCGGTCGTCCCGCGCGAAGACCTTGTGGTCCTGGTCGAGATTGGAGACATCGGCGAAGGTGGTGGGGAGGCGGTACTCATCCGGCGCGCGCAGGCTCGTGCCGATCGCGTGCTCGAGCTCGCCCAGACTGCGGCTGAAGGCGAGCTGCTGCTCATCGTCGATCCGCTGGTTGTGGAAGACGAGTACGGCGTACTCGTCCATTCCGGCGTGGATCGCCTTCACATCTCCCGGCGACAGTGGCTTGGTCAGGTCGACGCCTTCGACTTCGGCGGCGAAGCAGGGGCCTATCTGGCGGGTCACGACCGGCATCACGGCGGCCTCCTTTCAGAGCGCGTCGAGCCGCGCCGCGCCGGAACACGTAGAGAATCTTCTGGACGCGACGCGTCGTCAAGCCCGGGGTAACATCGGTCCTCGCCCGGAGGGAATGATGAACCTCGTCGGCTCAAGGGCTCGGTTTTGGACTCTCGCCCCATAGCGAGCCACCGGGGTCAGGCAAGCAGAGCCACACGGGGTCGCCCAAACGGAGCGAGGCAGAGTCACCCATGTGGAGCCACCCAGGGGGCGGCCATATGGAGCCACCACCCGACGGCGCGTGACCTGATCAGCAGGATGCCGAGCAGCAGATCGGGCGGGTGATGGTCGAGCCCGGCCACGGCCATGAGGCCGCCGAGGTTCGCCAGTAGTGCACGCGGATACCCTGCTCATGAGTGTGGGATGCCTGACTCAGCGATCGCCTCTCAATCGACCGTCAGCATCGGACGGACCACGGCGCGGACCGATGCCAACGGGACGGGTCCGACAGAGCGGCTCTCCCAGCTGCGGGCGGACGATGAGCCGAACAGCCAGACCTCCTCCGCGGCGACCACGTGCGAGCCGAAGGCGGCGTGGGGCAGGATGCGACCGGCCGAGTCCCGCACCTCGATCGGCCGCGCAAGGACGCGCTGACCGTTGACCGTGACGCCCAGGTCATCGAGCTCGAGGGTGTCGCCAGGGAGAGCGCCGACCCGCTTGAGGACGGGCTGCGTACTGCCAGGACAGTCGCCGGGCCCGAGGTATCCTCGAGCGCGGCTAATCACGGCCACCTCCGGGGGCAGGCAGGCCACCACGAACGCGCTCCGAGCCGGGGCGGTCGCGACCGCCCGATAGATGCCGCGCGGCGCGCTTCGAGAGACGTTCAGGCCGAGCCCGAGGCGCAGCGCGATCGCGGCGGCATTGAGGCTGACCAGTGCGACGAACAGGGGGCCAGCACCGCAGGAGAAATGCTGAACACCGGGGGGTGGGGGTGTTACGGGCGTGGCTCCGAAAAATCGGTGGCTTCCGAGACACCCTGAACTGTTCCTTATCTTGCAGTAAGACGACCCGGGTCCCGTTCCTACCCATTCCGCGACTCCATCCCGGTCCCGTCTTCGGACCACGGCGGGGTGCGGCCTGGGCTTCCGCCTGCCTGCCGCCGCCACGCGTGGAACTCACGGTCGGCGTCCACGAACGCGCGCAGCATCTGGACCAGGAGCGGCCACAGGTCGATCGCCTCGCCGTGCACCTCGCGGTAGTACCCCGCGTACGCAGCGAGGACCTCGTAGAGCTCGCCAGGGACGCGGCCTTTGAGCGTCACCGGTGCCAGGGTCCGCACCCGCTTGAGCTTCATTCCTGTCTCGCCTCCGTGTACGGACCGGGGAAGATGACGTCGTGGGTGACCATCACGGTGAACGGGTAGCCCGGCCGGATCTCGAGGGTCGGCGCGACATTCATGCCGCGGCGGGTGAACTCGGCCGCGGTCGACCCGAGCTGCTGCCCGACCGCGGCCCCGAGGACGTTCCCGGCGTTGGGGCCGGCGAAGTTCTGGCCGAACTCCGGGACCTGGCTCAGCTACGACGCCTTAAGAGACTGGCGATCTCGACTGCACCAGCGAAGATGACTTTGCAGGGAGCGAGTGCAAACGACAACGAAAGCGCAACCGTAACGACTCCGTTCCGATCCGCTTCGCTGACCGCCCCCGTGCCCCCACGCGGCATTCGTCCGCCACTGCCTAGAGTTCTGGCCCGCCCCTTGTCCAGATCGTCGCTGTGGCACCGCTCCTGCTTTCTCCGTCGGCCATGGGCGACTCCAAACCGTGCGTGCAAGCGCGTCGCGAGTGGAACGATCGATACCTCGACCTCGTGCGCGAGCGACCCATCTGGCACGCGTCGCCGGCGCAGGGCTGATGCTCGGTCTCGTTCTTGCCGGCGGGCCGTCCCGTACGTCGTGGAGGTGGACTCTCTCGGGGCCGCCCTCGCGATCAAGCTCGCCGACCGAGGCGGGCATCCGGCCGACGAGCGCGTCGGCCTGTGGGGTGGGCGCCCTCAGCCCGACCGGCGTATTCGACCAGCGGCTTGCTCTCGCCAACCAGATCCTGAACGCCGTGGAGGGCCTCGGCCTCCTCGAGGGCGTCTTCCCGAGCCTCGTGGCCGCGCTGACGGCGTTTGTCGTCGTGGTCTCGTTCGCGATCATCGCGGCCCAGCTCCTCGTGGCACTCGTCGAGAGCT
>Ga0137415_10005521_pt1 | contig 12528 bp, 13 predicted proteins | sample CZODoug3_1_1_16f_FD_183082 | JGI IMG/M metagenome (GOLD analysis project Ga0137415, IMG submission 183082) | Vadose zone soil fungal communities from Angelo Coast Range Reserve, California, USA - CZODoug3_1_1_16fungal (Hybrid Assembly) | ecosystem: Environmental > Terrestrial > Soil > Vadose...
TGGGTATCAACCTTGTGATACCGCAAATAGGCCATGGTGACTGCTTCGGCAAAGCGCTTGGCTTCGTCATAAACGGAGCGCGGGCCGACCGGATTTACATTGCCCCAATAGGATTCGGCTTGCGGATGTTGCAGTGGGTCGCCATAGCACTCTGAAGTAGAAGCCAGCAGATACTTGGCGCCGTATTTTTTCGTCAACTCCAGCGAATGGAAGGAGCCCATGTGGTCGAGGGACTTCGACGGGATGCGATCCGAGATCGCCGCCTCGAACGCCACGCCGGTCAGCCACGAGACGCAGGAAAAACGAACGCGATCATCCACGAGTGAGTCGAACACCTTGACCCATCTCAGATCCTCGGACATTTCCAGGGCGAGGACGGCGTGCATGAAACGCGGCTGGGAAGTGTAGACGTCGGCGTAGGTCAGATGCGAGGAATTGACCCACACGACAACACCGCGATGATCGGCCAGCAGGGCCCGGAGTTGACCGCGCCAGTCGTCCGGGTCGATCGGGTCGGTTCGGATCGCGCACCCCTGGGCCGCCAGGCCGTGGTGGACGACCTCTTCGACGCCGAACACGAATTCCGGACACGAACACTCATCCCGGCCGGCTCGAAGGAGATAGCCGTCGCCCAGCTCCATGATGGACGCTTCGTCGACACGTTTGCCGTGGAGAGCCGCCAGTCGCAGAAAACTCCCGGACAGGCAGTTCACCGCTTCCGGCGGGAGCCGTTCGACGATCGCCGGCTTGGACTCATCGGTGTCAGATCGCATGGACCGCCCTTGAAATTTCGGCGATCGCGGTCGAGAGAAGAGCGCGGAGGCGTTCGGGATCGTGGCCTTCGACGCGCGCCAGCAGCGCCAGCAACAGCCGTTCGATCCCGAAGGCGACGCACGCGGAATGCATTGCCGGGCCACCGTCCGCCGGACCGATGTCGAACACGGTGGTGAACAGATCCCGGTGCAGATTGCGCGAGCCGACCGCGAGCTCGTCATCGGCCCACGGCACGAGTATCTCCCGTTTGACGCCACGGGCCAGTTGGACCCGGCGCGTCACCTCCGACCGCTCGCCGTAGAAGACGTCACTGGCCTTCTTGACCGACACGTCGTCGTGCAGCTTGCCGAGGAAGGCCACGGCCTGCTCGAACATCGACTCGCCCCGGCCGACCACCAGGTCGGGATCGCCGATCAAAACGAACTCTCGCATGGTGAAACTGGCCAACCGGGTCAGTTCCGCGGACGGCTCGAAACGATGGCAGACGCCCCGCGCGGTGAAGCATCGAAGGTCCCAGCGCTCGTCGATGCCGGACAGGTGGCCGAAGGTGTGATAGCAGGTGGAAGGGCTGAGCACCCAGGCGCTCGGTCCCGATGGCCGCCCCCCGGCGATCTCGTGTGGCACCGCGTGCAGCGGGATCGACGGGAGCTTGTCGAAGAATCCGATCGATTCGAGCACTTCCCGCTCCAGCAGCGTCGTGCACGAATGAGCGGTAGGCCGGTACTCCGCCTGAAACAAGGCGATCAAGGCGCTGTCCAACGCCTCGAAGACGTCGAACAGCACCTCGCTCGGCACAGTGTTGAAGGCGCAGACGACCTGCGCGCCTCGCGCTTTCTTCGCCAGTTCCTCCGCGCCAGACGACGTGAGGCCGACGAGGCCGGTGTTGCCGTCGTTCATCGGGAGCGAGCAGGTGACGATGACCATGCCGGACAGGTCGCCGGCCTGGCTCAACACGTCGTCCATTCGCGACCAATGCACGCCGAGCAGGATCGCGTCCGCGTCCCGTGCGGCGTCGCTGGGCGTGCCCGCGCGCGCGTTGGCGCCGGCCTCGCGGGCGAGGGCGGTCAGCTTCTTCTCGCTCCGCGAATAGCTGAAGACGACTTCATGCCCAGCCCGCGCCAAAATCGTTCCGAGCTTTCCGCCCATCAATCCCGAACCCAGAATGCCGACTCGCATGCGACTCTCCTTGCTTCAGCGACCGGTCCTTTTCTCGAGGTGCTCCGGATAACGAGCTCCCTGCACCGTGATCTTCGAAGCGGTGTTCTCGATCTCGCCGAGGTCGTCAGGCGTCAGTGCGACCTTGGTTGCTCCGAGATTCTCCTCCAGGCGGTGCAGCTTCGTGGTTCCCGGAATGGGCACGATCCACGGCTTCTGCGCCAGCACCCAGGCGAGAGCGATCTGAGCAGGGGTCGCGTTCTTCCGTCTAGCAACCTTCCCAAGCAAATCGACCAGCGCCTGATTGGCCTTTCGAGCCTGGGGCGCAAAGCGGGGGACGATGTTGCGGAAGTCGGAGCTGTCGAAGGTGGTCTTTTCGTCGATCTTTCCCGTGAGGAAGCCCTTGCCGAGAGGGCTGAAGGGAACGAATCCGATTCCCAGCTCCTCGAGCGCCGACAGCACTTCCGCTTCGGGGTCTCTCCACCACAACGAGTATTCGCTCTGGACCGCCGTGACCGGCTGGACCGCGTGTGCCCGGCGGATGGTCTGCACTCCCGCTTCAGAGAGGCCGAAGTGTTTGACCTTGCCTTCACGAATCAGATCCATCACCGCTCCAGCGACGTCCTCGATCGGCACTTCCGGATCGACGCGGTGTTGATAATAGAGGTCGATCGCCTCGACCTTGAGCCGCTTCAGTGAGCCTTCGACGGCCTGCTTGATGTGCGCGGGCCGGCTGTCCAGGCGGGTCCAGTGCGCTTCGCCCTCGAACGCGGGCCCGAAGCCGAACTTGGTGGCGATCGCCACGCGCCCGCGGAAGGGAACGAGCGCCTCGCCCAGGAGCTCTTCGTTCGTGAGCGGGCCGTAGATCTCGGCGGTGTCGAAGAATGTGACGCCGCGTTCGACCGCCGAGCGGATCAGCGCGATCATCTCCTTCTTGTCCGCAGGCGGACCGTAGCCAAAGCTCATTCCCATGCAGCCGAGGCCGATGGCCGAGACCTCGAGATTGCTCTTCCCCAGTTTCCGCTTCTGCATTGCTCTCCTCCTGGTCAGCCGCGCAGGCTCGCCATGTCGATGACGAACCGATACCGGACGTCGCTCTTCAGCACGCGCTCGTACGCCTCGTTGATCTCGTGGAACTCGCGGCGCTCGATGGTCATCGGGGCGAGCGGCTGGGGGCAGCGGGGGCGGCCCAGGCGCGGATCTTCTGCATTTCCGTAACTCCTGCGTAACGGACGGTCAGCGAACGAACCCGAGGATAGGCAGGCGCGCGCACCTACGAAACGCGCGCGAACTGCATGCGCCGTTCAGGAAATCTTCACGATCCCGCTCGGACGTCAGCGTGACTCGATGAAGGCGCGCCAAGTCTTCACTTGCACGCGGACGACGTTCACGATGCGGACGTGCGGGAGCAGCCCGGAAGCAGCCCACTTGTGGACCGTCGCGCGGCAGACGCAGCAGTTGAACGACGTGGCGGACCGTGAGGAGCTTCTTGATGATCGATACGCTCGACCGGGTCGCGCGTGCGATGGGAGTTCAGATCGATTTCCATCCGTCCGCGGGCAAGACCGTGAAGTCGTAGGCCAAGCACGTTCGTCGCCATCGAAGGTCATTGGTCGCGGTTCGCACAGCGCCCTTGACCGCTGCACGGTCGGGCTGCGGTCACGATGGCGCAATCTAGGCACGCTGAGCGTCAGCAGGGGATACTTTCGAGCTCTCGCTGGTCTCGGGTTTCTCCAACGTGGCGCCCATCCGTTTCACGCCTTTCTCACTGGCCACACGCACCGAGAAATGCACCCGGTCGCCCCAGCCGAAAGAGACCTCGATGAGCTCGACGCCTTCCTTGAAAAAGGGCGGCGGCTTGTTGTCAGTTGCCGGAAGTTTGTCCAGCGCCTCCTTCAATTGCGACAGTGTGCCGGACACCACGTCCGCGAACACTCCACCTGCCTCTTGCAGGTCGGTCTTGTAGCTGAGACTGGCCATATGTTTCCCCCATCGATCGCATGCTCGGCTCCCGTTTGAGCGACCTCGCCATGCTCGTGACGTGCGCCAACGCGAGCGCGAGTATCATACTGGGGCTGGAGACTTCACCAGGACGGCGTGTCAAGAGAGGCGCCACCACAGTGAAGGCGCGCCGCTAGAGCTCGAAGCCGCGCGACGCGCTCTTCGACTGGCGGGTGCGTCGAGAAGAGGCGCGCCAGCGCCCTCCCAGTGAACGGGTTGACGATGAACAGGTGCGCGGTGGCGGGGCCCGCGAACGGATACGGCCGCACATGGGCGACCGCTTCGATCCGCTCCAAGGCCTCCGCAAGCGCCTCGGGGTCGTCGGAAAGCACGCTCCCGCTCGAGTCAGCAGCGTACTCGCGGCTGCGCGAGATCGCCAGCTGGATGATCACCGCGACCAGCGGCGCGATCAGCGCGATCACGAGATCGCCCAGTGCCGACCCGCGCCGGTCCTCACGGTCCGAACCGGTGCCGAGCAGGATTCCCCACCGCAGCATGGAGGCGACCGCACTTACCAGCCCGGCAACGGCGGCCGCTACGGTGGCGATGAGGATGTCTCGATTGCGAACGTGCGATAGCTCGTGCGCGAGGACGGCGCGGAGCTGGCGGCGGTTGAGAATGCGCAGGATTCCTTCCGTGACCGCGACCGCAGAATGGTGCGGATTGCGACCCGTGGCGAACGCGTTGGGGGACTCCGAAGGGATCAGATAGATCCCCGGAATGGGCATCCCTGCTCTGCCCACCAACTCCTCGACGATCTCATGAACCACGGGCAACTCGTCGCGCGATACGGGCTGAGCGCGGTTCACCATCAGCGCCACACGGTCGCTGAACCAGTAGGCGCCCAGATTGAAGAGGAGGCCGATGCTTCCCCAGAGGAGCATCCCCTGGGGACCGCCCAAGTAGTTGCCGATCGCGACGAGCAGCCCGATGAGGCCGCCCATGAGCAACGCTGTCTTCGCGTAGTTACGTCCCATGACACCGGCAAACGTAACGCACGCCGCCACACAGGCAAGCCAACCGGACGTCCGGCCTGGGGAAGGGCGGGGATGAAAATCGCGGTGCGTGACTCGGCGCGCACGTCATAATTCCCGAACGAGTCATCAGAGCGAGGTGAGCGCATGGAACGGAAGCAGGCGTCGGATTTCCATCCAGAGGTCTTGAGGCTCTTCGATCAATACGTTCACGGCTTGATCGATCGCCGAGGGTTCCTCGAGAAAGCGGCCCGGTTCGCCGCTGGCGGCGTGACGGCCGCAATGCTTCTCGATTCGCTGAACCCCCGTTTCGCCCAGGCGCAGCAGATTGCCCAGGACGATCGGCGGCTGGCGACGAGCCATGTGGAATACGACTCGCCCAGGGGAACGGGGAGGGTGCGCGGCTACCTGGCGCTGCCCAAGAACCGGTCGGGACGGCTGCCGGGCATCCTGGTAGTCCATGAAAACCGCGGGCTCAATCCGCACATCGAGGACATCGCCAGGCGCATTGCCTTGGAGCAATACGTCGCGTTCGCCCCCGACGCGCTGACCCCGCTCGGTGGTTATCCCGGAGACGAGGACAAGGCGCGCGAGCTCTTCGCAAAACTGGACCAGAGCAAGACCCGCGAGGACTTCGTGGCCGCAGTGGCATGGGTGAAGGCGCGCCCCGAATGCACCGGCAAGGTCGGCGTGGTGGGGTTTTGCTGGGGCGGCGGCATCACGAACATGTTGGCCACCCGCATCCCCGACCTCAGCGCTGCGGTGCCGTTCTATGGCCCCCAACCGCCGGCAGAGGACGTGGCGAAGATCAAGGCGCCGCTTCTCATCCACTACGCGGAGAACGACGAGCGCATCGATGCCGGCATCCCGGCGTTCGAGGCTGCCCTCAAGGCCAACCACGTGAGATACGAGATGTTCACCTATCCTGGCACGCAGCACGGCTTCAACAACGACACCACTCCGCGCTACGACAAGGCCGCGGCGACACTCGCCTGGCAGCGCACCATGGACTTCTTCAAGAAGAACCTGCGCGGCGAGGGCTAGGACAAAAACGGCGCAAGCGCCGTCATGAGTCGAGTCGAGGCCGGGGGAGCCCCGCCGGTGCCCGGTGCAGCAAAGGAAAAAGGAATCCCTGGCGGACTTCTCTCGCTCGGGGGAGTAGCGTCGGGTGCTGGCTGGTGCGTTCGTACTGAGTCGCGCCTTGGAGGGTCTCGACGATGAGCGACGTGCGGAGCAGGCAGGGTGGCGCCCGCGTGCGGTTGCCTCCACCGCTCGTCTTCGCAGCGGCGATCGCGACAGGCGTCTTCCTGCCGCCGCGCCTCGGCCTACCGCTAGCGCCGCGCCTTCTGCTTGGCGGAATCATCGTCATCGCTGGCTTTGTTGTGGGGATTTCCGCCGTCGGGCTGTTCCGCAAGACAGGTCAGGATCTCCGCCCCTGGATGCCGTCGCCGGAGTTGATCTTCCATGGCCTCTATCGTTTCTCGCGCAATCCCATGTACGTCAGCATGGTGGTGATCGCTTGCGGAATCGGTCTCGCCTGCGACCGCGCCGCGGTAATGCTCCTCGCGCTCGCCGCGCTCGTCGTCGTGCACTTCACCGCCGTGTTGCCCGAGGAGCGATATTTGCAGGAGCAGTTCGGCGAAACCTACTCGCAGTACAAGTCCCGCGTGCGCCGCTACCTATAGAACAGCTGAGTGCTCGACTCCTACCTCGCTGCGCCGCTCTGACCGCCACGGGCCTCGGCGAGCAACTTTTCCGCGGTGACGAAGTGCGGCTCGATGTCCACCGGCACGTCGGAGAGCTTGTCGAGCATCCGCTTCACCTCGGGGCGGGCGATCGCCATCTTCGCGATCAGGTTGGCGGCCTTGGCCTTATCGCCGGTGGCCTGGATGGTCATGATCTCGGTAGTCAGGCTGGCGACTCCCTCTTTGACCTTGGCGGCGTCGACGCTGAACGTTCCGTCCGGCGCGACTTTGTAGGCGCCCTTGTCGAGCAGCCAGTTGATCTGCAGCGCCACGCCCTTGCCGTGCGCCTCCGTGAGGCCGAAGCGAATCGAGCGGAAGCTGCCGGCCAGGAACGTGGTGTACATCGTCCGCTCGAACGACTTGTCGAGCACGCCCTTGTCGATCAGCCGCTGCATGGCGAACAGCCCGCTGATGTCGGCCTTGGCCTCTTCCAGGGCGCTGTACGTATCTTGAAGCTTCTCGCGCACGGTGACTTTCTTGCCGCCTGCGGCCACCTCGTGCGGCCCCAGGCCGTGCATCAGCTCGTGCATCAAGATGTGGGTGAAGAAAGCGTCGAAGGAGACGTTCTTCTGATCAGCGGGCGCCAGCGCGACGTTGGCGATCGGCTGCAGGACCTTTTGGAACTTCAGCTCCTGCACGTTCTTCAGCATGGTGCGCTTGCTGCCCATCTCCTTGACGATCTTCTCGTCGTTCGGGAGGTTGTACGCGGCGGTCTGCACGCCGCGGTTGCCGTCGCCGCTGGAGAATAGCGAGTTCACCACTCGGATCGGCGCCAGCGCTCCCAGCTTGGGGTTGCGGAACTTCGGATCGATCGGGAGGTTGTTCTCGATCTCTTGCAGCTCCGAGGAGAACCTGGCCAACTTCGCCGTCTCGGCGTCATCGCGCACGGCGATGAACGCCTCGAAGCCCGCCTTGGCATTGAGCCACTCGTCCTCGTAGACCTCGTAGGGCCCGATGGTCGGCTCGATCGATGCGTCGAGCTTCATCCAAGCCACGTCGCTGGCGTAGTAGTCGTTCGAGAGGAACGCGTCGGCGCGCTTGGTCAAGAAGTCGCGCAGCGTCGGCTCGTCGGCGAGCTGCGCCGCCTCGCGCAGGAGCGCCGCCGCGCGCGCCAGCTCGCCCTGGTACTCCACCGAGTACGGTACGATTTGAAACTTGCCCGCCGCGTCGCGGCGGATGGTGGTGAAGAACCCGGCCGCCTGCTGCCGCCGCGCCTCGGGCAGCGACTTCATCCACTTCTCCAGGTCGGCCTTGGTCGCGCCCGCGGGGTAGAAGTTGCCCGAGGGCGGCTTTTCCTCGGGAACACCAGGGATGAACGGCCGGTTCAGGTCGATGCGGTCCCACGGGCCCTTGTTCTGGAAGAACGCATGCAGCCGCTCCTGGCCGAGGGGCGACTTGTCCTGCGCGAGCGTGAAGAAGAGCGTCTCGTTGCCCGACCAGCTCTGGCGCAGAAAGAGCGGGTCCATGATCTGCGCCGCCTCCACCATCTTGGCCAGCGCGGCGCGCTCGGGCTGGGGCAGCCTGGAGATGTCGACTTCGAGATCCACCGGCGCGAGCCTGGCGGTCATCTTCTTCAGCGCCACCGCGTCGGGCAGCGGAGACTTCTCGGGCACGGCGGCCACCATCAGGGCGATCGAGATCGGGAGGAGTATGGGCGGCGCATATAGCATGCGCGAGCGATCGCCTTGACGCCGGAGGGCCTGCGCAGCGCGGTCGGAGGCTTCCACGTCGATCCGTGGGATGTGGCTCGGTCACGTAGCGATCACTTTTCGACGATCTTGAGGCTGGCGGATCCGGTGATCAGCGGGATCCGTCGCTCAAGAGGCATGTCGTCGAGCCGTGCGCGTAGAGCTTGCCCGCGCCGTCGATGACCGTCCCCTCCGCCGTGGCGACCTTGCCTCCCAGGTGAATGACCTTGCCGATCGCGCGCACGCGCCCCGTGTCGTGCTTCAGCGCGCGGACGAAGTTCACCTTGAGCTCCAGGGTCGTGTACGCCCGTCCTTCGGGCAAGAGCGAATGGACGGCACATCCCATCGCCGAGTCGAGCAGCGTGGCCGCAAGTCCTCCATGGACCACACCGATGGGGTTGTAGTGGTACTCCTGCGGCTCGACCACGAAGATCGCGCGGCCTTCGCCGACCTCCTCGATGTCGAAGCCCATCAGCGTTGCGATGGGAGGGGGAGGGAGCCGACGCTCCGCGAGGGCGCGCAGAAAGGCGACGCCTGGCATCGAGAACGCCGCCTTGCCGAGGGCAGCAGGATCTTGCCACGTCACGGTGCGAGTCCGGGCGATGTCGCTCACGTCCGACGACCTCCTTTGCCGCAACGGCTACGCTTGACCGTTCGCCGGCAGCGAACAACTCGAGGAGCGTTCTCTGCCGGCAGCGAGCGATCCATGCGCGTCCGCGTGGCTGGCGATGAAGGTGAGGTTCTGCTCGAGCTGCCGGGCAGCATCGTGCTCATCTACGCTGTTCCGATCGACGCGCCAAGCTGGGTGATCACCAGCCAGGGCGTCGAGGTGCACGCCGGTGTCCCCTTGCGAAGCCGTGGCAGTGGTCACGGCGAGCGGCGTGGAGCCCGAGGCGGGCGGATCCGAAGAATGGCCGGATCCTGCCGGCGATCACCCGCGGCGCGATCGCGGGCGTGGCCGTGCAAAGTCGTGTCAACGCGGCGTAGCAACCCAATGCCCCGGGATCAGCCGCCAGCGGCCATCGGGATCTTCGACCCAATGCGAGGGTTCCCAGTCGTATCCCGGGTAGCGCGCAATCCAGCGACCCTCGATCCAGACCCATTCGTCGTGCTCGCGCGACCAGAAGCCCGGCTGCCAGACGTAGCCGGGCTGGGGCGGCGGCACGTAGACGACACGAGCCGGCGGAGGCGGGCGTGAGCTGACAATCGCCGCGGTGACGATTGACGTCCCAACCACGGCGCCGAGCAGCGCGCCATGCCGGTAACAACCAGGCGCGAGCGCGAGCAGCAACGTGGATGCGATCGGCTTGACGATTGTCCTCATGGCGTCTTGCCCATGAGGACTCGGGAGCGCCCCGATCGATCTGCCCCGACACGAGACTGAAATGCAGCCGGACATCGACTGCAAGCGATGTACAGCTGCTCGACAACAGTGTTTGCGAAACGTACACCGCCAGGCTCTCCTTCAAGGCGGAGGGATGGCCTGACTGGTCGCGAAGCTCGGTCCAGGCGAAGAAGGGAGCGCGTGCGACCAATTGGCAGGGATCTTGATAGGACGCCCTACAAGCATCTCGTGCTGCGCGCGAGAGGAGCGACACTGCTCGCAAGGAGAAGGCGATGAACCCGTACAAGCTCCCCGATCTGCCCTACGATTTTGGCGCCCTCGAGCCGCACGTCTCCGGGAAGATCATGGAACTGCACCATGGGAAGCATCACGCGGGCTACGTAAATGGCGCCAACGCCACCCTCGAGCGCCTGAACGAGGCGCGGATCACGGAGCAGTTCGACCGCATTCCGGCGCTGGAGCGCTCGCTGGCGTTCAACCTCTCTGGCCACATCCTGCACTCGATCTTCTGGCGCAACCTCTCGCCGCGGGGCGGCGGAGAGCCCGCGGGAGAGCTGAAGGCCACCCTCGAAAGAGACTTCGGCGGGTTCCCGGCCTTCAAGCGGCAGTTCAGCGAGGTAGCCGGCTCGACGATGGGATCCGGCTGGGCCGCACTGGTCTGGGAGCCACTCGCGTCAAGGCTGCTGATCACGCAGATCTATGACCACCAGTCGAACCTGAATCAGGGCGGAGTGCCGCTGCTCGTGCTCGATGCCTGGGAGCACGCCTACTACCTGCAGTACCAGAACCGAAAAGCAGACTTCTTCGGCGCATGCTGGAACGTATTCAACTGGCCCGACGTGGCGCGCCGCTTCGAGGCAGCGCGCAAGCTGCATGTGGACGCTACCTGAGAGCGGGTGACTCGCTTCTGTGGGTAGCTCAGTCGTGGTCGTATCGTCATACATTCGAATGAGTGGCTTAACCGCTCGACGTGAGCCGGTTGTGCGCGAGCTCGCCCTCGTTCTTGACCAGGAGCACCTCGGCCAGGATCGAGATGGCAATCTCGCCCGGCGACTTGTCGCCGAGCTTGAGACCGATGGGCGCGTGCAACCGCGGATCTCCGCGTGGATCGCGACCCAGCCGGCGAGAGATGGAGCGCAGGATGACCGCCACCTTCCGCCGGCTGCCGATCAGGCCGACGTAGCGCGCTGGAGTTTGCAGGGCGGCCTCCAACACGCCTTCGTCCAAGGCATGGCAGCGGGTGAGGATGACCATGAAGTCCTGCGGTCCGGGCCGGAGCCCGCCGAGCGGGTCCTTGTCGAGATCGGCGCAGCGCACTTCCGCGGCACGCGGAAAACGCTCGGGCTGCGCGAAGGCAGGCCGGTCGTCGATCACCACGGTGGTCAGCCCGGCGTCGGCGGCGAGGTTGGCAACCCGCTCCCCGACGTGCCCTGCGCCGTAGACGACGAGCCGGGCAGCCGGCCGCACCACGTCAACGAAGATCGACACCTCGCCGCCGCACTTCATGCCCAGGTCGTCCCTCGTCGTCGGGCTCGCAGGCAGCGGATCGGCCGCGTCGCCGGAGGCAGTCAACGCGAAGCGCCGGATGCCAGCGGCTCCGCCGTCGCGCAGGAGCTGGACCGCCTCGAAGATCACACTCGCCTCGAGCGGCCCGCCCCCGACCGAGCCACAAATCGACCCGTCCGGCGCGACCAACATCTTGGCGCCCGCATCTCTCGGCACGGAACGCGCGGTGCCGATCACGGTGCAGAGCGCAAACGGATCCGCGGCCGCCGCCCGCCGCGCCGCTTCGCTGAACAGCTCGGCATCCGTCCACGGACCCGCGGGCGCGGCCGCTCTCCTGGCATCGATCGTGGCGCTCCCGCCGTGCGCCGCCGCTCGAGCTGCGTCCGCCACCTGGCGCAAGATCTCTTCCGGGAGCTTCAACCCGAGGTCGCGACGACCGGCATCGACGGCGTGCGTCGCGCTCCTGCGATCTCGCCAAGAAGGAACAGGTCCGTGAGCAGCGCGCGCAGATGGATCGAGGCATTCAGGTTGTCGACCAGTTGGGAGCTGATCGACGGCTGGGCGAGGACCAGCTCGAGGGCGGCGAGCGAATGGCGCGCGTCCCGGTCGAGCACCGCCATGAACGGTTGGTGCGGTGCGACCGGCTCGCCCTCTTCGCGTTCTGCCGCGATCGTGCAGGTCTCGATCAGCGCGGTGACCGCATCGACGGCGCGGCCGAGGAATTCACGAATGCGCCTGCCGGACTCGCTGCCGTGGTCCGTCGGAAGTCCCTGCGCCGCGTAGGCAAGCATGAACTCGTAGCACTCTTCGACGGCATTGCATCGTTCCGCGATTGCAGCCAGCATTCTCAGGCTTCCCCCTTCATGGACCTCGAAGTCGAGCTCCGGACGATCCATCGCCGTGGATCGTGATCCTTCAGGAAAAACTCGCGGCTCATCGAACCCGAGATCATCGACTTCGTGATCGGGAGCTTCTCGGGACGAACGGCGAAGTAGACGTGGATGGTCACCAGGCCGATCAGTCCGACCCCTGCCAACCCGTGCAGGACGTACATGAATCCCCAGGTCATGTCGCTGAAGAGATACGGATTCCGGGTGAAGAAGATCGTCTCCACGCGACGGAGCATGAAGACTCCGGTGACGATCGCCGACAGGCCGGTCGCGATGATGGCGAGGTGGTAGAGCTTGTTCTCCAGCGGGTACTTGGCGAATTTACGCGGCGGCGGGGTAGGGCGTCCGAATGCGCGCAGGGTCCTTCTCCAGGCGTCCTGCAGATCGATCTTGTCGGGCCAGATCGACCAGAAATCGAGCCAGAAGGAGGCGTGCACGATGTGGAAGACG
>Ga0137415_10005522_pt1 | contig 12526 bp, 6 predicted proteins | sample CZODoug3_1_1_16f_FD_183082 | JGI IMG/M metagenome (GOLD analysis project Ga0137415, IMG submission 183082) | Vadose zone soil fungal communities from Angelo Coast Range Reserve, California, USA - CZODoug3_1_1_16fungal (Hybrid Assembly) | ecosystem: Environmental > Terrestrial > Soil > Vadose...
TTCCAGCCGCTGCACAACCCGCGATTCGGCGCCTGACTCGACCGTCACGCCGACGAGCACGCCCGCGAACCCCTCGAGCCGAAACCGCAGCATGGCGGGTCCCGCCGGCACCCCAGGGAACACGTGGACGCCCGTCCGGTCCGTAACCGCTGTCTGGACTTGTCCGTCCACAGCGGTTGCAACCACCTCGACGCCGGGCAACCTGCCACCCGAGCTATCGGTGACCTCAACCCGAATCACACCCTTGCCGGCTTGCGCGGCAACAACCGCCGCGCACAAGGCGATGAGCGAACCGGCGGCGGCGAGCATCCTGACGGGTAAGCGCATCACGTCCTTCCGGCGCGTTCGGATCAGCATCGGGCGCGAACCGCAGAAACGCCAGCCCGACTCCTCATCCTAACAAACGGGCATCGATGCACCAATGCAAGGTCGGGCTTGGTTGCCGGAGGTCATTATGCTTTCGCCAATCCTTGCGCGGTAGAGACCCGGTGCGGCCGTTCAATAATGCAGGTCGGCGTGCCGAACGTAGTGCTCATGCCCACAGCGGCAGACCCAGGCAGGCTGGGTGGTGAAGGTGTCGCCTGTTCGGATCAGATGCCGTTCGTAGAATCGCATCACGTTGCCACAGGTAGGACACGGGCGGCGATCGCCGGTGGTCGGACGGTTGCCTGCCCGCCGTTCCGTTCCGGGCCAATCGTTCACGGACACCCACATTCCTGATTGATCGGCGATGGAGCAGTCACGGATGCGCCGACCGGCTGAGCGCCCACATCTCCGAACAGCGTTCAAGGAGGAGAACGGCGCCTGTCGGAAGAGCGCCCCTGACAGTGTACCGCGACGCGTCGCCGGGGCGGGAGGCGAAGAGTGAATTGGCCTGACCGCCTGACCGATGCGAAAAGGCAGCATTACATCGCGTCTGCGATCATCGCGCTTTGAAGCATTCCAAGACAAAGCTGCACGAGGCGTTCCGTTTCGCGACGGATTCATCCCCAATTCCAGTGATCGGGAGGGTTTTGGGCCTGGCATCTACGTTGCTCTATCTGATCTCTGAAGAAAGGGCTGCAGGTGGCCGGCTGACCAACACGTCGCGCACCGGCAGCGCCCGCGCCAAAAGGAAAAACAACGTGGTGACCACCATCCGCGGCTACCGTGTGAAGCTTGGTCAGGCAGACCAGGCAATTCAGCTCGCACAGATGGAGCTCATTCCAGTAGTGAGCGCCATCTCCGGCTTCGTCGCGTACCAGGCGGTGGTGGTCGGCCCGCAATCAATCCTGTCCGTGAGTACGTATCGGGATCGGGACGCGGCCAATGCCGCCAACCGCGCTGCGGCAGACTGGGACGAGACGCGCCTCGCCGCCCTGATCGATGGGCCTGCCAAGGTGACGGTCGGCGACGTGCGCATTTCGATCGCCGGCGCCTCCGAGAAGCCATCGGCCATTGCGGCGCCTGAAGCTGCGCAATCGGTTGACAATTCGTTGCTCGAATTGATTACCCGTTGAAAAGCAGTGCGCCCTTCTCGAGGATCGATAGACTGGCCCGCGCAGCATCGCGGTCGCGATCGGGCGTGGCGTCAACCTCGCAGGATTGTCGCGACTACTCGCGGTTCACGCTCCTGGGTGTACCGTTGCTATAAGAGCGGGCCCGGACCGCTGCGTCAACTCGCCGCTGGCGCGGCTGCCGCCGAGAACACTCTGCCCCCTCCCGGCCCGCTCTCCCAATGTCCCGGATGACCGGGGATCCACGGCGCCTCCGTCCAGAAGAACGTGAACTCATCGACGCCGGATGGAAGAACGGCCTCGTAACCTCCGTCCGCCAGGGGTGTGAGCGGCACGTTGTAGACCGGGTCCCAGGTTCCGTCCGCGCGCGCGACGCCCGCGTGGACGTAGCCACTCGCGTTGACGCGGACGCGAACGCGGCGGTCCAGAGGGAAGTGTTTCCGCTCGAAGGTCCAGAGCACCGTGTCGCCGGCATCGGGCGAGGATTCCGGCACCTTGGCTCGTCCGGACTCTTGCAAGGCGGCGCTCGCAGCGACGATCAGGTCGATCGTTCGCAGGTATCCGCGATGCAGGTTGATCATGGACTGCCCCGGCATCTCGAGCATTGCGTCGCCGATGTTGATGACGAGGCCCACTCTGCCGGCGATCGCTTGGTCGATCCCCGCGAGAGAGGAATCCCCGATGTAGATCGCCCGTTCGGGATCGAGCTCCGGAACCGAAGGGAAGCGTCTCTCGCGTGAGAGTTTCACCAGCGCATCGAAGCCCTCGGACGTGTGGTTGCCGGCGCTCGTGGACACCAGCTGGAACGCGCCGTCCTGGAAGACGTAGATCTCGTTGCCGCCGGAGAGGACCAGCAGCACGTTGGCCAGCAGGCGCGACCGAGGTCCGAGCTGGATGATGAGAGGCCTCAGGAGGCGGTAATAGAACCAGTCGAAGGGTGCTCCTGCGTTGAAAACGAGCACGCCGCCTGCGGCGAGAAAGTCCGCGAGCGCTTCGATCGTGCTGTGCTCGACGTCACCCCCGGAGAACGCCGTGAGCCTCTCGTCCAGATCGGTGACGACGACGCACTGTCCCGTCTGCCGGATCGTGGCGAGGAACCGCTCCAGCGCGACGACCTGCACCGGGGACAGATCCACGAAGAGAGCCTCCTGGATCTCCCCGAGCGATCTCCTCTGGGGCTTCGCCGCTCGGAAATACGCCGGGAGCATCAGCCTGAGGTCTGCCTCTCCGTGCTCGTCCGGCCGTCTCTCGCCCGCCGCCGCCTCGTGCGCGAGCCTCACGAACAGCGGCCCCACTTCGACAAGCCTCGCGGCTCGGCCGGGCGTGACGGCTACCCAGCCGAAGTCGGTCAGCAGGAGGCCTCCGTTGCCCGTCCCGTGCTGCCGGCCGACGTCGATCGCGATGTAGTCCCGTCGGCACCACGAGCCCGGGGAGTACCGGATCTCGCCGTTCTTGCTCGCGGTATGGCCGATGATCTGCGGCAGGAGCCTGTCGTGGTACCGGTAGTGGTCCACCTCGCGGAGGTCCGGCGTGAAAATGCCGGCGGGCTCGTAGCCAATCTCGCCAGGCAGACGTCGCTCCCTCGCATGGCTCGTACCGGTGTGGAAAATCTCGTGCGGCAGGTCGCGCGCGCTGATTCGCTCTCTCTCCACGAGCGCGCGGCGAAACACGTCGTTCACGTAGGAGGCAATCTCCTCGGCTCGGCGAGCGCCCTGTTCGCGCATCGCGATGTCGACGATGTTCGGAAGGATGCCTGCGTGGACGAACATCTTGGCGTGGTCGAAATACGCGGCTGTCACGACCAGCCCCGGGTGTCGCTCGGGGTGCAGCGCCGCCTCCCGGACTTTCGGCCAGAGTCGGTACCCGAGCGACTCCTCTCCGCCCTGACCGCCTTCCCGGTCCACGTAGAGATCGTGGTTGCCCAACGTCCAAACGATCCTTCCCCCGAGCCTGTGCGCCTGAGCGGCCAGGCCGTGGATGAAGTCGAACACCTCCAGCAGATGTCGTCCGTGGCCGATGTCTCCGGTGAACACGAGCGTCCCCTCGCGCGCGAACCAGTGGTCGGACGAATCGATGAAGCCGAGCGCGCGCAGAATCCCCTTCAGCGCGTCCAGCTCACCGTGAACGTCCCCGACGACGCCCACCCTCTTCGTGCAGTCCTTGAGAAACTCCGAGACGTCACCCTGCGCGGCGAGAGCCCGCTCGACCGCCATATCTTCCATCACGACGTCCTCCACCTGAAGGACGTGGAGCTCGTACGGAGCGAGGGCGAAGACGAAGCCGCGGCGAGCGAGGTCCTCGCCGGAGCGGACGTACATCTCCCCGGTGAAGAGGTCGCGGAGGTGGTAATGGATGGCCGGATCGTCCTGGATATCCATCTCCGGGGGGAAGCGCATTCGGCCCCAATGCTTCACCAGTCTCGGCGTGTCTTCCGAAATGTTCGCGATCAGGACGAGTGCCCGATTCTGATAGACCTTCAAGCCCGCTCGAAACGGCGCAAGCGGATGCTCGTCGTCCATCCCCAGGACCGAAAGCGCCCGGTCGTAGATCGCATCGGGCGCCGACGCATCGAGGATGGAACGGAGCAATCTGCAGAGCGGGTGCTCGAGGAGGGTCCAAAGTTGGGCATGAAGGACGGTGTTGATGTCGTGGGCTCCTCGTTGCCCCCACGTTCGTTCGAAGCGGTCGAGACTGAACGTCCCATCCCCCTGGTCCATCCCGCTGGAGTCGATGTGGAACTCTCGCACGACCTCGGCGGCTCCGTCGGCGCGCTCTTGCGGGACGTCGCGCGAGGCCATGACGTTTTGCTGGATGCGCCACAACGCCCATCGGCTGCCGTCCCGCGCCGCACGCAAGAGGTCCTCGGGCGATCGCTGCCCGGGCGGGGACTCGGCCATGGGATCTTGAACCTCCCGGCCGCCACCCGCGATATCGATCACCCCCATGTGCGGATCGAAAATCGCGAGCCGCTCGGCCTCTCCGGAGCCGGCGATGCCGACGTTCAGGATGGAGAAGTCGAGATGCGAGATACCGTACCGCCATAGCCGGTGCACGAACCGCGTGTAGCGAGCTTCGAGATCCCGCGCCGCATCGAGGTTGCCGGCGCGAACCGCCCGTTCGATCGCGACCACGAGAGGGGTCACGAGGGGCTGGATCACCAGACTGGAGACGGCGACGCCGTCGGGGGTCCGCTTCTCGTTCGGGAAGTCGTCGGGATAGGAGACACGGAGCGTCCGTGGACCGCCGCCCAGAGAACGCACGATTCCGATCGACCGGAACCGCTCGAGCGCCCGCCGCTGGTCGTCGTTCAGAAGCTGGTACGCGCTCTCCGCGAGGTAGACGCGGTTCGGTACCGCAAGCGGCCCGTACACTTCAAATGAACGTATGTGCTGCCAGATTGCGGGGTGGAGGCAGCCGTCCGCCTGTACGGCGTGATCGTGCGCCCACTCCTCGCGCGGCGGCTGCTCCTGAAGCGGCGCCAGCGGCGGTATGCCTTCCCGGCTCTTCGCATACTTCACCACGAACCGGTTTGCGGGCTCAGCCAGCGTCATGACGTGGTAGCCCTCTCCGAGAAGATGCATCCCTTCGCCGACGACGGCCTGCAGCACGTCGTGATCGGGAGGCATGTCGTCTGCCTCCAGGAAGGCCTCGCGCGCGACCGGTACCAGTTCCGCATCGAGGATTCTCTCCCCGATCCAATTGGCGCCCCCGTGGCCTTCGTCGCGGTGGTAGGCCCTCAGTACTCGTTCGAGAATCGCCTCGAACTGAGCCTCGGCGCCCGCGGGTCCGGACGATTCATTTCGACTCGTGGTTATGTTCGTCATGCGAATCGAGAGTGCGGGGCGGCGGGGGAGGTGGCGGTCCGACACTCCCCGACCCCGGCACCGAGCTGCCTTATCCAGGCAACCTGAACGCGACCAGCTCCGCGGTGTAATTCCCGCCCGCAATCGACACGACGACATACTGCTTACCACCCAGCATGTAGGTCATCGGCCCACCCGTTTGCGGGGCCGGCATATACACTGCGCCAGCGTCCGCGCCGGTCATCTTGTCGTAGGCGCGAAGCATTGCGCCGCGCTGACCGTTCGGCGTCGTAAAGAATCCTCCTTCACCACAGATCACGAGCGTCTTGGTGATGAGCGTCCCGTTGCGCCCGGGTCGCCCGGTCCGCGGGATGTTCAGGCCTTTGAGCGCGGGATGATTCTTGATGTTGTCGGGCGTCTCACCGTGCGCAACCGACCAGAGAATCTCGCCCTTGTTGAGATCGATGGCGGTGATGCGTGCGTACGGCGGCTTCGCGAGCGGCAGACCGCGAACCGTCAGACCGCCGCCGCCGCCTTCACCGGCCGGCGCCGCGTTGACCGGCGCAGGGCCCAACGCAGTCGCCGCACCGGCGCCGCCGCGTCCCTGTCCTGCCGCGGCCGCTCCACCACCAGCGCCGGCGCCCCGCCCCGCGGGGGCATCGGCCGGCGCATTGGGATCGCGGGCCGTGCCAGCGATGTAGTCCATGTCGGACCGCTTGCCGTCCGACTTCACCAATCCGAGTGACGACACCGTCGTCGTGGAATGGAGGTACGCGATCTTGGTTTCCGGATCGAACGAGCCGCCTTCCCAGTTGGATCCTCCAGCCGCCGTAGCGGGCAGCAGCGTCGCCAGCGGGCCCGGCCAGGTGCTGACGACCGGCGGCGTGAAGATGGGACCGAGCTTGTAGCGCGACACCAGCTTGACGGCTTCGGCCCTGAGCTCCGGCGTGAAGTCGATCAGATCGTCGACCGAAAAACCCTGAAGATCGTACGCGGGCGGCTTGGTCGGAAACGGCTGCGTCGGCGCGTACCACTCTCCAGGCACGTCACCCTTCGGAACGGGTCGTTCCTCGATCGGCCACACCGGCTGACCGGTGACGCGATCGAAGACGTACAGCCAGGCCTGCTTGGTCGGCTGTGCGATGGCCTTGATCGGCTTTCCGTTGACGACGATGTCCGCGAGAATCGGGGGCGACGGGATATCGTTGTCCCAGATCCCGTGGTGCACGAGCTGGTAATGCCACTTGCGCCTGCCGGTCTTCAGATCGAGCGCGACCAGCGTCTCGCCGAACAATCCCGCGCCGGGGCGATGGCCGCCGTAGTAGTCACCGGTCGGCATCTCCACCGGAAGGTAGACCGTGTCGAGCTCCTCGTCGACCGTGATCTGTCCCCACACGCCGGCGTTTCCTGTGTACGACCACGAGTCCTTTTCCCAGGTGTTGTTGCCAAACTCGCCCGCCTGGGGAATCGTGTGGAAGATCCACAGGCGCCTGCCGGTGCGCACGTCGAACGCGCGAACATAGCCTTTCTCGTTTCTCCTGCTCTTCGGCACGCCGCCGGGCAGATGCGCGGCGCCGACGATAATCATGTCCTTGGCGACGGTCGGGGCGGCGTGCAGGCCGACCTCGCCGGTGACCAGATCCATTTCCTGATCGTCGTCCAGCTTCAAATCGACGATGCCGCTCTTGCCGAAGCCAGGCACAGGAATTCCTGTCTTCGCGTCGAGCGCGACGAGCCGATAGCCCGGCGTCACGTAGATCACCCGCGCCTCTCTGGCGTCGGACCAGTAGGCGAGCCCGCGGCCCGAGAGTTTGCGCGGGGCCGCGTCGCCGCGCGCCCCTTCGTCTTCGCGGTGCATCCACAGCAATTCGCCGGTTGCGCCGTCGAGCGCCACGACCGCGCGCCGCGTGCCCGCCGTCGCATAGACGATGCCGTTCGCCATCAACGGCGTCGTTTCATAATTGAATTCCGGACGTGGGCCGAGCGCGTCGGTCTTGAAGCGCCACGCCACCTCCAGCTTGTTGAAGTTGTCCTTGTTGATCTGGTCGAGCGGCGAGTACTTGGTGTTGGCGAGCTCGCCGCCCCACGTCCGCCATTCGCGTGTTGGCGCGCCTGTTTGACCGGACAGTCGGCCGTTCGTCACGGCGACCACGACAACGAGGATCGCGAGAGACACGCCGATGAGTCGAAACCGTCGCGGCACCATAGAGCCTCTCTTTACTACGTCAGGTGAGGATGGATCGGGGAAACGCCGGTCATGATGCGCCGGGTTCGCGAACGGCGTCAAGGCGCGGGACCGGGCCGGGACAATCAGACCGCGCTGCTGCTATCGGAGACAGTCAATCGGCCAAGCAGGTCAGGGCAAGTCCCGCTCCTGCCAGAGATTCATCATTTTCGCCAGCTTGGGCCAGCGTGGGGCCGTGACGGACGCGGTGGCAAGGTCGACCCTCTGCCGCTGAAAACGGCGCAGGCGCCAGCGCCATGCTAGGCTGTGCGCGTCGGCGCACGAATTTCAGCCGGCACGAAATGAGGTGCATGTGGCGACATCTTCCATCCGGTGGGTCAGCGCATGCGCGGCGGCATGTGTCCTGGCCTCGGTGCGTTTCGGGGCGCAGCCGGTTCAACGTCTTCCGCAACTCAGCGTCCCGCTCCAGCCGCTCGCGCAGCAGGCGCGGCGGCTCGAAACTGCCCTCACTTACCTGGGCCAGCCGCTCGCGTTGACCGATCGCCAGGCGATCAACGACGCCATCTCGATGGCCGATGAAGAAGAGGCCGTCCAGCGGCTTCAGACGACGCTCGACCAGCATGTTCTGGCGGTGGTGCGCATCAACCCCGAGAGCCGGGTCAGCGTCGAGCAGGGGCCCGCGAAACCGGAGCTCGTCGAAAGCGGCACGCGCCTGTTTCTGGTCAAGGTGCTGAACGAAGCCAACGTCACGGCGCCGCTGCGCGTCGAGAGTCCGAACAGCGGCGATGTCTACCTCCGATCGGACAGCTCGCCCGAGCCGAAGCACCAATTGACGACGCGCGAGGTCCGCGATCGGTGGGCGACGATTTCGATCTACGACAAGCGGCCGATGCCGCGGCGACTGTCGGGGCTCGCCATCGAGTACGTCATCCTCGAGGTCTACAGCCGCGACAGCGGTCAACGATCGGCGCAGATCGCCTTCAACGTCGGGCAAGGCACGCAGGATGTCGGATATCGGAACGATGTGTCGATCCTCTTCACGGCGCAACCCGCGCGGCTGATGACGATTCGGGTCCGCGACGAGAACGGGAAGGCGGGCGTCGCGTCGCTGCTGATTCGCGACCGCTTCGACCGGATCTATCCGAATCCCACGAAACGGCTGGCGCCCGATTTTTCGTTCGAGCCTCAGATCTATCGGTCTGACGGCGAGAGCATCCGCCTGCCGGACGGCGACTACACCGTGGTCTCCACCGGGGGACCGGAATACGTGTCACTCACGAAGCGGTTCACCGTTCAGGCGAACGGTCCGCGCGAGCTGACGTTCTCGCTCGAACGCTGGATCGATCCGCCCCGCCTGGGGTGGTACTCCGGCGACCATCACATCCACGCCGCCGGATGCTCGCACTACCAGAACCCGACCGAGGGCGTGCTGCCGGAAGACATGATGCGCCAGATCCTGGGCGAGGCGCTCAACATCGGCTCCGTCCTGACGTGGGGACCCTGCTACTACTATCAGAAGCAGTTCTTCACCGGCCAGGACAACCCGCTGTCCAGACCGGATCGCGTGATGCACTACGATCTCGAAGTGTCGGGGTTCCCCTCCAGCCACTCCGGCCATCTCGTGCTGCTCGGGCTCAAGGATCAGGACTACCCGAAGACGCATCGCATCGAAGACTGGCCGTCGTGGGACTTGCCCATCCTGACGTGGGCGAAATCGCAGGGCGCTGTCGTGGGATTCGCCCACTCCGGCTTCGGGCTCCAGGTGCAGGATCGGGAGCTGCCGAGTTACGAGATGCCGCCGTTCGACGGCATCGGCGCCAACGAGTACATCGTCGACGTGACGCACCCCAACTCCGTCGACTTCATATCCTCGGTCAACACGCCGAGCGTGTGGGAGTTGAGCATCTGGTATCACACGCTCAATGTGGGCTTCCGGACCCGCATCAGCGGCGAAACCGATTTCCCCTGCGTGTACGACAGCCGGGTTGGATTGGGCCGGACCTATGCACAAGTCGATCGCGCGTTGAGTTTCCAGGGCTGGCTGAACGGCCTGCGCAGCGGCCGCAGCTATGTGTCCGATGGCAAGAGCCACCTGCTCGATTTCAGTGTGAACGGCGTCGAGGTGGGCCGCAACGGCAGCGAGCTGAAATTGAGCGGCGGGCAAGCCGTGCGCGTCCGATTGCGCGTGGCAGCGTTTCTGAACCCGCAGCCCGATGAGAATGTTCGCACGCGACCGCCCGATCAGCAGCCGTATTGGGACGTCGAGCGCGCTCGCATCGGAAACACGCGCGACGTTCCGCTCGAGATCGTCGTCAACGGCAAGGTCGTCGCGTCGAAACCGGTGACCGCCGACGGCGTCCTTCGCGAGGTGACGTTCGACGTGCCGATCGAGAGGAGCAGTTGGATCGCCGCACGCATTCTGCCGTCCGCGCACACGAATCCTCTCTTTGCGCTCGTCGGCGAGAAGCCGATACGCGCCTCGCGACGGAGCGCCGAATGGTGCCTCACTGCCGTCAACCAGTGCTGGACGCAGAAGGCGCCCGCGATCCGGCCGTCGGAACGCGCCGCCGCGCGGGCGGCCTACGATCACGCGCGCGAGGTGTACAAGCGTCTCATTGCCGAGTCGTCTGATCCCGCACCGATCGCCCGAAACGGTTCGGCGTTCAGTAGGTTGCGCAATTAGCGGTCATTGAAAATGTGAGCGGTGAGGAGAGTATGGACGACAACAAGGATGACGACGTTCGCCAGCAGGTGCCCAGCACGCTTGGACGCCGCGACCTCATGAAGCTCGGCGCCGGAGTCATCGCCACTGCGCTGGCGACCCAGCGCGTCTCGGCCCAGCGCGGAGGCTCCACGCAGCTTCCGGCCCCGCCGCCGGGTTCTCCTCCACCCGCCGGCGAATGGCGACCGCACACGGGCGCCGGCTACAAGTATGAGGCCAACCGATTGGACGGTAACGGTCCGATGGACGAGACGACCGGCAAGATCGTCAAGTTCGTGAGCGAGTTCAAGGAAGCGGACATGACGCCGTCCGTCGTCAAGGCGGTGAACCGCACGATGGTCGACTCGATGGCGTCGGCCATCGCTGGATTCGAGGAGGAGGCCGTCCGCATCGCCGCGCGCACCGCGCGCTTGTCACCCGCGGGACCCCTCAAGTGCACGGTCCTGGGTTACGGGATCTCGACGACGCCAGAGCTGGCGAGTTTCGTGAACAGCTGCATGGTGCGCCTCGTCGATTTCAACGACACTCCACATCACAGTAATCTGATCCCCGCCGCACTTGCTGTCGGTGAGGCCCTTCACTCGACCGGGTCCCAGGTCATGGCCGCCATCGCGGTGGGCTACGAAGTGATGACGGTGACGGGGGCGGGTGAGTCGGTCGCCCCCGCGATGGCCGCAGGCAAGCTCATGGGACTCGATGAAGATCGCCTCGCCAATGCCGTGACGATTGCGCTCACGCCGCACGTGGCGTTGAACAAGGGCGTTGGCGCCATGTCGATGTGGAAGGGCGTGCGGAGCGCGGAAGCGATCAAGTGCGGCGTCTGGGCTGCGATACTCGCGCGTGAAGGCATGACGGGTCCGCCGCAGCCGTTCGAGGGCCGCGGTGGTCTGTGGTACAGCCAGGGTCGCATCGGGAGGGCGTTCACGCTACCGGCACAGCCGCGGCTGCAGATCGAGCGCATGGTCAACAAGCGCTTCCCTTCGGACCAGATGACGCAGCAGACCCTTGGGCTCATTCCACAGATGCGCGCCTGGACCAAGGTAGATGAGATCGCGTCGATTCAATACGACATGACGTTTGGCGACTGGGAGGAGGTCGGAGACGCGCCCAAGTGGGATCCCCGGAATCGGGACACGGCCGACCACAGCCTTCCGTATGTGCTCGCCCGAAACCTGATCGACGGGGAAAGCTACCTTGACGCCTTCGCGCCCGAGAAACTTCCGTACCGCGATCCCGTTGTGCGCGGGCTGATGGAGAAGATCACGCTGTCGCCGGTCGCGGGCTGGCGGGGGAACGGCACGGCGCGTATCACGATTCGCAAGAACTCGGGTGAAGAACGATTCTGGGACACCCACGGTGGCAGCCGAGACCCGGGGGACATGAGCGAGTTCCCGCAGATGACCGACGAGGAGATCACGAGCAAGTTCAAGCGTGTCTGTGCCTACCGGCATGTGGCCGACGCCCAGCGGGACCAGGCCCTGGCCCAGTGGTGGAATCTCCGCTCGATCAGAGACATCGCGGAGCCGATGCGCACGCTGGCGACGTTCGGCCGGCCGTTACCGTTGTGACGTGGGGACCGTCGCTTGTCCTGGGAAAGGAATCTTGCCATGCGTCGATCTGTTGCCGCCCTCCTTATCGTACTGTGTGCCGGGAGTTGGGCCGCGCCTGCGTTTGCAAGAAGCGAGACCGTCACGGGTGAAGTAATCTCACTCTCCTGCTACTTTCAAAACAAAGCCAACGTGGGGCAGGCCGGGTTGCTTTGTGCGATCGCGACCGTGAAGTGGGAGGCCAATCCAGCTGGAGTCCTCACGGCCGTTGGGAAGGTCTATCAGCTGGCTGGTGGTCTGGTGGCGAACAACAACGCGAAGGTCGTGCCGCTCCTGGGTCACATCGTCACGGTCACCGGCGACGTCTCCGTGAAGCACGGCATGCCGGTGATCTCGGCGGATCAGGCCGTGCTCGTCAAGTAACGACTACTTGAAGGCGTCTCACTGACACGCGCGCTGTTCGAACGGGGCCTCGAGGCGCCGGAACGTGTTCAGAGCTTTTTGTGCAGCCGAGGTGAGCAAATGGTACGCGCCTTCCGCATCGCTGGTCTCGGTGTGTCGCTTGCACTCTGTCTGTCCTGGAGTGCGATTGCCCAGCAGGGCGTTGGCTCGATCGGTGGCACCATTACGGATGCCTCGGGCGGTGTGCTTCCTGGAGCGGCCGTGACGCTCTCGAGCCCTGGACTCATCGGCGGGAATCAGGAAACGGTCACGGATGAGCGCGGCGCCTATCAGTTCACGCGACTTGTGCCAGGAACGTACAGTGTGACCGC
>Ga0137415_10005524_pt1 | contig 12525 bp, 11 predicted proteins | sample CZODoug3_1_1_16f_FD_183082 | JGI IMG/M metagenome (GOLD analysis project Ga0137415, IMG submission 183082) | Vadose zone soil fungal communities from Angelo Coast Range Reserve, California, USA - CZODoug3_1_1_16fungal (Hybrid Assembly) | ecosystem: Environmental > Terrestrial > Soil > Vadose...
CATATCCCGATTTGCGGCCCGTCCGGCGATCTCCGATGCAAGGGGTTGAGTCGGCACTCCCGTAGCGTTCGACGCCGCAACCCCCTGGCCCCGGCCTTCGACGCGTACCGTGCCCTCGACCATAATCACTTTGACCTGTTCTCCGTCGACTCGCACATCGAAGGCGGTGCCCACGGCAACAAAGCGCCGGTTGCGCACTTGGACAACGAACGGCCTTTGCGGGTCTTTGGCCACCTCGAAAAAGGCCTGACCGCGCGTCAGGCGAACACGGCGCTCGCCGGGGGAAAAGCCCACTTTAAGCTCGGATTGCGTGTCAAGAGTGACTTGAGAACCGTCATTAAGCGTAAAAGCGAGGCGCTCGCCAGTGGCGGTCTCAAAGTGATCCGCACCTCCCGGGAAGAAGGCGTCTCGAAGACTGGTCATGAGCGAATGGTCGCCGGACGAATGCAGGCCCGCGATAGCCACTACCGCGACGGCGATAATCACAACGGCCGCAGTGGCCCAGCGCAATGGACGCATCGTGCCGGACGTCCGCCGGGTCAAGCGCAACGCGGTTTCATGCCGCAGGGCGAGAATCCGCGGGTCTTCGGCCGCCTTACGGAGGTTCGACCACGCTTCATCGACGGCGTCGTACAGCGCACCATGGCGAGCGGATTGAGCGAGCCAGTCTGCAAAGGCGCGACGTGTCTCCTCCGACACCTTATCGCGATGCAGACGGTCGTGCCAGGCCGCCGCCTCGCGCTCTGCAACCATGTTTGATGCGCGGTCCATGGGCTTAACTGTCTCGTTCAGCGGCTGAGCTCAAGTGCGCCAGCGCCCGCTCAAGGTGCTTCTCCACGGCGCGCACCGAAATTCCTTGGAGTCTGGCAATTTCGGCGTGCTTCAGACCTTCGAAGCATCGGAGCATAAGGACATCTCGAGTACGCTCCGGCAATTGACGCAATGCGTCAGCCAGCTGCGCGACGCTCTCTCTGCCCAGTAAGACGCGCTCCGGTGAAAAGTCCGAACCGGCTGCGCCTCCTATTTGGATTTGTTCCTTGATAAATCGGTCGCGCACGGCAGAGTTGCGGAAGTGATCCTTGAGCGTATTGGACGCTGTTTGAAAAATGAACCCGTCGGCGTTGCGGATCTTATCAATCTCACGGTATTGGGCCAGCCGAAGGAAGACTTGCTGGACGAGATCCTGAACCTCGGCCGCGTTTCGTGTCCGCTTGCGAAAGAAACTAGCAAGCGGCGCATAGTATCGCCGCGCGAGGCGATCCAAACCAGCACGGACAGCGTCCTTATCTCGCTCTCCCGGCGATCGATCGCTAGATTGTTTGGGTTCTGTAGCCATCGGTATATCAATTTGCATGCCCACGATGACGCAAGCTCAGCCGATCTTCAAGGGAGAATATATTTAACTTGAGTCCAGGTTCGGGTTTTCCGTAGCTGGGCGTCTTACACAGACCGGCGAATGCGAACTAGCGCTAGGGGCTCGACGCCGATCGGCCTGCTTCTTGTCAAATGTCGTACTCGTCGTTTGAGCGCGGCTCAGTCCTTCGGTTGGCGGCTACCCCACCGCAGTCGTAACTTGAGGGATTGATGAGAAGCGATTGCGACGTGATCGGCTTTGATGGAGCCCACTAAAAGGACTTTCGTCGCATTTGTGCGAGAGCATAATGTGCTCGAAAAACACGTCACAACTGACTCTTAACCCTGTGAGCGATTGTATGTTCGACTCCAGGGTAACCACCGAATGAATACCATTATAAGCAGTTGTTTTCATTGATATTACCCGAATACTTCACCGCCGTTGCCCCAATAAAGCCCCTTCAATGCAGAAACAGACTCGGGACCTCGGACAATAAATTACGCACAAATACGGCCCACGAGGGCACGTCGTTCCCGACTCGGTCGCTCGGCCCACAATCTACACAGGGATTGGAGGCGAACGAGTTATACAGCCGCGGCGCACGAGTTCGCAAGCGCGAGACGGCGGTCGATGCGAACAGCGTGGTGGCGCCGACCGAGTTTCTGGCAATGAAAGTCGTGACACCGCCGGAATCGGTGCCGACGCCTCGAACGGCACTGTGCCGTATCACGCATCGTGCCGGCCACGTGATCGAGTTCAGCGAGTGGCCCGAGGCATCATGGCTCGCGGTATTACTGGGCGGGGTGTCGGGCACGACGCCATGATTGGGTTGCCCGCAGGGACGCAGATCTGGGTCGCCGCCGGAGCGACCGACATGAGAAAGGGCTTCGATACTTTGTGTGCGATCGTCCAGGAGACGCTGAAAGAGGACCCATTTTCTGGTCAACTTTTCGTGTTCCGAGGAAAACAGGGTGACCGCGTGAAAATCCTCTGGTGGTGCGACGGCGGTCTGTGCCTCTTCTACCGTAGGCTCGAGGAAGGCAAGTTCACATGGCCTCGAGCGACGAGCGGAGTGGTGTCTTTGTCTTCGGCCCAATTGGCGATGCTGCTCGAGGGGATTGATTGGCGAAGACCGGTGCGAACGACGCGTCCGCAGCTCTCGGTGTGACGAATAAAAAAAGCACTGAAATGCCGTAAACACCAGCACAAAGGTGCTGCGCACTCGATGCACATCACGTATAATTTCATGCATGGCGCAAACGCGTGACCTTCCGAAAGATCTCGACTCTCTCACGAAGCTCGTCATCGAACAGCAGGTCACGCTCAAGGCCCAAAGACTTCGAGATCGAGCATCTCCGGCTGCAGGTCGCGCGACTGCGGAACCTGAAGTTCGGCCAATCCTCGGAGCGCTTCGAAGGGACCGTCGACCAGCTGCACCTCGGCATCGATCAGAGCGAAATGAAGGTCCCACCGGATCCGAACCTTGCATCTGACACCGCAGAGCCTACACCTAAGCGCAAGAAGCCCATCCGGGACGCGTTGCCGGAGTACCTGCCACGCGAACCGAAAGTGCATCCGCCGCTCTGCAGTTGTCCAGATTGCGGTGGGGTTTTGCGCAAGATCGGCGATGTGACCACCGAGATCCTAGAGATCGTCCCCACACACCTGAAGGTCATCCGGCATGTGCGCTCGAAGTACTCGTGCGCCACGTGCGATACGGTTGTAGCGCCGCCGGCACCGCCGCGGCCGATCCCCAATAGTTATGTCGGCGCGAGTCTTCTCGCGTTTGTGGTCAGTGCAAAATTTTGTTACCACCTGCCGTACTATCGCCTTGCGCAAATGCTGGCACGGCTGGGTCACCCGATCGATCGTTCGGTGCTGACACAGTGGGCGCGAGGGGCGTACCAAGTGACGAAGCCGCTCGTCGAAGCGCTCGCTCGCCATGTGCTCGCGGCCAGCAAACTGCATGCGGATGACACGCCATTTAAGGTGCTGGCCCCAGGCACCGGTAGTACCAAGAAAGGCCGCCTGTGGACGTACGTACGTGATGAACGGCCTTGGAACTCCGGCGCACCGCCGGCGGTGTGGTATCAACACTCCCCAAGTTGGGCGGGGAAATATCCGCAAACCCACCTGAAAAACTTCGCCGGGACGCTTCAGGCTGACGGCTACAAAGGCTTCAACGCGCTATATCGACCACCGCTGCCGAATAAACCGGCGAGGATCCTCGAGTGTTCTTGTTGGGCGCATTGCCGGCGTGGCTTTCGGGAGCTGTACCGGGCAACGAAGTCGCCCAAGAGCGCTGAAGCACTGATCCAAATCCGTCGGCTCTATCGGATCGAGCGCGAGATCCGCGGCCGATCGGCCGAAGAGCGGCGCATCGAGCGCCAGGCCCGTGCCGGCCCGATACTCGAGGCGCTCCATGCCTGGTTGATCGACACGCTGGCTCGAACCTCGAAGAAAGGAACGCTGGGCGTTGTGCTTCAGTATCCACTGAATCGCTGGGAAGCGCTCTGTCGCTACCGCGATGATGGGCGCCTCGAAATCGACAATCTGGCCGCTGAGAGATCGCTGCGCGGACCGGCCATTGGCCGCAAGAACATGATGTTCTTTGGATCCGACGCGGGCGGCGAACGTGCCACCGGGCTGTATGCCTTGGTGGAGACTGCAAAGCTCAATGGTCTCGACCCTGAAGCCTACTTGCGCCACGTCTTTGAGCGGATCGCTACGCATCCGAGGGGTCGCATAGAGGAGCTCCTACCATGGCACGTCGCCGCGGATCTGGCGCCAAAAGCTCAGGCGGCCTAACCTTCCCGCCACCGAGCGGTCCCTGGGGCGCACTGCAGGCGCTGATGGATGATGGTGGACAGGTGACGATGGGGGGGTCCGTCGGCGAAATACCAGCCGCAGCGGTGGCCAGCATGCCACAGGGTATGCTCGCCGGTCTCATGCGTCGCAAGGGTGAGAGCTGGGGCAATCTGTTGCTGCGCCTCGACGAAACCGTCATGCAGTCCGTTGTGGAAAACCGCGTGATCTGCGATTTGCGCCTATGACTATGGGTAAGCTCACCAGCGTGTGCCATTGCACCGACCCATTTGATAAATGACGGATCGATCACCAGTGGCAGACCAGGGTCCCCCTCCCACGTTGACTCGTCGACGACGATCCGCGCGAGTCATTTTAGTAAATTCGCGTCGGGACGTGCTGTTAATAAGATTTGTTGTTGAGCGACAGAACCATCCCTTTATCTTCTGGGCGACGCCGGGCGGTGAGGTCGAATCAAATGAGACTGACATTGACGCAGCTCGACGAGAACTCCAGGAAGAGCTCGGTCTCGATATTGATCTTGCGGGGCCGGTGCACAAGTTCACCTCTGAGTTTGAACACGAAGGTAGCGTTGTGAGCAACACTGACGTGTTCTTTGTGGGCCGATGCGATGCGCCAACGCCAGACCTGCAATTCGCGACTCAAGCAGAGCGCGTTGCGATGAAGGAGCTGAGATGGTGGCCGATTGCCGAACTCGAGCGGACGGAAGAAGTGGTCTTCCCGAGCGATCTGAGTAAGGCCTTGGAGGCTATCAATCGATGATTTGCACTAGCGTGCCCTTTGTCCAAAGAGCGTCGTATCCGATGCGTGCCGGGAATCTTGTACGACCGCTAATTGATGGTGAACCGGCGTTTAGACGCATCTGCGAGGTGATCGAGGCGGCCAGCCACAGCGTCTGGGTGACGGTGACATTCATGTGGGCGTCGTTCGAAATGCCGGATGGACGAGGACCACCGTTAGATGTGCTTAGACACGCGGCGGCCCGGGGGCTTGATGTACGTCTAATTTGCTGGCGGCCTGATTCCGAGACAGAAGAATTCAAGCGCAACGCATTCTGGGGATCCGGTGATCACTTCAAACGACTTCAGACGAGCGGCGCCGGGCTTCGGATTCGTTGGGATCGTGCCCATCCCGGCTTTTGTCAGCACCAAAAGAGCTGGCTTATCGATGCTGGCACGAAGGCCGAGACCGCTTTTATAGGCGGAATCAATCTCAATCCACACTCCATGGTCGCTCCCGGCCATCGAGGAGAAGAGGGTCAGAATCACGATGTCTACGTCGAACTGGTCGGTACTTCCACGGTTGATGTTCACCATAACTTCATACAGCGTTGGAATGAGGCCAGCGAGCGGCATCTGAGCGACGGACTCTGGGGAGTCGGCAGTGACGAGGATTTGCCGTTCCCGACGACAGTGCCGGACCCACAGGGAGACGCTGTCGTGCAGATACAGAGAACTATGCACAGCGGTCGTTACACCGACGGGCGCACGACGCCTGAAGGTACGCCATTTGATATCAAGTTTGGTGAGCGATCCAATTTCGATCAATATTGCGCAGCGATCACTGCCGCCCGCCACTCGATTTATATCGAGCACCAGCATGTGGAGGTGCCTGACATCATCGACTGTCTGCGGCAGGCTCTGCAACGCGGTGTCGAGGTAGTTGCAGTTTTGCCGTCGGAGCATCCGGTCCCCTCCGATTTATCTGCGCTCACGACATTTGAGAATCTGACCCTGGCGGGAATTGCGGGAGTAGGTGTTGACGGCAAACGAAAACCTGTTTGGGTTCACGCCAAACTGATGATCGTTGACGATGAATGGGCCACCGTCGGATCGTGCAATCTGCATCACGCTTCACTTTTTGGAAATGCCGAGTTGAACGTCGCCTTCTGGCATTCGAACAGTGCGCGCGCTCTTCGGACGCAACTTCTACAAGAGCATCTGGAAATCGATACATCCAGCTTGGTCGACCGGGCTGCACTCAGATTGTTTCGTAGTATCGCCGCGGAGAATCGCACAAGATTGGATACAGGAGGAGACGCCTGGCAGGGACTGGTGTTTAGCTTGTCAAACTACAGCTCAAGGTTTGATCATGACCAATGACTATCTAACAAGGCGCTCATTCCTGGCTGGGAGCGTCTGTGCGTGTGTGCCACTGACCCGCTCTTTGGCCTTGGCTGCGACCTCCGTCGCGAGCACCGGCAGTCTAGGTTCTGACGGTCTTCCGTCTCTCCTAGAACTGGGTACCGAACCGATGAAACGCATCGGTCAGACCGTATGGGTTTGCCGACTCGCTCCGAGTCTGTGGTTGCACACTACGACAGCGATTATCGCCGAAGGCGAAGGTGTGTACTTCCCCGCCAACGGGTTAATCCTGGAAAGCAAGGCCACGCACTTTCATCGCGATCGCACGGGTGGAATCCCAGCCCTGCAGGCAGCAGGCATTCCGACCGTAGCGCATCCGTTGACCTGCGAACTGGCACGCAGCCACGGAACGGCGGTCCCGACATCCGCCGTGAACTTCATCCAAGACACGGCGCGACTCTCGGCAGCGTGCGAGCTCTTCTTTCCAGGCGCCGGTCACACGCGCGACAACATTGTGGTCTGGCTCCCGCACCAACGGGTTCTGTTTGGTGGATGCTTTCTCAAATCGGTCACGAGTCCGGATCTTGGCAATCTGGCCGATGCTGTCGTTGCCGATTGGGCCGGTAGCGCGCAACGCGTGCGCGCGCGATATCCCGCCGGTAAGATTACGGTTCCTGGCCACGGCACGATCAGCGGTGATCCGGTCGGGCACACACTGGCGCTCCTAGTCAAAGAGCCAGCCAAGTCGGCTGCTTAGATAGCGGTCGCGCTCTTGCATTGTTGTCAATGTGCGAGACCCACCCGCTTACGTTGCACTTCAGAAGTCATAAGGCGTTTCTTGACCACCATGCCTTAACCTTTTGGTTACGAGGACTCTAACTTAGTTGAGGGTTCCGGCACGCGGACGATGTGAGTAGGTGGTTCATGAAACAGGATAGCCTTGTATGTCATCCTACAAGGCCGGTTAGCTTAAATTGACACGATGCGTAATCAAAGGAACGGACCACTCGGTGTCACCGTGTGCATGCACGTTGATTTAACCGGAGGCCCCCGCAGATAGTGATGTACCCGGGCCGAGATTGTCCGGCGCGGCTCATAGACGATTTTCGGTACACCGGGCAGCTCGCCATCTTTGCGTTGGGTGATAAAGACCACGTCGTGGTTCGGTTGCCTTCCGAGATGACGTGCCAAGGCGCAGGTACTGTCCCGGAAAGTTCTGATGAACGATGTTCGACAACCCGCGCAAATGCGCAAACGATTCCCGACAAGGAACTACGGCGAGCACGCCGGGAGAGACGTGCCACGCTCGGAGTTCACGGACGTCATGGCCTACATGCGAATTCGCCAGCTGATGACGCACGGCTATCTTGTGCGCGTTCGACGCGCGTTCTCAGTCGCGACCGACTCTGCGCGTGGAGCCAGTCTGCGGTGCGCGCGTGCGTTTTCTACACGAAACTAACACATCGCGAGCCTAGTAAATGAAAGTTAGATCGACTTGATTTTCTGAGCACAGTCGTCGTAAAACAACGCACCCATGGGTAATCTTCCAAGCAGAAGATTAAATGTATTTGTGAGTTCTGTGCAGAAGGAATTCGAAGATGAGCGCGTGATCGTGCAGAACTTGTTGAACACTGACCCATTTCTCGGTGCACACTACGCCCCGGTCCTCTACGAATTTGAACCGGCGTCTCCAGACAAGGCGTTGGAGGGCTGCCTGAAGTCCTTGGCTCCCAATACGGTACTCTGGTTGGTAACCTCTCTATCACACACTCGGAATACCGGCGCGCCAACGAGAGGGAACTGCCGGTGCTCGCCTTCATCAAGGGCGAGCGGAGTACGAAGCGCGAGCCTGGAACGGACGGTCTGCTCAAGGAACTGGATACCGACGGCCCCAAATACAAGCGCTTCGGCAACGTCATCGAGCTTCAAAAGGAAGTCCGCGCCGCGCTTGTAAGGCTCCTCGATGAGAAGTTTGGAATCATTCCGTCAAGCGATGAGAATGAGATTGCGCAGCAAACTATTGAGGCGACCTCGATGTTCGAATCGCAGTCGATATCCAGAGTACATTGGCAAGACCTCGACCACGAAATAGTCCGGCAGTTGATCGCGAGTGCGGAAGACCGAAATCCGGCAAAGGTGTCTTGCTCCGACCTTTTCACCGGCGCACAACTCCGTGGGTTGGTGTGGCATGACCCGGAATCTGGCGAGCATTACGCCACCGCCGCCGGCATTGTTTTGCTCGCGACAGATCCATCCGCGGTGTTTCCACAGTGTCGTGTCTTGGCTGACGCGTATCGTGGGGCGGAGCCTGACGGCAATCCCGGTGACCACGAGGACGTTCGCGGCCCGATGCCACAGGTGATCGACCGGGCAGTTTCCTTTATTGAACGCAATACCCGCCATCCGATGAAGGTGGTTGGCTTGAATCGCCTCCGAATGGACGAGTATCCGGTTGAAGCGCTGCGGGAGGCTCTCGTAAACGCCGTAGCACACCGGCAATACGAGGATGCGGGACGGAAGATCATGCTCGAAGTCTTTTCGGATCGGGTGGTGATCTCCAGTCCAGGTCTGCCACCGGCACCCATCACTCTCGCCTGCCTCCGCAGGGGCAGATATCGGCCCTGCTCGCGCAACCCGGTGATTGCCCAGTGCCTTTCGTATTTTCATCGAATCGAGGAGCGCGGCAGCGGATTTCGCCGCATGCGTGAACAGATGCTCAATCACGGCTTGGACCAACCGCTTCTCGGTACTGACAGCGGCTATTTCCAGGTCACATTTCCCGGCCCGGCAGAGAATCTCGAGCGCCTTCGCGCTTCTGCCTCTGTCCAGAGCACGCTCGTTACTCCAGCTCTCGAAGCTCAGCTCAACGAGCGGCAAAAGAAGATGGTTGCTCTGCTTGCCGCTGGCGAGAAGCTGACCAGCCGTCGATGCGAGGAAGAGTTTGGCATCACCCGCGACACCGCGGCGCGGGACTTTGGTTTTCTGTTGGAATTGGGTGTGGCTATCCGACAGGGCAGCGGTCGTTCGACCAGTTATATCTTGGCGGTCAAAACGTGAGGGCCGTCTCGTCAGATAATCGTCAGATGAATGCGCAGAATCGTCAGATAAGTTGCCAGTTTGGCCGGCTTCCGCGGTTATCCGCCCGGGCGTTGCAGGCAACTTGTGAACGGGCGGAAATGCGGGGCGCTCGCCCTAAGCGCGTAGAATCTCTGGCAGCCGAGCGGTGTGACCCGTCGCGGAACCCAGGCTCGTCGGTGAGTTTTCGGTGGTTATGGGCACAGATCTGACGGCTCTGCGTGCATTGCACTCAGGTGGAAGTGTTACGTTGGTCGGATCCGGTGTTGCAGACTGGGTTGGGTGCCCCGAGGAGCGGGCGGAACGACATTCCGTTCGCCAGTAAACCGACCTGAACCGGAGATGCATTCGTGACGGCCCAGTCCCGGTTGACCACGGCAGAGGCGAAGGCAAGGTGACTGAATTCGCCACCGTTTCTCGAGAGTGCTTCCCTTGCGGTGCCGAACGGCACAGGACCATTGGAAAAAAGCGACTCCAGCTCCCTGGCAGCAGATTCGTCGTAGGACTTGCAAGCAACGTCGGCCAGTGTGTGACCGCTTGCATCGATGAGCAAGTAACCGATTCCACGTGCGGCGAAGTAACTCAAGGCTGCCAGCGACTTGATTAGCGTTTCCTGACGAAACATTCTGAATACCGGCTTGACCTCTATTACTATAACTCGTCCTTGCTTGTCCAACACGGCAGCATCTGGCGTGTACAGCACATTCCGACCATTCACTGTATATGGCACGGCTACTGGCTGCTCCTGGTACCAAACCACCTCCGGCGAGCGCTCCAACCAGGAGATCACCCGCAGCTCCGATCCGGATTCACAAGCGACGTTTCGGCGAAGCTTCTCGCTTCTGAAGAAGATCACGTTCGATTCGCGGGGCATCCGTTTCCTACCGGTCAGATCCTCTGGTGGCGATTGGAAACGAGCGCGCGCGCCGGTCGCTTTCGATACAGAGTCTAACCACCGATCGAACCGTCCATCCCCCCAGGTTGCTGGATCCCAGCAAGCCTTCGCTGCAGCATTCCCTGCTGCTTCGAGAAGGTCACAGCGAGTGGCGCCGGCTGCTTTACAACACATCACGGTCAGCTGCGTAGCTGCGGCGAGGAGGTCGCTGGCATTTGTCACAACGAAGGGCGCCACGATTTCGGGATCCGCCCAATCCAAATCGGCCGATTCCGCTATTAAGACTGCGCGGAGCGCGGCGGCGCTGATAACACGTCGCGATAAAGCAGCGTTGATCCGTCGGAAACCCCTGACACGCAGCTGGCGCACACGCTCGCGCGAGATTCCAAGCTCCTCGCCGATTGCCGCGAGCGTCGCGGGGGAGCCGTCAGCAACTAATCCAAGGCACCGGATCGCAACGCGACAGTCTCTTCTGTTCGGCACGCAGGCATGGATCGCGTTGACTAAGGCAACGCGGAGACGATCCGGTAGTGGATCGTCATTCGGGTGTACTCCTCACCGGGTGTCCCTCCGTCACCGCTGGTCTTTTCTCTCATCAGGGATGACAGATGCGTGTTCAACTGTTCGCATGCCCGCGCCACTGATGCGGCTATCCGCTCCGGCATTTTCCCGAGCACGGCATCTGATTTGTACGCTAACAGCTTGGCTACAAGCTGGTCGATGTGAGCCTCCAGATGCACCTTTCTTGCATCCTTCATCGGAGGCACCAGCTTCTCTGGAGTTTTCGGAGTGGGGAACAACGGCTCGGAACCCGTGCTGGGCGCAGAGGTGGCATCGGTCGCGCCCTCGTTGGAGTTACTCTTTGGACTGAGTAAACCAACTCGTTCCAGCCGGACGCGGATGGCTCGGTTGGATCGCTCGTGGCGGAGTGCGAGATCCTGGATCGTCACTCCTTCCCGGAAAGCTCGAGAGAGCGCTTGTATTTCTTCCGGCGACCATGCCTTTCCCTGGCGCATCGTTTGTCCCCGACCGGTGTTTTCCAGAGTCTAGAATTGCACGACAGCCGCAAGATGCAAAGAGACCCAACTTCTGGGCTGACTGAGCATTGCCGATGAAGTGTGCATCGGAGGTGATTTTGCCGGAGAGCGCGCCGAGGGGTTCGACATCGAATTAGCCGCCCACAGCGCGAGTGCCTGGCCGCCCACCAGGAGTGAGGATCCGCACTGTGCTCGTATTTCCTGCACTTCGGCGGTCGAGAGTACGATCTCGCGGAGCGTTTCAGTCACTTAGTTTGGCGTTTGGCCACTTCACGCGAGCCTCGCGCACCTCTTCAGGAGGAACGAGCAGCATCTGACCGTCTGAGAGCTCCATTTTTGCAGCGACTGCCCGGTCGCGCGCTTGGGAGGCACGCTTCATCTGCCAAAGCTTTTCAGCCGGGGCTACCTTCACGCGTGGTGCGCGAACGTGAAAGGGCAGTCCGCCCTTGAGAACCATCTGGCGCAGGAACAACCGAATCGCATCGCTGAGTTCGAGGCCATTGGCCGCAAGTACTTCTCCCGCTCGTACCTTGAGGTCCGCTTCGATGCGTGCCCTGACGATGGCGCCTTTCATGGTTGCATTGTCCGGGAAGATGAACTGGTTGGGTGCGGGACTTTTGCGGGAATCAGTGCTGCGCAGCCGTGCTTCGTGGTGCCATCTGCAACGGGCGCCCTTCGGCAAGTGATTGAAAATGCTCAGGCTATTGACCGGCAGGCACTCATAATGCCGGGGTCGAGGGTTCGAGTCCCTCCCTTCCGTCAACTCCGCTTAGCCCAGTTTTCCCGAAGTTGGCCTGAGCCATCCTCACATTGGAGTATCAATTACTCACGACGTCGCGCTGCCCTAAACCAGTGATCCCGTCCAAGATGCAGCCCGAGACTGACGGGAGCAAAGTTGGGTCTACAACACACCGTAGGACCGATTAAACACTGAGCAGTTGTCCCTAGCCCCATCATCGCACCCAGATAGATGTAACCGGTCCGAAGGCGGGCGGAGCGATTCGAAGGGCGCGGCTGCGCTGGGCACGTACAAGGCGCATGTACGACAACCCATCGAAACTCATTTGAGTGGCTCGCAGCGAGGAATCGACTATCGCAGCGGATAGTGAGGGATGCCCGTTTCCACGAAACGTGCGCATTCAGCTGCGCTTAAAGCGCTATCTTCGTCAATCTGAATCCTACTTTCCGCGCATCTCGGACGTGATTTCGGGGCAATTATCGCCGGCGGCGCGGTCGGCTAGCGCTGGCGCGCGG
>Ga0137415_10005525_pt1 | contig 12524 bp, 7 predicted proteins | sample CZODoug3_1_1_16f_FD_183082 | JGI IMG/M metagenome (GOLD analysis project Ga0137415, IMG submission 183082) | Vadose zone soil fungal communities from Angelo Coast Range Reserve, California, USA - CZODoug3_1_1_16fungal (Hybrid Assembly) | ecosystem: Environmental > Terrestrial > Soil > Vadose...
CCTCACCTCTACAACAACGACAAAAAGAAAACTTTCTTTTTCTGGTCCCAGGAATGGCGTCGCGAAATTGTACCCGGGCAAAATATCGCTCAGGCAGTTCCCTCTTCCGACGAGCTCAAGGGCAATTTCAACGACGTTTGCCCGGTGTATACCGGCGCGTCATTTGTTCCCAACGCCTTCCCAGCTTGCCCCTACCAGTCCGGCCAACCAGGGGTGCCCTTCGCTAACAACACCCTGCCCACGCCGTTTTCGTCCACCGCAAACGCGCTCCTCACGCTTATCCCCGCCGCCAATAATTTCAACGGCATCGCTGGAACTTACCCAAGTGGCCAGGCCGCTGGGACCAATATTCCTGCCTACGTCGCCAACCCCAGCCTGCCCACCCACTGGCGCGAGGAGTTGATCCGTGTGGACCATAACCTTACCGATAACCAACGCCTTACCTTCCGCTATATTCACGACACCTGGGGCACGGTCAACCAAGGTCCTCTCTGGGGCCAGTACAACAACACCTTCGATAACACCAACACCAATTTCGTCGGCCCAACCACAAGTTTTGTGGCTCGCCTCACCTCCAACTTTTCACCGTCCCTGCTGAATGAATTTGTTGCCAGCTACACCGATGACCACATTTTCTTGAGCACCTTGAACCCCGCTATAGCACTTCCGCAGGGCGGGATTGACCTGAATCCCCTCTTCGCTAACGGTTTGGGCAATAAGATTCCCGCGTTCGCTGTCGGAAACACAAATGACGGTGTCGTCTACGGGTCGGGTGGATTTAATGTGGACACCGGCTATTTCCCCTGGAAAAACGCCAACCCCACCTACTCCTACCGTGACACTGTCACCAAGATCATCGGCACTCACACCTTATTCTTCGGCGCTTATTTTGCCGCTGCACAGAAGAATCAATCTTCTTCCTTTGACGTCCAAGGGCAACTCTCCTTCCTTTTCAATAGCCCGATTTCTTCGCAGAACCCGTTCGCCGACCTATTGCTCGGCAACGTCGCCTCGTATGCCCAGAACCAAGCGCAGCTCTATTACTATGACCGCTACAAGATCCTGGAGCCTTACTTCCAGGACGATTGGCGTGTCACCAAGAAGCTCACCCTCAACCTCGGACTCCGCTGGAGCATTTACGGTCGCTATCAGGAGAAGAACGCTCGTGAATTTGGCTTCTCCACCGCCGCTTATAACCCCACTGCCGCTCCGCCCTATTTCCCTCTCAGCGATCCCAATAATCAATTGCTAAATATCGGCCCGGGGCAATCCCTCTTTAATGGACTCATCCAGTGCGGTCAATCGCATCCCACAATTCCCGGAGTCTCTCCTGGAGTTACCGGCTGCCTGAAAAATAAGTACATGAATCCCGGCCCGCGTCTGGGTTTTGCGTATGATCCCTTAGGTGATGGAAAATGGGCCATCCGTGGCGGTTATGGCATCTTCTTCGAACACATGAACGGCAACGAAGCCAACGCCGAACTCTTGCAGCAAAGCGCTTCTCCTTTGGCCTCAAACGGAACCGTGAGCAACGTCACTGGGTACAACACGGTCGCTGGTAATCAGACCGGCCCTGGATTTCCCAGTCCGCTGACGCCAATCTCCATCCCCGACAAGATTCTCTGGCCTTACATGCAGCAATGGAACCTGGGAGTCGAGCACGAACTCCCTGGCAATGTGCTCCTATCGGTTGCCTACGTCGGCAGCAAGGGCACCCACCTGACCCGTCAGTTTGATTTGAACCAGTTAACTCCAGTCCCCGCAAGCGAGAATCCCTACGTACTCGACAACCTGGGTGCTATTCTGGCCCCGGATCCCTTAAATAAACTAAATCCCCTTGGAGATTGCGGGAATTTTTCCTTCGATCCCAACAGCGGTCAGCCAATCTCCGCAATGATCAGTGGGACTCAGGGCACGAGTCTTGTCACCGTCACGAATCAGCATGTCCTCCAGAATCTCTTTGTCGCCTGCAACAATACCGGCGCCAGCAACTACTATCGTCACTTTCAAGGTGTTGGCAGCATCACTCGCGTTGAGCCTTCCGCCAATTCCATTTATCACTCGCTCCAGCTCTCCTTGCGCCGCAGCGTGGGTGCTCTCACGTTGAGTGCCAGCTACACTTTCAGCCACTCTATCGACGACTCATCCGACCGCGGGGATGCGCTGTTCGTGGATCCCAATAATCCCAGTCTCAGCCGCGGCAGTTCGAACTTCGACATTCGTCATGCCTTCACCCTCAGCTACGTCTATGCCTTGCCATTTTTCAAGGCGCCCGGCATGACGCATACGTTGCTCGGCGGCTGGCAGGTTTCCGGCATCACCACGGCCCTCTCGGGCTCCCCATTTACCGTCTCCACCGGCGGCACTGCTTTCGCGGACAACGCGGGATTGGCCAGTGGCATTGGTAATTCCGTCCAGTCCTTCACTTCGCTGGTCGCCAATCCCAATTCTGTGACCCAAGCCCAGCGTGCGGCGTATGCGGGCACGTTCGGCGTCCTCGGCTACAATCCCGACGCCTTTGCCCAGCCGGTCGGGCTGACCGTCGGTGACTTCGGGCGTAATAGGCTGAATCTTCCGGGACGCCTCAACTTCGACTTCGGTCTCTTCAAGAGCTTCCCGATTAAAGAGAAGTACGCCTTTGAATTCCGTTGGGAAAACTTCAACGTCTTCAACCACACGCAACTTGACGCCATCGGCGGCAATTTCTCCAACTCAGGGACCGGCGCCATCGCGTCGCTCGGTTGTTACAGTTGTAACAGTCAGGCCTTGTTATTCAGCGCTGCGCACAACCCGCGCATCATGCAATTCGGCCTGCGCTTCCAGTTTTAGCAGCCGTTCCACCGTGTTCCTAAATCGAAAGAGCCCCACATCACTGTGGGGCTCTTTCATTTAAGCCACCCAACTTTGATCTTCTTCCTTCCCCTTCCCTCGCCTATAATCCCCAGTCAACGACGGAAGCCACTCGCTTGCCCGAACCAGCCCCCAGCCCGGAACGCTATGCCCTCGCCGTCATCACCGACGACGATCAGCTTTTCCCTGAAGTTCGCAAGCACCTCGGCGCTCAATTCCGCACCACCCTCGCCTCCACCGAAGACGAGATCAAATCCGTCCTCGAACTCTCCGATCTACACGCCATCCTCTTCAATCTCGATTGCATCGGCGATGGCGCAGCCGACGGCCTCGACGTCCTCTCCGAAATGCGCAAGATTCGCGACGACGTCGTCATCGTCGCTTTCACCCAGACCAACAGCCGCACCATCCCCCTGAAAGCCAGCCAGGCCGGCGCCGATGAATTTTTTCTCTGTCCCTTGAACTTCGCCGAGCTGCAAATCGTCCTCTCTCGCGCCATCGAAAAGCGCGCCCTCGAACTGGAAGGCCGCCGCCTACTTCAGCAAGTCGAAAGCAAAGCCGCGTTTCACGGCCTTATCGGTGGCAGCGCCGCCATGCAAAAGGTCTATCAAGCCGTTGAGGCAGTCGCCGGCACCGGCGCATCCGTCGTTCTCCGCGGCGAAAGTGGCGTGGGCAAGGAGCTTGTCGCGCAAGCCATCGTTCAATGCGGCGACCGCGCAGATCACCCCTTCGTCTGCCTCAATTGCTCCGCCCTCCCCGAAACACTGATGGAGTCTGAACTCTTCGGCTACGAAAAGGGCGCCTTCACCGGCGCCGATTCCGCCAAGCCCGGCATGGTCGAATCGGCCCACAATGGCACGCTCTTTCTCGACGAAATCACCACCCTTAATCCCAACCTCCAAAGCAAACTCTTGCGCGTCCTGCAAGAACGCTCCGTGCAGCGCCTCGGCAGCCGCGTCACCCGCAAAATCGACTTCCGCCTGATTACCGCCACCAACGAAGACCTCGAAGATTCCGTCCGCAAAGGCCGCTTCCGTGAAGACCTCTACTTCCGCATCAACGTCGTGCCCATCTTCATTCCACCGCTGCGCGAACGCGACGGCGACATCCCGCTTCTGGTCGACCATTTCCTGCGCGTGTATTGCGCCGCCGCAAAAAAACCCATTAAAACTCTTCAACCCGAAGTCCTCGAAATTCTCGAGGACTACACGTGGCCCGGCAATGTCCGCGAACTAGAAAACGTCATCCAGCGCCTGGTGGTGATGGTCCCCGGCCACGTAATCACTCCGGAACACCTGCCGCAGCACCTGCTCCATCACAGCGCCAGCGGCCAGGAAGCCATCCTCATCCCGGAACAAGGCGTGGACTTCGATGCCGAAATGGAAAAAATTGAAATCGCTTATCTGAACGCGGCCCTGCGGCGCACCGGCGGCAAAAAGACCGCCGCCGCGCAACTCCTCCAGGTGGATCCCCAGCGCATGAAGTACCTCTGCCGCAAGCACCGCCTCGACTAAACTCGACCAGGAAGGTCAATTTTTAACCAGTGAACGGTTAATTTTTAACCCTCAGGTGAATTCCTGACCTCTCCACAACCGCTTTCCCGCAGTACTTTCGTACTAAGTTCTTTCTTTTCTGTGCAACCTCGCCCATGTGCGCCAACTCGGGGCTTTGGCCAGTCACCTGCATTAATGGCCAGTGTCTGCGGGACAAAATCAAAACTTCAAGGAGCTACCCAGCCATGTCTATCGAAAAGAAAAGCCTGATCAGCACCCTCAAGACCACCAAGAAAGCCAACGTCGCCAGTTCGGAGCCTGCCACCGTGACCAGCAAGCGCGCCATCAGCACCAAGGCCGTCCAGACGCGTGCGATTAGCACGAAGTCGGTCGCGAAGCGTGGAATCAGCATGAAGTCGGTCGCGAAGCGTGGAATCAGCATGAAGTCGGTCGCGAAGCGTGGAATCAGCACCAGAGCTATTCAGTAGCGTGCAATCAGCACCAGGGCTGTCACCCACAGCCAGACTCTCTAATCACCTCACGTTCCACGGTTCTCAAAGAAGGCTGCCTGAAAAGGCAGCCTTCTTTTTTCTCCACACCCTCCGCTTTCCATTACCAGATCTTCCTTCCCCAGAAATTCGCCACCCATTCCCATCCGCGTGCGCCCAGGCTCCGCCTCCGGCCATAGACTCGCGCTACGCCGGTCATCCCCGGCCGTAACGTTCCGTCCGCATTGTCCACCATCAGATCCACCAGGAAGAAATGTGGCCCGTTCAGACCCCGCAGCCCTTCCTCGCTCTCCCCGACGGGCAGCTTTTCCGTAGGTCTTGCGGCCACATACTCGGCATTCGTATCCCGTTTCCTGACTTGACCATCCACCTGCAGCCGCGCCGGCGCCCCCTGCCGGATCTTCGACAGGTCAAATTCCGAAATGTAGACGCGCGCCCGCAGCGTTCGCAGATCCGCGACTTCCAGCAGTTCTTGTCCGGCCCTTAGATACGCCCCCAGCAAATCTCCCACTTTGGGCGTCACCACTGCCCCCGCAATCGGGCTCCGCAAATCCAACTCCTCAGTCATTTCCGAGATTTGCCCGACCCGTGCGTTCAACCGTGCCCGCTCCTGGAGTGCCTCCCCGTAGCCACGGAAGCGCAGCGCGGCTGCGTTCGCCTCCTCGGAAGCTACCAGGTACTTCGCCCGCGCGTCCTCATACTCCGATTGCAAGGGAAGGTTGCTCAGCCGAGCCAGAACCGCGCCCGCTTTCACTTCTTCCCCTTCCCTCACGAGCACCTGCATCAACGTGCCCGGAACCCGCGCCCTTACCACCGCCTCCCGTGCCGGCTCCAGCGAAAACGTCCCCATCACGGACTCCCGCCGCAACGGCAGCGCGAGGAAAATCGCGATGGCCAGGGCCGCCAGCGCAGTGTGCCGCGGTGTGAACCACGCGATGATGCGGTCCTTCTTGTCCAGATACACGAATTTCATAAAGTTCACCAATAGACGGATTCTTGAACGAAACACCAGCATTGCTACCCCGATCTCGGGGATAAATCCCCACTCGGGGCTGAAGTTCCTCACGAAATTGCCCGCAAAGCGCGCCACCACATACAGCACCGTATAACTGTACGCCCCGGAAAGCAGCGCGTAGGCCGCAAAACCTAGCCGCCGCCGCTTCGGCACATACGGCACCTCCACCGGAAGCCACCAGATATATTTCTTGACCCACGCCACCGTGTACGCGGTCGAATCTTCCTTCAAACCCGAAATCCCGATGATCTCGCACAACATGGCGTACCCGTCCAGCTTGATCAGCGGGTTCCAATTGATGAACAGGGACATCAGGCCGGTCAACATCATCACGAAGTACGCGCCGTTGTGGATCAGCGTTTCCGGCGGGGTGCCCCACCAGATTGGCGTGGCAACGGAACACAACATCAGCTCGGACCAGATTCCCGCCAGCGCGATCACCAGCCTTTGCGACCGTGACCCTTTCACCGAGCCTTCGGTCGTGTCCGTGTAAAACGCCGGCGTCAAGTAGATCAGCGCAAACCCCATCGCCGGCACCCTGGCCCCGTAGTGTTTGCAGGCGTGTGCATGCGCGGATTCATGCAGCGCCACCACGAACATCCCCAACACGTACAGCCAGAAAACATCCACCCAGGTCCGGTTCGAGAAATTGTAGAACTCGATCGTGTCCCGCCCGATCGCCTGCCAGTGCGTTGCCGTGATCCCGGCGCTGATGGCGAAGCCGGTCAAGCACACCGCGATGAACCACGGCCGGTAAATCCACGCCGTGTACCGGTAAATCCAGGTAAAAAACTTGTCCGGATTAAATGCCGGAAACGTCACTTCGGAAAGGTCCGCCCACTTGCTCCGCGTCTTCAGTTTCTTCCGCCGCTCCTCCAGGCTCTGTTGCAGGCACAAAATGTTTCTCTCTTGCGGCGTCTTGTACCAGAAATTCCCCCCTTCCAACTCGTCGCCGAACTCCCGCACGCTTTCGAGGTCATACTGTGTCCCGGTCTGGTTCGAAAACAGTTCCGCGATCTCTTCGTAGGATCTTTCTCCGTTGAACAGTTGCGCCAATTGCCAGTCCTGCGGCTCGAAGGTGTACATCCCGCCGGAACACGGCACATAAATCCGCACCATCGGTCTTCCGTCTTCAATGTGTTCTCGGAATGTCGTTCCCGGATCCAGCCGCGGATAGCTCTCCGCAAGCTTGCGCGCCGGGATGTCCGGCAATGCCACTTCCAATGCGCGCGTCAGGTTCATGATTTCTTCTTAGTGGGTGTTTTCCAGATGCGCCAGGGCCGTCATCCCTGGCCGCAGAGAACCGCGATCGCCTGCCAGTTCCACCAGCACTTCAAACGTCCCGCTCGATGGATCCACCACCGGGCTCACCTGTTTTACCTTCGCCAGATGCTTTTCCGTCGGCGCGTCCGCACCGGTCACCTGCACCGGCTGGCCGGTGTGTATTTTTCCAAAAAACTTCTCCGGCAACGTGAACCGCATCAGCAGCGGCGCTTCCGCGGTCACCCAGAACAGCCGCTCGCCCTTCGTCACACTCTGCCCTTCACGCACGTATCGCCGCGCAATCAAACCGCCGAACGGCGCGGTCACCTTGGTCTTCTCCAACTCCAGTTCCAACGAGTGCTCTTCTTCCTTAGTGGTATTCAGCGTTTCCGTCACCCTCTTGATATCCCACTGGTCAGACTCTGCCTTGTATTTCGCGTGCTCCAGTTGCTCCTGCGAAGTCAGTCCCAGTGCGAAAAGATTTTTCTGCCGCCCGTAGTCGGCCTTCAATACCTCTGCTTCCGCTTCCCAGTTCTTCAGGTCGGCCTCAACGCTCCGCGTTTTCGCTCTCGCCGCCGCCAGATTCGACTGAATTTGCCGTCCGTCCAGCTCCGCCAGCAACGCTCCGGCTTTCACCCGCGCAGGTGCGTCCACATAAATCTTCTGGACCAGGCCGTCCCGCTGCGCCGTCAAGTCCACTTGATGCTCCACGATGATGGGCCCGGAAACGGATAGCGCTGTAATCCCCGGCTCGCTCGCCGTCGAACCCGCCGCCGGCGCCTTCGGCTGCACCGGCATCGCCGCAGGTGGCGCGGCTGCGTTCGTGACGCCTCCCGGCCCTTTTTCGTCGCCGCACCCGATTACCAGGAACGCTGCTCCCAGCCCAATCCACATCCACTTTTTTCGCATGACTTCTCCGTGCTCCTACCAGCCCAGCCAATACCAGATTTTCGAGTAAATCCACAAAAACGGCTTTCGGAAAATCACGTATCCAGAGGGCGACCAGCCTACGCCCACCTTCCCCCGGCCTTCCATTCCTGCTCGAATCGTGCCTTGCTCGTTCGGCACCGCCACGCGTGCGTAAAACACCGCTCCGTCGCGCGTCATCGTTCCCTTTGGGCTCACTACGGACACTTCGCCACGAAACGTCCGCGTCGGATAACTGTTCAGTTTGATTACCGCTCGTTGGCCCGCTTTCAGCAACCCCGCGTCGGCATCCTCAACGGCTACGTCCACTATCGCTTGCGACGTATCCACCACTTCTGCAAACGAATCTCCGGGCTCCAGTTTCCGCCCGGCAAAGTCTTCCACGTGCGGTGTAGCCACCACTCCATCAATCGGTGACCGCAATTTGGTCCGTTCGACCAGTTGCTTCGCCCGCTCCACTTCCGCCTTCCAATAATTCGCCTGCACGCGGCGTACCCCTGCTTCCGTTCCATCATTCGATGCCAGTGCCTTGTTCATCTCAAGCATTGCCGTTTCAAATTTCGACTCCGCCGCCGCCAGCGCCGAGCGAAAATTCCACGCCTCCATCTCCGCCAGCACCTGTCCGTTCTGAATGTGTTCACCTTCCCGGACGAGCACTTTTCCGATTACTCCTTCAACCTCCGGCTGCACCAGCGCCCGCCTTCCCGGCGCCACCACCGCGTCCCCATCCACTCGCATTGGCAACGGGCAAGCCACCAGAAACAACAATCCAATCCCTGCCAGCGTCAGGATCGCCGTCCGCTTCCTTTTCTGCATGGCCATGAACTTCCGCTTCCTGACCAGCACGGGTTCCAGCACCGAAATGAACGGCACTTCCTTGTACATCTGCGCGTTCCGCAGTGCCACCGTCGCCTGTCCGGCGAGAACTTCCACGATCTCCAGATGCGCGGGGCCCAGAAAATCCGGGTCGTGGCTCTCCATCGCCAGCACTCCCACGCGCCCCGTATCGTCATTCAGTGGCCGCGCATAAAACCCCCGCATGCCGGATTCCGCGAAATACTTTTTGAATTTCGCTTTTGTCTCCTCGCGTTCCGCGTCAATCTCTTCGCCATGCTGCCGCACATGAATCACTTCTTCCGAAAGCGACGCCCATTGCAACACTTCATTCAGCGGCGCGATATCCGGATGGTCGGCCTGCACCTGGGTCAGCCCAGTCACTGCGCTCAGCTTGAATCGTCCGCCGTGCTCCAGCACAATCGCCGCCCGCTCATACGGAATCACCGCCTGCGGTGCATTCACAATCGTCTGCAGCATCCGCTCCAAATTAAGCGTCGACGTAATTTCATGGCTGACCTTGTTCAGCGTCTCAAGCACTTCCACCTTTCGCTCGGCCAATAACAGGCTCGCGTTGTGCAGCGCCGTGGACGCCGTCTCCGCAAGATTGCTCAGCGTAAACAGGTCATCGTCATCAAACGGCGTTCCGTCCAGTTTATTGACGGCCTCAACGACTCCCACCAGCGCCGATTTATCCAAAATCGGCGCAGCCACCAGCGAAAGCACGCCCGCATCACCCGCTTCTTGATTCCGCTGTACCAGCCGCTCATCCGTGAAATCACTGATGGAAATCGGCTCTCCGTTATCTGAAATTGTTCCCGCCACTCCTTCATTCGCCTTCAGCTTTTGCCCCTTGAAGGACGTCGCGTCTTCCCCGGCCTGGTGCATCAACTCCACGGATTCGTCCGCCAGCATCAGCCAGATGTTCACCGCCTGGCATTCCAGAATTTCCGAAATCTTGGTTCCGATCAGCGGCAGCAGCTCGTCCATCTCCAGCGTCGAGGAAAAAACCTTCTCCAGGTCGTAAAGCTGCGTCAATCGCGTGATCGACGTCATCGTGGCGTGCCGCTCCTCTTCATAAGCTTGCGCCGTTGCGATCGCCGCCGCTGCCACCTCTGCCACAGGCAACAGCGCCTCCACCGCGGCGGCGGAAATCTCCTCCTCAAACGCCAAGATCTCCAGCGCCCCAATCAGATTTTCGTTGTGAATCAGCGGCAGGTAGGTCAGCGACAGCAGCGACTTGCGGATGTCTATATGAGGATAATCTTCCCGCTTGATCGCCGCCGCCGTCCGGTTGATCGCCGAGTTCTCGCTAAACACAATTCCCAGCAGCCCGGACTCCGCGGGAATCTCCTCATTATGCAGCTTCGCATCGCCCACCGTCGCTCGTGGAACCCAAAGTGTTTTCTCGCCCGCTTCCGCCAGCGTGTACACGCTCACCGCCGCGTCGGCAATCAACTCCGACACAAACCGCGCAAACACTTTTGCACGTGGCGCAACTTCTTGCTCCGCGAGCAAATTTAGTGAGAGAGGTAGTAGATCAAGAACGGATTCTTGTTCCTGGCTGGCCAACGGTCGACCTTCCGTCTGGTGACATGAACGGGGCGGAAGTCACCAGCCCACTGCCTTTCTTGCTTTTTGTCCCAAGATTATCTAAGTTGTGCGCGCACTCTAACAAAGCGATACTGGGGTGTCAATGCGGCAGGCCCGGGTCATTCCCAGGCCTCAAAGGGGTGGCAACATTGGATATTGATACCAGGACTCTGGACGGCGTCAAGCTTGTCAAACTCGCTGGGCGCCTCAGCATGGGCCCGGCGCTCGATCGCTTCAATGCCACAATTATCGAACTTCTCGGCCAGGGCCACTCCAAAATTATTCTCGACCTCGAAGGCGTCCCCACCATCGATTCCAGCGGCATCGGCATGTTGGTTCGTCACCTCACCACGGCCAAACAGGCCGGCGGCGCCATCCGCCTGCTTAAGCCTTCCAAATTTACTTTGCAGACTTTAAAGATGGTGGGCTTGCTGAATCTTTTCACCACCTATGATGACGAATCCCAGGCCGTCGCCTCATTTCAATAAGCTGCACCACGGCGAATTTTTCGCCCGCCTTTATGCAACTTCAAACTTCTCGCTCGCCGCTTCTACCGTCTCGAAAAATTTCACAATCCGGTCCACACGCGTCATCTGCAGCGTGCTCTCCACAATCCCGTCGCTGGACACGATCCTCATCACTCCTCCAGCCTTCTGCAGCTTCGCGTTGCACATCACCAGGATCCCTACTCCAGTGCTGTCAATCGCGTCCAATTCCCGCAAATCCAGCACCACTTTCTTCGCCCCTTCCTTCATCACCTCGGCAATCGACCACTCCACCTGCCGGCTGTCGTTTCCCATCAGCAAGCGTCCGTGCAATTCCAGTATCACGATCTCTGGCGTCGCCTTTTTCTTCTGCACTTCAAGAATCATGGGACACTCCTCAGCTTCAGGATCGGCATCGCGGATTGCTCCAGTCGAGGAATCTCTTGGATTACTGCCCCTTCCCTCCGCCCGGAATTGCCGCCCTTTCGCTGCCTGATACTATTTCCGCCCCTCCCCAGAGTCAACGCCTAACCCCCCTTCCGGACGGCCTCCCCGCCGCTCCCGTTCCGAAATTGTCATTCTGAGGGCATCCGACAAGGATGCCCGAAGAACCTCAACTGCAAATGTTCCGTAGACCTTACGTACGAGTCCGTGCTGCTTCGCCGCAAAAAACAATTCCCTCGCACCCCATACCACGTACAATAAAGTCATGGGCACCAGCAAGCACCGTCTCCTCTCGCGCGTCGGTTCTTTGCTGGTCGTTCTTTGCCTTCTCGCGGCGCCCCTCTGCGCAACGCGCTGCTCCCTCTCTTCCTGCGCCAACCCCAGCACCCACGAGCAATCGGCGACGGGTTGTCACCATCCGTCGAAGCATTCCCACGGCTCTTCCGTGCTTGCCGGCGCCGTTGCTCCCACATGCCCTCCGGCGGATTCATTGCTCACAACTCTTCCCGCACAACAGTTCCGTCTCCTGTCTGCCGGTCTCGATCACGTGACCCCATTGCTCGCCATGGCTCAGGATTCATCGTTCTCCTGGGGTGGTCTCGCGTTAACTACCCCTCAGGCCCCGAATCGAAATTCCTCTCCCGGTAATTCCGTTTTATTCTTTTCAAACCAACCCCTCCGTCTCTGATTCGCCTCTCTCGAATCGTTCCGTCTATCAGTTAAAAACAGCGCCGGGCCAACCATGGCCGAGCCTCAACTAACAAACATCTATGTAACGTCGGCTATTTTTCGGAGGAACTCATGAGCAGCTCTCGCAGAAATTTCTTTCAGGACGCGGCCGCCTTCACCGCTGGTCTCTTCGGTCTAAGCACTCGCCTCGACGCCGCAACCCCGCAGTCAAGCGCCCCGCCGCATGATCAAAATTCGTCCCACCACCACGCCTCCGCGACAATTTCGAAATCCACGCCGCCGCGCGCGCATCCTCGCGTCGCCGTCACTTCTCCCGACGTCCCCGATCTCCCCTTCACGCTCGACGGCGCCACAAAAGTCTTTCGCCTCCGAGCCGAACCCGTGCAGCGCAAAATCGCTCCCTTCAAAACCATCGACGCCT
>Ga0137415_10005526_pt1 | contig 12524 bp, 9 predicted proteins | sample CZODoug3_1_1_16f_FD_183082 | JGI IMG/M metagenome (GOLD analysis project Ga0137415, IMG submission 183082) | Vadose zone soil fungal communities from Angelo Coast Range Reserve, California, USA - CZODoug3_1_1_16fungal (Hybrid Assembly) | ecosystem: Environmental > Terrestrial > Soil > Vadose...
TCCATTCGCTGATATCAACCCCGGTTGGTTGCGCCCACAACAACAAAGATGGTTGGTTCCAACGCAGCGGTTCCGTGCGGCTCACGGCGAGCGACATGTCTCCTGATATTTTGAAGTTGAACTGGATCATGCCGTCGCCCGGCACGATCTCCACGCGCGGGTCGGTATAGGCGAAGTTGGCGATCACAACGTATAAATCCTGACGGATACGGGTGAATTCCCAGTAACCATCGCCCTCCTCCGGAGGCAGCGTGATTCTCGCACCCAGCAGGTCACGCCGCGCGTGCCGCCACACACGCTCAACCTGGGGCGCCTGCTCCAGATTGGCGAAGGCGTCCGCAAGCGTATGGCCCGCGCCAGCCAGAATGGCCCTGAAAAGGCCCTGCGTTCCAGCAGCGCCGGAAGTCTTCGGTTCTGCCTTGCGACGTATTGCTGAGCTCATGGATGTGGCGACTGTATCAAGGAGCGCTCGTGCAACACCTCACCCAACCATCCCATACGCGGCTCAGGTGTGGCCGCGACGAGACGCTCGACGTAAGGATGGTTGCTTGCGAAAACCTCGCCGGACTCACCCGATGCGACGATTTCCCCCCGCAACATGACGATCACGCGATGCGCGATCCGGCGGACCGTGACCAGATCGTGGGTGATGAACAGGAAAGAGAGGGCGAGCTGCTGCTGCAGCCGCTGCAAAAGCTTCAGGATCTCTTCGGCTACCAGGGGATCGAGCGCGGCCGTCACCTCATCGCAGATGATGAGATCCGGTCGCGCTGCCAGCGCCCGGGCGATACACACCCTCTGCCGCTGCCCCCCGGACAACTGACCCGGAAGACGCTGGGCGAGCGAGCCGTCGAGGCCGACAGCCTCGAGCAGCTCCAACGCACGATCGCGCGCCGCCGCTCCCCGCAGCCCGAAGTAAAACTCCACCGGACGAGCCACGATCCGGGCCACCGTCTGCCGCGGATTGAGCGCCATCTCCGGCAGCTGGAAAATGAGTTGAATCCGGCGCAACTCCTCGCGACTGCGACCGGGATATCCCGGAGCGAGATCCGCACCCTGGAAACGCACCCGGCCGCCGTGCAGGCCAACCTTTCCGCAGATGGCCATCGCGAGGGTTGTTTTGCCCGATCCGGACTCGCCAACGACCGCAACTGTCTCGCCCCGGCCCACGGCAAATCGTGCCGCACGCACGGCCTCGTGGCGGCCAAACCGTACCGAAATATTGTCGACCACGAGCAGAGGCTCCAACCCTGTGTCCGGCGGAAGGCGGCTCTGTACGGACGCGACGCTGCGCTCGGCAACGAGCGCGCGCGCATAGTCAGTCCGGGGTGCCTCGAGAAGCTGCCGGGCGGGCCCGCTCTCCACCGCCTTGCCGTGCCGCAGCACCATGATCCGATCGGCGATCTGGGCCACGAGGGCCAAGTCGTGGCTGATGTACAGGGCGGCGGTGCCCTGCAGCGCAATGAGCTCTTTCAAGTGCGCCAACACTTCAATCTGCGTAGTGACGTCCAGGGCAGTGGTGGGCTCATCCAACACCAACACATCGGGGCGGCACGACAGCGCCATTGCCGTCATGGCGCGCTGCAGCTGCCCTCCTGAAACCTGGTGCGGGTAGCGTTCGCCGAAGTGCTCCGGATCCGGCAGCTCGAGCACCCGAAAGGTCTCGATTGCACGGGCGCGCGCCTCGTGGCGGCTCAACAGCCCATGCCGGATGGGACCCTCACAGATCTGATCCAACAAAGTCATGGCCGGATTGAACGCCGCCGCGGCACTCTGCGCGATGTAGGCCACCCGCACACCGCGCAACTGCCGGCGAGCCCGGGCGGACAGGGTCAAAGCATCCTTGCCGTGAATGAGAACCTGTCCCGCCACGATCCGGCAGCCGGGGCGCCCGAACGTCAACGCCGCGAGTCCGACGGTCGACTTGCCGGCACCCGACTCACCAATGAGACCCAACACCTCGCCGCGCGCGAGCGTGAGATCTATATCATCCACCAACACGGCACCCGTCGTGCTCTCAACACGCAAATTGCGGATGCACAGAACATCAGCGGCCATTTGAGTGCCCCAACAGCCAATCAACGGACAGGTTGATGCCGAGCGTCAGCATGGCGATGGCCGCGGCAGGATACAAAGGAGCGTAGCGCGCAAAGTAGATGGCCTGGGCATTCTCCCTGACCATCGAGCCCCAATCCGCGGCCGGCGGTTGAATGCCCAGGCCCAGAAATCCCAGCGACGCAATGAACAGCAGAATGAAACAAAAGCGCAAACCGGTCTCGGCCATCAGGGGAGGCAGTACGTTGGGCAGGATCTCGCGGAACACGACCCAGATAGGACCCTCGCCGCGCAATCTGGCAACCGCGACGAAGTCCTGGACTGCAACATTGCGGGCAACCGAGCGAGCAACCACATAGACGCGCGCTGCCTCCAGCACGCCGATGGTGCCCATCAGGACCGGCACTGAGGATCCGAGAACTGATAACACCATGAGTGCCGATATGAGCACAGGCACTGACAACAACACATCGATACAGCGTGACATCACGTTGTCGATCCATCCCCCCGCATTGGCCGCGGTCAGACCCAAGGCGCCGCCCAAGAAGACCGCGACGGCAGTGGTGACAATTGCCACGCCGATGGTGTTACGACCGCCGTAGACCAACCGTGCAAACAGATCACGGCCCAGGTTGTCTGTCCCCAGCCAGTGCGCCGCGCTGATCGGCTCCCACACACCGCCCGTGAAATCCTGCTCGGCATAGGGCGCGATCCAGGGCGCCATGAGCACGGCCAACACGATGAGCGACACTGCCGCCACGGCACCCAACGTCAGAGCCGGTGGCCGGCCGCTCGTCATCGGGCATGCCTCAAGCGCGGATTTGTGTAAATGACGAGCATGTCAGCCAGCGTATTGAGGACCACATACGTTGCGGCAAAAACCAACCCGCAGGCCTGTATCAGGGGCAGATCGCGCTTGGAGACAGCATCTACCATGAGCTGTCCCGCACCCGGATACACGAAAACCGCTTCGATGACGACCACGCCGACTATGAGATAGCCGAGGTTCAGCGCAACCACCGCCACAATGGGCGCGGCAGCGTTGGGAAGCGCGTGACGCACAACCACAGTGGAGCGCGACAGCCCTTTTAGAAACGCCATCTCTATGAACGGCGCAGACATCACCGCCAAAAGCGAAGCGCGCGTCATCCTGAGCATGTGCGCGAGGACAACGATGACCAGGGTTGCAACCGGAAGTGCAATGGCGCCGAGGCGTTGCGCAAAGCTCATTCCGCCGGTAATCAACGCGATTGAGGGCAACCACCCCAGCTGAACCGCGAACACCGCAACGAGGATATACCCCACAAAAAACTCGGGCACCGAAATGGTCACCAGCGAAAGCACGCTCACGAGCCGGTCGAGCACACCACCCTCGCGTATGGCGGACAGCACTCCCAGACCCACTGCCAACGGCACAGAAATCATTGCCGCAAGGAACGCCAGCAACAGCGTGTTACCCAGGCGCGGCAGAAGTTGAGCCGCCACCGGCCGGCCGCTCGCAAGCGAGGTGCCGAAATCGCCATGCACCGCGCCGCCGAGCCAATGCAGGTAACGAAGCCACGCCGGTTGGTCCAGGCCGAGTGCTGCGCGGATGTTGTGCAGCGCCTCGGGGGTTGCCTGTTGACCGAGAAGCGCCTCTGCCACATCGCCCGGCAGCAGGTTGGTCGCGGCAAACAGCAAAGCCGAGATGGCCACGAGAGTCAGCAATCCCCAGCCTGCGCGTTCCAGCAGAAGCCGTTTCATGCCTGCGCTCAGTCCTGCAGCCATACTTTCTCACCAATGCGCTGCCCCATCAGGTCGAGTGAGACCGAGGGCTCCCAGCCTTTCACCCGTTGCGTGCCTGCAGAAACATGATCCACGAACATGGGAATCACGGCGCCGCAGTCTTCGCGGATCATGCGCTGACATTCCGCGTACAGTGCGCGCCGCTTCTGCTCGTCGAGCTCGGCGCGCGCCTGATTCGCCAAGCGGTCAAAGTCAGGCCGACGCCAATCCGTGTCGTTGGTGCTCGAGGTCGATTTGTAGGCCTTCGACAGAACTGCGTCGACGGTGTTGCGCCCATCCGAGTAGGAGGCACAGAAGGGGGCCTTCTGCCAGACGTTGCTCCAGTAGCCATCCGCCGGCTCTCGCCTGACCTCGAGCGCAATTCCGGCGCGGGCGGCGCTTGCCTGATAGAGCACGGCGGCATCGACTGCACCGGAAAACGCAGCCTCCGAGACCTGCAGCGTCACACGCAAGCCTTCGCGCCGCGCCTTCTTCAAGTGAAACCGCGCCTTGTCCGGATCATAGACAGGCGGCGGCGCAGAGCGGTCGTAAAAGCGATTACCCGGCGGGATCGGCTGGTCATCGCCCACCTGGCCGTAACCATTGAGGATGGTTTTGATCAGGGCCGGCCGGTCGATGGCGGCTTTCAGGGCCAGGCGCACCTCGTTGTCGCGGAAAGGAGTGCTGCCGCAATTCATTGCCAGTACAGCGTATTGACCCGTTTGCGAACGCACGACGCGGAATTGTTTGTTGCGCTTCATCAGTTCTGCGGTCCGGCCGTCGATCCGGCTGATGATATCCACCTGCCCCGAGATCAGCGCATTGATCCGCGCCATCGGGTCGTTGATGACAATGATCTCGATCGCCTCGACGAGGCCGGCGTTCGGCTTCCAGTAGTGTCCGGTCTTGCGTGTCAGGCAACGCACGCCCGGGACGAAACTCTCGAGACGATATCCGCCGGTGCCAACAGGGTGCGCCCAATCTGTGAAGCCGGCGGGAGCCACCAGCAGCCGGTAATCCGACAAGGTGGCCGGCAGCTCCGCATCACCCGCGGTCAATGCGATTTGCAGCCGATGATCGTCCAGCTTGCGCAGCGAGGCGATGTTTTCCAACACGCCTCGGGATGCGGAACGGGTGTCGCCCCGATGCAGGTTCAAGGAATAGATGACATCGTCCACGTCCAGCGTCTTGCCGTTGTGAAATACGACATCCCGCCGCACGTTGAAGGTCCATTGCGCGGCGCCCGGTTGCGCCTCCCAGCTCTCCAGCAACTCGGGAACTGCGTTGCCGTGATCGTCTATCTCGACGAGACCGTTCATGATCTGGTAGCCGATGTTGATGGGCACCCAGTCCATGAAGTTACGGGGATCCAGACTGTCGGAAATCGCGCCCCCGCTCATGCCCAGCCGCAGCGTGCCGCCGCCGCTGGCTGATGTCTCATCATCGACTGCACAGCCGGCGAGCCCTGCCGCCGCGACGGACGCTACGCCAGCGACAAACCGGCGCCGATCCAATCAAACACCTGCTCTGGGGATGCTCGACTTCCAATCGCGCCGACAGACCAGGCGGTCGCCCTCGAACGCCTCCAGCCAGGCCGATAACTCGAACGTGCTCACGGTCGAGCGCATCTGCGCGCCCGTTTCGATCCGGGTCTGCCAGTCACCCCGGCCCATCTCGTACGTTTGCGTCATGGTGGCGCACGCCGAGTTGGGATCGTCGGGACGAATACGATAGTGCCGCTCGTAGGTGTGGCTCATCTCCATGCCGATCGCATCGAGGCGGAATTTACCCCAGGCGCCGAAGACACCGCCGTCCGTGTATAGCCGATGATCGACTTCACCGGTCTTTGGATCGGTCACGACTGAACGCTCGACCCGTCCCTGACGCAACACAGTCGCGCCGGACGGTGTCGCAGCTGTAGCTTCGGGAAGCGGCTGCAGGTTTGCATCGTGGGCCTGCGGCTGTCGAACCGGCAGCGCCAGGAATGATGAAACTCCGGTAAACACCGTCACTGCCGCAGTCTCTGGAGAGGGCCAGATTATCGGCCAATACGCCGTCGACAGGGCCAGCCTCAGTCGATGCCCCGGCCGGAAAACATAGCCCGTGCCGTGCAGACCCACGCGCACACTGTAGCGAGTACCCGGTATAACGGCAGACGGTTTATCGCGACCGTCACGTTGCGTCAGATTGAGAAAGCCGCGACTGACCAACGCCGCGGTGCCATCAGGTGCAACATCGATCAGACGCGCCACCACAAACGCCACCGGCTTGTCGGCGGCGACGTCCAACATCACCACCGGGTTCCCCAATATTTCCAACTGTTCGTGCAACGGTTGGCCGTCGAACTCCAGTGAACCGAATGAATCGAGCGACTGCTCGCCGGGCAGGTCGCCCGGATTGCCAAAGCTGGCCCAATCGCCCGCTGCCAGCCCGGTGGTTTGCGGTGAGCAGATCGACAGCGCTTGCTCAACAGCCGCTGCCGGGTCCAGCCGGCCTGGATTGAGGGCGAGCTTGCTGAGTTGTACGTTTGGGGATGGCCAGGCCGCTTCCGGGACCCAACGGCCGTCGCGATGCTCCAGGTGAGTGACCGGGCCTGCGGGTTCCATCATGTAGAAGCGGTGGGCGGTCTCAGCCATGAGGCCCGTATCGCGGCCTTTCAGCCAATGATCCCACCAGCGCAGCGACTCCTGCAGGAAACCAACAGCCGGTGTCGGCAATGCCTCATGCGGATACAGATGTGCCCACGGCCCAACGGTCACCTTGTGGGGCACTTGCAAATGCTCCGCGAGACGCAGTGGCGTGTCGCGATACAGGTCGGCCCAACCACCCCAGAACCAGGTCGGGCATTCAACCGCGCCATAGTCGAAACACACCGACCCGTGTTTCCAATAGTCGTCGAGCACCGGATGTCGCAGCCAGATGTCCGCCCAGAAGGTCTCGGCCTGCAGACGCTCGAGCCACATCGCGCGCCAACGCTCACCTACAATTTGCGGATCGGGAGGCCGGGCATTGAACACCTGCATGATGCCGGCCCACCAGAAATTATCCTGTAGCAGGCACCCGCCGTAGTAATGGATGCACTCGGCGTAGCGGTCGTCGGTCCCCATGACCGAGAGGATCGCCTTGAGCGCCGGCGGCCGGTATGCGGCGACCTGTAGAGAGTTATACGCACCCCAGGATTTGCCCATCATGCCGACATTACCGGAGCACCACGGCTGCGCGGCAATCCAGGCAATGACTTCCAGCGCGTCCTGCTGCTCCAGGGCAAGATACTCATCATCCATCACGCCGTCGGATTCGCCCGAGCCGCGCATATCAACCCGGATCGCGACATACCCGTTGCGCGCGAACCAGGGATGGATGCTCTCGTCCCGGCGGCGCATGTAATCGCGCTTGCGATACGGGATGTATTCGAGAATCGCCGGTACCGGATTCTGCTGCGCATCCTCGGGCAGCCAGAGGCGCGCGGCCAGTCGACAACCGTCGGACAACGTGATCCAGACGTTTTCGATATCCGTTACGGCGTTACTTGCCATTCAGATACGAGCGCGCGGCCGCACAGTAGAAGTCGACGAAACGCAGCACGAGTTGCTCAGTGACCTGTGAATAAGGGCCCGGCTCGTAGGCGATGGAGTTGACTCCGCGCTGGTTATTCTCCGCCAGCATCCGGTCCTGATCGTTGGTGGCATGCCAGACTTCCGTGAGCCGCTGCAGATCGTAGTCGACGCCCTCCACCGCATCTTTGTGGACGATCCACTTGCCGGTGACCGTCGTCTTCCGAGGCCCTGTCGGCCAGCACTGGAAGAAGAACCCGTAATCACCGACGACGTGGTTGAAGCCGTTGGGTTGTACACCCCACCACATGGTGCCAACGTCGCCATCCCCTACTTTGCCCAGTGTCTTGCGGACCGCCGGTCGGCCATCCATCGTGTAGGAAAACACGTTATCGCTGAGTGCATAGCGGCCGATCTCGTACCAGGGACCGATAATCTCACCCGTCTTCAAGCCCCTGGAGGCGCAGCGCTCGTTGAATTCAACTTCCCACTGCGGCGGCGTCGCCTCTTTCACCGTAAAATCGCGGAACGATTTCATCAACTGCGGATGTCCCGAGCGGCAGTGATAACACTCGCGTGCGTTCTCCATGACGAGCTTCCAGTCCGCCTGCTCGCTATAGGTGGCGGTGTGCACCAGCTTGGCGTTGTGCAACTCGTGCGGCGCCAACATCGGCTCGAGAGCCGCACGAAACGGCTCGAAGTCCGGCGGGTCATCGCCCAGACAGACGAACACGAGTCCGCACACCCGTTCGATCATTACGGGACGAAGCCAATAGCCATTGGTATCGAACCCGTCATGCATCCTCGGCGCCTGAACCAGCTTACCGCGCAGGTCATAGCTCCAATGGTGGTATGGACAGACCAGCCGGACTGCATGGCCCTGCTTTTCACGACATATCTGCGCGCCACGATGGCGGCAGGTATTGAAGAAAGCTCCGATCTCGCCGTCATGGTTGCGAAGCACCACAATGGACGTCTCGCCTACGGCCACAGTCACATAGTCGCCCGGCTTGGGAATCTCGCTTTCCAGGCACGCGTGCAGCCAATTTCGTTCGAAGATTGCCCGCAGGTCGAATTCGTGTACCGCCGGATCGAGGTATAGCTCCCGGGGTAGCGAGTGACCATCGCGCCGGCTGGCGAACAACTTCCGCAGCTCATTCGTCATGCTCATGCGGCACTGTACCGCGCGGCTGACGCTTTGCGCCTTTGATGCGTATCGGGATTTACTAGGAATTCGACCACGGACAACCCCAACATCGTCAGGGTGGGTGGCCTCGTCAGCGCGGCCGCGCGGACTGGGAAAAAAAATGCCACCTCAGTGCTGATCCCACCGATGGCAGCGAGGGGGTCACTGCTTTCAATAGGGCGCCGAGGTGGCGAGAGGGAAGGTAATCGATTTCAACGCCGTTGACAGGCGAGAATAATCGTCGCCACAGGTGAGCCGCGCTCATGCGTACTGCGAGGCTTGTAACTCATTGAGCAGACTGAGATTATGGAGCCCCCCACAGGCACCTTCGGAGGAACCCTCGAGCAACTCGAGCGTTTCCTTACACATGAATCTCGAAGCGCCTAAGATCCACCCGGCCCCCGCGATGGCGTCGCTAATCGGGGTTTTAGTGGCATTGCTGCTCGCCGCCTGCGCGAGCTCTCACGTCATGATTGGGAAAGCGCGGCCCCCAATCTCGCCTGATGAGGTTCGGATCTACCAGCGCCCACCTGACGGCCCGTATGAGGAGATTGCGCGCCTGGATACCTCCAGCCAGGGCTCTTTTTCCTTCACTGCGCAAAGCAAGACCGATGCAGTGCTCAAGCGGCTGAAAGCCGAGGCCGCCAAGCTGGGAGCAAACGGGGTGTTGTTGGAGGGAATCGGCGATCAGCCGAGCGGGTCGATCGGAACCGGGGGCGGACGTGAGTCCTATTCGGGTAGCGGCTCCGTCGGCGGCGGTATCGGCCTCAACGCGGGACTCACGAAGAAGGTCGGCGGAGGGATTGCGATTTACGTGGGACCGTGACCGCGGCAGTCGTGGTTCTGAGCATGTCAACAAACACCCGCAACTCGAGCTGGGTTTGTCACGAACGCGAGCCCCGGCCCCTGGGCGGCAAAATCAACCAACAGGCGGCGCTCACTGGGTGAGACCGCCTATGAGTCGATCAGCAAGACTCTGAATGAACGCTTGGGAGTCCTGGAGTCCCAGCGGCACGTCGCGTACTCCGCGGACATCCAGGAGTAATCCCAGCACAGACTCGGCAATAAGTGTGAACACCGGCATCGACACGGCCGCAAACAATCCGGAAATCACGCTTTGATGGATGCGGTGGGACGCAGCGAGACAACCCTCTAACGGTCTTACTCAAAAATCTCCGCCGAAGCGAGGGCGTGATGACCCTGGTCGATTCCACCGGTGATCAGCACCTTTCCATTGGACAGTAGCGTCATCGTTTGAAGGGAACGCGGAGTGCTCATCGCAGGACCCGCGCTCCGAACTGCAGTGGTGGAATCAAACAGTTCCGAAGTATCGGTGATCTGTTGCAGGCTGCTATCGGCCGCACCACCCGCAACGAGCACACGTCCATCGGTCAGCGCGGCGGCCGCGAGATCCGTGCGAGGTGTCGCCAGGTCCAAGGTCCGCCTCAGCACCCCAGAAACGAGGTCAAACTGTATGACTGCTGTCAACGCCGATGTGCCGTCGTCCCCACCCGCAATCCAAATGGTTCCGTTGCTCGTCGCGACCGCTGTGTGGTTAGCACGCGTGTTGCTCTCGGCGACGTTGAGTTTGGTGAAAGTACCCGTTGCCGGGTCGAAAAGCTCCGGCGGCGCCGGCTGACCATCGCCACTGACACCTCCATAGATGAGCACGCGGCCATCTTTCGCCATGAGTGCCGAGTGACTGTATCGCGGGACCGTGAGGGACGCCGACAGCAGCGAGAATGTGCGAGTCACGGGATCGTACAATTCTGCACTTGGATCATGCGTCGTGTCGTTGAGGCCGCCGACGATCAGCACCTTGCCATTGGTAAGTAATGTGCCGGTCGCAAACACTCGCACGCTATGTGGTGAATTGGCTGTCTGGATCAACGCGCCGGTGTGCGCATCGATCAACACAGAACCCGGATCACCGGAGCCTCCACCAAGCACGAGAACGTTGCCATCGGGTAAGGCCACGGCGACAAACCCGATGCGTCCGGCGACGAGCGAGCCGAATGGAGAGAACGTCTCCGATGACGGATCGAAGATGTACATTGACCGGGACACGAGGTCACTCTCGTCCACACCGCCGACGATGAGTACACGGCCATCATTCATCGTCACTGCCGCATGCCTCGCGCGCGCGAACGGCATTGCCGTAGCTCGCATACGCTCCCGATAACTCACACCAAGCATCAACTCGCGCGTTACCGAGGTGCTTGCTCCCTCAACGGTCAGCTGAAACTCAGTGCTCGCAGCCAGCACCGGCGTCGTGATCGTCTGTCCGCTGAGGATGGCGATGTTGCCCGGCTGCACGTGACCGGTGCCATTGGCGAATTCTGCGCGCAGCTGTGCTCGCTCACCTACGAAGTAGCCCGCCTTGTCGGCAGCGAACTGGCTGATGGTCGGGCCGGCCGTAACCGGCATCTGTGAGCTGCCCCCGCAGCCGGCCAGTGGCACTGCTAAGAGCCACGTCAGCCGCAACACCACCGTCCAAATTGATCTGCTCGAGTGATCCTTCACCACACACCGCTCGCGGCCACAGCACCTTGCAATAAATCGGAATTACGGTGGGGAATCACGACAGTACCTGAGTCCGCGTGGTCGCAGCGTAAGTTCTCAATAACCCGGGGCGGCGGATAGCTTCCGGTACCGTCTGGAGCGCTGGGTGAGGCCCAAAGGTCGCAGTCTGTGCGGACAACTGCCGGCGCAGCTGGCGGGCCATCGCTTTGGTCCAAAGCTGCGCAGCTATATCCTGTATCAACACCATCATTGTCAGGTAACCCAGCCGCTGCTGCATGAGCAATTGCGTGAGTGGGGGATCGACATCTCCACCGGGGCGATCGATGCACTACTGACGGCCCATCAGGAGCCCTTTCACGCCGAGAAGGACGAACTGCTCGAGCGCGCATTGGCCACGGCGAGTTACGTGACGGTGGATGACAGCGGTGCGCGGCATCAGGGCCGCAATGGCTATGTGACCCAGATTGGGAATGCGTTTTTTGCCTGGTTTTGCTCGACTTTGAGCAAGAGCCGGATCAATTTCCTCACGCTGTTGTGCGCCGGCGAGGTGGGTTATCGGGTCAATGCGTACGCGCTCGAGTATATGCGTGGGCAGGGGTTGCCTGCGGCACCGATCCAGGCGCTGATGGGCCGAAGCGCACGGGTGATACAGGATACTGTGGGGTGGGAGGCGCACTTGGATCGCTTAGGAATCGAACTCGAACGGCATCGACGCATCGCCACCGAAGGGGCGCTGTTGGGAACGCTCGCTGAGCGCGGCCTCGCGGATTTGGTGATCGTCAGCGACGATGCCGGACAGTTCAAAGTGCTGCAGCACGCCTTATGCTGGATCCACAGCGAGCGACTGATCCACACGATGTTGCCCTTGAATGAAGATCACCGGCAGGACATCGAACACGTGCGCGATCAGCTGTGGGGGTTGTATGCCGATCTGAAGGCTTACAAACTCAACCCGAGAAAAAGGTTCCAGCGTGGGTTGGCGCGTGGCTTTGATGAGCTGTTCACGCAGAAGACGCGCTACCAGGGGTTGAATGAGTTGCTCAAGCGCTTACGCCAGAACAAAGAGGAATTGTTGCGCGTACTGCAGCGGCCGGAAATCCCCCTGCATACCAACGATAGCGAGCGCGATGTGCGTGACTACGTGAAGAAGCGCAAGGTCAGCGGTGGCACGCGCAGCGACCTGGGGCGTCGATGCCGCGACACCTTCATCAGTCTGAAGAAGACCTGTCGCAAGCTTGGGGTGTCCTTTGGGGATTACCTGAACGATCGTATCGGCCAGATCGACCTCATCCCACCCCTGCCTGATCTGGTGGTCGCCGCGGCCACCGCTTGACCGCTCCGGCTTATTGAGCAGTTACGTCGCAGCGTAACTGCTCAATAAGCCGGGGCAGGCAGCAATCTTTTCCTTTTCAATAGGTTGCCGAGATGGCCTCATGCAGGTT
>Ga0137415_10005528_pt1 | contig 12524 bp, 9 predicted proteins | sample CZODoug3_1_1_16f_FD_183082 | JGI IMG/M metagenome (GOLD analysis project Ga0137415, IMG submission 183082) | Vadose zone soil fungal communities from Angelo Coast Range Reserve, California, USA - CZODoug3_1_1_16fungal (Hybrid Assembly) | ecosystem: Environmental > Terrestrial > Soil > Vadose...
TGGGCCATACATCCGTCGCAAGTCCCGCTCGCGAACGATGTGTTCACACCCCCGCCCGCGGAGGTGGACCGCGCGCGCCGCATCCTGCTCGCACTCGACGAGGCGGCCCGCGCCGGTCGCGGCGCCGCGCAGCTGGACGGTCGCATGATCGATGCCGCGTCTGCCCGGATGGCCCAGAACATCGTCGAGATCGCCGCCGCCATCGCCGCCCGCACCGCCGGCATGCCGGCGCTGGCCGCAACCCGAGCGTAGCCGTGGACATCCACGAGTACCAGGCCAAAGAGCTGCTCTCGGGCTTCGGGGTCCCCGTGCCGAGGGGCGGCGTCGCGTACAGTGCTGAGCAGGCCGTCTATCGGGCGAGTGAAGTCGGCGGCACGCGCTGGGTCGTAAAGGCGCAGATTCACTCCGGCGCCCGCGGCAAGGCGGGTGGCGTGAAACTGTGCACCACCGATGCGGACGTCCGCCAGGCCGCGAAGGACCTGCTGGGCAAGACGCTCGTGACGGTCCAAACCGGCGCCGAGGGCCTCCCGGTCCATCGCCTGCTGGTCGAGCAGGCCCTGCCGATCGAGCGCGAGCTGTACGTCGGCCTGGTGCTCGATCGCAAGCGCGAGCGGATCGTGGTCGTGGCGCACCCGCACGGCGGCATGGAGATCGAAGAAATCGCGCAGCGGGAGCCGGCGGCAATTCTGCGCGAGGAGGTCGAGCCGGCCGTCGGGATGCAGGGGTTCCAGGCGCGGGAGCTGGCCTTCGGCCTCGGCCTCGAGCCCCCCCAGGTGAGTCAGGCCGTGACGGCGATCCTCGGTGCCTACCGCGCGTTCCGCGAGCTCGATGCCACGATGGTCGAGATCAACCCGCTCGTCGTCACCCAAGACGGGCAGGTGCTGGCGCTGGACGTCAAGATGAGCTTCGATGACAACGCGATGTTCCGGCGCCCCAACGTCGCCGAGCTGCGCGACTACGCCCAGGAGGATCCGCGCGAAGCGGAAGCCGCGGAGCATGGGCTCAACTACGTGGCGCTGGACGGGGACATCGGCTGCATCATCAATGGCGCCGGTCTCGCGATGGCCACCATGGACATGATCAAGCATGCCGGCGGCGAGCCCGCGAACTTCCTGGACATCGGGGGCGGGGCGAGCCCCGATCGCGTCGCGGCCGCGTTCCGCCTGGTCCTCTCCGACAACAAGGTGCGCGCCATTCTCGTGAATGTGTTCGCAGGCATCAATCGCTGCGATTGGGTGGCGCAGGGCGTGATCCAGGCGGTGCGCGAGGTGCAGGTCCCGGTCCCGCTGGTCGTACGGCTCGCGGGAACCAACGTCACGGAGGGCCGCCGCATCCTCGCGGACAGCGGTCTGCCGATTCTCACGGCAGACACGCTCGCGGAAGCCGCGGCGCGCGTGGTCGCAGCCCGCGACCGGGCCGCGGCGGGGGCGGGGGCAGCATGAGCATCCTGCTCGACGAGAAGACGCGCGTCATCGTCCAGGGCTTCACCGGCGACAAGGGCACCTTCCACGCCAGGGAGATGATCGCCTACGGCACCAACGTCGTGGGCGGTGTCACGCCCGGCAAGGGCGGCACCACGTATCTGGACCGTCCGGTGTTCAACACGGTCAAAGAGGCGGTAGCGAACACCGGCGCCGTGGCGAGTCTGATTCTCGTTCCCGCGCCGTTCTGTGCCGATGCGATCATGGAGGCGGCCGATGCCGGCATCCGACTCGTGGTGACCATCACGGACGGCGTGCCTGCCCAGGACATGATCCGCGTGAAACGCTACCTGTGGCGCTACTCCAAGGAGCGCCGCACGACGCTCATCGGCCCGAACTGCGCCGGGATCATCAGCGCCGGCCGGGCCATGATGGGAATCATGCCGGGACACATCTACACGCGCGGGTCGGTCGGCGTCGTGACGCGCTCCGGCACGCTGGGCTACGAGGCCGCGGCCCAGATGCAGCAGCTCGGTATCGGGATCACGACCAGCGCCGGGATCGGGGGCGACCCGATCAACGGCAGCTCGTTCGTGGACATGCTGGCGCTGTTCGAGCAGGACCCCGAGACCGAGGTGGTGATGATGATCGGCGAGATCGGAGGTCCTCAGGAAGCGGATGCGGCGCTGTTCGTGAAAGAGCGGATGACCAAACCCGTCGTCGGGTATGTGGCGGGCCTCACGGCGCCCAAGGGCCGCCGCATGGGCCACGCCGGCGCGATCATCTCGGCGTTCGGCGATACGGCCGCCGAAAAGGCGGAGATCATGCGCTCGGCGGGGCTGGTCGTGGCGCCGAGCCCTGCCGAGCTCGGGGCGACCGTGGCTCGGGCGCTCGCCCGACAACCGTCCCGGCCGGTGATGGTCGAGCGGTGAGCGCGGCGCGCTCCGGCCGCGCGACCGTGGTCGTCACGCGTCGGCTCCCGGCGCCGGTGGAAGACCAGTTGGCCCGGGAGTTCGACGCCCGGCTGAATTCGGCCGACCGGCCGCTGAGCGCAGAAGAGCTCGCGGACGCGCTGCGCGGGGCCGATGCGCTCCTCCCGACCGTGACCGACCGACTCACGGCGCAGGTGCTCGCCGCCGAGCCGCTGCGCGCCCGCATCATCGCCAACTACGGCGTCGGCTTCAACCACATCGACACGACCAGCGCCAAGGCGCGTGGGCTCGTGGTCACGAACACGCCTGACGTGCTCACCGACGACACCGCGGACGACGCGCTGATGCTGATGCTCATGGTGGCACGCCGGGGCGGGGAAGGGGAGCGTCACGTGCGCGCCGGCGCGTGGACCGGGTGGCGACCGACCCACCTGCTGGGAACCCGGGTCAGCGGCAAGACGCTCGGTCTCATCGGGCTGGGACGGATCGGGCGGGCGGTGGCGCACCGCGCCCGCGCGGGCTTCGGCATGCGGGTGATCTTCCACGATCCCTATCCACCCGCGGCGGCCGTCGTGGCCGAGCTGGGCGCGGAGCCCCGGGGCAGCGTGGACGACGTGCTGCGCGAGGCGGACTTCGTGTCGCTGCACTCGCCGGCGACTCCGGAGACGCGCCATCTGATCGACGCCCGCCGGCTGGCCCTCATGAAGCCCGGCGCATTCCTCATCAACAACGCGCGGGGCGACATCGTGGACGAAGCGGCCCTGGTCGCCGCGCTCAAGCAGGGTGCGATCGCGGGGGCGGGCCTCGACGTGTTCGAGCGAGAGCCGGCGGTCCCCCCGGACCTCCTGACGATGGAGAACGTCGTGCTCCTTCCTCATCTGGGCAGCGCCACGCACGAGACGCGGATCGCCATGGGCCTCCGCGCGCTCGACAACCTCAAGGCGTTCTTCGCCGGCGCGGCCCCGCGCGACCGGGTGGCGTGAGCACCGACGCAGGGTATCTCAGCCGCACGGCCGGACTGCTGCACGAGTGCCTGCGGGACGTCCTCCGGACCCATCAGCCGGAGATCGAGCGCGTCCTTGCGGGAGAGCCGCTCGACCCGCAGGCGCCGCCCGAGCTGGTCGCCCGCGCCATTCAGGCACAGGGCATGTGGTTTCAATTGTTGTCCATCGCCGAGCAGAACGCGGCGATGCGGCAGCGCCGCCAGAGCGAAGTCGAGCGAGGACACGACCGGCTGCGCGGCACGTTCGCCCAGGTCGTCAGCACCGCGGCGCGCGACGGGATCGCGGCGGATGAGATGCGCGCGATCGTCGCCAAGCTGCGCGTGCGCCCCGTCATCACCGCGCACCCGACAGAAGCCAAGCGCGTCACCGTGCTCGAGAAGCATCGCCGCATCTATCGTCGGCTCGTTGATCTCGAGGCGCCCCGCTGGACTCCGCGGGAGCGCAGCGCGCTGGTCGACAACCTGCGGACCGAGATCGAGCTGCTGTGGCTCACCGGCGAGCTGCGGCTCGCGAAGCCCACGGTCGAGCAGGAACTGGCGTGGGGCTTGTACTTCGTCAACGAGAACCTCTTCGAGGTCGTGCCCGAGCTGGTGGACAAGCTCGAGCGCGCGCTGCGGCAGGCGTACCCGTCGGACCGCTTCGACGTGCCGCCGTTCTTCCAGTTCGGCTCGTGGATCGGCGGCGACCGGGACGGCAATCCCTTCGTCACGAACGACGTCACGCGTCGCACCCTGTTCGACAACCGCATCGCGAGCCTGCGACGCTACCGCCAGCGGGTCGCCGATCTGCTGCGCGCCCTGAGCGTCACCGAGCGTGCGGCGCCGACCGCCCCCGAGTTCCGCGAGGCGCTCGCCCGCGCGCTGGCGGCGTCCGGCGATGCCGAGCGGATCCAGCAGCGCAACCCGGGCGAGGTGTATCGGCAGTTCGTGACCTGTATGCTGCACAAGCTCGACGCCGCGCTGACGAGCGCCGAGCGGCGCGAGACTGGGCCCGAGGCGACGGCCTATCGCGCCGCGGACGAGCTGATTCGCGACCTGCGTACGCTCGAGGCCGGGCTCGGCGCAGCGGGCGGCGCGCGTGCCGCCGAGCTCCTCGTCCGCCCGGTGCGCCGGGAAGTGGAGGCGTTCCGCTTCTCGACCTTCCGGCTCGACGTCCGCGACAACTCGCCACGCGTGAACGCCGCGGTCGCCGCGCTGTGGCGCGCCCCGAGCTCGGGCGAGCCGCCTGCGCCGGGGTCGCCCGAATGGCGCACCTGGCTGCAGAGCGAGCTGGCCCGCCCGCTCGCCCCGGACCGGGCGGCTCCGCCGCCGGAAGCGGCGGAGATGATCGGTCTCCTCCGCTTGATTCACGAGGCGCAGGACTGCCTCGACCGCGAAGCAGTAGGCACCTTCATCCTGAGCATGACCCACGACGTGGCGGACATCCTGGGCGTGTACCTGCTCGCCAAGGAAGCGGGGCTGTTCGCCGACGCCGTCGGGGTCGAGAGCTGCACGCTCCCGATCGTGCCGCTGTTCGAGTCCATCGACGACCTGCGGCGCGCGCCCGAGATCGTGCGCGACCTGCTGCAGGTCCCGCTGGTGCGCCGCACGGTGCGTGCCCAGGGCGGTGTGTGCGAGGTGATGATCGGGTACTCCGACTCGAACAAGGACGGCGGCTTCCTTTCGTCCAACTGGGAGCTCGCCAAAGCCCAGCTGCGGCTCACCCGGCTCGGCCGGGAGTGCGGTGTGCCGATCGCCTTTTTCCACGGCCGGGGCGGCTCGGTGAGCCGCGGGGGCGCGCCTACCGGTCGCGCCATCGCCGCCCAACCCGCCGGCTCGATCGATGGCCGGCTCCGCCTCACGGAGCAGGGCGAGGTGGTGTCGTTCAAGTACGCGAACCGCGGCACCGCCGCGTACCAGACGGAGCTGCTCGCGGCCAGCGTGCTCGAGCACTCGCTCAAATCCGAGCGCGAGCAGGCGCTCGTCCCCACCACCGAGTTCGACGAGGCGATGGAGGCGCTGTCGGGCGCCGCCCACGCGGCCTACCGGCGCCTGGTCGAGCACCCTCGCCTCGTGGACTACTTCCAGGCGGCGAGCCCCGTCGAAGAAATCGCCCTCCTGAACATCGGCTCCCGGCCCGCCCGGCGGACCGGCGTTCGGACGCTCGCGGACCTGCGCGCCATTCCCTGGGTGTTCGCCTGGACCCAGAACCGCCACTGCCTCCCCGGCTGGTACGGGCTGGGCACTGGCCTCGCGACCTTTCTCGACGTGCGCGGGACCCGGGGCGAAGCCCTCCTCAAGCGGATGTTCACGGACTTCCGGTTGTTTCGGCTGGTCATGGACGAAGTGGAAAAGACACTCGCCTACGTCGATCTCGACCTCGCCCGGGGGTACGCCGAGCTGGTCGCCGATCCGTGGCTGCGCCAGGAGATTTTTTCGTTGGTCACCGACGAATACCATCGGACGGTGGGCGTTGTGCGCCGTCTCACGGGCTGCACCGAGCTCGCGGAGCGCTTTCCCCAGTTCCGTCAGCGTCTGGCGAGCCGCTTGCCCACGCTGAATCAGGTGAACCGCCAGCAGATCGAGCTGCTGCGACGCTACCGCGCGACGACGGCCGAGAAGCAGCCGGAGGACCAGCTCGCGGCGCTGTTGCTGTCGATTAACTGCATCGCCGCTGGGTTCGGAACTACTGGCTGACAGCCGCAAGGCGTAAGCCTGAAGCCTTGCGGCTTGCGGCTATATTTCGCCCATGCACGACACGCTCTACTTCACCGAGCACCACTTCCAGGTGCGCGAGATGGTGCGCGACTTCGCGCAGCAGGTCGTCAAGCCGAGCGCGCGCCGCTACGACGTCGAGAGCGTCTTCCCGTGGGACAACGTGCGCCGCATGGCGGACCTGGGCCTGTTCGGTATCCCCTGGCCGGAGGACCTGGGGGGATCGGGCATGGACTATCTCTCCTACATCATGGTGATCCACGAGCTCGCCAAGGTCGATGCGAGCCACGCCATCACGGTGAGCGCCCACACCACCCTCGGCACATCCCCGATCGTGGACTTCGGCACGCCCGAGCAGAAGCGACGCTTCGTGCCGCTGCTCGCCGCCGGGAAAGTGCTGGGTGGGTTCGGGCTGACCGAGCCCGGCGCCGGGTCGGACGCCGGCGGTACGACCAGCGTCGCGGTGGAGAAGGGCGACCACTACGTCCTGAACGGCTCGAAGATCTTCATCACGCACGCCGGCGTCGGCGAGATCTTCGTCGTCGCGGCCCGCACCGATCCCGCCGCCAAGAAGACCCGCGGCATCACCGCCTTCATCGTGACCAAGGACACCACCGATCTCGAGGAAGCGAAACGGGTCGGCGTGGGTCATGATCCATCGCTCCCCAAGTGTCGCGGGGTGATGGCGGCGAAGAAGGAAGACAAGCTTGGTTGGCGCGCGTCGGATACCCGCGAGCTGGTCTTACAGGACGCGATCGTCCCGAAAGAGAACGTCCTCGGGCCCGTGAACACCGGCTTTCGGCAGTTCCTCCATACCCTCGACGGCGGACGCATCGGCCTGGGGGCGCTGGCGCTGGGGCTCGCCGAAGGCGCGCTGGAAGAGTGTCTCAGCTACACCACGACCCGGCGGCAATTCGGGAAGCCGATCGCCAGTTTCCAGGGCGTCCACTTCGCGCTCGCCGACATGGCGACCGAGATCGAGGCGGCGAAGCACCTCGTGTATCACGCGGCCTGGCTCAAGCAGCGCGGCCAGCCGTTCAAAAGAGAGGCGGCCATGGCGAAACTGTACGCATCCGAGCTCGCCATGCGCGCCACCACCAAGGCCGTCCAGCTGCACGGTGGCTATGGCTATACGACGGACTACCCGGTGGAGCGGATGATGCGGGATGCGAAGATCTGCGAGATCGGCGAAGGCACGAGCGAGATTCAGCGCATCGTCATCGCCCGACAACTGCTCGGCGATCTAGTCGACTAAACCTGCACTAACTTTCACCGCCCTCCACCGCCCTCGACCGCCAAGTTCTTCACCAGAAACGCGAATCTGTCCGCCTGCTCCTCGATGAGCTTGCTGGTCGGCTTGCCCGCGCCGTGGCCAGCCTTCGTCTCGATCTCGATCAGCACCGGCTGCGGGCCTGCCTGCGCCGCCTGCAGCGCGGCCGTGAACTTGAAGGAGTGCCCCGGCACGACGCGATCGTCGTGATCGGCCGTGGTGACGAGCGTGGCGGGATAGCGTGTCCCCGCCCGGATGTTGTGCAGCGGCGAGTACTTGTACAGATAGGGAAACTGCGCCGCGCTGTCGGCCGAGCCGTAGTCGGTCACCCAGGCCCACCCGATCGTGAACTTGTGAAATCGCAGCATGTCCATCACGCCCACCGCGGGGAGCGCCGCCCCGAACAGCTCGGGCCGCTGCGTAATGGCCGCCCCGACGAGCAACCCGCCGTTTGACCCACCCGCGATGGCGAGCTTGGACGTTGTAGTGTACCGCTGGGCGATCAGGTACTCCGCGGCGGCGATGAAGTCGTCGAAGACGTTCTGTTTCTTGTCGTGCATCCCGGCCTGGTGCCACTCCTCGCCGTATTCTCCCCCGCCTCGGAGGTTCGGGACGGCGTACACGCCGCCCTGCTCGAGCCACACGAGCATCGCCACGGAGAAGCTCGGCGTGAGACTGATATTGAACCCGCCGTAGCCGTACAGGTAGGTCGGGTTCGAGCCGTCGAGGCGCAGTCCCTTCTTGTGCGTGATGAACATCGGCACGCGGGTACCGTCTTTGCTCGTGTAGAACACCTGCTTCGTCTCGTAGCCGGACGGATCGAAGTCGATCGTCGGCGCCTTGAACACGCTGGTTCGGCCGCTCTGGAAATCGTACCGGAAAATCGTCGTGGGGTAGAGGAACGAGGTGAACGCGTAGAACATCTCGTCATCCTTGCGCTCCCCGCTGATCGCGCCGACCGAGCCCAGCGTCGGGAGCGGGAGATCCTTCACGAATCGCCCGTCGAGCGTGAACAAGCGCAGCCGGGAGGACGCGTCGTGCATGTAGTTGGCGACGAACGTGTCGTGGATGATCTGGATCCCGTCCAGCACGTCGGGGCCCTGCGGGATGATCTCGCGCCAGCGGGCCCGCTCGGGGTGCCGCGTGTCGACCGCGATGACGCGCTTGCGGGGAGCATCGAGATCGGTGAGGAAGTAGCATACGGGGCCGTTGTTCCCCACGAACGCATAGCTGGCGTCGAAGTCATCGAGCAGCCGCACCACTTCGCCCGTGACCTGCGGGCGCTTGGCGTCCTTCAAGTCGAGGTAGTAGACCCGGTTCCGCCGGTCGGTACCGAGCCAGACGTGCAGCACCGCGTAGCGGCCGTCGTCGGTCACCTCGGCGTTCATGCCCCAGTCGGGTTGGTCGGCTCGCTCGTAGACGAGCACGTCCTGCGTCTGCTGGGTGCCCAGGCGGTGGTAGTAGACGCGCTGAAACCGGTTCACGTCGGTGAGCGCCTTGTCGCCCGGCTCCGGATACCGGCTGTAAAAGAAGCCCGCGCCATCGTTGGTCCAGGACGCCCCCGAGAACTTGATCCACTTGAGGTGATCGGACAGGTCGCGCCCCTCTGCGACATCCCGCACGCGGAACTCCTCCCAATCGGAGCCGCTCGCCGACGTGCCGTAGGCGAGGAGCCGCCCGTCGTCAGAGACCGCCAGCGTAGAGAGTGCGACCGTGCCGTCCTCGGACAACAGGTTCGGGTCGAGCAGCGTCTCCGGGTCCGCCGTGAGCGACGCCTGCTTGTACAGGACGGACTGGTTCTGGAGGCCGTCGTTCTTGAAGAAGAAGTAGCGGTGCGCCTTCCGGAACGGGGCGCCGTACTTCGGATAGTTCCAGAGCTTGGTCAGTCGCTCGCGGATCGTGGCACGCGCCGGGATCTCCGCGAGGTAGGCGGCGGTGAGTCGGTTCTGCGCCTCGATCCAGGCGCGGCTTTCGGGGGAGTCCGGATCCTCGAGCCAGCGATACGGATCGGGGACTTTGGTCCCGTGGTAGTCGTCGACGACGTCGCTCTTGCGAGCGACCGGGTACTGGAGCGTCTGGGCCCGAAGAGGCGCCGCGCTCGTGAACATGCCGCTCAGAAGCAAAACCCCCGCGAGGGAACCGAACAGAGAAGTGGTCATTTGCTTGACAAATCTCGGCACTGTTGACGTAAGTCGCAAGCCCACTTATGTTTAGATCATGCATTGGATGCGAGGTTTGTCCGCGCTACGTAGCGTCATCGCCACGCTGCCTTCGGGCGACTCCTCCAATCGGTTCAGCTCATCCTCAGCCGATCTACTCGGAATGAGTTCCTGCTGGAACAATCGTAGGATCCCGACCGGCTGTTGGCCGACCGGGATCGAGGGCACTTGCTTTGAAACGGGAAATTCTCATCAGCGGGACCGCGCGCGAGACTCGCGTCGCGATCCTGGAGGACGACCGCCTTGTTGAACTCCTGGTGGATCGTCCCGACGCCCGCCGCATGGTGGGCGACATCTACCTCGGCACGGTCGAGGCCGTGCTTCCGGGGATACAGGCCGCGTTCGTCAACATCGGGGCGGAAAAGAGCGCCTTTCTCCACGCCTCCGACCTGATCGAGGCGGAGGAGGACGAGGAGCCCTCCGATCACGACGAAGAAAACGGCAACGGGGGCACCAGCTCTTCCCGGCGCCGCCTGCCGAACGTCGCCGACGAACTGAAGCGCGGCGAATCGAGAATCGTCCAGGTCATCAAGGAGCCGATCGGCACCAAGGGACCGCGCGTCACCGCGCAGATCTCCCTGGCGGGGCGGTTCCTGGTCTACATGCCGTTCGCCTCCAAAGTCGGTGTCTCCCGCAAGATTGAAAACCGGGAGCAGCGGGCCAAGCTGCGCGAAATGGTGTCGAGCCTCGTCCCCAAGGAAGCGGGGGCGGGCGGGTGGATCATCCGCACGGTCGCCGAGGACCTGACGGAGCAGAGCTGCAAGCGCGAGATCGACCACCTGTACGGCTTATGGAAGAAGATCAAGCGCAAGTCGGGCTCGGTGCGGGCGCCCGCGCTGCTGCAACGGGAGACGTCGCTCACGCGCGGCATCATCCGCGACCTGTTCTCCGACAAGGTCGACTCGTTGCTGGTCGATTCGAAGGTGCTGCACACCGAAGTGGTGCAGTACTTGAAGCAGATCGACCCCGATTTGCTCGACCGGGTGAAGCTGTACCAGGCCGAGACCTCCCTGTTCGACGAGTACGACATCGAGGCGGAGATCCGCAGTCTCTTCAAGCCGCGCGTCGAGCTGCCGACCGGGGGCTACCTGATCATACAGCCCACCGAGGCCCTCACCTCGATCGACGTGAACACGGGTCGCTACACGGGCAAGAAGGACCCCGAGAGCACGATCTTCAAGACCAACGTCGAGGCCGCGCGCGAGGTGGCCCGCCAGCTGCGGCTGCGCGACATCGGCGGCATCATCGTCGTGGATTTCATCGACATGGAATCCCGCGGCAACCGGGACAAGGTGCTGCAGGAGCTCCGCGCCCACCTGGGACGCGACCGGGCGCGCACCAAGGCGTTCGCCGTGTCCGAGCTGGGACTGATCGAGATGACGCGGCAGCGGGTGCGCCCGTCGCTGTGGCAGTCGATGACCGCGGAGTGCCCGACGTGCCACGGCACGGGGCGCGTCTTCCGGCCCGAGGTGGTGGTGCGGCGCATGGAGCGCTCGCTCAAGCGGGCCGGCGCCGAGCACAAGGAGCGCCAGCTCGCCGTGCGGTTGCATCCCGATGTGGCCCTGTACCTCGTGGAGCAGGAGCCTAACTTCTTGCGACAGCTCGAGAAGCAGACGGGACTCGAGCTCGAGGTGCGCGACGATCCGATGATGCGGCTCGATGAATTCCGCATGATGGCCAAGCCGGCGGGGCGAGACGTGACGGAGCTGTACGCGGTGGCGTGAGGCTTGACTATCTCTATGCCCCCCTTTAAGATCCGCGACCCATGACCTACGCGATTTTTGCCACCGGCGGCGCCCAGTTTCGCGCCGAGCCGGGTGTCACGATCAAGATCCCGCTGCTCGAAGCGGAGCCCGGGAGCAAAGTGACCTTCGACCGGGTGCTGCTCGCGAGCGACGGCAAGCAGGTGCATACGGGGAAGCCGGTGCTGAAGGGTGCCAAGGTCACGGCCGAGGTCGTGCGGCACGGCAAAGGCGTGAAGATCAAGATCTATCGGTTCGCGCGCCGCACGGGCTATCGGCGCCACGGCGGGCATCGTCAGCAGTTCACCGAGATCAAGATCGCCGACGTGAAACTCAAGGGCGACTGAGGCGCAGATGGCACACAAGAAAGGGGTCGGCTCCTCCCGCAACGGCCGCGACTCGGGGCCCAAGTACCTCGGCGTGAAGCGCTTCGCCGGGGAGTTCGTCACCGCGGGGACGATCATCGTCCGGCAGCGGGGCACCAAATTCCACCCCGGGACGAACGTCCGGCGCGCATCCGACGACTCGCTGTTCACGGTGGTGGACGGGCAGGTCAAGTTCGAGCACAAGAACAAGAAGCGGTACCAAGTGAGCGTGCACCCGGTGGCGGCGGCGAAGAATTAGAAGGCGGTAGAGGACGGTAGAAGGCGACGATGGAATAGCCATCGTCGCATTTTTATGCCCGCCACCCGCACGAAGACGATCCTTGGTTGGTGGGGTGCGAGCAGTACCTTCCGGTGGTGCCTCCCTATGAGAAGCTCAAGGCGTGGCAGGAGTGCCACAGGCTCGTGCTCGAGACCTACAGGGCAACGAAGTCATTTCCCAAGGAAGAACTCTACGGACTGACCTCGCAGGCGCGGCGGGCGGCGTTTTCGGCGGCTGTGAATCTCGTCGAAGGATCCGCCAAACGTGGGGCACGAGAGTATCGTCGATTTCTTGACATCGCGATTGGTTCGCTGGCAGAGCTCGGGTATACGTTTCGCGTCGCACGAGAGCTCGAGATGCTCTCTAGCTCGGATTGGGGCACGTTGGATGACTTGCGAAAGCGGGCGGGGTTCCTGACCTGGCGATGTATAGATCACTGGGCGACCGAGGGCGGTGAGGCATTCGCCTCCACCGCCCTCTACCGCCTTCTACCGTCTTCTCCCGTCTTCTCCCGTCTTCTACCGTCCTAGTACGTAGGCGGCAGCTTCTTATACCTCTCGAACAACTCCGTCTGCCGGCTCGTGAGCGGGATCTCCTA
>Ga0137415_10005529_pt1 | contig 12523 bp, 13 predicted proteins | sample CZODoug3_1_1_16f_FD_183082 | JGI IMG/M metagenome (GOLD analysis project Ga0137415, IMG submission 183082) | Vadose zone soil fungal communities from Angelo Coast Range Reserve, California, USA - CZODoug3_1_1_16fungal (Hybrid Assembly) | ecosystem: Environmental > Terrestrial > Soil > Vadose...
CGCGGTGCCCCTGGCCAGCGGGTACATCTGGCTGAACTCGCCGAGCTGGTAGCTGGCCAGCAACAGCAGGTTGTAGACCACGTGCAGCACCGCCGAGGCCACCACGTACGGCCAGGCCGCCGCCGGCAGCGCCGGCCCGACGGCGACCAGCACGGCGCCGCCGGCCATCGCGACGACGCTGATCAGGGCGAAGCCGACCACCCGGTCGGACACCCCGTGCGCGAGCGAGTTCCAGGCGGCATGCAGCAGGGCGGCGACCAGCACGGCGGCGACGATCCCGGGTGTCACCGACGAACCGGGAACGGGCGGCGCAGCGATCATGGACAGGACGGACACAGCAGGCTCCTCGAGGCTGGCCCACCATGCGGCGGGCGCGACGAACTGGAGCCCTCAGGGCTTTTGTCCCGTCAGGTGTGGACGGTGTCCGACCGCCCTGGCGCCGCTCGGTCCAGCCCCGGCCGCCCTGATTGTCGATCGCTGAACTCGGCGGGCAGCCGGCGGAACCCTAGGCGCAACCACGTGCTGTGCCGGACGCTACACCCCGCGCCCCGGCCGGCGCGGTGGCGCTACCCCCCGCGCCCCGGCTGGCGGGGTGGGATTGCGGCCGGCGCCGTAGGCTCGGGTCGTGCCGTTCCAACCGCCTCCCCCGCACCCCTCCGGCGCGCAGCCGCCGAAGATCCCCGCCGACCTGGTGCCCCGCCACGTGGCGCTTGTGATGGACGGCAACGGCCGCTGGGCCAACGCCCGCGGCCTGCCCCGGATCGAGGGGCACCGCCGGGGTGAGGCATCGCTGATGGACGTGGCGCGCGGCTGCATCGACATCGGGGTGCGCTGGCTGTCGGCGTACGCCTTCTCCACCGAGAACTGGAAGCGCAGCCCCGACGAGGTGCGGTTCCTGATGGGCTTCAACCGGGACGTGATCCGCCGGCGGGTGGACGAGATGCATTCGATGGGCGTGCGGGTGCGCTGGGCGGGCCGGCGGCCCCGGTTGTGGCGCAGCGTGATCCGCGAGCTGGAGATCGCCGAGGAGAAGACCCGGCACAACGACGTGCTCACGTTGACCATGTGTGTGAACTACGGCGGCCGCGCGGAGATCGCCGACGCGGTCAAGCAGATCGCCCGGCTCGCCGCCGAGGGCAGGATCAAGCCGGACAAGATCGACGAACGGACCATCGCGCGGTACCTGGACGAGCCGGACATGCCGGACGTGGACCTGTTCGTGCGGTCCTCCGGCGAGCAGCGCACCTCCAACTTCCTGCTCTGGCAGTCCGCATACGCGGAGATGGTCTTCCTGGACACCCTGTTCCCCGACTTCGACCGCCGCCACCTGTGGGAGGCGGTCGAGATCTACGCTGGGCGCAACCGGCGCTTCGGTGGCGCGGTGGACAAGGCGTCCGACGGCGCGGCGGGAGCGCAGGCATGAGCTCGGAGACGAACCCGGACACTGACTCGGCTACAGGGGCCATGCTGGACACCGCGAAGCAGGCGCTGGAACGGTTCCACGAGGTCCGGGTGGACGACGACGGAGCGCTGTCGTTCCGGCACGGCGAGGTGCCCTGCGCGCTGCAGGGCGTCGAGCTGTCGGAGGGCCTGTTGGTGCTCAGCCTGACCTGCGTGGTCGCCTGGGACCTGCCGGCCGACTCGGACATCCCGCTGCGGCTGGCCGAACGCGCCGGCCAAGGCCTGTTCGGCACGCTCGGCGCGATCCGCACCGACCGCGGCTGGGACGTCACCCTGCGCTACGTGTTCCCGGCCGGCGGGCTCGGCATCGAGGCGATGGGCACCCTGCTCATGCTGGTGGTGTCGAACGCCTCGACGCTGCGCACCGAGCTGCTCACCCCGGCCGGTACGTAGGCCTATCCCGCCGGATCGTCCCCGCCGTCCAGCCGGACCTCGGGCAACGCGTTGAGCAGCGCCGCGCTCATACCCCTGGCGGACTCGAAGGCGGCCCGCTGCGCCTCGCCCATCCGCCGGTCGACGAGCTTGCTCAGCTCCAGGGCGAGCCGCCCGGTCTGGCGCACCGCGAGCTCCTCGACGGGCTCCAGCGGGGTGGACACGATCGCGATGCCCTCGGCCCGGCCGTCGGCGTCCTGGGCGGCCCCGATCAGGAACCGCTCGCGCGGGTTGGTGGTGGTCGAGGTGAGGTGTTCGCGCAGCTCGCGCAGCATCGAGTGCCACTGCACGACCTCGCCCTGCAGCCCGGTCTCGGTGAGGTCGCGCTCGGTCAGCCCGGAGCGCTTCTTGTCCTGGGGGAAGCAGCGCACGTAGGCGATCAGCGCGGCGGACCAGAGCGCGTGGCTGACCACGTCGTCGGGCACCGGCCTGGCCAGCCGGGCGACCAGCTCCTCGCAGCATTTGAGCACGAACTGCAGGTCTTCGAAGATGGACGCCAAGCTGGCCAGCTCGCCTGACTCCGGAGTGCTCAGCTGCCGCACCGTGCTGGGTGCCTGGGTCTCGGTCACCGCCCGGACGCTAGCCCGGTCCTGGCCCGGGCGGTGTGTCTTGTTGAGACGCGGCGAGGGAGCGGCTAGCGGGCCCGCTCGCTGAGGCACTTCGAGCACACGCCGAAGACCTCCACGGTGTGGCTGATCTCGGCGAACCCGTTCTCCTCGGCGATCCGCTGCGCCCAACTCTCCACCGCGGGGCCCTCCACCTCGACGGTGCGCCCGCAGCGCCGGCAGACCAGGTGGTGGTGATGGTGGGTGGAGCAGCGCCGGTAGACGGCCTCACCGGAGTCGGTGCGCAGCACATCGACCTCGCCGGACTCCGACAGGTTCTGCAGCGTCCGGTAGACGGTGGTCAGCCCGATGCCCTCGCCGTCGCGGCGCAGCTCCTCGTGGATCTCCTGGGCGGACCGGAAGTCGTCCAGCCGGTCCAGCAGCGCGGACACCGCCGCCCGCTGCCGAGTGGACCGCAATGCCCGGTTCGCCGTCTGACCGGCGGCGACCTCGCTCACGACTCCTCCTCGCCGGGGTTCGCCTGGCAGGCGTACGCCAACCGGCTCACGAACCCTCCTCCGCATGTGCCACCGCGTCCATCACGATGTGCGCCAGGTGCTCGTCCACCAGCCGGTAGACGACCTCACGGCCGTGCCGCTCGCCGGCCACCACGCCCGCCGCCTTGAGTACCCGCAGGTGCTGGCTGATCAACGGCTGGGTCACCCGCAGCGCCTCGACCAGCTCGTGCACACACCGCTCGGACTCCTGCAGCTGCAGCACGATGGCGATCCGCACCGGCGCGGCCAGCGCGCGCAGTAACTCGCCGGCCGCGGCCAGGGTGGCCGGCGTCCTGGCCGGCGCGAGCGGTGCGGCCGGCCGTTCCGCCGAATGCACCTCGCCGGACACCTCGCCAGCCGCCGTGCGAGCCGCCGTGCCCGTCACCTCGGCCGTGGCGATGCCGATGCTCGCGTCGACGTGCCCGGTGTCCGAACGCAGCGTGGTCATCAAATCGCTCCCCGCCCGGGCTGGGACGCCCGGTGTTGCCAGCCGTGGATGTGCTCGCCCGCCATGGTAGGACGCCGGTAACCTGCCTCGCTGTGCTGCTGATCTGCCGATACCAGGTGTCACCCGAGCGGGAGGCCTCCTTCGTCGACCGCGCCCAGCGTGCGTTGGCCCTGCTCACCAGGGCCGATGGCTGTTTGGACGGCAGTCTGGGGCGCGCGTTCGACCAGTCGGACCGCTGGGTGCTCACCGTGCGGTTCGCCTCTGTGGTGGACTACCGCAGGGCGATGTCCCCGTTCGAGGTGCGCGAGCACGTCGTGCCGCTGCTGTCCGAGGCGCTCGCCGACGAGCCGGCCACCTACGAGACGCTCGCCGAGGCCGCCGCCGGCGCGGTCACCGAGCACGTCAGCCTGATCGAGGACCGGCGCCACTAGTACCCGCCACTAGTACCTAGGCCCGCGTGCGGCGGACCAGCTCCACCATCGCCGTGCGCACCTCCAGCGGGGTGTCCGTCGCGGCGTCGAAGCCGAACCGGACCGCCTTGAGGTCGCCGTCCGGGTTGTCGCCGGCGAGCACGCTGAAGCCGTAGCGGTCCACGTCGACCATCCGCGCCGTCGCGGTGTCCGGCCGCCCGGCCAGCACCCGGCAGAACGCGACCAGTGCGTCGGCGTGGTCGTTGTTCATGTGCTCGATGATGCCGGCGCGGTGCGGCCGCAGCGGGTCGGGCTCGGCGCCGGCGTAGTCGGCGGCGCCCACCCAGCTCATCCGGCCGAACCCACCGACGAAGCGCGCCGAGGTGACCTCCAGCCGGTAGAGCCGGAAGTCGCTGAACTCGACGTAGAACGCGTCGGCGTGCACGCTCCGGTACCGCTGCAGCGCGGCGGCCCGCTCGACGCCGTCCAGCACCGTGACCTCGCCGAGCAGGGTGACCCGCCCGCTAGCGAGCGGGTCGCCGCCCCGATCTCCGGTGGGGTCCTCGGTCACCATCACGGAGGCGCGCGGGTCGGCGGTCAGGTTCCGGCTGTGCTCGGCCAGGTCGGAGAGGCAGAGCAGCGGGCGGCCCAGCTCGTCGACGGCGTGCGCGACCAGTGAGCCGAACGGCACGCCGCCCGAGTCGGCGGCGATCGTGCTCAGCGCCGCGGTGCGCCCGGTGGCGACGATCGTGCGGGCCCGCTCGGCGTCGGTGGGCTCGCCGACCAGCCCGGGCGTGGCGTCCAGGGTGCGCCTGGTCCGGGACTGGGCCGCGCTCGGCACGGCATGATCGGCACGGTCGGCCCGTTCGGTGGGTCGGCCGGCGGTGGGGGTGTCGACGGACGGATCGGGCACCGAGCCTCCCAGATCGATAGGTAAGGGGAGCCTTACTTGCTGGCTTGGTGGTGTCAAGGCGAACGGCGGCGGCCGGGGCTCGGCAAGGTTAGTCGGTGGGCGGAGGTCTAAGGTCTCGGTACGCTTGCGCTGCTACGCATCCTTCCGATCTTTCAGCTCCAGGAGCTCTCCTCGTGCCCAGCAAACCATCGTCCACCACGATCGATACCGTCGTCGCGCTCTGTAAGCGCCGGGGATTCGTCTTCCCGTGCGGCGAGATTTACGGCGGTACCCGTTCGGCGTGGGACTACGGTCCGCTCGGCGTGGAGCTGAAGGAGAACATCAAGCGCCAGTGGTGGCGCTCGATGGTGACCGGTCGTGACGACATCGTCGGCCTGGACTCCTCGGTGATCCTGCCGCGCCAGGTCTGGGTCGCGTCCGGCCACGTCGGCGTGTTCAACGACCCGCTGGTGGAGTGCACCAGCTGCCACAAGCGGTTCCGGGCCGACCAACTGGCCGAGGAGTACGTCGAGCGCACCGGCAAGGTGGCCGCCGAGGACAACCTGTCCGACGTGCCGTGCCCGAACTGTGGCACCCGCGGCCAGTACACCGAGCCGCGCGACTTCAACATGATGCTGAAGACGTACCTCGGCCCGGTGGAGTCCGAGGAGGGCATGGCCTACCTGCGCCCGGAGACGGCGCAGGGCATCTTCATCAACTTCCTGAACGTGCTGACCTCGTCGCGGCGCAAGCCCCCGTTCGGCATCGGCCAGATCGGCAAGAGCTTCCGCAACGAGATCACCCCGGGCAACTTCATCTTCCGCACCCGCGAGTTCGAGCAGATGGAGATGGAGTACTTCGTCGAGCCGGGCACCGACGAGGAGCTGCACCAGTACTGGATCGACACCCGGACCGCCTGGTACACCGACCTGGGCATGAACCCGGACAACCTGCGGCACCTCGAGCACCCGAAGGAGAAGCTGTCGCACTACTCGAAGCGCACCGTCGACATCGAGTACCGCTTCAACTTCACCGGCTCGGAGTGGGGCGAGCTCGAGGGCATCGCCAACCGCACGGACTTCGACCTGACCACGCACTCCAACCACTCCGGCGTGGACCTGTCGTACTACGACCAGGCCACCGGCTCCCGGTACCGGCCGTACGTGATCGAGCCGGCAGCCGGGGTGGGCCGCTCGATGATGGCGTTCCTGGTGGACGCCTACAACGAGGACGAGGCGCCGAATGCCAAGGGCGGCGTGGACAAGCGCGTCGTGCTCAAGCTGGACCGCCGCCTCGCCCCGGTGAAGGCCGCCGTGCTGCCGCTGTCCCGGCACGCCGACCTCTCGCCGAAGGCCCGTGACCTGGCCGCCGCGCTGCGCAAGAACTGGAACGTCGACTTCGACGACGCCGGCGCGATCGGCCGCCGCTACCGCCGCCAGGACGAGGTCGGCACGCCGTTCTGCGTCACCGTCGACTTCGACTCGCTCACCGACCAGGCCGTCACCATCCGCGAGCGCGACACGATGGCCCAGGAGCGCGTCTCCCTGGACCAGGTCGAGACCTACCTCGCCACCCGCCTCCTCGGCTGCTGACCAACCCCCCGCCCCACCCTGACCAAATCCGCGACTCACCCTGACGGATTCCCCGACTCGCCGAGCGCCGTGGCGCACCGCCCCACCTCCCCGCGAGTCGGGGTTTTTGTCAGGGTGAGTCGCGGTATTTGTCAGGCCGGGGCGAGTCCGGGCAGGTCCTGGCCGGGGCTTGTGTTGTGCCAGCTCCACTGCTCGCGGCGGGGCCGGCCGGGCAACGCGATCCGGCCGCAGGCCCACAGCAGGTCGGCCCAGGCGTCCTCGGTCCGTTCGACCTCGGGCATCAGTCGGGCGAGCACGCGGGTACACACCGCGGCGTCAGGGGTCCAGCTGGCACCGAGGCCGCGCGCCACGTCGTAGGTGTGCACCAGCGTCTCCAGCACACCCATCGCGGCGGACGCCTCGGGGTCGGCCGGGCCGAAGGGATGTCGACCGCGGGCCGTCAGCTGGGACACCCGGACCATCGCGGCGAGCAGCGCGGCGGTCGCGGTGAGCACCGCGAACAGGCCCTCCGGGCCGGCGGCCGGGTCGGACCGGATGGTGTTCGGTTCACTGCCGGGGTACCGGGGTGCCGCCTCGAACGGCAGGTACCCGGGGTAGCCGTCGGCCCCCAGCTGCGCGGCGTAGCAGAACAGGTCGTCGGCGACATGCTCGACGGTCTCCCAGCAGGTCCAGGTCAGGTCGCCGGCCGGCGCGGACCAGTCACCGCCGGCGCCCCGGCGCAGCGCGGCGACCGAGGCGGTGACTACGGCGAGCACGTCGTCGGCGGTCACCGACCCGGGTTGGTCATCCACAGCACTGACCGTACGGGTACCCACGACCCGATTCCGCCGGCCGACCCCCTGACGAAATCCCCGACTCACCCTGACGAATTCCCCGACTCGCCGAAGCACGGGGTGCCCGTGCCCCGATCCCCGCGAGTCGGGGTTTTTGTCAGGGTGAGTCGCGGTTTTTGTCAGGGGGCCGGCGGGGGCGTCAGGCCGGCGGGGGCGTCAGGCTGGCGGGGGCGTGGCGGGGCGGCGTTGGCCTTGCGCGCGTTGGCTGAGTACGGCGGCGGCCAGGCCGAGGACGCCGAGCAGGGCGAACGAGCCGAACAGGTACCGGGCGGAGGTCACCATGTCCGGCTCGCCGAGGTTCACCATCAGCCCGGTGAGCGCGGCGGCGAAGGCGTTGGCCACCAACTGCACGGTGTTGATCGCGGCGGACGCCTTGTTGCCCTCCGCGGGGTCGGCCACGCTGCTCATCGCGGCCGTGCTCAGGTGTGGCCAGGCGATGCCGGTGCCCGCGCCGGTGATCAGGAAGGCCAGCACCCACACGGCGAGCAGCCAGCCGCCGGGCTCGGCGCGCACGGTCACCGCCGCCAGCAGCAGACCGACGCCGACGACCACGGGGCCGGCGATGATGATGCGCCGGATGGTCACCGCGCGGGCGGCGCTGGCGCTCGGCAGCTCGCCGGCCGTCCAGCCGAGGGCGAGCGCGGCGCCGAGGAAACCGGCGGCCAGTGGCGCCAGGCCGGCGAGGCGCTGGCCGAACAGCGGGATGAACGCCTCGACCATCGAGCTCATCGCGAGCAGCGCGAGCGTGGCGTAGATCCAGCGCAGCCGGGAAGGGCCCCGGTAGGTGGCGGCCGGCAGCACCCGCACCGGGGCCCGCCGCTCGTAGGCGATGAACGCGGCGATCAGGGCCAGCCCGAGCAGCACGCCGACCACGCCGACGACCGGGGTGGCGATCACGCTGGCCACGCTGACCACCAGCGCGGCCGAGGCCAGCAGTACCAGCGCCACCAGCGGGAACGGTTCGGCGGCCGCCTCTGTTCTGGCCCCGGCCAGCGCCTTGGGCACCACCGCGCCGACCAGCACCGCCGCCACCGCGAGCGCCACGAACGCGCCGCGCCAGGAGCTGAACTCGGCGAACGCACCACCCAGCGCGGGGCCGACGAAGGTACCGACGCCCCACATCGCGGAGACCAGCGCGCTGGCCCGCGTCCACAGCGGCGCCGGCAGCGCGGCCCGGATCAGGGCGTAGCCGAGCCCGGCCAGCAGCCCGCCGCCGGCACCCTGCACGGCCCGCCCGACCAGCAGCACCGCCATGGTGGGCGCCGCCGCGCAGACCAGCGTGCCGGCCAGGAACAGGGCGAGCGCGAGCAGGTACGCCCCCCGGCTGCCGGCCGCCGCGAGCAGCGACCCCACCAGCACGGCCGACGCGACCGAGGCGAGCAGGAAGACCGTGGTGTTCCACGCGTAGAGGCGCTCGCCGCCGATCTCCCGGACCGCGGTGGGCAGCAGGCTGATCGTGACGTAGACGTTGATCGCGTAGAGGGCGACGCCGCCGGCCAGCACCACGGTCGCGCCGAGGTGCCGCCGACCGAGCAGCTCGGCCCAGCTCCCGGTGCCGCTCGACTTCTCCGAGATCGTCATGGTTACCAGCTTGCGACCTGAACCACTGTTGAGGTCAAGGGCCGGCACGGAGTGTCCGGGGACGCCGGCGAGATGCGGTCGGTCGGCGCCGTACGCTGGGCTGCGTGAACGACCCCTCCGCGCCGTCGGTCAACCGCGAGCTCGGCGTCGCGCTGCGCCGGTGGGCCCCGCACGGCGTAGGCGTGGTCCGGGTGCTGGAGCGGCACGGGTTCGGCACGGTCGAGCCCGGTCAGCTGCTGGCCGCCAGCTCGGCGGGGGAGACGGCCGGGCAGGTGTACCTCGGTGCGCTGGACACGGTGGCGGTGCCGCTGGCGCACGCCGCGCTGGCCGGCCCCGGGGCGCGCAGCGCGCACGTCGCGGAGGAGCCGGCGGTGGCCGCCGGGCTGGCCTGCGCCGGCGGCGCGACGCTGCTGGGCCACCCGCTGCCCACCGAGCTGGCCGAGGCGCTCGGCAGCGCGCTCGCCGACGGGCAGCCGGCCGCGCTGGCCAGCACCTCCGACGGCGCCAGGGCGCTGGTGCTGGCCGGCCCCGAGCTGGCCGCCGAGCACGGTGGCCTCGGCACCGCCGACGCGGACCGGGCGGTGGCCGAGGTGGCTCGCCGGCTGCTCCGCCAGGGCGCCACGAGCACCGAGCGGATCACCGACGGCGGGCTGGACGTGCTGCTGGACCTCTGGGTGCCGGTGCCGTCGGTGCTGGTCGTCGGCCGGGGCGCGATCGGCGACGCGCTACTGGCGCAGGCCGCGCTGCTGGGTTGGGCCGGCGCGCAGATCACCGAGCTGGCGCCGGCGCGCGCCGCCGTCGCCGCGTTCACCGACGCCGACGTGCTGGTGCTGCTGGACCACGCTGGCCAGTTCGACACGGTGCTGCTGGACGGCGTCACCCGGGGCCGTGGCTTTCTCGGCGCGCTGGGCTCGCGGCGCACCCAGGCGGCCCGCCGCGCCCGGCTGCTCGCGGCCGGCCTCACCGAGGCCGACCTCAAGGTGCTGCACGCCCCGGTGGGGCTGGACCTGGGCGCCCGCACCCCGGCGGAGACCGCGGTGTCGATCGTGGCCGAGGTGATCGCCGCCCGGGGTGGCCGCGCCGGCGCCGCGCTGGCCAGCAACGACGGCCGGATCGGCGCGTGAGCGGAGCGGGTCGGGAGGGGCGGCGGTGAGCGCGCCGCCCAGCCGGGCGCGCCCCCGGGACGCCGCCCGCGACCCCGGCCGGCTCGACTACACGGGGCTGGCGAACACGGTCGACCTGGCCGCGGTGCGCCCGGGCCGGCGTCGTTGGCTGCTGCGTGCCGTCGTGGGCACCGTGCTGGTGGCCGGCCTGGTGGTCGGCGGTACCGCGTTCCGGGTCTGGCAGGTGGCCAGGGTGGACGACCGGCGGGCGGTGGACATCGTCGTGGTGCTCGGCGCCGCCCAGTACGACGGCTCGCCCAGTCCGATCTTCGCCGCCCGGCTGCGGCACGCCATGGACCTGTACGACCAGGGCGTCGCGGCGCACATCGTGACGGTCGGTGGCCGCCGCGCCGGCGACGGCTTCACCGAGGCGGACGCCGGCCGGCGCTACCTGGTGGACCGGGGCGTGCGTGGCGACGCGGTGGTGGCGATCGGCGAGGGCTCGGACACGCTGGAGAGCCTGCGCACCGTGGCGGCCACCGCCGAGGGGCGCGGCTGGCACACGGCGCTGCTGGTCAGCGACCCGTGGCACTCGCTGCGCGCCCGCACGATGGCCCGCGACTTCGGGCTCCAGGCGTGGACCTCACCGACGCACAGCGGCCCGGTGGTGCGCACCAGGGAGACGCAGGTGCGCTACATCGTCCGGGAGACCGCCGCGCTGCTGTTCTACCGGCTCACCCATGCCTCCGTGGAGACCGAGGGATCCGGGCTCGGGTGAGCCACCACGGTCACGGCAGTGACAGCTACGTATACGGCGAGCACGAGCGCGCCAGGATGCTGCCGGAGCGGCCGAAGCGCTCCGCGCTGGGCGGCGCGACCCGCCGCGAGCAGCGCGGCCCGTTCGCCAGGGACCGGGCCCGGGTGCTGCACTCCGCGGCGCTGCGCCGGCTGGCCGGCAAGACCCAGGTGGTCGGCCCCGGGGAGGGCGCCGAGATCACCGGCATGCCCCGGACCCGGTTGACGCACTCGCTGGAGGTCGCCCAGATCGGCCGGTCGATCGCGGAGGAGCTGGGCTGCGACCCGGACGTCGTGGACACCGCCGGCCTGGCCCACGACATCGGGCATCCGCCGTTCGGGCACAACGGGGAGTGGGCGCTGGACCAGGTCGCCGCCCGGTGCGGCGGCTTCGAGGGCAACGCGCAGACGCTGCGCACCCTGGTCCGACTCGAGCCCAAGATCGTCGGCGGCGGGCTGAACCTGACCAGGGCCTCGCTGGACGCCGCCTGCAAGTACCCCTGGCCGGCCCAGCCGAGCCCGGCAACCCCGCCGGCGGATCTGACCCGGCGGCCCAGCCGGCACAAGTACGGCGTCTACGCCGAGGACCTGGTGGCCTTCGAATGGCTGCGCGCGGACGCCCCGAGGGGCCGGCGCTGCCTGGAGGCCCAGGTGATGGACTGGTCGGACGATGTGGCGTACTCGGTGCATGACGTCGAGGACGGCATCCTGGCCGGCCGGATCAGCCTCGCCGCGCTGGCCGAGGAGACCGAGCGGGCCGCACTGGTCGCGCTGGCCGCCGGTAGCTTCGGGGCGGACCAGGGGGCCTGCGAGGCGGCCGGCGTGCGGCTGCTGGAGCTGCCGGTGGTGGCGGCCGCGCGGGAGATCGCCCCGGCCGCGATCGGCTCCGGCGGCCAGGTGCTGCTCAAGCGGATGACGAGCGAGCTGGTGAACCGGTTCGTGGCGGCGGCGGTGGACGCCACCCGGGCCCGCTACGGCGACGGGCCGTTGGGTCGGTACGCGGCCGACCTGGTGGTGCCGGCGCCGGTGGCCGCCGAGGTGGCGCTGCTCAAGGCGGTCGCGGTGCGCTATGTGATGGCCGACCCGGTCCGGCTGCGGCTGCAGGCCGAGCAGCGCGGGCTGGTGGCCGAGCTCGCCGAGGCGATCGCGCTGGGCGCTCCGGACACGCTCAGCGGCGGGCTGCGGGAGGCCTGGCGGGACGCGCCGGACGATGTCGCACACTGGCGGGTGGTGGTCGACCAGGTCGCCGCGCTGACTGACCAGCAGGCCTATGCCTGGCACGCCAGACTGGTCCGCAAGGAGACCTGAACGGGTTTTCGAGTGGCCGGCCGAACACCGACCGACAACTTATTGCGCGTGTCACACGGTTATATCGCAGCGCACGTGAGTGGACATACTCGTCAAAATTGAGTGTAGTGGCCCGCCGTCGCTCTAAGTTATGTTTTGAGTCGTGTCCGTACCGCTGGTCAGCGTGGTCATCTCGACTTGCGCCCGACCGGTATGGCTGGCGCGGGCCGCGGTCTGCCCACGCGCCGACGTGTTTGTCGACCGCGCCGCCGCGGTCCCGGGCAATGCACATCAATTGCACAGCGGAAACAGTTCCCGATATCAAATCTGGGGAATTCACTGGATAATGTGCGTCGATCATCGCCGCGGCTCGGGGTCGGCCGCGCGTTCGCTGGCGTCCTTCGCGAGCGGCGTACCCGCTTGTTGTGACGGACTTCGTGCGCCGTGGCGCACGGTTGGGGGGAGGAGATCTCGGTGCAGGTGCTGCGAGTGCTGCCCGAAGCCCGGAGCGCCCATTTCGAGAGGTCTCGGCAGGCACCGGACCGGGTCACGATCTACGTCTCGCGGTACCGGGACCTGGACCCGAG
>Ga0137415_10005530_pt1 | contig 12523 bp, 10 predicted proteins | sample CZODoug3_1_1_16f_FD_183082 | JGI IMG/M metagenome (GOLD analysis project Ga0137415, IMG submission 183082) | Vadose zone soil fungal communities from Angelo Coast Range Reserve, California, USA - CZODoug3_1_1_16fungal (Hybrid Assembly) | ecosystem: Environmental > Terrestrial > Soil > Vadose...
ACCATGAAGCCCTCGATGGTCATGCGCTTGTAGACCCATTGCACCATCGGCAGGCTGAAATTGCCGCCCATCAGGCCCGACACCACAATCTTGCCGCCGCGGGCCACGGTCGAGACCGCGAACGCCATGGATTTCTCGTTGCCGGCGAAATCCACGACCCCGTCAAAACCGCCTTCGGTTTCCCTGATCATGCGCTTCACCACCTCGGGCTCGGCGGGATCGTAGGCGACCGCGGCGCCGTTCTTCAACGCGGTCTCGCGCGCGGCCGGGCTCAAGTCCGCGACCGAGATGGTCTGCTTGAACATCGCCTGGGCGAACGAAAGCCCCATCATGCCGACGCCGCCAAGGCCGATCAGCAGCAAATTGCGCTGCCGCGGACGGTCGACCAGCCGCTTCAGCGCGCCGTAGGCGGTGACGCCCGAGCACATTAGGGTTGCGGCCTGAATGACCGGCAGCGGGTCGTAATCCAGCAGGTACCTTGCATCGGGCACCAGCACGTGGCTGGCAAAGCCGCCATCGATGGAGACGCCGAGGAAGCGCTGCTTGGCGCAGAGGTTCTCGTCGCCATTCCGACAATCGCGGCACTGGCCGCAGCCGATCCAGGGGAAGACCGCTTTCTTTTTCCCGATCAGATCCTTTGAAACATCGGGGCCGGTTTCCTCGACCACGCCGGCGATCTCATGCCCGAGCGTGAAGGGCAGCGTCATGCCGCGCGTGGTGTCGAGCTTCCTGCCGCCGCCGAGATCGGCGTAGCCGTCCTGGATATGCAGATCGGAATGGCACAGACCACAACGCTCGATACGGACGAGCACTTCGCGGCCTTGCGGCTTCGGCGTGTCGACGATGGTCTCGCAGAGTGGCGCATCGAATTTGACGAGGGACTGGCGACGCATCGGCGGCATGGATTGAACTTCCTTTGATTTCACGGCACTTGCTTAATTATAGTTGATTGCTCGTTCAATACCTAGTTCAAGCTCGGCGCTTGGAGCGGAAGTCCGTGCTTTTGCTGCGGTTGCGCACGCCTATGCGCCGTGGCGCACGCTGTCACTTGTCAGTCGGAAGCAGGGCAAAATAAGCGCGGCCATTCGCGCGCGGATCGCTATTGTCGCTGGCCGAGAACACGAAGCCGAGATCATTCCAATGCGAATATCGGCCGAGGCCAATGCTTTCGACGTCGTAATGAACGCTATGGGCCGGACCGAGTGGCTTGTCGTTCTCGTAGAGCATGACTGGTGATTTCTGCGCGTTCGCATTGGTATCCTCGAATGCACGAAACTTGTAGGCCTTGGCGACGTAGGCAAATCCGCCATTGGGCAGGCTGGCCTCTGGAATTCTCTGGATATCGAGCAAGCGATGTGGATTGCCCGGCGGCCACGGCGGCGGGACCTCGCGGCTGGCCAGCATCAGTGCGGCCGGAAGATAAATCGCATAGATCGCTGCGGCCGCGGCCACAACCGTTCGTGTCTGCCTGTGTAACATGCGCATGCTCTACACGCCGTTCCGGCGCTGATGGTCACACACGACGCGTCAGCGAGATAGCGTGTCCTCCTTAAGCGACGTTCGATTTTGTGGTTCGGATATCGGTCAATTCGCGGGCCATGGCGACAAAGCCTGAGACGGCAACGGTTTCGGCGCGCCTGCTGGCATCGATATTTGCGGCCGCCGTCAGCCGGGCCGGATCGACGGACAGCGATTTGAGGCTCTGGCGCAGCATTTTGCGGCGCTGTCCGAAGGCGGCCGCCGCCACCTGTTCGAGCGCGCGGCGGTCGCACGGCTCAGGTGCGCTGCGCGGCAGCAGTCGGACCACGGAGGAGGTGACTTTCGGTTGCGGCACGAAAGCCGCGGGCGAGATGTCGAACAGGATTTTTGTCTCGGCACGCCAATTGGCGAGCACGGCCAGCCGTCCATAGGCTTCCTCATCCTCATGCGCGACGATCCGCTCGGCGACTTCGCGCTGGAACATCAGGACCATCATGTCGAACCAGGGCGGCCATGGTTCGATCGACAGCCAGTCCACCAGCAAGGCGGTTGCGATGTTGTAGGGTAGGTTGGCGACGATCCTGGCCTTGCCGCCGTCGAGCAGGGGGCGGGGATCGAAACGCTGGGCATCGGCATGGACAATCTGGAGCCGTCCCGGATAGCGCCTGGCGATATAGTCGAGGGCCGGCAGCGCCCGTTCGTCGCGCTCGACCGCGATGACGCGCCGCGCGCCCAGCGCCAGCAAGGCCCGCGTCAGCCCGCCGGGACCGGGACCGACTTCGACCACGGTCGTGTCCTCCAGCGGGCCGGCCGCGCGTGCGATCCGGGCGGTAAGGTTGAGATCGAGCAGAAAATTCTGGCCGAGCGATTTCCGCGCCGAGAGCGAATGTTCGCGAATGACGTCGCGCAGCGGCGGCAGATCGTCGATCGCGCTCATGCCGGCCGCGCCGCCGCCAACCGCGCGGCGAGCCGCAAGGCCGCAATCAGGCTCGACGGATTGGCCTTGCCGGTGCCGGCAATGTCGAACGCCGTGCCATGATCCGGCGATGTCCGCACGAACGGCAGGCCCAGCGTGACGTTGACGGCGTCCTCGAAGGCGATGGTCTTGATCGGGATCAGCGCCTGATCGTGATACATGCAGATCGCGCAGTCATAGGTCTTGCGCGCCGCCGGGTGGAACATGGTGTCGGCCGGCAGCGGCCCGCGGACCGCGAAGCCTTCGCCGCGCAGCGTTTCGACGGCTGGGGCGACGATCTCGATATCCTCGGTTCCGAGCGAGCCGTCCTCGCCGGCATGCGGGTTGAGGCCCGATATCGCCAGGCGGGGCTGCAGCAGGCCGAAGCGGGCCTTCAGGTCCGCCGCTGCGATGCGAGCGGTGGTGACGATCAACGCGCTCGAAAGCTGCGCGAGCGCCTCGCGCAGCGCGAGATGGATCGTCACCGGCACCACGGCCAGCGCCGGTGACCACAACATCATCACGGGCTGCGGCAGCGGGCCGCCATTGGCGGCAAGCTCGGCGAGAAATTCGGTGTGGCCGGGATGACGGAATCCGGCGCGGTAAAGCACGTTCTTGGCGATCGGGTTGGTGACGACGGCGCTCGCCTTGCCGTTGGTGACATCAAGGACGGCCTGACGGATCGAGGCCATCGCAGCATCCGCGCTGGTGGCGTCGGGTCGGCCCGGCGGCGCCGTTGCCGGCTTGCCGGTCGCAACCACGGGCATGGCGCGCGCAAACGTCGCGTTCGCCTCCTCCGGACCGACATCGGCAAAATCGACCCTTAGCCCGAGTGTTTTCGCGCGCTCGGCCAACGCGCCGCGATCGCCGAGCAGATAGAAGGATGGCAGGTTCAACTCATGGCGCAGCAGCCACGTGGTGATGGCGATATCGGGCCCGATGCCGGCGGGCTCGCCGGATGTCAGCGCGAGGGGCTTTGCCATCAGCGACATTCGATCATCGCGGCTTTGCGGACTTCCTCCAGGTAGGATTTCGACTTCGCCTCGTACTTCTGGGCGTACATCTTTTCCCGGATTTCCCGTTTCTTCGGGGTATCGACCGTGGTCGCCTTCCTGCCGCACAGCGCCACCATTTCCACGCCCTGTTTGGTGATCTCCGGCGCGGTCAGATGACCGATCGGCGTCTTGTCGAGCACCTCGCGGAGAACGGCGGGGATATCGGCCGAGGTCTTGGTCACGGTCTCGCGGATCGCGGCGTTCTGCATGGATTTGAAATAGGAGTTGGCCTCGTCGCAGGTCTGGACGCGTTCGCGCAGCGCCTCGGCTTCCTTGCGGCGCGATTCCGTGACGGCGGGCGCGGCGCCGCGCGGAACGATCAGGACGATCGGCTGCATCTGGTATTCGAACGCGTCGGTTTCGGTTTTCTCGCCGCCCTCCTGGGCCGCCGCGTTCACGTCCTTTTCGCCGACCTGCAGGCTCTCTTTGTAGCGGCCGCGCACCAGGCTGGTCCAGACCATTTCGGCCCGGAGACGGGCCTTCAGCGTCTCCGAGCGGATGCCCTGGCTCTCCAGCGATTTGGTGAGCTGATCGGGCGTGATCCGCATCCGCGAAGCCATCGATCCGTAGGACTGGTCGATGTCGGTGGCAGTGGGGTCGACACCGAATTTCTTGGCTTCCTTGATCTTCACCTTTTCGTCGGTCAACTCGTTGATCACTTCCTGCCGGGTCGCCTGCTTGTGCGTGGTCAGGAAGTTCAGCTTGGTGCGCTGCTCGATATCGTAATTGGTGATGGGATCGCCGTTGACCATGCAGGCCACGGTCTGCGCGCGCAGCGGCGAGTTGCCGCAGATCAGTAGCGTCAGCGCAACGGCGCCAGGCGCGATCAGGGAGCAAAGGCGATGAAGCAACGTCGTCATGGTCATGTCAGCTATATCAACCAAATCGAACCGGCCCCGCAATATGCTGATAATCCGGCGGCAATGCGGACTTCCGCGCTACTGAAAGCCGGTGGCCGTACTGCTCGATGCGGCCGAAGTTGCAATGGTCCGCAGGCCGATCTGCAGCATGAACGCGTGACTGAGCACCGGTGGCGTCGAGCCGGCGGAGTAGCTATAGGCGGTGACGTAGTTCGCCGCCAGCACGAAGCAATCGTCCACATAGCCCGCGCCGATGATGTACTGGTTGATCTTGTTGGCTTCAAGGTCCCACCGCGCCGAGCCCGAAACCACCCAGTTCGACGCCACCTTGACCGAGGCGCTGCCGAGGATGCCTTGGCGGCGGGTCAAATATCCGAGTTCCGGCTGCGCCGCATAATCACCGTAGATCATGCTGACCGACCAGCGATCGAAGCTCGCGCGCCCCTCGGCCTCGAAACGATTGATCTGCCAGGTCGCTTGATCCATGCGCGAACGCACGCTGAACGTATAGGTGCGGTTAGGTGAATAACTGGCGCTGGCGACATAGTCGGACTTGGCATTCTGCAGGCCGGAATCGACGCCGGTATTGGTGGCGTCCGCCACCGCGAAGGAATTCAGGCCGAACAGCTGATAGGACTGCCCGAACAGCACTTTGACGCTGCCACCGCGGTCGAATTGCGTGGTCGCCTGCACGCCGACATTGGCGCGGCCGCCACCCTCGACGCGGTCATAGCCGGAGAACTTGTCGACGGCGAACAGATTGCTGGCGTCGAACACCAGGCTCTGCGCGTCCTCATTGGGAAGCTTGCCGGCGTAGGATTCGTTGGGACGGATGATGACCTGCGCGATCGGCTCGATCGTGGTGGTGCCCCACGGCTGAACATTGATGAAGGGGTAGCGATATTCGAGACCGACCGTCGGCATCAGGCGCAGCGCCTGGGTATCGCCGACGGGAAGGAAGTTCGAAACGCCCGGCTGATTCGAAATCGAGGCGTCGATGGCGTCGGCGCGGACGATTGCGAACGGCGTCCAGATTTCACCGAAGGAATCGGTGAACGACCGCCGCCATTGCGCCTCCGCGGTGAAGCGCGTGTAGGTGCCGGGCATGCCGCGCAACAGACACTGCGACGGCATCCGCGCCAGCGGATCGGCCGAAGCGGTGGTGCACAGGCCGTTGGTGTTGGCGAGCGTGGTGATTGGATCGAACGCCGCGGTGTCGCGCGTCAGGCTGGTGAAATTCATCTTGTAGCTGAACTCGCCGCCGAAGATCGGGCTGTTGATCACGTTGTTGTAGTCGATCACCGGGTGGATGATCGGAACCTGGCTTTGGTTGCCGGAGAAGCTGAGGTAATAGATCGTGCGCGCATCGAAGAAGCTGCGGTTGCCGACGCCGGTCAGATAAAGCTGCGAGATCGCTTCCGTCGGCAGGCTCAGGAACGATCCCAGCGGGTCCTTGTACTGGGCGAGGCGATAGTCGGACATGAAGTAGTAGTCGGACAGCAGCACGCCGTCCCAGCCCCAGGCCCATTTGTCGTTCAGCGCGAACTGGCCCTTGGTCTCGACCCCGCCGCGGAACTCGCGGTCGCCGGGCAGGCCGGTGAAGGCGCCGCGGTCGAGCTGATCGATGCCGTAGGCACGGATCTGATACGAACCGTTGACCAGGCGCTGACGGAACTCGCCCTGGAACAGCACTCCCTGCCGGGTCGTGATGCGCGGATTGAAGGTCGCGTCGTAGTCCGGCGCGAGCGCGAAATAATAGGGCACTTCGACGCCGTAGCCGTAGGTCGTATACGTGCTGAAGGCCGGCATCAGGAAGCCGCTCTTGCGCTTCACGGTCGGATCCGGCGTCGAGAAAAACGGCAGATACGCCATCGGAACGCCGAAGAATTCGAGCTGGGCGTTCTCGAAGTAGAGCATCTTCTCGGTCTGGTCATGGACGATGCGCGCGCCCTTGACCTGCCACAGCGGCGGCTTCTTCGGATCGTCCCTGCAGGGCGCGCAGGCGGTATAGACCCCGTTCTCGAACACGGTGTAATTGCCGCTGGTGCGGTCGGCGCGCGTTGCCGCCATCCGGGTCGCGTCCTCGGTATCGACGCGCAGCGAATCGACGAACCCGTCGCGATAATCGTCGCTCAGATCCATGATGTTGGCGTAGGTGATCTTGCCTTCCGCGTCGGTCATGCGGATGTTGCCTTCGGCATGAAGGCGCTTGGTTTTCTGGTCGTAGATGACCTTGTCGGCCTCGACGCTGGTGCCGTTGTAGAACATCTGCACGTTGCCGACCGCCGACACGCGCTGATTGTTGTAGTCGTAATCGACCTCGGTGGCCTGCACCAGCATCTGGCCGTCGTTCTTGGCCGGTGGCAGCGGCGGCCTGGGCGGGCGCGGATTGTAGGTGAAGCCTTGCGCCGCGGCCGGTGTCGTCAGCGCCGCAACGAGCGCCCCGGCGAGGGCGAAGGCGAATAGCAGGGCCAACAGCGGGGCGCCGATGGCGGCCAAGCGAACCCGATGGCGGCGCACGTCACTGCACCACCTGAACGCAGGCGACCTCAATTGCCGGGCGGCGACAACGGCCACTACCCGTCCTCCTGATACAGCAAGGCCAAAAAGCCGGTGAGGCCGCCCACGCACACGGGCAACCACGCCGCAGCGATGGGATGCATCAACTCAGCCTTGCTTAAATCTTCAGTTACTTTCGACAGAACGTAGAGCAGAAAGCCCGCACCCACGCCACTCAAAACCATCTTCTGCACGCCGCCGAACCGGAAGAAGCGGAGGCTCACCGAAGCCGCCAACATGACCATCGCAGCCAGTAAAAACGGCTGTGCGATGAGCTTGTGATACTGCAGGCGGTAACCGGCTGTCGCAAAGCCCGAGCTCTCCGATGAGCGGATGTAGGTCGGTAGCTGCCAAAATGACACGGTCTCGGGGGTGGAGAAACTGTTGCGGACCTGGGCCGGGGTGAGGGTGGTGGCCAGATAATAGCTATCCTGGTCGACCGGCGGCTTGTCGAGCGTATAGCGGCGCACCCCCTTGAACACCCAGCGTCCCTCTTCGAGGGCGGCCTCATGCGCCTCGATTCGCTCCTTGAACTGCAGCTCGGTATCGAATCGGAACACGGTCAGTCCGGTCAGCCGGACGCCCTGCTGCTCGCTGCGGGCGGCGTTGATGATCGCCTGGCCGTCGCTGTTGACCTGGTTGAGCCAGAACCCGGAGGCGTCCTGGATGCCGCCGCCCGGCGCCGAGCCGAACAGTTCCGCCTCCATCCGCTTGGAGAGTTCGCGCAAATTCGCCGACACCGGATTGTAGGCGGTGGTGGCGGCGATGCCGAGCAGGATCGCGCTGGCGAGCGCCGGCGCGATGAACTGCCAGGCCGAGACGCCGGCGGCGCGCGCGATCACGAGCTCGAGCCGCCGCGACAGCGCGAGGTAACAGGTCATCGCGCCGATCAGCACGCAGAACGGCATCATTTTTTCGAGCAGTTGCGGCACGCGGAACAGCGAGGTTTCCGCGACCGCGACGGCGGATGCCGATACCAGGCCCGAGGTCTTGCGGACCATTTCGATGTAGTCCACCAGCACCAGCAGCACGAAGATGCTCGCGAATACGCCCACCGCCGAGACCACGAAGCGGCCGGCAAAATAGCGTCCGAGCGTGTTGGTCATCATGTTCATGCTGTGGCCGGCCGTCCGAACAGGCGCGCGATACGCTCGTTCGACCTGTTGATGGCTTCGATCAACGCGGCGGGCGGCTCAACCACGATGCCGCGGAGAATCATCCAGACGCCGATCGTGATCGCGGCGAACAGCATCGAATACTGGATCGCCGCGGCAGCAGGCGTCTTCACCGTCACGACCGAGCAGGCGAATCCCGCCATGCGCAGGCCGAACACGGCGAAAATCGAGCCGCCGATCGAGAAGTTGCGGCTCTGTCGCGTGGTGCGCGGCGAGCCCAGAAACGCGAACGTCAGGGCGGCGAAGGCGAACGGATAGATCGGCGCCATGAAGCGGTCATGCAATTCGGCGCGGAACTGGCCGGACAATTGCTGATAGATCGGGTCGTCGGGCGCGGGCCACAGCAGCTCCCACAGATAGCGCTCGCGAATCCCCAGAGCGACGTCGCGGCCCTGATTGGAGAATTTCGACATGTCGAACGCGTAGCGGGCGAACGCCACCAGCGCCGGATCGGGTTTGCCGACCTCGAAGCGCTCGAGATTGCCATCCTCGAGGATCAAATACGAGCCGGTCTCGTTCTTCATAACCGTGCCATGATCGGCGATGATGGTGACGCGCTCCTTCGGATCGCGGCGATCGTCGACAAAAATGCCGCCGAGCACGCCGCCCGGCAGCCGATCGCGAATCCGGATGGTCAGGTTCTGGTCGAGCTGGGCGAAGCGGCCGGGCTGCAGGATGTTGGTCAGCACGTCGGCGGTGATCTCGGCGTCCCATTGCTTGATTCGCCGCATGCCGTCGGGGGCGAGATAGGCGCCGATGAAGGCGACCATCAGCGCCACCACGCAGGTGGCGTAGAGGAACGGGCGGAACAGCCGGAACGGCGAGAAGCCCGCGGCATTCATCACGATGATCTCGGAGTCGGTCGCGAGCTTGTTCAGCGTGTGCGAGATCGCGATCATCAGCGCGATCGGCGCGATGATCAGCACCAGCGCGGGAATGACGAGGCTCGTGATGCCGAGGAACGTGACGATGGTCTGGCCCTGGCTCGTCATCAGGTCGATGCCGCGCAACGCCTGTGTAATCCAGATCACCCCGGTGAGGCTGACCAGCACAAGCGCAAACGACGCGAGCGTCGTGCGGAAAATATACTTGTCGATCGACCCCATCGCTTACCGCACGATCCCACCCGGCGCGCCCGACGCGCGGCTTACCGGCCAATCCCTGTTACGGGTTCCCCTTTTGGCCGCGCCGCTCAACCGTCTGCCGTCTACTCTCTCACTACCATCCCTTTGATCCGTCAACAAAATGGCTGCCGCAAGGCATCCTTTCCATATGGTTAATTATTGAGCCTTGTGGCTTTGTGGCCACGGCGACGCTTTGCAGCCCGGCGGCGGACAGGCCATAGTGGCAACGAGCTTGGTTCTGACCCATCTGGACCACCCTCGAACCGAACGTTCTCTGAGTACCGCGGGGCCGGCTCCCGGCCCCAGCAACAGCCCCGATTTCTGGAGGATTTGCCTATGTCCGACACCGTCAAGGTCGGCTTTGTCCCGTTTTCCGCGGCCGCCCGCGGCATCCTGATCGCCTTTTGCGACGAACAGTTGAAGTTCGGCGCGGCGACCCGAAAGGCGCTCGGGGCAGCGTCCGACACGGTGAAGCGCGCGGCGGCCACCAACCAGTTCAAGGGCAAAAGCGGCGCGACCCTCGACATTCTGGCGCCGGAGGGGATCAAGGCCGAGCGCCTGATCGTGGTCGGCACCGGCAAGCCGGCGGCGCTGAAAGAGCAGGATTTTCTCAAATTCGGCGGCGCGATCGCCGGCAAGCTGAATGCCGGTAGCGACGCCGTCACCGTGGTCGCGGAATTGCCCGACGGCGCGATGAAACCGGAGCAGGCGGCCGCGATCGCCTCGGGCGTCCGCCTGCGCGCCTATAAATTCGACCGCTACAAGACCAAGAAGAAGGACGGCGAGAACGAAATCGTGCGCGCCGATGTTTCGATCGCCGTCGATGATGTCACGGCGGCGAAGAAAGCCTTCGCGCCCGATTCTCACATCGTCGACGGCGTGATCATCGCGCGCGAACTCGTCAACGAGCCGCCGAACGTGCTCTATCCGGAGGAATTCGCACGCCGCGCCAGCCAATTGCGCAAGGCCGGGGTCGATGTTGAGGTGCTCGACGTCAAGGCGATGACGAAACTCGGCATGGGCGCACTGCTCGGGGTCGCACAGGGCTCGGCGCGGCCGGGCCGCACCGTGATCATGCGCTGGAACGGCGGCAAGAAAGGCGATCAACCGGTCGCCTTCATCGGCAAGGGTGTCTGCTTCGACACCGGCGGCATCTCCATCAAGGGCGCCGCTAGCATGGAGGACATGAAGGGCGACATGGGCGGGGCTGCCTGCGTGGTCGGGCTGATGCACGCGCTCGCGGCGCGCAAGGCAAAAGTCAACGCGGTCGGCGCCATTGGCCTGGTCGAGAACATGCCCGACGGCAACGCCCAGCGCCCCGGCGACATCGTCACCTCGATGTCGGGACAGACCATCGAGATCATCAACACCGACGCCGAAGGCCGGCTGGTGCTGGCGGACGTGCTCTGGTACGTGGCGAAGAAGTTCAAGCCGAAATTCATGGTCGATCTGGCAACGCTGACCGGCGCGATCATGGTTGCGCTCGGCACCGAATATGCGGGGATGTTCTCCAACAACGACGAATTGTCGGAACGCCTGACCAAGGCCGGGCTGGAGACGGGCGAGCGGGTCTGGCGCATGCCGCTCGGCCCCGAATACGACAAGCAGATCGATTCGCAGTTCGCCGACATGAAGAACACCGGCACACGCAACGGCGGCTCGATCACCGCCGCGCAGTTCCTGCAGCGTTTCGTCGACGGCACGCCATGGGCGCATCTGGACATCGCGGGAACGGCGATGGGCGCGCCGAAAACCGACATCAATCACAGCTGGGGTTCGGGCTACGGCGTTCGTCTGCTGGAGCGGCTGGTCGCGGAATATTACGAAGGCAAAAAATAGCGCGACAAATCACTGAAATCGCAAATCATTGAAATCGCATGACCGAAGTCCTGTTCTATCATTTGCAGAACATGTCGCTGGAAAGCCTGTTGCCGCCGCTCCTGGAAAAATCGCTGGAGCGCGGCTGGCGCGTGGTCGTGCAGTCGACATCGCAGGAACGCGCCGAGGCGCTCGACGCGCATTTGTGGACCTATAGCGACGATTCGTTCCTGCCGCATGCGACCTGGCGGGTCGGCGACGCGCAGGATCAGCCCATCATCCTTTCGATCGAGGAGGGCAATCCGAACCGGGCGAATGTCAGGTTCCTGATCGACAACGCCGCGCTCCCCGCAGACTGCGACAGTTACGACCGCCTGGTGCTGGTTTTCAACGGCGAGGACGCCGATGCGCTGGCCGCGGCCCGCGAAAGCTGGACCACATGCAAGGCGCGGGGGTTTGAGGTAACGTATTGGCAGGCTGACGAGCGGGGGCGGTGGCAGCGGCGGCAATAGTGATGTCAGGCAATTAATGATAATCTGCGGTTTCCGGGGTGGACCTTGCGGGTAGCCACGGTCATGCCGCAAAGTGATGTTCGGACAGGTAGTTATAGCATTTTCAAGCGGAGTGGGTACCGGTTCGCGTGAACCGGGCTCAGGGGGCAATGGCGGGAGCCTGATCTATCGTGCGTAACGGAACTTTCAGCCGAAAACCGCTGCTGGCGTTGCTGCTGCTCGCGCCCGGCATCGCCGGCTGTACGGGCGCGTCTGAATTGTTCTCGCGAGATGCGGACTGGTTTTCGCGCTCGGGGCGGGTGTTCATCCGAAACGTTTCGATTGAGACGCCGCCGCTGACGCCGAACAAGTCGGTCACGGCGGACGATCTCGTCAGCGCCGAGGGCGGCTGTCCGGGCATGGCGCCAGCTGGCGGCGCGGCGGACGCTAACGCACTTGCCAACGGTGCTACAGGCGCTCCACCGCCGCAGAGCACCGGAACGGTCGCGCTCGGCCATACCGAATGCGACGTGGTGCGCGGCATCGGCGCGCCCGACAACGTCAACCTCTCCAGCAATCCACGCGGCGATCGGGTCGCGGTCGTCACCTATGCGCGGGGACCTCGCGCCGGCATCTACGCCTTCACCGCCGGGCGTCTGTCTTCGGTCGAGCGCGGCGCCGATCCCGTGGCGGAGCCGAAAGCCGCAAAACCCAGGGCGAAGAAAAAACCGGCGGCGACGTAGGTCTCACCGTCTTTCCAGTTGTTCTTCGTAAATGGTGGGTACGCGAAGCGCGTCATCGGGTGCGCATTCGCGCGACCCAGTGGCTTTGCCTACCCGTACTGATTCATTTTCCGTCATGGCCGGGCTTGTCCCGGCCATCCACGTCTTCCTTGCTGTGAGACGGCAAAGACGTGGATGCCCGGCACAAGTGTTTAGCCCGGACAGATCACTGACGGGTGTTCGGAGACATAGCTGACACATCATGATGAGCTGGATTGGTCTTAT
>Ga0137415_10005531_pt1 | contig 12522 bp, 8 predicted proteins | sample CZODoug3_1_1_16f_FD_183082 | JGI IMG/M metagenome (GOLD analysis project Ga0137415, IMG submission 183082) | Vadose zone soil fungal communities from Angelo Coast Range Reserve, California, USA - CZODoug3_1_1_16fungal (Hybrid Assembly) | ecosystem: Environmental > Terrestrial > Soil > Vadose...
GCATCGCAGATGAGCCAGCCGGCCGAAATTCTCGCCGTAATGGACATGATCACCGGCAATGGCGCAAAAGCATTGCGCGTTCCGGATTTTCGCGTGGCGGCCGGTGCCGACTCCATCCGGCTCCAGGCTGCGTACCCACTGTCCTTTGGCCCGCGGGTGCCGGGAGAGCCGTCCGTTGAGGATTGCGCCGCAATCACTGCCCACCTAGTGCTAACTCCTGATCGGCGCCTGGCCCCATCTCAAGACAATCCGCAGGTAGTGCTACCCCCAAGCGCCCCTCCACATGTCACGGTGATCGTTCTCGTCACCGCGAGCGGGCGGGTCGATACCAGCGTCAGCACCGTCGTCTCGATGCCCCACGCCGATTCCATTACCGTGCGTGCCGTCAAGACGACTTTGGCCACTTGGCGTTTCGTTCCCGCCAGTCTTCGCGGCTGCGCGCTACCGGCGTGGAAGAACCTGGACCTCGATCGGGCGGTGACGCCGGAAATGCGGGGCGGCGCCGCGGTCGCGGAGCCGCGCTCGACTAAGGGAGTGCTATCGCCCGGGTTGTACGTGGGGTCGTGGGATGACGAGTACCACACCCACTGGCTGGTCCTCTTTGTTCGTGCTCCAGGCGAAGGCTTCACCTATGATCCGCCTGAGTTGTTGAACGTGTGCAACCTCAGTGTACAAGGCTCCGACTCAGTCCTCCTCCAGACAGGGCGGATGACGGAGGCGTCCTCCGGGCTCGAGTTCAATCTTCTCATTCGAGGCTCGCTTACGGCGTCCGGTATCCGCGCAACACTGCGAAGGGTGGGCCGGAACATGCGCCAGAGCGGCCCGGTCCCGATTGGGCTCACGCGTTACTCCGTGGACACTAGCGCAAATAGGACGCATACCGGTCCAGCGGGGCTGTACGATTCGGTGCGCGTCGTACCGGAGAATGGCGACGTGCTTGGCGACGAGCTGCTCTTGGTACCGACCGCGGACGGATTGGTCGCCCTATGGACCGACTACGAGGGCGGGCCGGACGGGCCCTATCGCGCCGACAGCGTTAGCATGCGGAATGACTCGGTCAGGATTGTCCTGAACGAGTATGGCCTGTTCACTCAACGTCCACTGCGCCCCCTCACACGAGTCTTCGTCTTGAGGTCGGGCGTACCACCGCGCGATCGGTCGGCGCGCGGAGGGCTGGAGAGACGGGCAACTCTTCAACAGTTCCTTGCGCCCGCGCAAGCCGGCGCTTTGTCACCGCCGCGATGCGAGCCATGAGCCGTTGGAGCCTCGCCGCCTAACAAGCACTTGAAGCTGTGGGCGCGCTCCCTCCTCTACTCGGCGTTTGATAAAGCGACCGTCGCGTAACAGCAAGCCCGAAGATCAACCGAGTGTCGTGAGAAACTCACAGCAAAACTCACCGCACGCGACCCCCTGAAAGGTCATCGGGGGGTCGTCGTTTTCAATCGCGCACCTCAGCAGTTGTTACAACGGCACCGAAACCGTCTTCAGCTCCTCGCCCTTTGCGAGAGTGACGTCGGCGACGGCGCGGCCATCCTTCAACGACGGTGTGACGCTGACGGCGCGGAAGCCGGCGTTGTCTCGCAGGGCCTGCTGCACCGCTGCCCGAAGAGACACTTTCGCTTTCGCCATCGCCGCGCTCTGGCTCTGTGCGGCGGTGTAATCCTCGCCTTCTCCAATCGGCTCGGCCTTGATGACCTTATCGGTGTTGTGGTCTACAATCACCTCGAAGAACTTGCCATCCTTCACCGTGTAAACGGAGAGCTGGAGCTTCCCTTCCTCCATCTCGAACTTGGCGGAAATCCCGTGACTCGCGCTTGCCGCCAGACCACGTTCCAGGGGCACCCGAGCGCTCATGACGGCTTTTGCAAGCGCACCGTGCCCACCTTCCTCTTCTTGGGCCGCGAGGGTAGTCCCCCAGCATACTGCAGCCAGGGCCAGAACCGGAACACTCCAGGTCATCTTCTTCATGTGATGCCTCCGATCTAAGTCTTCTTGACGTTCATTTTGTCCAACGCGGCGCGGAGCGCGTGCGCCAGCTTGAGCGCGTCGTCGTTCGCCCAGTAGTGCATGAAGAAGAGGTGCGGGCTGTCGGTCAGCATATGGCTATGGAGGGCCGTGATGGCGATGCCGTTGTCGCGCAGGGCACGGATCACAGGGTTCACCTCATCGCCGATCAAGACGAAATCCCCGGTGATTGCCGCCTTGCCACCACCCGTCGGCTGGAAGTTGATCGCTGTTGCGAGTCCCATGGACGGCGGCACCTCAACCCCGTCGGCCGTTATCGTTTCCGCGCGCGGTACGCCCACCTGGTACACGCCGCCGTTCACCCTGCCATGAAATCCGAGTATCTGCGCGATCTGAGCGGTGTCGATGCCCGGGCTCGCCGCGGGCGGCGCCGCGGGAGCTGCACCGAGGGGTGGGCCCGTCAACGCGAGCCCGGCGTGGACCGCGGCCGCAAGCTTCGCCGGCGTGCCGTGACCGCCGATGTGCATGTACATCACGTGCGGGGACTCGTGCAGCAGATGGTTGTGCAGGGCGGTCTGCTCGATGCCGCCTTCCTGGAGCTTCACGAGGACCGGGCCGACCTCGGCTTCGAGCAGCACCAGGTCACCCATGAGCATCGCCTCGGTATCGTTCACCTGCTTGAACGCGACCCACGAGCCGAGCGCCAGTGTGGGCTTCACGGCCACACCGCCGATGGTGACGTGCAGGTCACTGCGCGGCATTCCGACCTTGTAGGCCCCGTCCGGCTGAAGTGTCCCGGACTTTCCGAGCGCCGCGTCCACCTGTTTCCAGTCGATGGGCGCGAGCGGCTGCTGCGCCTGCTGCCGTGCGGGCACGATCAGGAGGAGCGCGGCGAGCGCCGAGAAGCGTGGACCCATTGTCTCCTCCCGTGAGGTGATCCCGATCCAGCGGAGCCTTGCTGCGAAATTTCTTGCATGATACACTAGCCCGACGACTTCCGGGTCAAGATAAGGCGCAGGTTGCAACGTCTCGGCGCCGCCACGATCGAGGGGAGGCGCCGTCCATGGCCGACGAGCGAGCCGGCTTGCGAGCGTTGCTGCTCTACTTCCTGCGGCTCGGTACCTTGGGCTTCGGCGGGCCGATCGCGCTCGCCGGGCACATGGAGCAGGACCTCGTGGAGCGGCGCGGCTGGATCAGCGCACAGGAGTACAAGGAGGGCCTCGCGTTTGCGCAGCTCGCCCCGGGCCCGCTCGCGGCCCAGCTCGCGATCTACCTCGGGTGGGTGCGGGGCCAGGTGCTCGGCGCGACGCTGGCAGGGATCGCGTTCGTGGCGCCCTCGTTTCTCATGGTGCTCGTGCTGTCCGAGCTGTACGTCCGCTTCGGCGGGTTGCCGTGGATGCAAGGGTTGTTCTACGGGATCGGCGCCGCGGTCATTGCCATCATCGCTCGCAGTGCGCTGAAACTCGTCCGCGTGACGCTGGGCCGGGATCAACTGCTCTGGATTCTCTTCGCCGTGAGCGCGGTGGTGACGGCCTGGACGGAGTCCGAGATCATCTGGGTCTTCCTGGTGTGCGGGCTCGTGCCGATGCTGCTCCGAGGACGGCAGACGACTCCGGCGACCCCCGCTCTCGCGCTTCTGCCGGTCGCTCCGGGGATCGCCGCTAGTCTCGGCGGCCCGGCGTCGGTGGGAGTACTCTGGAAGATTCTCACGTATTTCGCCGGCGCGAGCCTCTTCGTGTTCGGAAGCGGGCTCGCGATCGTGCCGTTCCTGTACGGGGGAGTAGTCCGCCAGTTCCACTGGCTCACAGAGCGGCAGTTCATCGATGCCGTGGCCGTTTCAATGATCACACCGGGGCCCGTGGTAATCACGGTCGCGTTCATCGGCTACCTCGTGGCGGGACTCGCGGGCGCGATCCTCGCCGCGGTCGGCGTCTTCCTGCCCGTGTATCTCATCACCGTGCTCTTGGCTCCCCACTTCCATCGCGTGGCGAAGAATCGTCAGGTGAAGGCGTTTGTTGACGGGGTCACGGCCGCCGCGACCGGGGCCATCGCTGGGGCCGCCGTGATCCTCGGGCGGCGGGCGCTCACGGACGTCCAAACGATCCTCATCGCCCTCGTGACCCTGGCGCTCCTCTTGGCCCCCAAGAAAATCCCGGAGCCGGTGCTCATCCTCGCGGCGGGACTGATCGGGTTGGTGCTGAAGGGCTCCGTTCCGACCGTCGGATGACAGGAGGGACAGCGTGCCCCGGATGACGGGATGCCGGGCAGCGGTGTTCGTGATGTGCGCGCTCCCGCCGTTCGTCGCGCGTGCGCAGGCGCCGGGGTGGGACGCTCGCATCACACATACCACGGCGGCGATCCGGCTTGACGGGACGCTCGCTGAGGTAGTGTGGCTCACCGCCGACTCGGTCACAGCCTTCATGCAGTCCGATCCCGCTGAGGGGCGCGCGGGGACCGAGCGGACTGTCGTGCGGCTCCTTGCCACCCCGGAGGGCTTGTACGTCGGGGTGTGGGCGTACGACAGCCAACCCAGCGCCATCCGCCATACGCAGCTCCGCCGCGACGCCGACTTCGGGTCGGACGATTCGTTCACCCTGTTGCTCGACCCGCTGCGCGATCGGCGCACCGGTTTCCTGTTCGAGGTGAACCCGAACGGCGCGATGGCGGATGCTCAGGTGATCAACTACGAGACCATCAACCCGGACTGGAATGGGGTGTGGGATGCGCGGGCTCGCCTGACGAGTTTCGGATGGACGGCTGAGCTCTTCATTCCGTGGCAGACGCTCCGCTACCTGCCCGGGAACGATATCTGGGGGGTGAACTTCGAACGGCTCATCCGGCGCAAGAACGAGGACGTGCTGTGGCGGGGGTGGCGACGCACCGAGGGGATCCTCTTTCTGCCACACGAGGGGCTCGTTGCGGGGTTCACTGGGTTGCCGCGCCGCACCCTCGCGGAGTTCCGACCGTACAGCGCTGCGACGGCGCAGGCCCGCGAGCTCCAATATCCTCCCGATGGGCCCGACAGCGTGCTGCATCTCGGCTCGACCGGACTGAAGGTCGGCCTGGACGCCAAGCTTGCCCCCGCGCCGACGCTCACGCTCGATCTCACGGCGAACACCGACTTCGCCCAGGTGGAGGCGGACAGTCAGGTGATCAATCTGTCCCGGTTTCCCATCTTGTTCCCCGAGAAGCGGCCGTTCTTTCTCGAGTCCAGCGGCACGTTCAGCTTCGGTCAGTTCGGCTCCGAGTTGTTCTACAGTCGGCGCATCGGTCTCGACACGCTCGGCACCCCGATCCCGCTCGACGCCGGGGTGCGGCTCACCGGGCGGCTCGGCCGGGACCAGATCGGGCTGCTCGCGGTCCGCACCGGCGGCCTCGAGCGGGCGGTCGATCTCGTCGCACGGGTGAAGCATGACGTGTTTTCGCGCGGGTACGTGGGCGCGATTGTGACCAATCAGACGGCTCCCGGCGTGCGCGGTGACCGGTTGGCGGGGGGCGCGGACTTCAGCTTCCCGCTGTACGTGCGCGACCAGAACCTCGTGTTCGCAGCCTGGGGCGCGGGGTCAAAGGCTGGCGCCGGAACCGCCGTCGCGAGCGCCTGGCGGCTCTCGATCGATTTCCCGAACGATTTCATGGATAACTTCGTGAGCCTCGGTCGGGTCGAGCCGAACTTCAGCCCGCCCCTCGGGTTTGTGAGTGAGACCGACATTCTCCGCACCTCGGGACACTTCGACATCTACCCGCGCCCGCACGCGCTCGGGATCCGACGGCTCCAGCTCAGCCCGTTTACGTGGGAGCGGACCATCCACCTCGACGGGAGCCCGTCGCACGCCCTCTACGAAGTGGCTCCTCTCGGCGCGATTTTCGAGAACGGCGACCAGTTCATCATCATCGTGAAGCGGCAGCAGGACGCGCCCGCCACGCCGTTTGAGATCTTCCGCGGGCACACCATTTCCGCGGGGGACTACGACTTCAACCGCGCCGAGCTCGATGTCTCGAGCTCACCTGGCCGACCGGTGAGCGTGGGCCTCACGGCAAGCACGGGGGACTACTACACGGGGACGGCAACCGAGGTCGACGCCACCTTCACCGTCCGAACGGCTCCGCACGTCATCACCCAAGTGGAGTACGATCAGCTGGCGGCGCGGCTCGCGACTGCCCGCTTTACCGCTCGCACTGCCCGGCTTCGTCTCGACCTCGCTGCGACGCCGCGCTTCGACACCGCGTTCTTCGTGCAGTGGGACAACGAGTCGGATCGGCTGACCATGAACGCTCGGCTGCACTGGATCCCCAACGTGGGCAGCGACGCCTATCTGGTTTGGAACAGCGCCTGGCCGACCGGCTTGGGCGAGGGAATGCCGTGGGGTCGGCCAGCACACGGGGCGTTGATCGGGAAGCTCGTGTACTACTTCCGGGTCTAGGGTAGTTCATCGACTCACGCAGTAGGGAAGGGGATCGCAATGGTCGCCCACGCACTGATGGCGTTTACGCTCGCGGGCCCACCCGGGACTCCCGCGCCAGCATGCACACTCGCCGGCCCACCGGTCGAAGCGCGCTGGTCGGGCACCATCCCGCCCGCCTCGAGGGCTGACCCGCTACTGCGCGTGGTCGCCGACGTGCCGCTACCGGGGAGCGCGTCCCGCTTTGACTATCAAAGCCTCGAGTCAACCACCGGGCGGCTGTTCATCTCGCACATGGGCGCCGGGCAGCTCGTGGTCTTCGACGTCCGCGCTGGGCGCGTCTTCGCCAATCTGGACGGGTTTCCCACGGTGACCGGCGTTCTGGCGGTGCCGGCCGAGCACCGCGCCTACGCTTCCGCGACCGGCGACCACGCGGTCGTGGTCGTGGACGATTCCACCTTCCAGATCGTGGCGCGCGTCTCCGGGCCGCGGTTCCCGGACGGGATCGCGTATGCTCCGGAGGAGCGACGGGTCTTCGTCTCGGACGAATCGGGGCGGCGGGACTTTGTGATTGATGCAAGGACTAACTCTGTGGTGGCGCAGATCGAGCTGGGCGGCGAGGCGGGAAACACGCAGTACGACCCTGGCTCCCATTGTGTGATCGTCGCCGTCCAGACCGCGAACCAGCTGGCGGTCATCGACCCCGCGACCGCCACGATCGTGCGTCGCGTCACGCTGGATAAGGCGGTCCGGTACCCGCACGGTTTCTACATCGACGCACCGCACCGTCTGGCGTTCATCTCCGGCCAGGAGAGCGGCACGCTGGGCGTGCTGGATCTCCGGACCCTGCAGCTACGTCAGGTGCTGCCAATCGGGAGCGATCCTGACGTCCTGGCGTTCGACCCCGTGCTCGGCCGGTTGTATGTGGCCGCCGAGTCCGGGGTCGTGGCGGTGTTCGAGGAGCGCGACGGATCGCTCGCGCAGCTGGGCTGGTACCGGGCGCCGAAGGCGCACTCGGTCGCGGTCGATCCCACCACGCACCGTGTCTACCTGCCGCTCGCGGACGTGAGCGGTCACCCGGTCCTCCGAGTATTGGTGCCGAGCGATTCCCACTGAGCCACCGCGGGAGGAGCACATGGAACGAACCCGTCGATTCGCTGTGACTGCACTTGGCGCCCTCACTTTAAGCGCCACCGTAGGCGTTCCTCGACACCCGGGCGCCACTGAGGCCTCGCCGAGGAATGGGCCGACGATTCCTGCCGTCGCTTGGCATTTCGATTCGCTGCCCGTGGGTCAGCCGCCGGCCGGGTTCGCTTTCGGCCGGACGGGCGGTGGCCGGGCGGGTCGTTGGGTTGTGCAGTCAGCCCCAGACGCGCCGAGTCCACCGAACGTCCTGGCTCAGGTCGACAGCGATCGCACCGATTACCGGTTCCCGGTCGCGGCCGGACTGTCGCCGAGCTTCACGGAGGGCAGTGTTTCCGTCAAGTGCAAACCGGTATCGGGGCGCGTCGACCGTGCCTGCGGTCTCGTGTTCCGGTACCAGGATGAGAACAACTACTATCTGACGCGCGCCAACGCGCTCGAGGACAACGTCCGCTTCTACTACGTGAAGAACGGCCGCCGGATCCAGCTGGCCAAGTGGAGCGGCAAGGTCACATCCGGCGCCTGGCACGAGCTGCGCGTCGAGTTCCAAAGGGATCATGTGGAGGTGTTCTGGGATGGTACGAAGCGGATCGACGCGCACGACCACACGTTCAGTGGTCCCGGTCGCGTCGGGGTGTGGACCAAGGCCGACTCGTACACCTTGTTCGACGACCTCATTGCGAGGCCGCGGGGGTCGTGACCACGTAGCGGGCCTCTTCTCCCTCCTGATGCACGTACAGGGGGTGTAGCAATGAAGGAAAAAGCCTCACACCGCACCGCAGTGCCGATCTGAACGAACCCTACCGCGGCTCTGCGCTCAACCGTCTCAGCGCCGCACGCGCGTCAGCGACGATGGGCTGGAGCTCCGGATCGGCGTCCCGCCAGAGGTCCACGAAGCGGCCGTAATAGTCGCGTGCTTTGGCGCGATCCCCCCTTGCTTCATACAACTCGCCGAGCCGCCTGTAGGTGGGGGCGAGACGGTACGCGTCCTCAAACATTCGCCAGATCCCTGGGGTGGTCAGGATGCGGTCGTAGAGCGTGAGGGCGGAGTCGGTCTGGCCCATCCGATCGTACACCCGAGCCCGCTCGTACCACCCGCAGGACGCGCAGCCTCGCGTGTCCTGCTCGAAACGGGCGCGATAGGCGTCGGCGGCGTTCTGCAGCCGGCCCTCGGCGAAGGCGATGGCGCCGAGAGCCGAGTGCACCGACGGATCCTCGCGTCGGATGCCATCAGGCACGAGCGCCGCGTACTCGCTGAGGAGTTGCTTCGCCAAGTCCGCACGCCCAGCGGAGGCGTACAGTTCGGCCAGCCCGGGGTACGGGCGGTCGAGGGCGTCCAGCGAATTCCATGGATGCTTCGCCAGGGCTGCGTTCAGGATCTGCAGGGCGGCGGTGGGCCGGTTGCGGTAGCGTAGGTCCCTCCAAGCGAGGCGTATCGCGACCGTCAAGTAGTCGGCGGGGATCGCCCGTTGCTCGGCGAGCGCCATCGCTTGGCGATCGATGTCTGCCGCAAGGGCGAGCCGTCCCTGCACTTCGGCGAGGGCGGCGCGTGCATTGCCTATTCGCTTTTGCCACAACCGCACCGCGCGCTGCTCCTGCGCCAACTGGTCGAGCTCCGCCATCGCCGCCGGATAGTCGAGGCGTGCCCCAGCCAACCGCACGCGGAGAAAGCGGGCCATCGCCAGCTGCCCGGGTCCAGATCGCGCCAGTTTCTCCACCAGGGCGGTGGCTTCCGCCCAGTCGCCCTGCGCCACCATCGCCTGCACCGCGTTATTGTACTGCGGAGCCGAGACCTCGAGCCGGGTGGCCCGAACGGCCAGGCTCTCGGCCTGGGGCCATTGGTGCTGGTTGTTGTATATCAGGGCTAGGTTGTTGAGCGCGACGAGGTTGTCGGGGTCGCGCTCCAACGCCGAGCGGTAGGCGCTGATGATCCGTGGCGGATCGTAGTCCAGGTCCTCGTAGTAGGTGGCGTCGACCAGGTGGCGTTCCAGCTCCGGCAGTCGATCGCGGTTCGCGTAGGCGTGGCGTGTCACCGCCGATACTTGGGTGAACGGTGCGCCCGAATTGCCGAGCACTGCCCACAGCTTGCGATACGCCATGGCGAAACCGGTGTCCAGCGTGGTCGCTTCGCGCAGCAGCGCAATACCTCGCTCGTCGTCTCCGTCGCGGTCGATGGCGATCAACGCCTGGGAGTATTTCTGCAACGCCTCGAGGGAGCCTGTCGTGACGCGTTCGAGCGGCTCGTTGGCGCGGATGGCCACGAGCGACTCCCCGATGCGCTCCCGCAACTTGCGCGACAGCTTGTCGATCGCTCCGATCAGCGCCCCGTCGTCAGACGCGTTTTCGCGCACCGAGGTCAGCACGCGGCCGTCGCTCGTCGACATAACGCTTGCCGAGAGGACGTAGCTCCGGCCCACCGGATCGATCTGCCCCGTGACGATCGCCTTCACGCCCTCGCGCTGGGCGATGTCGCGCGCCAGTGCCAGATCGAGCGGGGCCGTGGTGGGGCGCTCCATGCGCTTGAGCGCGTCGCTGATCGCCGAGGGATCGAGCACCCGCACTGTCGGCGACTGCGACAGATCGACGCGGAAGGCTTCGGTGAGCGATGGTCCCAGGGTGGAATCCGATGCGCGGTTCTCGAAGTTGGCGAGGATCACCGGCTCGCGGTTCTTGATCACTCCCGACGCGACCAGGGTACCCACCGGACCGATTCCGAGCCCTCGCATCGTCATGTAGACGACCGCGCCGAGAGCGAGGGTCGCGAACGCGAGCCCGCCCCCGGCAAGCGCCTTCCGCCAGGTCAGCCACGCACGTAGCCCGGTCCCGGGCAACACCGCGCCCGTCGTGCGCGCGATCGCGCGGCGCCGTTCCACGAGCCCGGTGACCACCATGATCGGGAGCCCGACCACAAGCAGCGCGACGCCGCCAGCGAACACCCAGTCAGGCAGGCCGAGCTTGAGCATCAGGACATAGACGACTGCGAGCACGACCAGTGACCCGGCACCGAACAGCGCGGCGACTCTCGCGGGATGTGCGCGTCGGATCGCAGCCTCCGTGCCCGACGAGGTCGGCGGGACCGCTCCGGTCGGCGCCATGCCCCCACTGGGCGTCGCCATCGCTTCGAGCTGATGCCCCAGCTCCTCGGCGTTCTGCCAGCGGTCCGAGGCATGCTTTTCGAGGCATCGCATCACGAGCGCGTTCAGGGCAGGTGGGACAGCGGGCCGGTGGGTGGTGCAGGGCTCGGGTGCTCGCGACACATGCGCGGCCAGCACGGCCTGCGGGGTCGTGCCCGTAAACGGGGGGCGCCCGCATAGCATCTCGTAGGCGAGGGCCCCGACCGCATACAGGTCGGCGCGGTGGTCCACGTGGGGGTCCGCGGCGGCCTGCTCCGGTGCCATGTAGGCGGGCGTGCCGAGCGCCACGCCGAGCGACGTGAGGGACGAGGCGCCGCTGGAGGCGGCCACCGCCTTCGCCACACCGAAGTCCGTGACGACCGCATGCTTGCCGCTGATGAGCACATTGTCTGGCTTGATGTCGCGGTGCACCACGCCGTGGGCGTGAGCGTAGGCGAGAGCGTCCACCACGTCGGCGAGGATCCGCACCGTCTCGCTGATCGGGAGCTCCCCCTCGCGCCCGATGCGTGCGCGTAGCGACTCACCTTCGACGTAGGGCATCACGTAGTAGAGCAGGTCCCCCGAGGCGCCGGCGGTGAGCACGGGGACGATGTGCGGGTGTTGGAGCGAAGCAGCAAGCTGGATCTCGCGCCGGAAGCGCTCGACGTTGACGCCCGCGGCCATCTCCGGGGGTAGGACCTTGACCACGACCTTCCGGCCGAGCGCGACGTCGTCCGCCAAGAAGACGTGGCTCATCCCGCCGCCGCCGAGCTCGCGCTCAATGTGGTAGGCATCGCCCAGGGCGGCTTGTAGACGACGTTGGAGGTCGGTCAGGCTGCGGCTCGCGGGCGACGGACGGTTCCATGATACGGCCCGGACTAGAGCGCGGCCAGAGGGGCCGGTGTCAGTGCCGCATTTCGACCCGCCCGTGCCGCGAAACGCCCTGGCGGCACCGATCTGCCTTGCTGCATTTTCACGGCGTTATGAGTCAACCAGCGGAATTACCAACGCGCGACTCAACCAACCGGCGCTCTGTCACAGGAGGTCCGATGCGTCTAATCAACACCGCGTTTCCACTCATGGCGCTTCTCGCGATGCTCGGCTCGCCGGCACGTTCCGATTTCCCCGGCTCCCCCGCTTACACCACTCGCAATCTTCCAGATTCCTCAAGTGCAGGGCTCATCCTCCAGGCCTCTGAGGGTGAGCGTCGCGTGCGGCGGCCGCCCCCAAGCAATGTCAGTGCTCTCGCGGCGCCATTCATCATCAAAGTGGACCGGAAGTACGGTGGCTCGCCAGACTTCTTCATGGGGTACGAGGACATTCCGCCGGGGAAAACGATCGCACGGCATTACCACCCCCATGCGGATGAAATTCTCTTCGTGCACCGGGGCACCGGCCTTGCGTCGCTCGGCCGTGCCATTTTCGTCTGAGGAGTTCGCCGCATTGCGAGCCCGCCACCGTGGGCACATCACGTTTGAGGAGCGATAGCGACCGCCTCAACTCGATGGGACAGGAGACGCCGCCTAACAACTGAGTGGTACTCGGCCACTTGATGCACGTACAGGGGGTCGTTTGAGGGATGAAAAAGCCCCAGCCCCATGCGACTCGTTAGGGAACCGAGTTACGACACCAAGTTAGCAGTCACGCGAGGTCCTGGGCGTCGGTGTCGTAACACCGGACCCGAAGATCAAGCGCGTGTCGTGAGAACCTCACAGCAGAACTCACAGCGTGCGTGAGCGAAGCGTGTTCTGGTATACCTTCTTCAAGGGACTGGCAGCAAAGCCAGCGCATCTACCTCGGGAGGGGGCTCCAATGGCCGTGACATCTAAGCGAGAACGCGCGCTGCAGGTCGTTCTGGTGGTGTTGGGTCTGGCGACGGCCGGCGCCAATATCTATCCGCT
>Ga0137415_10005533_pt1 | contig 12520 bp, 9 predicted proteins | sample CZODoug3_1_1_16f_FD_183082 | JGI IMG/M metagenome (GOLD analysis project Ga0137415, IMG submission 183082) | Vadose zone soil fungal communities from Angelo Coast Range Reserve, California, USA - CZODoug3_1_1_16fungal (Hybrid Assembly) | ecosystem: Environmental > Terrestrial > Soil > Vadose...
GCCGGCCAGCTCGGACAGGGCACCGCCGGCAATTCCCCTCCCGTTCCGGAGCCGATCCCCACGCCGATCACCCTCCCCGCGGGCTCGCATCTCAACTTCGCGTCCCTCTTCGGTGGCGGGCATGGGACCTTCTGCGCGACCACCGTCAAGGTGAGCGGCGCCCAGAAGACCTTCTGCTGGGGCTTCAATCAACAAGGCGAGGCGGCGATCACGAATACGCTCGGGACCCCCGGCATCATCCCCATCTCGGACGACGTCGATGCCCGGTGGGCACACGGCTATCTGAACGGCTGCGAGATCAAGTCCCCGGGTGCGGTGTCGTGTTGGGGGTCGAGTCAGTACGGCGTGCTCCCCGGCATCGCGCCGGGCCAGGTCGTTCTGGCCAATACGCCGGTGCCGGGTGTCGCCAGTGCCTTCAGGATGTCCGTCGGAGAGACACATGCCTGCGCGCTGACGGGCGACTCACTGTCCTGTTGGGGGCAGAACGTCGACGGCGAGATCGGCAACGGTACAACCGGGGACACGGCAGGCGTGACCCGCCTTCATCTCTCGGTGCCGCCGCCCGCTTGCCCGGCGCAGCAAGGTCAAGCCGGCGCGCCGTGCGGCACGATCTCCAACACGTGCGGCGAAACCACCGAGTGCGGCTGCTCGCCCCTCAACACGTGCGACACGGCCACGCATACGTGCAAGGACAACCCGACGGCCTGCCCGCAGGGGTGTGGCCCCGGCACGTTCTGCTCGAACCACGTCTGCAAAACGTTCTGCGGGACGCTGCCGCTCACGGATCCGTCGGTGGGCGTTACCGTCTCCCTGACGGGCCAGGGGATCGAAGTGGACTCACCGGCGACGTACGGGGCGAATGGCTGCGGCGCGTTCATCGTCGACATTCCCAACACCAGCCAATTCCCCAACGAGGAGATCATCGCAGGCCCGCAGGTCCCGCAGACCATCACGGAGGCCGATTGCCCGAACACGCGCGTTACGGTTTCCTTCTACGCAAACGGAGATCTGCTCCAGACGGTCGGGCCAGTGGCCGGGCAGTGGACATTCAGCAGCGCCGCGAACCTCTTTTATTGCGCGTGGGGGAACCTCTCGAACCAAGGGATCTACACGCCCTCCCCCGTCGCGTCGGGTGATCTCCGCGTCGCCGTCCTCGCCGAGCGTCTCTCGGGCGCGACGTCGCAGAAGCTGCCGGCGAGAATCTTCGACTTCTCGCAGTGCAAGGACGGCCTGCTCGACGGCAGCGAGACGTTCGTCGATTGTGGCGGCCCTTTCTGCCCGGTCTGCACAGGAGGCGGTGGCGGCGGGTGCCCGACGGGGACGCACGACTGCGAGGACGGCAAAGGCTGCGTCCACACCGCATGCCCCTGAGCGTGTGAGCGCTTTGGGGGATCCGCCTCGGCGCAGGCCAGGCCACTTTTCAAATGCAACGGAGGTATCGCTATGTCTATTCGTTTGAATCGTATCGGGAAACGCCGCGTGATCGCCGGGGTCACAATCACGCTGGGCGCCATCGCGTGCAGCAGTTACCCGTCGAGTCATGACGTGACATCCGTACAGACGGCGGCCATGCCCCTCACCACGAGGAGCTGCCAAGGGCTGGACGTCGCGGTGACCAAAGCCGCCGTGAGCAAACCTTCGGCCGAAGGGCAGGGCGGCACGACCTACGCGATCGACGTTCACGGCGACGTGTGGGGGTGGGGTGCCAACCGGCCGCCCCACTTCCCGCTGGGACACGCCTCGACGGATAGCTCGGGCGCCCTCGGCGCCCAGGTGCCCAACCCCGTGCGAATCGGCGTCAGCGGCGCCACACGGCTCGCGGCGGGGCGAGACGGCGCGTGCGCGCTCTTGGACGACGGGACCGTCACATGCTGGGGCCGCGAGCTCGGCGGGCCGGCCACGCCCCTTCCAGGTACGCACACGTATCTGCCGCATCCCGTACACGACGACATCGACGTCCTCGGAGATGTCACCGCGATCACGTACGGGGACAATCACGCCTGCGCGATCAAATCCGACACATCGGTGTGGTGCTGGGGCGACGACAAGCTCGGGCAGCTCGGCGATGGCGTCGCCGTCGGCGACGGAAACGTCGGGGGTGCAACGCTCACGGCCGTGCCGATGCTCAACATGGCGGCCGTCACGCAGATCGTCGCGGCCGGTTCCTCGACATGTCTTCGGCGGACATTGCCGTCTTTGGTGGGCGAGATCGATTGCCTCGGGGACAACTCTGCCGGCCAGCTCGGACAGGGCACCGCCGGCAATTCCCCTCCCGTTCCGGAGCCGATCCCCACGCCGATCACCCTCCCCGCGGGCTCGCATCTCAACTTCGCGTCCCTCTTCGGTGGCGGGCATGGGACCTTCTGCGCGACCACCGTCAAGGTGAGCGGCGCCCAGAAGACCTTCTGCTGGGGCTTCAATCAACAAGGCGAGGCGGCGATCACGAATACGCTCGGGACCCCCGGCATCATCCCCATCTCGGACGACGTCGATGCCCGGTGGGCACACGGCTATCTGAACGGCTGCGAGATCAAGTCCCCGGGTGCGGTGTCGTGTTGGGGGTCGAGTCAGTACGGCGTGCTCCCCGGCATCGCGCCGGGCCAGGTCGTTCTGGCCAATACGCCGGTGCCGGGTGTCGCCAGTGCCTTCAGGATGTCCGTCGGAGAGACACATGCCTGCGCGCTGACGGGCGACTCACTGTCCTGTTGGGGGCAGAACGTCGACGGCGAGATCGGCAACGGTACAACCGGGGACACGGCAGGCGTGACCCGCCTTCATCTCTCGGTGCCGCCGCCCGCTTGCCCGGCGCAGCAAGGTCAAGCCGGCGCGCCGTGCGGCACGATCTCCAACACGTGCGGCGAAACCACCGAGTGCGGCTGCTCGCCCCTCAACACGTGCGACACGGCCACGCATACGTGCAAGGACAACCCGACAGCCTGCCCGCAGGGGTGCGGCGCCGGCACGTTCTGCTCGAACCACGTCTGCAAGACGTTCTGCGGGACACTGCCGCTCACGGATCCGTCGGTCGGTGTCTCGGTCGCCCTGATGGAGCAAGGGGCCCATGTGGACTCACCGGCGACGTACGGGGCGAATGGCTGCGGCGCGTTCATCGTCGACATTGCCAACGCCACCCAACGCCCGAACCAGGAGGTCACCGCAGGTCCGCAGTTGCCGCAGAACGTCACGCAGGCGGATTGCCCGAACACACGAATCACGGTTGCCTTCTACGCGAACGGAGATCTGCTCCAGACGGTCGGGCCAGTGGCCGGGCAGTGGACGTTCAGCAGCGCTGCGAACCTCTTTTATTGCGCGTGGGGGAACCTCTCGAGCATCGGGATCTACACGCCCGCCCCGAATGTCACGTCGGGCGATCTCCGCGTCACCGTTCTTGCCGAGCGACTCTCTGGCGGGACGTCGCAGAAGCTGCCCGTGGAAGTCTCCGTCTTCTCACAGTGCAACGACGGCCAGCTCGACGGCAGTGAGACGGACATCGACTGCGGCGGCCCGTTCTGCCCGGCCTGCGGCGCAGGGTGCAGGGGGAATACGCACGACTGCGGCGACGGCAAGGGCTGCGTCTCCACCCAATGCCCGTAAGCGTGGAAGTGGATGAAGGGTGTATCTCCGGCGGAGCCAACGCGCCGCCGGACGCCGCCAGTACCTCCATGGAGCGGTACGCAGCCGGCGACGAAGGCGCTTTCAGTGATCTCTACGACCTGGTCGCGCCGCGCCTCTATCGTTATCTCCTCCGCCGAACACGCGACGCCGTATGCGCGGAGGATCTTCTCCAGCAAACGCTTCTCCACATTCATCGCGCGCGCGGCAGTTTCATTCCAGGAGCCGACGTCATGCCTTGGGTGCTCGCCATCGCCCGCCGGATCGTCATCGACAGCGCGCGCAGCGCCCATCGCGAGATAGAGCTGACCAACGAGACCGAGGCGCTGAATGTCGCCGCGACGACCGATTGCGCCGACGACATCGTGGAGGCCAAGGAGCTGGCGCTGCAACTCGAACGCGAGCTCGCGCGCTTGCCCCAGCCGCAGCAGCTTGCGTTCGAGCTTCTCAGGAGGCGCGGATTCTCGCCCGCCGAAGCCGCGGAAATACTGGAGACCACGGTCGGCGCAGTGAAGCTTCGTGCACATCGGGCACACCAATCGCTCCGCGCTGCGCTCGGCAGGAAGGAAGGGCTCCCATGGTACCGTCCTCGGAACTGAAGGCTCGCATCCTCGACGCCGCACGCAGAGAGCCTTCGGCCACGCTGCCACGCGCGGTGAAGCAGACCGCGTTGGCCATCGTCGCCATCATCGTCGTCGATATCGGATTGTTCGTTCTCGTTGGTGGCGTACACCGCGGCGCACGTCCGAATTGGTTCTTTCTGGTCACCCAGGGAGGCGCGTTCCTGGTCGCCCTCTTGGCCGCCTGGGGCGCATTCGGGCGCGGCCGATCCATGCTCGGCCGACGACCGCGAACGCTTCTCCACATCGCGCTCGGTACGCCCATCCTTTTGTTCTCATGGATGCTGTTCTGGGATACCTGGTGTCCGGAGACCGCCACTTTGCCGGGGCGAGTTGGACTGCGCTGCGTCGCGCTCTCCCTCGCCTCGGCAGCATGGCCGCTCGCGCTGATCGCTTGGGTGCGGCGCGAGAGAATTCCGATTCGTCCCGCCGTAACGGGCGCCGCGCGCGGGGCCGCAATCGGCGCCTTCGCCTGGGTGCTCGTAGCTATGTGGTGTCCCTTGACGTACCCGGCTCATGTCGCATTCGGCCATGTTCTCCCGTTGCTGATCTCGTCCGGATTCGGCGCTTGGCTAGGGAAGCGCATGACCGGCGTCACGCAAGTTCGATTGCGACGTCGCAAAAAATGAGACGGTCGAGTGGCGAATTGTAACGGATTAATTAATTAATTTCGAAACCCGAGGTCTTGTCTCGAGATGACCCAGTGACCAATCTACACGGGCACTAAAATTCTGCCTCGAAGGTTCGTCAATCCGTCAGGGTTGATTGCGAAGGAACATGTGTCATGTCACATTCACTCGACGACGGTCATTGGGAAATTTGTTCTACACTGGAGGTCCGTTACGAAGTCCGGAATACGATTGACGTACTCAATCCCGAGAACTCGGATCTGATAGATCTGCACGACGGCGGTGGTACACATCGCGGGACACGCGTGGTCGTGATTGACCACAACGTCATGGAGATTTACGGAACCAAGATCGAATCCTACCTACAGGCTCGACGGATACCGTATCGACTGGTTCCATTGTCCGGCGGTGAGCAGAACAAAACAATGGGTCAGGTATTGCAAATAATCAGCGTGCTCAATGATGTGGGAACATTACGGCAGAGTGAGCCGCCGATCGCGATCGGCGGTGGCGTGTTGCTCGACGTCGTTGGCCTCGCCGTCAGTCTCTATCGGCGGGGCATCCCACACGTTCGAGTGCCTACGACGTTGCTGTCGCTCGTCGACGTCAGCGTGGCGGCCAAGACGGGCGTGAACTTTCAAGGTTTTCGAAACAGAATCGGGTCCTACAGTCCTGCACCACTGACGCTCGTCGACAATGCCTTCCTGACGACACTGTCACGACGCCATATATCCAACGGTGCCGGCGAGATCCTGAAGCTAGGTATGATCAAGGATGCTGCCCTGTTCGAGCTTCTAGAGAACGAGGGCCCCCGGCTGGTAGCGGAAAAATTCTTCGGATCGCCTGGGGCGCAGCGAGCCATCCGACTCGCGATAACCGATATGATCGAAGAGCTCCGGGAAAACTTATGGGAGAAAGATCTCCAGCGCATCGTCGACTATGGCCACTCGTTTAGCCCGCTCGTCGAGATGAGATACATCGGCGAGTTGCTGCACGGTGAGGCGGTGGCGCTCGACTGCATCCTGTCCGCGATCATCGCCCAGGGGCGCGGATTCCTCGACCATGGTGACCTCCAGCGGATTCTACGGACCACTGCAGGTCTCGGACTCCCAGTCTGGCATCGCGGCTTCGGCGATCCCGACCTGCTCGCGCGCGCATTGGAAGATACCACGCGTCACCGCAACGGTAATCAGAATCTTCCGATCATGACTGGTATTGGCCAGTCTATTTTCATCAAGGACGTCACATTCGACGAAATCGTTAGGGCCACCAAGAGGATGGAACAGTTGACGGTCGACTTCCGGCCGGCGGGGCTCATCGAACATTCAGCGACTCTCTGACAGAGGACCAAGGAAAATGTCGAATGAACGTCGGTACGACTACATCGTCATCGGTGCGGGTATTGCGGGTTGTGTGCTCGCCAACCGGCTCTCTGCGGACCCCTCGACGACGGTCCTCCTCGTCGAGGCAGGTCCAGACGCGACAGGAGACCCGCGGATCACCCAGCCTTCACGATGGCCGGAACTGCTCCACAGCGAGTATGACTGGGCGTACCGTACGGTACCCCAGCGTCATCTGAATGGACGTCAAATTGAATGGCCGCGCGGACGGGTTCTGGGTGGATCAAGTTCGATAAACGCAATGGTCTACGTCCGTGGCCACGCCAGCGACTACGACGCGTGGGCACGGTATGGCGGCCCCAGTTGGGGTCCAGATGGCGTCCTGCCATGGTTCGAACGTGTGGAGCATCGGGGAGACGATGAGAATCCGTTGTCCGTCGAAGCCATCACACGACCGCATTTGCTGGCCGCTGCCTTTGTTGCAGCTGCGGAGGAACTCGGATTAACGAGGAACTCCGACTTCAATGGTTCTCGACAACACGGCATCGGCTTCTACCATCTCATGCAGCGTCGCGGTCGGCGTTGGTCTGCCGCAGACGCCTATCTCGCCCCGGTGGCCTCGCGTCCCAACCTCACCGTCCTAGCCGGCACGCGAGTCGCTCGTGTTCGGATCTCCGCTCGGGCGGCCGTCGGGGTGCAGCTGTGGCATGCCGGTGCGGCGATGGATATCCACGCGGACCGGGAGGTCATCCTGGCTGCCGGCACCGTAGCTTCACCGCACTTGCTGATGCTGTCGGGCATTGGTCCAGCCAACCACCTCACCGAACACGGCATCCAGGTGCAGGCAGATCTACCGGGGGTGGGCGCCAATCTTCACGACCATATCCAGATTTCGGTGAGCTTCCCTTGCGACTTCGAGTTCCCCGTTGCGGAGAGCTCGAACTTCGGAGAGGCGGGTGGCTTCGCCAGCCTGCTCGAGGACTCCGCGGCTCCCGACGTTCAGCTAACCTTCGCGCAAAGGCTCAGCCTCAACGGCGGGGCGGACTGCGGCGGCGGTTTCACCATCGGCCCCGCCGTCACGCGACCTACGAGCCGAGGGCGCCTCACGCTCGCGTCATCCCACCCATGGCACGCGCCCATCATCGATCCGAACTACCTGGCCACGACCGCGGATCTGGACACACTGATCGCCGGAATCGAGTTGGCGAAATCACTGGCCAGCACGAACATCCTCGGACAGTACCGAAGCTCCGCGGCAGAGACAGCATGGCCGACGGATCTCGTCGAGTACTGCCGGAACCATGCGACGACTCAGTTCCACCCCGTGGGCACGTGCAGGCTGGGCACGGACGAGGACGCAGTCGTCGACCCGGACCTGCGCGTGCACGGGATCGAACGACTTCGGGTCGTCGACGCCTCGGTGATGCCGACCATCACCACGGGAAACGTCTCTGCACCCATTTTCGCGATCGCCGAAAAGGCTGCGTCGAAGATCATCTCAGGCGATCCGGAGATCTCGTCCGTTGCCACCGGCCGCCAGTCGTAACGAGAACGAAAGGAGGGAAACCATGCCAGGGCCAGGATATTCATTTCTTGGGATCGAAGAGCGTCGTAACGTCGAACAGGTCTTGGGCACCTGGGATCTCACGCGGTTCGCAGTCCGTGGTGATGGGTCTATCCCTCACCGGACGCCCCCGGGCGCATCCACAGCCTCATGAAGTCCGTCCTTGATTGGAGGGGAGCCGCATGTCGTATCAAGCCGCCCATCGGCGCTATGACCGAATGGAATTCCGTCGTTGCGGACGCAGCGGCCTCAAGTTGCCGGCGATCTCCCTGGGGCTGTGGCACGGAATTGGGGACGACCGACCTTACGAGTCTGGGCGGGCGCTCATACGCACTGCCTTCGACCTCGGCATCACGCACTTCGATCTCGGCAACAACTACGGATCACCTTACGGCAGTGCAGAACGCAACTTTGGCCGGATCCTGACAGACGACCTACACCCTTACCGCGATGAGTTAATCATCTCGACCAAGGCAGGCTATGACATGTGGCCAGGTCCATATGGTGAATGGGGATCACGCAAATACCTGCTCGCCTCGCTCGATCAATCCCTGGCCAGACTGGGCCTCGACTATGTCGATATCTTCTATTCTCATCGGTTCGACCCGAATACGCCACTGGACGAGACGGTGGGCGCGCTGATCTCGGCCGTCAACCAGGGCAAGGCACTCTATGTCGGCATCTCTTCCTACTCCCCAACCAAAACCCGAGAAGCCGCAGAACTGCTGGGCAGAGCCGGCATCCCGCTGCTGGTACATCAGCCTTCCTATTCGCTCCTCAACCGATGGATCGAAATCGAGTTACTGGACACACTGGCCCAGGTCGGGGTCGGATGCATCGCGTTCTCGCCTCTGGCACAAGGCATGCTCACGGATAAGTACCTCGGCGACGCGCCCCGTACATCCCAAACCACCACCAGCAGATCGCTGCCACCCCACCTGCTCGACGGCGACACCCTAGCGAGAGTCAGGGCACTCAACGAGATCGCAGCGCGACGTGGACAGTCGCTGGCCCAACTGGCACTCACCTGGGCCCTACGCGACACCCGCATCACGTCCACCTTGATCGGCGCCAGCTCACCGCGCCAACTGGAGCACAACGTCGCCGCATTGGAAGCTCCGCCACTCACCGACGACGAACTTCACGAGATCGACAAATACGCAATCGATTCAGGCATCGACCTATGGGCGCCGTCACGCATGGCCGGGTAGGACGCCGGGGGCGCCCCCAGGAATGCTGAACAGGAAGAGGGAAGACGGGAAGATTTTTGGAGAATGATCTGAGACCGACACACACAATCTCTCTTTACTTCCCGTCTTCCCGTGAATTCTCCCAACCCCTCACGAAATTGGGGCACGCGGTACTAACTAGTTGATCGTCACTTTGAAGATCTTGTCCGATCCGCTCGGCTGATTCCCATTGAAGTCGACATTGGTCGTGCTCAACCAGAGCAGGCTCTGGCCCGGCACTTTTTCGACCGTGCGCAGGCGGCCGAATTGATTGACGAAGAACGCGGTCGGCGTGCCGGCGCTCGTGCCGTTGAGCGGGATTCGCCACAGCCTTTGACCGCGGAGGGCTGCCATGTAGACCACGTCGTTCACGATGGTGATGCCGCTCGGCGAGGCCTCACCGGTCGTCCACGTCTTCTTCGGGTTGGTCATGCCCGACACGTTGCAGTCACCTTCACACGTTGGCCAACCGTAGTTGGCGCCCGGCGTGATCAGATTCAGCTCGTCGAACTTGGTGTCGCCGAATTCCGCCTCCCAGAGCCGGCCCGCCGAGTCCCAGGCGATGCCCTGCGGATTGCGATGTCCAAAGCTGTAGATCAAGGTCCCGAATGGATTGCCCGGCGCCGGCGTTCCGTCGGTCTTCATGCGCAGGATTTTGCCGTTGAGCGCGTTCTTGTCCTGTGCGAGATCCGGAGTCTGTGCCTCGCCGCAGGTGGCGTAGAGGAAGCCGTCGGGGCCGAACTTCAAGCGACCGCCGTTGTGGAAGCGGTTCTTCTTGATGCCTTGGACGAGAATGGTGTAGCCGGAGAGCGAGGTTCCGTTGAAGGTCATTCGCGCGATGCGATTTCCCTCCGACGCGGTGTGCATGACGTAGATGAAATGGTTGGAATTCCAGTTCGGATCGACAGCAATGCCGAGCAGTCCTCCCTCGCCACCGGTGCCCACTGCATTCGGCACTTGCCCGACCATCGTCTTCGTCCCGCTCTGCGTGAGCGTGAAGACATTGAACGTTTCGCGCTCCGTGATGATGGCCGTACCACTGGGCAGCCACGCCAGGCCCCACGGGATGCTCCACCCGCTGGACACGGTGGTCACCGACCCCGGTGTGCCACCGCCGGGCGGCACGCTGCCGGTGTGAATGGTCACCGCGTTGCTCGGGTTGGAGCTGTTGTTGCCTGCGTCCTTCGCCCTCACGGTAAACGTGAAGTCGGTATCCGCCGCGAGGTTGTTCACTGTGGTCGACGTGCCTTGGACATTCGTGATGATCGGCGTGCCGCCCGCGAGCACGTCGTAGCCGGTCACCCCGACGTCGTCGGTCGATGCGGTCCACGTCAAGGTGACGCTGCTGTTGCCCACGTTGCTCGCCGTCAGGTTGCCCGGCGCGGTCGGCGGCGTCGTGTCGCTCGTCGGCGACGTGGTGACCGGCACCTGGTTGCTGCTTGCCGATACGTTCCCCGCGGCATCCCGAGCGAAAACAGTGAGCCGATAGGTCGTCTTCGGAACGAGCCCCGCGAGCGTCTTGGTGGTGACATTTCCCGCCGCCTCGTCCATGTGGTTTCCGTCGTTGAAAATGTCGTACGCGGCGACCCCCACGTTGTCGGTCGAAGCATCCCACGCCAAAGTGATGCTGTTGCTGGTCACATTGGTCGAACGCAGGTTCTGTGGCGTCGTGGGCGCTGCGGTATCCGTGGGTGCATCCACGGTGAGTTTATCGAGGTTGGCGTCGCCGTTGGCAGTCGTCGGCGTCACTCGAACCGTATTGCTGCCCGCAACCAAATTGGCATTCAGTGTTTGCGTAGCCCACGTATCCCAATTCGTGGTTCCGGCAAACGAATGCGCCGCCGAGACGACCTGACCGTTGACGGAAATGTCCGCGGGCCGATCGGTGGTCGTACCGTTCGCGTAGCGGAAGGTGAGCGACGCGCTCCCCGCTGCACTCGCGTTCACCGTCCACTCCACGAAGGCACCGACGGCGTTGGTGGTGTTACAGAAACCGGTCCCGGAAAAGCCCGTGTGGTCGGAGTCAATCGTTCCTTGACAGACCGCGGGTGAATTCTCCGCCTCGTAGTCCGTGGCGGCGGTGGTGGCGCGCAGATGGACTTGACCCAGCTTCGAGTCATCATCGACGAGGGTCGTACTCGAGCATCCGAGCAAGCTGGCAAACGAGATCAACCATGCCGCGCTTCTGGCGGCAATGAACGTTCGATGCATCGGTTTCCTCCTAATCAACAGAAGCCAGAGGTTGAAAAAACCGCTCGGCTGCGCGCTGCGATGGCTCAGCCGCCATCTCGACAAAGATGGGATCTCTCGACCCGTGATGCTTCACCTCCTTCTGGTCAGGGGGTAAGGCCAGATGACTGCCTGACCGGACGGTAATGCGGGAGACATATGCCCACCGTGAATATCGTCGCGTGGCCTTGAATGATTAGTAAAGATTCTTAACAATTACCGGTATACATCGGACCTAGCAACCCCGCAAGCGCGTCCCGCAACGGTCCTGAAACATTCCGCGGGCAGTGACGTGGAAGATTTCCGCACACGGGGAACCCACGGAGAGCACGTCGAGTCGTATTCGATAATGGATAATCTATATTGCGTAGGAGTATTATATTAGCATGTGCTCATATACGACTTCATCCGCCGCGGCTGACGCTGCGCCAAGCCTAACCCGCGGCGAGATCGCGGTCGACGGCGGCGGGGGACAGGATGTGCTCGATGACCATGACCGCGGCGCCGATCACGCCAGCGCGATCTTCGAGCTCGCTGCGCGCGATGCGAAGGTGCCGGGTCGCCAGAGGGAGCGAGCGGCGATAGAGCTCTTCGCGCGCGCCGGCGAGGAGCGGCTCGTGCGCTTGGGCGACGTCTCCGCCGATGACGATGACGGCGGGGTTGAACAGATTCACGGCGGCCGCGAGGACCTTCCCGAGCGCGCGCCCGGCTTCGCGGACGAGCATCGCAGCCTCGCGATTTCCGCCTCGTGCGAGGCGCACGACATCGCGGCTCGTCGATGCAGGGATGCCCATGTTGGTGAGCGCGCGCGCCATGGCGGTCCCCCCTGCCATCGCCTCCAGGCAGCCCACGTTGCCGCAGCGGCAGATGGCGTCTTCGCGCTCGGTCACCTGGATGTGCCCGATGTTTTTCGGTTTATCGAATCCATAGGCGAGGTATGCGAGGACATTGCGGTCATAGATACAAGAATAGCACCTGGGCCGACGTTGGCCCATGTTTACGATGGCACAAGATATTGGGGCAACAGAATTAGCGAAGGACACAAGCTCAGCGATAGTACGGAAGCAAAAATTAAGAGATACTGGGCGTCATTAGACAATGTGACAAGCTTTCATCTGAGTCGGACTTCACTATATTGTATGTTGGGCCGGGTCGGATTTACCTCCGTATACGAATGCTACTTACCCCCAGAACCCGAAAAGCCTATAGATCGGATTACACTTTTAGCGATTAAAGGAAGCCGGCAGCGCATTTTCAACTCGCCACTGATGGAGGGGTACCCCGCGAACAATATGCC
>Ga0137415_10005535_pt1 | contig 12518 bp, 14 predicted proteins | sample CZODoug3_1_1_16f_FD_183082 | JGI IMG/M metagenome (GOLD analysis project Ga0137415, IMG submission 183082) | Vadose zone soil fungal communities from Angelo Coast Range Reserve, California, USA - CZODoug3_1_1_16fungal (Hybrid Assembly) | ecosystem: Environmental > Terrestrial > Soil > Vadose...
ATGATGTTGCGCTTGGCGCTGTTGCCGACCAGCACCGTGCCATCCTCGAGGAAGCTGACCACGCTCGCGTGCGTGCGCTCGCCCCATTCGTTCGGAATCACGGTAGTTTTTCCGCTCTCGATGACCGAGACGCAACTGTAGCTGGTCCCTAGATCGATGCCGATCGCGATGTCGCCGGGCTCGGCCATTGCTCCGGCGAGTCTACCGTGCTGGGGGAGGGGGTCAAAGATCGACCCATTGGCGCTCACTCGAAGGGTGCGCTACGATCCTACAAGACCCACATTGAAGTGACGGGAGGGTTCGCGTTTTGGCAGAGTTCCTCGCCATCCACCAGTCGGATGCCACGCTCCTCGGATGCGTGCTGCGCAGGCTTGCCGGCAAAGTGTCGCTCGGATCCTCGGAGCGTGCCGCTGGCGTCGGATTCTTCCAGAGCGACGACCTGCTGCTGCGCAAGCGGCCGCTCGGCGGTCAGCCCGCGTTGCCGGAGAAGCTCGCCGACGGCGTGGAGAGCGAGGCGACGCTGATCTGCAGCGGCACCGTAGGGACGTCGGGGCGGTCGTTCAGCGAGCAGATCACGCTGCCCTTCCGTTTCAAGCACTGGCTGTTCGCCATCGCCGGCCAGCCGGATGCGCTCGCGCCGATCCGGCCCGCGCTGCTGAAGGCGCTGCCGGACTACCTGCGCCGCTCGGTGAAAGGCGACTCGGGGGCGGAGGGGCTCTTCTTCACCTTCATCTCCCGCCTGCGCGACGTCGGCCGTCTCGACGATCACGAGCTCGGCGCCGAGGCAGCCGCGCGCTCGCTCGCGGCCGCGGTCGGCGAGGCGGAGCGGGCGTTCGAGCAGGTGGGCCAACCGCTGCCCGGGATGGCGGCGGTGGTGAGCAACGGGCGCGTGATGGCGGGGCTGCGGCGCGGACATCCGTTGCAGGTCGGGGTGATCGACGGTCTCATCCCCTGCGCGCGGGACGAGATCGGGCCTTCGGCGAACGAGCTCAACCCGAAGGTGAAGTCGCACCGGATGTTGCGCGCGGCGATGGTGCTCTCGGGCGCGCAAGGCACCGAGGGGTTCAGGGAAGTGGCGGAACGCGAAGTGATCGCGATCCCACGGACGCTGACGGACGTGCGGTCGCTGTAACGGCGGTCCGGGCGATCTCTGCCCGAATCGTCTGAACTCAGCGGACCCGTTTCGTCTCGCCTTCCTCCACTGCTACCTTGATCGTGTTCTCCGTCGAGCTCATCAGCGCGATGCAGAGGCTGATCCGTTCCAACTGGCGTTCCAGGGGCAGCGCGTCCATCCCGGCCTTTGCGAGACGCGGCGCGAACACGGTCTCGACGGCATCCCGTTCTGCTGGGTCGCAGAACCGATCGGCGGCGCGGAGTAGGATGGGTTGGTAGTACGCGGGCAAGCGCGCGATGAGCGCATCCGCGTTTTCTCTTACCCAGTTCCAGGTCGAAGCTCGCGTCGCCGGGTTCTCGAGCTGTCCGCGCAGGATCCTGAACACCGGGCTTGGACCGAGGCGCGGGTGGAGAAGGAGCGCGCGAACGTCGGACGCTGCCGGCTCCTGCTCCACGCGGCCGAGCGCGTAGGCGGCATCTGCGCGCACCTGCGCGTCGGCGGTCTCGACGAGCTGCTTCTGTAGCGCCCTGCAGAATGCGGCATCGCCGTTGCGCACGCCGGCCGCCCATGCCACCGCCCTCAAGCCACGGTCGAGGATCTCGGGGTTGGCGAGCGTCGCTTGCGCCGCGGAGGCGAAGGTCCCGGTGACCTCGGAATCTCGTCCCCAGACGACGACGATCTCGGCCAGGCTATCGCGGCGGAGCTGTCGGTCCGCGGTGTCGCCTGCGTACGCGCCTGCCTTCGGGAGGTATCCGAACGCACGCAGCGCTTCGGCGTAGATCCCGTCGATCCGTCGCGCGAGCCGCTCGCGCGTCTCGGCGTCGCGGAGCTGGTCGTGAAGCGCCGTCAGCAGGAAACCGAGTCGCGTTGCGGCGGTCCGGTCCTGGTGCGACACGAGGGCGGAAGCTCCGCGCAGGACTTCCTCGAACGGCAACCGTCCCGCGGCGAACGACGCGCCGATGCTGTCGGCGAGCGCGAGCGCCTCGGCGCCGGTCAGATTCGCAACGTCGCGCAGAGCCGACCGCACCGACGTCGCGTCCAAGGCGAACCGGTAATAGCCTTCACCGCCGGCGTTGGGCATCATCCCCGTTTCGCCGACGGGCGCGCCCAGATCGATGCGCGCCGCGGCTCCCGTCATCAGGACGCACTGCCTTAGGACGCACTGCCTTGGAGCATCTGCCGACGACAGCGCGCGGACGCATACCGGCAAGTCCCAAAGCAAACCGGGCGCGATCGCGGACCCGAGGGGTCGATAGCGCTCCTGGCGAAGCATGAGCGATGACCGATCGTCCGACAGCACCGCGGATACGAAGGGTACCCCGGGCTGATCGACGAAGGAGCGGAATGCTCCGAGGATGGACGCCTCGCCCGCCGCGTCCGCCATCGCGGCGAAGAAATCGTCGGCGGTCGCGCTCCCGTGAAGATGGCGCCGCAGGTGCAGCCGGACACCGCGGCGAAACCGCGCCTCGCCGAGATAGGACTCGAACATCGCGAGAACGCCCGCGCCCTTCTGATACGTGATCTCGTCGAAGGTCCCGATGATCTGCCGGTTGTCATCGATCCGCTGGTGCATCGGGCGCCCGACCCGAAGCGCGTCCGTGTCCATGGCCTTGAGCGTGGCGGCGAGCTGCTCGCCGCGGGTGCCGAACCCCGGTCGCCAGCGGTCGCTGATCTTCGAGCCGAGCCACTGCGCGAAGGATTCGTTGAGCCAGAGGTCGTCCCACCAGACGGGCGTGACGAGGTCCCCGAACCACTGGTGCGCGATCTCGTGCGCCACTACTCCGCCGAAGATGCTCTGCTGCTCTGGGGAGGGCCGGGCACCGATCAGCAGATAGCGGTCATCGAAAACGATCGCACCTGCGTTCTCCATGGCGAGGCCGTGGATCGGGGATGCGATCAGATCGAGCTTTGGATACGGGAAGGCCGAACCAAAGTATTCCTCGAGCCGGAGCACGATCTCGCCCGTGTGCCGGGCGGCGAAGGCGAGCTTCTTGCCTTGTCCTTTGCTGGCCACGAATCGGAGCGGCAGCGAGCGGCGCCTCACGCCGCTGGGAGGGACCGGTTGCGCCTGGACTATGTCCAACGGACCGACTGCGAACGCGAGCAGGTATGTCGGCAACGGGGGCGTCACGACGAAGCGGTGGCGCACCCGGTCGCGCTCCGAAGTCTTCGAGGCCAGCGGCGTGTTCGACACGACCTTGTCGCGCCGATCGGCGACCACGGTGACGTCGAATGGCGTCTTGAAGCGGGGCTCGTCGAATCCAGGGAAGACGCGGCGCGCATCGATCGGTTCCAACTGCGAGAACGCGTACCACTCTCCCGCCACATCGGTCCGATACAAGCCTTGGGGCGCCTTCTCGAACGGCGCGGCATGGGTGAGGCGGAGCACGGCACTGCCCGCCGCGATCTCCTCGTCGAATTCGACGCGCGCGACACCGCTGACGGTTTCGACTTCCGCATACCGGCCTTTGACCGTGCGTCCCGACGTGACCAGGACGACTTCGGAAACGCGGAGACCGTGGCCGTGCAGCCAGATGGCGCGCGCGGGTTCGCGCAACGAAAGATCGATTTCCGTCGCCCCGGAAAACCCGGCCCGGCGGGGATCGATCGCCAGCGTCAAGCGGTAGGCGCGCGGCTCGACCGAGTCGGGGAGCCGTCCCATGGGAATAGCATCGTTGGCGGCGACCGAGGAAAAAGAGACGAGAACGGGAATGAAGAACAGTCGCACGAGGCGCATACGAACCTCCCCCGCTACCTCTGAATGGCTCGCGCAGCCCGGTTCCGATGGCCTTTCCCGCCATCATCGCCCGGTAGCCTTCTTTCGTGGTGCACGGCCTGAAAAACAAGCTCGCCGTGCAGGCGCTTCGCGTCAGTCCGCGCGCCGCCGTCCGTGTCATCGCTGCCTCGCTCAATCCTGCGCCCGCGCGCGCTCAGCACTGACCTCGTCCAGCGCGGACCTGCAGCCACTGTAGACGCGGGTCGGATGATCTCTGCCGGAGATCGCGATCTACTCGACACTGAGAGGGCACGGGGTCGCGCTGCCTGGCTACGTGGTGCGGGTCTCGCCGGACGTGGGCCCGGGGGACGCCGGTCCTGCTGCAGGCGGGAGTCGCGGTCGCGTTCGGAAACAGCGGCGGCGGGCCTTGAGCGGCCGCGATTAGAACGCCGACCTCTCCAGCAATAGCAGCCACACATTGCAGAGGAAGTGGGCGATCGACGCGCCCACGACGGTCCCGGTCCGGTTCCGCAGCCAGGCAAAGAGCAGGGCGGGAAAGAACACGGCCAGCCTCCACGGTGCGGGCGTGAGCAGGTGCCCGACCGCGAACAGCGCCGCGGCCGTGACGGCGGTGCGCACGGGACCCCAGCGCTCTTCGAAGCGCAGCGTCATGTAGCCGCGGTAGAAGAACTCCTCGGAGAACGCGACCGCCGCGTTCCCGGCGACCTGCCCCGCGAGCTCCCAGGACATGGCAAGGTCGAGGTGGAATCCGCGAAAGCGTGCGTAGGGCGCGATCCAGTGCTGCATCTGCGGCGGCAGATGCGCGAACCACCTGGCGAACAGCACGAAGCCGGCACCGAACAACGGGAGCACCACGGCGCAGGCGCCCAAGGACCATGCCAGATCGCGCGGGAGCCGATCGAATCGCCACCCGGCGTCGTGGGCGTCCTGCCCGCGCCGCTCGAGCATCCGCAGCGGCGCATAGAGAAACGCCGCCACGGCCGCGGCGCCGACCAGGCCGTGGACGAACGGCAGAGACTGCCCGATCAGCTCGAGGGCAGCGAGGGCGACGATGATGGCGGCCCAGACGGCGAGCGCCTCGCGCACCCCGTTCAGCGCGCCACCGGCAGCCCGAGCGCCTTCCACTGATCGATTCCACCCCGCAGGCTGACGGCGCTGCGGCCCATCTGGCGCAGCCATGCGGCCGCGTTGAAGGAGCGCATCCCTGCCTTGCACACGGCGACGACCTCGCGGCCCTCGGGAACGTCCGCGAGGCGCGCCGGCAGCTCGTTCATCGGGATGTTCATGCTGCCCTCGATGCGTCCCTCGGCCGCCAACTCCGGCGGATTGCGCACGTCCAGGATCAGCGGCGGGCTCGCTTCCTTCAGCTTCTGCTGCAGCGATCGGGCGTCGATTTCGTTCATCGGGTCCTCGCTTGACGGATGTAGCGATCGAGGTCCTCGCGATCGATCAGGGAGAGAATCTCGACCGTGTTTCCCTCTCCGCGCCGGTAGATGAGGCGCACGTCGGTGGCGATGCGGATCCGGTAGTAGCCCGGAAGACCTTCCAGCGCGATGGCCCGCAGCGAGCCGTGCCGCCAGTCTCGCGCGAGCAGGGACACTTTGTCGAACGCCGCGCGCTGCATGCGGCGGTCCCAGCGCTGGATGGACTCGTAGAACTCGCGGGTGAAGATCGGGATCAGGAAGGTCGCTGCCTCTTCCGCGCTGGGCAGCGCTTCCTCCTCGGCGGGAGCGGCGGCGACGGCGGGCGCGGCGGCGGTGGTCCGCTGCGCCTGCGCAAGCTGCCCGCGCAGCGCATCCCGTTCTTCCGTCGCTGCTCTCAGCCGTTCGGACAAGGAGCGGTTCTCGTCCGCCAGCCGGCGCGCGTCGGAGAGAGCGCGCCCCTCGCCGGCGGCGGTGAGGCGGGCGACCTCGGCCGATGCCCGCGTCAGCTCGGCGCGCACCTGCGACAGCTCCTCCCGCACCTCCGCGACCGTGTTCTCGCGCTCGGCGATGTCCGCCCGCGCAGCCGCCAGCTGCTCCCGCAGCGATTCCCGCTCCTTCTCCGCCCGCTCGCCGCCCTTGCGCGCTTCCTCCAGCTCCTTTCGCAGCTCCTGCACGTCGGCGGGAAGCTGCGGCTTGCGCGGGGGCGCCTTGGCCTTGGCGGGTGCGTCCAGCGCCTCGATCCCGATCTCGATCGCGGAGAGCGCGTATGCCCGATGCTTCTCCTCGTCGTCGATCAGGGCGCGCCAGGCGACGCGGGCCAGATGCTGCAGCGGGTCGCCGGTGAAGAGCTCGATCAAGTCCCGGTAGTGTTCGTCCGTCAGCGGCTTGGCCTCGAGCACCGGGTTCCGCAGCGCCTCCCGGATCGCCTTGTCGAGCATCCGCGCCGCGTCCTCCGCGGCGCGGGCCTCGTCCGCGAGGAGCCTTGCGACCTGGTTCGGCGGCATGGCTTCGAGACGGTATCCGGGACTGTACAGCCGCAGCTCGCCGCAGAGCTCGAGAAGTCGGCGGTCCGCGAAGCAGAGCTCGAGGAACTCGCCGAGCGCGCGCGCGTCGAGCCGTTCCAGGGGCAACGGCGCCGACGAGATGGGGATCTCCTGCTCCGGAGAGGGCTCGGACTCCGCCGGTTCCGCCTTCGCCTTGCCGGCCTTGCTCTTCTTCCCCATCGCGGCGGGCAATAGAAAGCGTATCCTTCCCGGATGCAAGCGTTGGTGACAGGGGCGGCGAAACGCCTCGGTCGCACGATCGCGCTGACCCTCCACGGCGCGGGATACCGTGTCGCCGTGCACTATCGAAGCTCGCGCGCCGAGGCGGAGCAGACCGCCGCGCTCCTGGGGGGCGCCCCGCTGATCCAGGGAGACCAGGCGAAGGATCCGGAGCGCATCGTGCACGAGGCGGCGCGCGCGTTGGGCGGGCTGGATCTGCTGGTCTGCAGCGCGGCCCGTTTCGAGAAGGCGCCGGCGGACCAGCTTCCCCGCGAGCAATTCGAGGCGATGCTCGCGTCGAACCTGACCGGCCCCTTCTACCTGATGCAGGCTGCGCTGCCGCATCTGCGCGCGCGGCGGGGATCGATCGTCACGCTGCTCGACGTGTGCGGGACGGCGCAGGTGTGGAAGGGATACGCACACTACGCGGCGTCGAAGGCGGGGCTGGCCTCTCTGACCCGCCTGCTCGCGCTCGAGTGGGCGCCGGAGGTCCGGGTGAACGGGGTCGCCCCCGGCGCGGTGCTCCTGCCGGAGGGCACCGATGCCGCGTCGCTGGCGAAGCGCATTCCGCTCGGGCGCATCGGAACCCCGGAAGATGCCGCGCGCGCCGTGCTCTTCCTCGCCCGCGAGCCGTTCATCACCGGCGAAATCCTGACGGTTGACGGCGGGCGTTCGTTGAATCCCTAGTTTTTGACGCGCACCTGAATATACTGCGCTCATGGAAACCTCGACCGAGAATGTGAATCCGCCGACGCAGACCCAGTCCGAGCCCCCGGCTGCCGTCAAGCTGACGGACAAGGCCTCCGCCATGGTCAAGGAGACCATCGAGCGCGAGGGCCTGCAGGGCTCCGGCCTGCGCGTGGCCGTCGTCGGCGGCGGGTGCTCCGGGTTCCAGTACAGCCTGGACATCGAGAAGGACGAGCGGGCCGGCGACATGGTGTTCGAGGTCAAGGGCGTCAAGTGCTTCGTCGACCCGATGAGCTCGATGTACCTGCTCGGCGTGGAGATCGACTACGTCGAGGGACAGTTCGGCCAGAGCGGGTTCAGCTTCAAGAACCCGAACGCGAAGCATACCTGCGGCTGTGGGTCGAGCTTCAGCGCGTAAGCCGGCTCAAAGGCCGCCGCACGCGCCGTTGCTTTTAGAGGGATCCTGATCGGCGTCGGCTTGGGAGTCTGAGCGGAAGAGGGAGCTGGCGGGCAGCCACCTCCCTCTTCGCGCTTCGCCCTTCCGCGCCCCCGTCCATTGGATCCCAGGCGGTGAGTCTCCAAAGTCTCTGCAAGCTCACCAAGGAGGCTTGATGAAGATCACCGCAATCGCCGCGCTCGCCTTCGCCCTGTCGGCGTTCGGCGCCCGCGCGCAGACCGGCACCGGTACAGGCACCAGCGACACCAGCACGACCGCGACAGCGAAGAGCCAGACCACCGAGGACAAGGGCACCGCGACGCTGCCCGCGGATCAGAACAGCAGCGCCCTGCCCGGCAACTCGTCGAACACCTCGTCGTCCAACAGCACGCTGCCGAGCAACAACCCCGCGACCAACACCACGCCGCCCGCGGACACCAGCAAGAAGACGCCGCAGGCCGGGCAGGGCAGCTCGTCGAGCAGCGACAGCTCGACCAGCGACACCTCGTCGAGTGCCGTCCCGAGCCGCGGTGGTGCGTCCGTCACCACCGGCAGAAGCCGGCGGACACGCAGACTCCGTCCGACACGCGCGAGCCGGCGAGCAACCAGCCGAAGGAACGGTAACCCGAATCGCGGGTTTGTTCCTCCGGGTCATTGTCCAGCGGACAGCGCGTGCGCAGCTTCCCGGAGGACCGCCGGCCATCCGGCCGGCATTTGCCAGGGGGAATCGAATGAGGAAGGGGATCATCGCCGCGCTGGCCATCGGCCTTGCGCTCCCGGTGTTCGCGGAAAGCGACACGATGAAGGACGTGAAGGACAACGCGGCGAACGCGACGGACAGCGTCAAAGACACGATGCACACGGACAGCGGCGCCGAGAAGACCAAGCGCCACGCGAAGCGGAAGATGCGCAACGCGAAGAAGGACGCGCGGCACATGAAGAACGACGCGAAGAAGGACGTCAACAAGGCGACCGACAACAAGTAACGTCGTCGCCGGGCCGCCTCCGGCGGCCGCGGCGAGTAGCTTTTCTTGCCATGCCGTGCGGGCGGAGGATGCTCCGGCGGCATGGCGGCTCGCCACCCGCAGGACGACACCGGGATCGACGTCGTCAACGCCCCAAAGGACGCGTGGAGCGATCTCTATCACGAGCTCCTCCGGGCGCCCTGGTGGCTGACCCTGCTCGCCATCTCGGGAATGGTGCTCGCCGTCAACGTGCTCTTCGCGATCGTCTACCTGTTCACCGGGGGGATCGCGAACGCGCGGCCGGGCTCGTTCGCCGACGCGTTCTTCTTCAGCGTCCAGACGCTCGGCACCGCCGGATACGGCTGGATGTACCCGCAGTCGAGGGCCGCGAACGTGGCGGTCACGGCGGAATCGATCGCCTCCATCGTCGTGGTCGCGCTCGCCACCGGCATCGTCTTCACGAAGTTCTCCATCCCGGTGGCGAGGCTCGAGTTCGCGCGCAACGTGGTCGTCTACCTCCAGGACGGCGTGCGCACCCTGGCCATCCGGCTGGCGAATCGACGCGGGAACTTCATCGTCGAGGCGCAGGTGCGGGTGACCTTCATCCGGGGCGAGAAGACGATCGAAGGGATCTTCTTCTACCGGTTGTACGATCTGCCGCTGGTGCGGGATCGCTCCTCGGCGGTCGGCCGGAGCTGGCTCATCCTGCACCGCATCGAAAAGGGCAGCCCGTTCGAGCAGCTGACGGCCGAATCCGTGCGCAGCGCAGACGTCGAATTGAGCATCGCCATCAACGGCATCGACGGCACCACGCACCAGACCCTGCACGCCCGGCACCGGTACCTGCCGGAGGACTTCCGCTTCGGCGAGCGGTTCGCGGACATGCTCTCGTTCAGGCCGGATGGCCGGCTGCAGCTCGACTACGCGAAGCTGCACGATACGGTGCCGGCGGCCTACTGAGCCGTCGCAACCAGCCCGCTGTCGTGCAGGGCGTGGAGGATGTCGTTCACGCTCCGGTAGCTGAGCGAGAGCGGCTCCTCCTTGCTGTAGCGGATGACGCCGCTCGGGTCGATGATGAAGATCGACCGCCGGGCGCTGCCGAGGAGCCCGCGCACGCCGTAGAGCGAGGCCACCTTGCCCGCCGGATCGGAGAGCAGCGGGAAGCTGAGCGCATAGCTCTTCGCCATCCGCTCGTGCAGCTCCAGATCGTCGGTGGAGATCGCCCAGAGCGTGGCGCCGGTCGCGACGAGGCGCTGCCGCTGGTCCTCGTAGTGCTGCAGCTGGCGCACGCAGACGGGCGTGAAATCTCCCGGGTAGAACGCTAGAACGACTACCTTGCCTCGCTGGTCGGCGAGGTGGTACGCGCCGGCCGGCATGCCGCTCAGGTTGAAGTCGGGCGCACCATCGCCCTCGCGCAAGTGCATGAAGGGATGGTAGTCGAAATGGACGCGGTGATCATCGACGCCGTTCGCACGCCGGTGGGAAAGTTACGTGGCGTGCTATCCGCGGCGCGGCCGGACGATCTCGGCGCGTACGTCATCGAACAGTTGCTCAGGCGCAACCAGGATGTGTCGCCCGGAGCGGTGGACGAGGTGTTCTTCGGGTGCGCCAACCAGGCAGGCGAGGACAACCGAAACGTCGCCCGCATGGCGCTGCTCCTCGCCGGCCTTCCCGAGCACGTGCCGGGGGTGACCGTCAACCGCCTCTGCGCCAGCGGACTCGAGGCAGCAGTGCAGGCGGCGCGCGCCATCCGCCTGGGCGACATGGAGCTCTGCATCGCCGGCGGCGTGGAGAGCATGACGCGGGCGCCGTGGGCGCTGATGAAGCCCGGCGAGGGGTTCTCGTCCGGATCGCTGCAGAGCTACGACACCGCTCTCGGCTGGCGCTTTCCCAATCCGCGGATGCAGCAGCGGTTCCCGCTGGAGAGCATGGGCGAGACCGCGGAGAACGTGGCTGCGAAATATCGGATCGCGCGCGAGAAGCAGGACGAATTCGCGCTGCGATCGCACCAGCGGGCGCTGGCCGCCCGCGAGGCCGGACGGTACCGCGCCGAGCTCCTGCCCGTGATCGTCCCGGGGAAGCAGCCGGTGACCGTGGATCGCGACGAAGGACCGCGCGCGGACACGTCTCTGGAGAAGCTCGCGAAACTGAAGCCCGCCTTTCGCGAAGGGGGCACGGTCACGGCAGGCAACAGCAGCGGCCTCAACGACGGGGCCGCGGCCATCCTCCTCGCCTCCGCGCGCAAGGCGGCGGAGCTGGGGCTCGAGCCGCTGGGGCGGATCGTCGCTGCAGCGAGCGCCGGAGTCGATCCGCGCGAGATGGGGATGGGTCCGGTGCCTGCCACGCACAAGGCGCTGAAGAACGCCGGGCTCTCCGTGAAGCAGCTCGACCTGGTCGAGCTGAACGAGGCGTTTGCGGCCCAGTCGCTGGCCGTGATCCAGGAATTGGGCCTCGATCCCGAGAAGGTCAACGTGGACGGCGGCGCCATCGCTCTGGGACATCCGCTCGGCATGAGCGGAGCCCGCATCCTCGGCCATCTCGCGCACGCGCTGAAGGCGCGCGGAGGCAAGTACGGCCTCGCCACGCTCTGCGTGGGCGTCGGCCAGGGCGTGTCCGTGATCGTCGAGTCGGTCTGACGCTTCGTTGACGGCGCGACCCGGCGGGGCCAGAGTTCCCGGCATGGCGGTGCGCAAGGATCAGATCTATTTGCAGGCACTGATGGACGCAGAGCGTCCGGCGCGGATGGTCGGACTCTTCACCGGCCACGCGATGAAGCCGCCGGATTTGCAGCGGCTGGTGAACGCGTGTATCGGCTCCATGCGGCAGGAGGACCCCGGCGCCTCGCTGACGCTCGCCCCGCTCGGGAGTGGATCGCTGCAAGGGGCAGCCCAGCGCACCTGGCGGATCACGGTGGCCGGCACGGCGGAGTCGGCGCCGCACGACTGCCTGGTGCAGGTGTTCGAGATGCGCGATCCGGAGAGCCCGCACCGCGCCCTGCTCGACCACATCGGGGGGCGGGATCAGGAGCTGTCGCAGGCCGCCAGCCATCTGCAGCAGAACGCGCTCACTTACGTGAGCATCGCCAGCGGCAAGCTGGACGAGCAGGAGCGGATCCATCCGTTCCAGAACCTGGTCAGCCTGTTCGCCAGCGCGCTCGGCGCGGCCATCGTCGATCCGGCGGCGGCCATCGTCACCAACGATCCGGGCGAGTGGGCGGACGCGATGGAGCAATCGCTGCAGATCGAGAAGGAGATGGGCGCGCTCAGGCGTTGAGGTGCCGAAGTATTTCGACCCGAGCCCTGCGCCTTTCATGATCGACTTTCGCGTCGCCAACCTCGACGCTCTCCTCGCGCAGCTCTCGTCTGAAGGTGTCCGGATCGATCCGAAACGCGAAGACTACGACTACGGCCGTTTCGCTTGGGTCTATGATCCGGAGGGAAACAAGATAGAACTCTGGCAACCGCTGAGGTCGCTCTAGCAACGCTCTGGCAACCGCAACCGTCTTTTTCGGCTGGTTCGCGCCGTCAGATTCCGGTCGCCGGTGGTGATACAAAGCGCCGCATGACGACGCCCCTGGTGAAGGCCTCGAAGCACGACGGCGTGATGGTCCTGGAGCTCTCGAACCCGCCCGCGAACACGTACGGCTACGAGATGATGCGGGAGCTTGACGCCCATATCCTCGACGCGCGGATGGACGAGTCTGTTCACGTCCTCGTGCTGACCGGCGCGGGCGATAAGTTCTTCTGCGCGGGCGCGGACATCTCGATGCTCGAAAAGGCCGTGCCCTACTTCAAGTACAACTTCTGCCTGCACGCGAACGAGACGCTCTGCCGGCTGGAGCAGACGCCGAAGCTCGTGATCGCGGCGATCAACGGACACTGCGTGGGCGGCGG
>Ga0137415_10005536_pt1 | contig 12516 bp, 11 predicted proteins | sample CZODoug3_1_1_16f_FD_183082 | JGI IMG/M metagenome (GOLD analysis project Ga0137415, IMG submission 183082) | Vadose zone soil fungal communities from Angelo Coast Range Reserve, California, USA - CZODoug3_1_1_16fungal (Hybrid Assembly) | ecosystem: Environmental > Terrestrial > Soil > Vadose...
CGCGAGCTCCTCGAGCTGCACACCCTCGGCGTCGACGGCGGATACACGCAACAGGACGTCATCGAAGTCGCGCGCATCTTCACCGGTTGGAGCATCGAGCCGCCGGAACGCGGCGCCGGATTCGTGTTCCGCGACTGGGCTCACGATCAGGGCACCAAGCACGTCTTCGGCCTCACCTTCCACGATGACGGAAAGGACGAGGGCGTGCGGCTCCTCAAGTTCCTCGCAATGCAACACGCCACGATGTACCACGTGAGCGCGAAGTTGTGTGCCCGTTTCGTCGCGGACGAGCCACCCGACGGCTGCGTCGACGCCGCAGTCGCGGCCTGGCAGAAAACGCGCGGCGATATTCGCGCCGTCTTGCGCGCGATCTTCACGTCGCCCGATTTCTGGGCTCCACAGGTGGTCCGCGCGAAGGTGAAGACCCCGTTTGAGTTCGTCGTGAGCGCGGTCCGAGCAGTTTCGGCGGACCCCGACACCACTCCCAGGCTCGCCCAGGTCGTCGCCCGGCTCGGCGAACCCCTGTACCAGCAGCCTGCACCAACAGGCTACGCCGAGACGGAAGCGCATTGGGTGAACAGCGGCGCGCTGCTGGCGCGCATGAACGCCGCCGTCGCCCTGGCGGGGGGGCACTTGCCCGGCATCGATGCGAATCTCGATGCCGTCATCCCCGCCACCACCGATCATTCACTGCTCGTCGACATGGTCGATAAGCGCATCATTGGCGGCACGATGTCCGCCCATACGAGAATCGTCATTCTCGAGCAACTCACGGATGTTGCCGATCCCTTGCAAGCACGCGCGCTCGCGGTTGGCTTGGCGATCGGCGGGCCGGATTTTCAGAAACAATGAGACGACGGAATGGCGGAATGACGAAAGGACGGCACGAATGACCATCTCCAGGCGCGTGTTCGTGCGGAATGGCGGTCTCGCGCTGTTCAGCCTCGGGCTGGATCCTCTGTTTCTTGCGCGCGCCGCGTTTCGGTCATTCCGGCCTTCCGTCATTGCGTCCTCCCCTCCGATTCTCGTCTGCCTCTTCCAGCGCGGTGCGGTCGATGGTCTGAACATGATCGTTCCGCACGGCGACCCGCTGTACTACGAGGAGCGGCCGCGCATCGCCGTGCCTCAAAACACGGTCGTCGATCTCGACGGTCACTTCGGCCTGCATCCGAGTCTCGCGCCCCTGAAAGAGCTGTGGGACAACAAGAGCCTCGCCGCGATTCATGCGGTCGGCTCACCCGATTCGACGCGCAGCCACTTCGACGCGCAGGACTACATGGAAACGGGCACGCCTGGCGTGAAGTCTACGGGCGACGGCTGGGCCAACCGCTATTGCGCCCATGATCGCGAGCACGCTGACACGCCGTTCCGCGCGGTGGCTTTCGGGCCGCAGCTGCCGCGCATTCTCGCGGGCAGCGCGCCGTCTCTGGCGATCGACGATCTCCAAGCCTTCGGGCTACGTGTTCCGCAAGAAGCCGCGCGCGATCGGCTGACACGGGCGTTTGAAGAGTTGTACGAGGGCGCTGGAACGGGCCTGCTCGCTTCTTCCTCACGGGAAGGCTTCGATGCGATCCAGATGCTCAAACGGGCCGACCCCACCCAATACCGGCCGGCGGCGGGTGCCGACTACCCGCAAGGTCGCCTCGGGCGCACGCTGCTCCAGATCGCGCAGCTGATCAAAGCGGATGTCGGACTGGAGATCGCGTTCGCCGATTGTACGGGCTGGGACACGCACGTGAATCAGGGCTCGAACGAGGGTCAGCTCGCAACCCGTCTGCGCGAGCTTGCGCTCGCGCTCTCAGCGTTCAGCCGCGACCTCGGCGATCGGATGAGCCGCGTGGTGGTGCTCACCATGTCGGAGTTCGGGCGGACGATTCGGGAGAACGGCAATAGCGGCACCGATCACGGCCACGCGACGGCGATGCTCGTGATGGGCGGACCGGTGAACGGCGGCCGCGTGTTGGGGCGCTGGCCCGGACTGAGCGTCGAGCAGCGGTTCGAGGGGCGCGACGTCGCCGTCACGACCGACTTCCGCAATTTGTTTGGCGAGGTACTCGCCCGCCACCTGGGTGCCGGAGATCTCTCACCCATCTTTCCGGGATTCACTCCGGACCCGCAGCGGTTTCTCGGCGCGATCAAGTCCCTGTAGCGAGATCCAGCCGAATCACGCCGTCGCCCGCGCCATCGCGGATCGTGAGCCAATCCGTGCGGACGCGGTCCCACTCCTGAATCACGAGGCCGTGATCTTCAAAGAGCGCGCGGATCTGGCTCGGTCCGAATCCGGCGATCTCCTCGAGCACGGGCACGAGCACGCTCAGGGCGTCGTCGCTAATCACCGTGCGCTTCGCGATGTGCGCGACTTCCCGTGCCTCCGACGCGGCGATCGTGAAGCCATCGCCGCGATTCACGTGCAACATCACGGGGATGTCCGATTGCCCGTCTCCCACGTACACGACCTGATCCCGCGGCACGACATGGCGGGTGCGAATTTCCTCGACCGCGGCCACTTTGCCATAGCCCGCGGCGACGCGCACCAGTGAATCGATTTGACCACCTTCGGCTTCCGGCTTGAAGCGAAACCGCGTACCCACGACGTGATCGGCGGGCACGATCCCGTCGAGCGCCGAAAGCACCACCTCTTCGGGCGCAGCGGAGATGACGTAGAAGTCGAACCGGTGACCGTCGATGCCCTGCGCCAGCATCCGGGTGAGCAATCGCACGTTGCGCTTCAGGCGCACGCGCCGGCCGACCTCCAGCAAGTCCGCTCGCGTGACGCGCCGGTACTCGGGGTCGTTCGCGAGCAGATACGCCAGCTCGGCGCCTTGCTGCACCAGATTGAGCGCCGACAATCCGGCGACCTTTTCGCGAAAGCTCGTGATGCCGAGCATCTCGCTCAGGACGATCCCCGAGTCGTTGAAGCTCAACGTCTGATCGAAGTCACTCGCCAGGAGGTAATGCTTCTTCATTCCAACTCCCTTCGTTTGAAATCCTCCACACGAAAAAGGCCCGCTCCAAGGTGGGCGGGCCGCTCCGTGTGTTGCGACAGAATCCATCGCGTCAGGTAGCGCCCGCCTCCGGGAGAAGGTTCCCGTTGTGGGTCATATTCGACTTGCAGGCGCAACAGAGCATGGGCGAATGGTAAGTAGTGGCACAGGCGCGCGTCAACAGCGCGCCTGTCACACTATGGTCCCGATTCTGTTGCAGTTATGGGTAACTCGAGGCGTTCCGCCTTTCTGACAGCCGCGACAGTCGTAGCGGCGCCGATCCGTTCCCCGGTGAGCAACCGATGCAAGTCGTCGATGCCGTGCACCGGCTTGCCGCCGAATGCGACAATGATGTCTCCCGTTTGCAGGCCTGCTGTGTCAGCGGGGCTGCCGCTCTCGATGGTGGTGATCAACACGCCACTCGGCTGGATGAGACGATGCGCACGCACGGCGAGTCGGGGCAGCGACACATTTTGTCCGCCCACGCCGATGCGCGCGCGCCGCACGTGGCCGTACGCGATCAGCTGGCCGACGACGAGCTTCACCGTGTTGACGGCGACCGCAAAGCAGATGCCCTGCGCGGGCAAGATGACCGCGGTGTTGACGCCGACGACGTTGCCGCGCGAGTCGAGCAACGGGCCGCCCGAATTCCCCGGATTCAACGCCGCGTCCGTCTGAATGACGTTGTCGATCAAACGACCGGACACCGAACGGAACGAGCGACCGAGCGCGCTGACGACGCCGGCGGTCACTGTACTCTGGAAGCCGAGCGGATTCCCGATCGCGATGACGACCTGACCGACGCGGAGTGCCGCCGAGTCGCCCAGTGGTGCGGCGATCAGCGACGAGGCGTCGACGCGCAAGATCGCGAGATCGGTTTCGGGATCATCGCCGACCAACTCCGCGCGCAGCCGGCGCCCGTCGGCGAACGCCACCTCGGTCTTGGTTGCGCCGTGGGCCACGTGGCTGTTCGTGAGAATGAACCCGTCCGGTGTGAACACGAATCCCGATCCGTGTCCCTGTTCTTGGCGACGCACCCCCCCACGGCGCCGGTGCTGGACTTCCACGCTCACCACGGCAGGCGCTGCGCGCTCCACCACGCCGCTTACGGCGCGCGAATAGGCGTCGAGCAGCTCGGTATCGTCAGGATGATTCGGTGTGACGGGAATTTGCGTTAGGTCGCTGGGCCTTTCCCGCAGTGACCCGCCATCGGTAACCGTCAGAAGCGTGCTCATGCCCTGAAAAACGCCACTCGGTTCCCGATCCGATATATTCGTGCCCGCATGCGCGAAGCCTTGCAGGCGCTGCTGCGCCAGGCGACCGACGCGAAACGGTCCGTAGAGTTCTGGCAGGCCGCCGCGTCCATCCTGAGCGACTGGGCCGGCGGCGCCCGATTCACGATCCGCTATCAAGGCATCAACGAAAGCGGTTCCGTGACTGCGGGCGCGGACGATCGGTCGGGACGCAGCCTGACCGCGGAATGGCGCGATCCCGAGGGCCGCCACGTCCACGCGGCGATGGCCGGCGCGCCGGCCGCGCTGCCGGCGTCCGAGCTGGAGGCCGCAGTCGAGTTTGCTTCGCGCCTCGCCGTCATGGTCGGCCGCCGTGCAGCGCTGGAGCGGGAGCGACGCCTCGGCGGCTTCGTCGTGGAGCTCGCGCGCTGGCTGCTGGCTGCCCCCGAGACGCAATTGTTGCTCCGCTACACCCTGCAAAGTCTCATGGAGCTCGTCGAGGCGCAGGGCGCTTTTGTCGCGCTGAAGCAGCCCGACGGCCAGAATCTCCGCATCTCGCCGGCACTCGGTGAGGCAGCACGAATGGATGGACTCCTGCTCGGACTCGACACCAGCGCCACGGGACGCGTGGTGCGTACCGGCGAGCCGATCATGACGGCGGATCTGCGATCGGAAGCGGATGCGAGCCCGATTGCGCGCGCGTTGGCCGAGGGCGTGCGCGCCGCGTTGATCGCGCCGCTGCGGATCTCTCAGGGAACGGTGGGCGCGGTTGGTCTGCTGCGCTATCAGGCAGCCGGTGCGCCGCCGACGCCACCCTTCAGCTTGCACGACCTTCATTATGTATCCGCCGTCGGCGCCCACATCGCCGGCGGCATCGAGCTATCGGAAGCCGTCGCCGCGACCCGCGCCGCCGCCGATCGCGCGCACGCGATGGTGGACGCCAGCCCGCTCCCGATGGCGCTCGTCGATACCGCCGGTACAGTCCGGCAGGTCAACGAAGCGGCAATCCGCGTCTTCGGCGTCGCAGACAAACAGGCGGCGATCGGCAAGCACCTCGAGAAGCTCGGGTTGTCCCCGAGCGGTATTACGGTCCGCCTCATGCTCGTGGGCCGGCAACAGGGGCAGCCCTGGCACGGCCGCGTGCTGGTCACGCAGGAATCATCCGGCGGCACCGGCGGCGACCGGCGCATTTGCGATTGCACGGTCACCGACTTGCGCGGGCTCGGATCGCAGGATCTGCTCGTGGCGCTGTACGACCGCACCGACGAGCTACGGGCGCAACGCGAGCTGATCGCGCGGGAGAAACTCGCCACGGTCGGCGAAATCGCGAGCGGCGTGGCGCACGAAGTGAACAACCCGCTGGCTGCGATCCGGATGGAGGCAGAGCTCCTGGGCCGGTCGACTCAGGACACCGATGCGAGCGCCGCCGCGGCCACGATCGTGCGCGAGGTGGATCGCGCGGCCCGCATCGTCCGCAGCCTGCTGCGTCTCGCGCGACGGGCTGACAGCACACCGGTACGCGTTCAGTTGAATGAGTTGGTGCGTGACGTCGCGGAGATTCGTCAGCGCGTGCTGCGCGCCGACAACATCGAAGTGCGCACCCGCATGGATCAGGGAGCGGAGTCGGTCCTTGGTCTCGGTCAGGAGCTCCAGCAGGTCGTCATCAACCTTGTCACGAATGCCGAGCACGCGGTGCGGGGCCGGCCGAACGCCGTCATCGAGCTCGCCACTGAGGGACGGGAGGGATGGGTGCGACTCACGGTCGAGGATTCAGGACCGGGCGTCTCGCAGAACGTGCGGAGTCGCATCTTCGATCCCTTTTTCACAACGAAGAGCCCGGATGAGGGATCGGGACTCGGCCTATCGATCTGCCAGCGAGTGGTCGCCGAAGTGGGCGGACGAATATGGCTCGAGGACTCGGAAACGCTGGGCGGCGCGAAGTTCGTGGTGGAGCTCCCCGCGGCGCCGGTGCAGGACCGGGTGATCTGCTGAATCAGGCTTCGAGGATACGCTTTCTGTAGAGGGCGAGCGTCGCGAGCCCGTTGACGCCAATAGCGAGCAGTAGCGCTCCGAGGGCCCAATGGGGGCCGAGCTGCCAGATCCCGGCAGCCACGTAACCGATGCTCGCGACGAGCCCCATCCCCAACACTTCCTTGCGGGCCATCAGAATCCCGAAGACGTAACCCCAACTGAATCCCGCGAGCCCGAGGAAAATCAGGGCGTTGGGAATGATTTTGGTCGGGTCGATCAGGTTGAGGCCGCCGGCGAACGCGCAGAACAAACCGATCACCGTGTACGTTGCGAGGTGGAGCGCCAGCGGCAGGGGCAATGTGCCCATTCGGTTGAAGGTCATGGCTCAATAATAGACGCTAAGATACGGCATGCTAGTCACGCGTACATACCTCGAACTCCAGCGCCCCGGGCAGTTCAAGAACGCGTTTGGGGAATTCTCCGACGTCGCGATTGCGCGAGTCCCCAAGCCTTTGCCGGCGCTGTATCGGCTGTGCTATCGCACGGTGGGCGAAGCATTTCATTGGCGCGACCGGTGGGACTGGACGGACCAGGAAATTGCCGCCCATCTGGCGGATCCCACGATCCAGCTCTTCGTCGCGTCCCGCAGCGGGGAAGCGAAGGAGGGCCTGGCCGGTTGGTACGAGCTCCGCCGAGTACCGGACGATGACTCCGTCGAAATCGCCTACTTCGGTATCGTGACCGCCGAGTTCGGGCGCGGCTTTGGAAAGCACCTGCTGTCGAGCGCCGTACGCGACGCCTGGACCCTCCGCCCGAGGCGCGTGTGGCTGCATACCTGCACGCTCGATCATCCGAACGCGCTGCCGAACTACGTCGCGCGCGGCTTTACTCCTTATCGCACGGAAACGTACGAGGTAGATTGACGCCCGTGAATTTCAACTTCCAGCTCACCCGCAAACGCAAGCTGATCATTGCGGGCATGCTGCTGACGCCGATCCTTATCTTCGCGCTGTACACCTGGTCTGCCCTCCAGTGGAGCTATTCCGAGGGCGAGCGGGCCGGATTCGTGCAGAAGTTCTCCAAGAAGGGATGGCTCTGTAAGACCTGGGAAGGTGAGCTGGCGATGGTGTCGATGCCGGGCACTAATCCCGAGAAGTTTTATTTCACGGTACGTGATGAGGACGTCGCACAGCACATCAACGAGTCGCTGGGAAGGCGCGTGGCGTTGACCTATCAGCAACACAAGGGCATCCCGACGAGCTGTTTTGGGGAGACCGAGTATTTCGTCGTCGCAGTGAAGGTGCTGCCGCAGTGAGCACCAATAGCTTCGGCAGTCGGGCCACGCTCAAGGCGAGCGGGAAATCCTACGAGATCTACCGGCTCGATGCGCTCGAACGGCGCGGCCTCCCGGTCGGCCGGCTGCCCTACTCGCTCAAGATCCTGCTCGAGAACCTGTTGCGACTGGAAGACGGCCACAGCGTCCGCGGCGCCGATATCGAGAAGCTCGCGCGCTGGGAGCCGCTCAAACTTCCGGACGAAGAGATCGCATTCATGCCGGCGCGTGTTCTCCTGCAGGACTTCACTGGCGTACCAGCGGTCGTCGATCTCGCCGCGATGCGAGATGCGATGGTGAAGATGGGCGGCGATCCGAAGCAGGTGAATCCGCTGCTGCCCGCCGAGCTCGTCATCGATCACTCGGTCATCGTCGACGAATTCGGGACGCCCACGGCGTTTCAGATCAACGCCGATCTCGAGTTCCAGCGCAACCGCGAGCGCTACGCGCTGCTGCGCTGGGCGCAGAAGACGTTTACCGGATTCAAAGTGGTGCCGCCCGATACCGGCATCGTCCATCAAGTGAATCTCGAGTACCTGGCGAGGGTCGTCTTCACGACCGACGGCAAGACGCCGCAAGCGTATCCGGACACGCTCGTCGGCACCGATTCACACACCACGATGATCAATGGACTCGGCGTCCTGGGCTGGGGCGTGGGCGGCATCGAGGCGGAGGCTGCGATGCTCGGGCAACCGGTCTCGATGCTGATTCCGCAGGTCGTCGGCTTCCGGTTGACGGGCAAGCTCTCCGAGGGCGCTACCGCAACCGATCTCGTCCTGACGATCACGCAGATGCTACGGGCGAAGGGCGTGGTCGGAAAGTTCGTGGAGTTCTTTGGTCCGGGCGTCTCCACGTTGCCGCTCGCCGACCGCGCGACGATCGGCAACATGGCGCCGGAGTACGGCGCGACGATCGGAATCTTCCCGGTCGATCAGGAGACCCTCCGCTACCTCGAGTTTACCGGCCGGCCGCCCGAGCTGACGCAACTCGTTGAGGCCTATACGAAGGAACAGGGATTATTCCACAGCCCGAACGCCGCGGAGCCGCAGTACTCAGACACATTGGAGCTCAACCTCGCCACCGTGGAGCCGAGCATGGCAGGCCCACGGCGGCCGCAGGACCGCGTGGGTTTGCGCGAGGTCCCGCGCAAATTTGCGGAAGCGTTGCCGTCACTGCTAAAGCCGGTGACGCCTTCGGCTGTCCCGGCGGTGCCGGTGGGACGGTGGGAAGGAGAGGGCGGTCAGGCTGGAGCCGCGCCGCCACCGGCACGACCGACACACGCGACACTGCGGATCGACGACGTCGACCACGTGCTGCGGCACGGCTCCGTCGTCATCGCAGCGATCACGAGCTGCACGAATACCTCGAATCCGTCGGTCATGGTTGCTGCCGGCCTCATGGCCAAGAAAGCCGTGGAGCGCGGCCTGCGCTCCAAGCCATGGGTGAAGACGAGTCTCGCACCGGGCTCCAAGGTCGTGACCGATTATCTGAAGCAGGCCGGCCTGATGGAGCCGCTCGAAACGCTGCGCTTCCACCTGGTCGGCTACGGATGCACGACATGCATCGGCAACTCCGGTCCGCTGCCGGAGGCGGTCTCGAATGCGGTCAACGAATGCGACCTGGTCGTCTGCGCGGTGTTGTCGGGCAACCGCAATTTCGAAGGCCGGATTCAACAGGAAGTGCGCGCCAATTATCTGGCGTCGCCCCCGCTCGTTGTCGCCTACGCGCTGGCCGGCCGCATCGATATCGACTTTCACAACGAGCCGCTCGGGATCGGCATGAACGGGCCGGTGTTCCTGCGTGAGATCTGGCCATCGGCGCAGGAAGTGGCCGACGTCATCGGCCGCTCGATTCAGTCGTCGATGTTTCGGAAGAGTTACGGACAGGTGTTCGACGGTGACGAACGCTGGCGCGGCCTGCCGGTCCCCGAAGGCGACCGCTTCGCGTGGGAACCGACGTCCACATACATCCGGCAAGCGCCGTACTTCGACGGTATGCCGAAAGAACCGGGACCGGTTCGCGACATTCGCGGCGCGCGGGTGTTGTGTCTGCTCGGCGACAGCATCACCACCGATCACATCTCGCCGGCGGGCTCGATCCGCAAGACCAGCCCGGCCGGCCAGTATCTCGTGAGCCTCGGCGTGGCGCCCGTTGACTTTAATTCCTACGGTGCGCGCCGCGGCAATCACGAGGTAATGGTGCGCGGCACGTTCGCGAACGTTCGGCTCAAGAATCTGCTCGCGCCGGGAACGGAAGGGCCATTCACGGTCCATCTGCCCGAGCGTGAGCAGATGACCATCTACGACGCCTCTCTCAAGTACGCCGCCGAGGGCACGCCGCTGATCGTGCTCGCGGGAAAGGAGTACGGCTCCGGCTCGTCCCGCGACTGGGCGGCAAAGGGACCACGCCTCCTCGGCGTCCGCGCCGTGATTGCCGAAAGCTTCGAGCGCATCCATCGCTCGAACCTCGTGGGGATGGGCATCCTGCCGCTGCAGTTCACGCCTGCTCAGAGCGCGGCTTCGCTCGGGCTAACCGGGTACGAGCGCTATGACATCCTGGGACTCGGCGACACGCCGAAAGAGCTGACCGTTACGGCGACTGCGGATGACGGAAAAGTCACCACATTCCATGTGACGGTGCGCATCGATACGCCGCAGGAGCTCCAGTACTACCGGCACGGTGGGATTTTGGAGTACGTGCTGCGCCAGCTCGCTCGCTAACCCGAATTCACGAACGCGTCGAGGTCCTGCGGCGGAACGGCGCCGACACGGCGCGCGATCTCCTTTCCGCCCCGAAACAAGATCATGGTCGGAATGCCGCGGATGCCGAAGCGCATGCCGGTCGCCGGGTTTCTGTCGGTGTCGAGCTTTGCGATCAGCAGCTCACCCGCCCGTTTCCGCGCGACGTCGTCGAGCAGCGGTGCCATCATCTTGCACGGGCCACACCAATCGGCATAGAAATCGACTAACACCGGAACTGTCGTATCGGTCGTGACTCGCTCGAAGGTCGCGTCGGAGACGGCGATGGGGCGATCCAGCAGGATGGGCTTCCCGCATTTTCCGCATTTCGGATGCTGCCCGATCCGCGACAAGTCGACACGGTTCAGCGTTTCGCAGAACGGGCAGGCGACAGTGGCTTTGCGGTTGTCGTTCATTTTTTGATTCGAGCCGATCAAGCGAGCTGGCGCGGAATCCGCCGCGCCAGCTCGGATCGTCATAGTCGCTCAATGTTCGTGGGACTCGCGCTGCTCCATCGTAGTCACCCACGAATCGATCTTGGTGCGCTGCGCATCGGTGAGCACCGCTCGCGACTGCGCCGCGGCGACCAGCATCGTCCAGTGAGCCCTGCCCGCTGCGGCATGCGCGGCTTCAAAATGGGCTCTCAGGGTGCTGGTGTCGGGGGAGGCGTTCTGGAAGGCTTGGGACACCGCTCCCATGTGCGTCTTCATGTCGGCGGCGGCGGCATCGTGCGCGGCCTTTGCCGACTCACGGATCGCCGTGAGTTTTGTGACCTGATCGCTCGTAAGCTGGAGAGAATCCTTGTGCGCGAGCAGGTGGTCCGGCGTATACGCCACGATGTGCATCATTGGAGCCATCATCTCGCGCATCATCGACGTCATGTCGTCCATCCCGCCACGTTCGCCCCGCGCCATGCGCTGCTGCCCCATACCAGCACGGGCCGGCTGCCCCGGACGGCGTGCGTGCGTCGTATCCTGTTGCGCCGCGAGTGGCGCGGCGATACAGCACAAGCCAACTGCGATGAGTGCCAGCGATTTCATAGTGTCTCCGTTCTCAGGGTCGTTTCAAAATTCTTGCGGCACACTCGTTCCGGATCGGAACTCCGAACCAATTCCGCGTCGTGATACCCCACCCCAGCCCGCAACTAACGACTAATCCCGCGTGCGCACTGGCGTCAAGTGCGTGCCGCGATTGCGAGAAGGCGCGAGGCCCACCATGTTCGGAATATGATCCGTCCGGCTGCTCTTGTGCTCTGCGTGTTAGTCGCCGCGTGCGGCGGCGCCCAGACACCGGTACCCCTGATCGGTCCGGCTCGAGACGTGGCCGCGCTGGCCGGCGAATGGGCCGGCGACTACTCGAGCGCGATGTCGGGCCGCAGCGGCAGCATCAGTTTCACCCTCCGCGCGCAGGGCGACTCGGCGTTCGGCGACGTGGTGATGATTCCGACAGGCCTGAACCGGCCGCTCGGCCCATGGCCTGCGCAGGCGACCGATCCGCAGACTCACGCGCAGCCGGAAGTGTTGACGATCAGATTCGTCCGAGTCATGCACGATACGGTGAGCGGGAGGCTCGCGCCCTACGCCGATCCGCAAACCGGTGTCCGGCTCTCGACCAGCTTCGTGGGCGCGCTCAAGGGCAATACGATTACCGGCACGTACACGACCTTTCTGCCGTCGGGCGAGACGCAAACGGGCCGCTGGACGGTTCAGCGCCGCTAATCGCTACCGCCCGCTGAGCGACTCCCGCGCCACGGTCGGCGTGGCGCCGGCGGGGGGAGCCAGCGGCGGCAGGCCAAGATGCTGACGCGCGCGATTCAACGCATCGTCGATATTGCCGTGCACATTCTCCTCGGTGAGGTCATCGTACAGCCCGGATCGCTCGAGGGCGACGACGGGCTGCGCGTGAACGTCCGACAGCACGACCAGGATCCCCTCCCGCCTGCTGCGCTGCACGAGCTCACGGAGCGCATGTAAACCGGTCGAATCGATCGCCAGCACGTGACGCATCCTCAGGATCAGCACCTTTGGCTTTCCCGCGATTCGGCTCACCCGATCCTTGAATGTCTCCGCTGCTCCGAAAAAGAACGGGCCGGTGATCTCGTAGACTTGCACCCCTTCAGGAATCGCGCGCCGCCGGACGGCGTTCGGATCGTGCTCGAAATCGTCGATCGGATCGGTGAACTCGTGGGTCAGCACGCTGATGTTCGTCACCTCCGCCATGCGCCGCATGAAGAGGAAGGCGGCGAGCACCATGCCGAC
>Ga0137415_10005537_pt1 | contig 12516 bp, 13 predicted proteins | sample CZODoug3_1_1_16f_FD_183082 | JGI IMG/M metagenome (GOLD analysis project Ga0137415, IMG submission 183082) | Vadose zone soil fungal communities from Angelo Coast Range Reserve, California, USA - CZODoug3_1_1_16fungal (Hybrid Assembly) | ecosystem: Environmental > Terrestrial > Soil > Vadose...
GCACCCACTGGACCAGTCGGGTTGTACGATGAATTGTGCGGGAACACGTTGGCGCCGACCACGAACAGATTGTGGCAGTCCCAGCTCTGCAGATATTTGTTGACCGCGCTCGCGCGCGGATTGGTGCCCATGATGGTGCCGCCGGTATTATGCGTGCTCTGGTACGGCACCACGGTCCACGGGTCGGTGCGCGCCGTTGCCGTATTGAGATGCGTCGGGTTCATCGACTTGGCGATGTCGTTGACGACCTTGGCGGCATGCTGGCCCATCTTGTGCTCGTTGGTTTTGTAGTCGAAGGTCATGCGCATCAAGGGCTGGCCGAAGGCGTTGCGGTAGGTCGGATCGAGGTCATAATAGTTGTAGCGGTTCGCCATCACGCTGCCGCTGGCCGAGATGTTCATCGCGGTCTGGTACCATTTGGCGGTCGCGGCCTTCCATTCCTTGCCCCAGTCCGGCGTGCCGCGCGGCACCGGGCGGTAGCCGATCGGCAGCACGGTGTTGAATCCGCCCGCCACGTTGTAGCCGCCCACGAAACCGAGCGGGCCGCGGTCGAAATTCCAGTTGATGTTGAAATCGTCGATGGTGTCGTTCGATCCGCCCGCGTTCATGAAGGGATTGAAGCGCCGGCCTTCGAAGAACAGCGTCGCGCCGGCGCCGGTCTGATAGCAGTAGTTCTTTCCGACGACGCCTTTCTGGGCGATCGGATCATAGGGTTCGCCGATTCCGGACAGCAGCATGAGGTGGACGTTGTTGATCGCATAGGCGCACAAAAGCACCATGCCGGCGGGCTGCTCGAATTCCTCGCCGTTGAGCACGTTGGTGTAGGTGACGCCGGTGACGCGCTTGCCGTCGGAATCCTTGAGCACCTTGGTGACCCAGGAATGGGTGCGCAGCTCGAAATTGGGGTTGCGCATCGCGATCGGGATCACGGTGAGGTGCGGCGACCCCTTGGCATTCGCCTCGCAGCCGAAGCGCTGGCAATAGCCGCAATACTGGCAGGCGCCGAACTTCGATCCGTCGGGATTGGTGTAGGCGCGCGACGCGTTGGCGGACGGCCGCGGGAACGGATGATAGCCGTTGTTCTTCGCCGCCGTGGCGAACATCTCGCTCGCCAGGATCGGGGTGAGCGGCGGCAGCGGATAGTCGCGCGCGCGCGGTGCCTCGAACGGATTGCCGCCCGGCTGGATCTCGCCGCGCAGGTTGCCGGCCTTGCCGGAGATCGCCGCCGTGTATTCGAACTTGTCGTAGTAGGGCTCGAGCTCCGCATAGGTGATGCCCCAGTCCTGGATCGTCATGTCGTCCGGGATGAAGGCCTTGCCGTAGCGCTCCTCGTACATCGAGCGCACCTTGAACTCCATGTCGGTCCACCGCCAGGTGTGGCCGCTCCAATGCACCGCCGACCCGCCCACCACCTCGCCCGGCAGGAAGGAGCCGAGCCGCCGCATCGGCAGCGCCTCCTGCTTGGGCTCGTTGCGCACCGTGATGGTGTCGCGCGCCGTGTTCTGCATGAGATCGTGGCGCACCACGTAGCGCAGCTCGTCGCGGATGTTGGGGAGCGAATAGTCGTTGGCGGGCGACCGCATGGCGCCGCGCTCGAGCGCCACCACCTTCAGGCCGGCCTCGGTGAGCTCCTTGGCGAGGATCCCGCCGGTCCAGCCCAATCCGACGATGACGGCGTCGACTTCCTTGAGTTTCGTTGCCATGGCGCGCGCCCCTCAGCTCATGTCCGCGATGCCGACCGGATCGGTCGGGAATTCCTTGTCGCGATATTTCTCGATGTTATCGCGATGCACCGCGATCGCGCCCGGGAAGCCGAGCATCCGCCAGCCCGCCTTGTTGCGGTTTCCCCCGTAGATCGGATCGGAGAACATGCCTTCCATCACGGTCTGGTAGGCCATCGACCAGAACACCCGCGCCGGCAGGCCGCTCTCGAAATTCACCTTGCCGGTCGCCAGCCCGACCATCACCTCCTGGCGCTGGGCCTCCTCGATCCGATCGAAGGCCTTGCCGTAGGTCTTGCGGCAATACGCATTGGTGGCCTCGATGCCGGCGCGATAGAGCTGGGCTGGGGTGAGCGGCAGCTGGTATCCCTGGCTCGGCGCGCCGCGTTTCCACGGCCCCTGCATATAGAGGCGATCGCCCTTGCCCCAGCCGCCCGCGAGCGCACGGTCGATATAGACCGCGATGCCGAGATCGGTGCCCTTGGGGGTGAGATTGTCGGCCGGGATCATGTGGTCGACCAGGGCCTCGACGAAAGCGGCTTCCTCGATGTTGAGGAAGGCGTAGCCCTCGGGGCCTGGCGCGGCGCCCGGCGCGGCTGGCGTCGCCGGTTGCTGGGCCTGCGCGTTCTGCGGTTGCTGGATGCCGGTGGCGGCGGCGGCGCCGCCCACCACCGCGCCTTTGAGAAAGTCGCGGCGGCCGAAGCCCTGATCGCTCATGTGCGTTCCCCGTTCTCCGGTTGTTGCTCACCGGATGCGTGCCCGCGAGAATGCGCCACCGCAGGCGCGGCGGCAAGACCGGTCCGCCACAAGTCCCGGGGCGGCCGGCGTGATGTTCCGCCTCACGCGGGTCGCGCAAAAGCTTGTGGCGCGTGCGTGCCGCATCGCGTCATGATCGCGCCGATCGGCGGCACCAGGCAGGGGAGGGGATCGTGAGAAACGTCATCGCGCTTGTGGCGCTGGTGGCGCTCGCGGCGCTGGCGGCGCCGCTGTCCGCCACTGCGGAGACGGGCGAGGTCAAGGTGCCGCTCGGCGCCGGCGGCTTCGGATTTTTGCCGCTGCACCTCATGAAGAAATACGGACTGGTCGAGAAGCAGGCCGCCAAGGCCGGCGTCCCGGTCACGGTCAACTGGTCGGATATCGGCGGGCCGGCGATCATGAACGAGGCGCTGCTGTCGGGGTCGGCCGATTTCATCTCGGCCGGTCCGCCCGCCTTCCTGACGCTGTGGGACCGCACCCGAGGCAATATCGAGGTCAAGGGCGTCGCCGCCATGAGCTCGATCCCGATGTATCTCAATACGCGCGCCGAGCATCTGCGCGCGCTCGACGATCTCAGGCCCGGCGACAAGATGGCGGTGACCTCGGTCAAGGTCTCGATCCCGTCGATCGTCATGCAGATGCATGCGCGCGCCAAATATGGGGCGGCCGAGACGTTCCGCTTCGATCCCTACACCGTGACCATGACGCATCCGGACGCCGTGATCGCGCTCCTGTCGGGGCGCACCGAGGTGGTGGCGCATTACGCGTCGGCGCCTTTCCATCAGCGCGAGCGCAAGGATCCCGCGGTGCGCACGATCATGACCACGACCGACGTGATGGGCGGGGCGACGACCTTCACGATGATCTCCACCACCGCGAAATTCCGCAACCAGAACCCGAAGGTCACAGCCGCCTTCGTGGCGGCCCTGAAGGAAGCGATGGACATGATCCGCGCCGACCGCCGCAACGCCGCCGAGGTGCTGCTGGAGTCGATGGGCGGCAAGGGCTGGAGCGTGGCGGAGCTGGTCGCCATGCTGGAGGAGCCCGACACCCGCTACACCGTCGAGCCTGAAAACGTCATGAGCTACGCCGGCTTCATGCACGCCATCGGGAGCCTGAAGAACCGGCCGGCATCGATCGACGATCTGTTTTTCGGCGGGCCGTGACGCTAGCCTCGCAGCGCCGACCGGGTAGCTTGGGAAACGTGGCGCAGGTTGCCGGGAACCTTTTTGGCTGAAACGCATCTAATCGGGCAGCAAGGAAGCCAGGCATGACAGTCATGAAATCAGCCCCAGCCCCGCAGGCTGCCACCGGCGCCGACGATTTGGAGCTGGTGCGCCGCGCGCTCGCCCGCGACGGTTCGGCGTTCCGTACCATCATGGAGCGGTATAATCGTAGGCTCTACCGCATCGCCCGTGGCATCCTGCGCAACGACAGCGAGGCCGAGGACGTGGTGCAGGAGGCCTATGTCGGCGCCTTCGCGCATCTGCAGGACTTTCGCGGCGAGTCCAGCCTGGCGACCTGGCTGTCCCGCATCACCATCAATGAAGCCCTGGGGCGGCTGCGGCGCGACCGTCCGGCCGTCGACCTTGCGGTTGCCGAGGCGCAGCGAAGCGAGGCTCAGATCATCCAATTTCCCCACACAGGGGCATCTACGGACCCGGAACGGACCATGGCGCAACGGCAAATCCTGCAGCTGGTCGAACGGGCGACCGACAACCTGCCCGAAATGTTCCGCATCGTGTTCGTCACCCGGGTCATCGAGGGGATGAGCGTGGAGGAAACCGCCGACCTCCTCGGCTTGCGGCCCGAGACGGTGAAAACGCGGCTGCACCGCGCGCGGCGGCTGGTGCGCGAGCAACTGGACAAGCAGATCGGCCCGGTCATGATGGACGCGTTTCCATTCGCCGGCCGGCGCTGCCAACGCGTCACCACGGCGGTGATGCGGCGGCTCGGGCTTCCTGACTGATTTCCGGGAACTTTTTGACCCGGCAATCATCTATCGGGCAGCCGCCCCATTCCCGGTTCGCCCCGGCAGCGTGACAGAAAGGCATCCCATGAACGCGACCATGCCCCCGACGAAATGGACCGAAAAGACGCAGCCCCAGGCCGAGCGGCCCGAGCGCGCCGAAGTCGAGGCGGCGGTCCGCACCATCATCCGTTGGACCGGCGACGATCCGGAGCGGGCCGGCCTGCTCGACACGCCCGCGCGTGTCGCGCGCGCCTTCGAGGAATTCTTTTCCGGCTACGCCCAGGACCCGGTCGAGATCCTGCAAAGGACCTTCGAGGAAATCGAAGGTTACGACGAGATGATCGTGCTGCGCGGCGTTCGCTTCGAGAGCCATTGCGAGCACCACATGGCGCCCATCATCGGCCAGGCCTGGGTGGGTTACGTCCCGGACGGCCGGGTGGTCGGCATCAGCAAGCTCGCCCGCGTGGTCGACATCTATGCCAAGCGGCTGCAGATCCAGGAAAAGCTGACGGCGCAGATCGCCAATACGATCAACGACGTCCTGAAACCCCAGGGCGTCGCCGTGGTCATCAAGGCGTCGCACAACTGCATGACCACGCGCGGCATCCACAAGCCGGGCGCCGATCTGGTCACCAGCCGGATGCTGGGTTGTTTTCGCGACAATCCGCTGTCGCGGCAGGAATTCCTCAGCATCACGGGCTGAGGGCGGTTGCCGATCGCGGGCCGGGACCGCCGCATGTGACGCCGCAGCGTCACGGAGCACAACATGGCGCAAGACCAATCGCCGCCCACGGGCCCGGACCTGACCCAGGGCGTCGCGCTCGCGGAATTCCATGACGGAAAGCTCGCCGGCCATGTCGGCGACGACGACGTCCTGCTGGTGCGCGGCGGGACGGAAGTCTTCGCCGTCGCGGCCCATTGCACCCATTACCACGGGCCGCTCGCCGACGGGCTCGTGGTCGGGGACAGCGTGCGATGCCCCTGGCATCACGCCTGCTTCGATCTGCGCAGCGGGGACGCCGTGCGCGCGCCGGCGCTCAGCCCGCTCGCCTGCTGGCGGGTCGAGCAGCGCGGCGACCGGGTCTTCGTGCATGAGAAGCTCGCCCAGCCCGAGCCGCGCCGCAAGGCGCCGGCCGCCGCGCCGGACAAAATCGTCATCGTGGGCGGCGGCGCGGCCGGGTTCGCGGCGGCGGAGATGCTCCGGCGGCGGGCGTTCGGCGGCAGCATCGTGATGCTGAGCAGCGACGCCGCTCCGCCGGTCGATCGGCCGAACCTGTCCAAGGATTATCTCGCCGGCAGCGCGCCCGAGGACTGGATACCGCTGCGTCCGGACAGCTTCTACCGCGACGCCGGCATCGAGCTGCGCCTGAATGTCGAGGTCACCGGCATCGACCCGAAAGCTCGCCATGTCGTCACCGCCGATGGCGGCAAGGTGCCTTACGACCGGCTGCTGCTGGCCACCGGGGCCGAGCCGGTGCGCTTATCCATCCCGGGCGCCGACCAGCCGCATGTCCATACGCTGCGTTCGCTTGCGGATTCGCGCGCCATCGTGGCGGCGGCCCAGAACGCGCGCCGCGCGCTGGTCATCGGGGCGAGCTTCATCGGGCTGGAGGCGGCGGCGTCCCTGCGCACGCGCGGCCTCGAGGTGCATGTGGTGGCGCCGGACAAGCGCCCGATGGAGCGCGTGTTCGGACCGCAGATGGGCGACTTCGTCCGCGCGCTGCATGAGGAGCACGGTGTCGTGTTTCATCTCGAGGACACCGTGGTGGCGATCGACGGACCGCGCGCCACGCTCAAGAGCGGCGGCGCGCTCGACGCTGACCTCGTCGTGGTCGGCGTCGGGGTGCGGCCGCGGCTGGGGCTGGCCGAGCAGGCCGGCCTCGCGCTCGACCGCGGCGTCTTGGTGAACGCGTTTCTCGAGACGAGCGTCGAAGGAATCTACGCGGCGGGCGATATCGCGCGCTGGCCCGATCCGCATTCCGGCCAGAACATCCGCGTGGAGCATTGGGTGGTGGCGGAGCGCCAGGGGCAGGCCGCCGCGCTCAACATGATGGGCGCGCGCGAGCGGTTCGACGCGGTGCCGTTCTTCTGGAGCCAGCATTACGACGTGCCGATCAATTACGTGGGCCACGCCGAGCAATGGGACGAGATCGCGATCGAGGGCGACATCAAGGCGAAGGATTGCCTGCTGCGATACCGCCGCAACGGCCGCGTGCTGGCGGTCGCGTCGATCTACCGCGATCTCGCCAGCCTGCAGGCCGAGGTCACGATGGAGCGCGAGGCCGTATCGCCGGCGTGACTTTTCCCTGCCAGCGCCCGATCGAAGCCATTGCGCAGCAGCGCATACTTGCCGGCTGATTTCCGGGAACCTTTTGGCTCGCCGGCCATCCAATGGGTGTTCGACAGCAACGCCCAGGGCCGTTCCGGCCTCCGGCCAAAGGAGCCTTCCATGATATTTCGACTGAGCGCGGCGGTGGCCGCCATCTGCATGCTGAGCGGCACGGCTTTCGCGCAGGCCGCCAAGCCGACCGATCCCCAGATCGCCCATATCGCCTACACGGCGGGGCAGCTCGACGTCACGGCCGCCAAGCAGGCGATCGCGAAATCCAAGAACAAGGAGGTCCTGAGTTTCGCGCACGACATGGTGCGCGACCACGAGGCCGTGAACAAGCAGGCGCTCGACCTCGTCAAGAAGCTCAAGGTCACGCCCGAGGACAACGACACCAGCCGCGCCTTGAGCAAGCAGGCGGCGGCCAAGCAGGCCGAGCTGGCGAAGCTCAATGGCGCGGAATTCGACAAGGCTTACGCCGCCAACGAGGCCGCCTACCACAAGACGGTCAACGGCGCGCTCGAGACCACGCTGATCCCGTCCGCCAGCAATCCCGAGCTCAAGAGCCTGCTGCAGACCGGTCTCAAGATCTTCCAGGGCCATCAGCAGCACGCCGAGCAGGTCGCCGGCGCTCTCAAGTAGGGCGCCGCCATGTCGCCGGGACGGTATCGGTTCGTATTCCTGATCATGGCAGGGGCGATGAATGCCGTCCCGGCGCCGGCGGCGACGATCCAGGTGACGATCGACCAGGTCGCCTATGCGCCGGTGGAAATCCAGGCCAAGGTCGGCGACACCATCGAGTGGATCAACAAGGACATTGTCGCCCATACGGTGACGGTGCGCGGCGATTGGGACGTGATGGTGTTGCCCAACAAATCGGCGCGCCTGGTGGTGAAAAAAGCCGGGACCTTCGATTATTTTTGCCGCTTCCATCCCAACATGAAGGGCCGCATGACCGTCGCGCCGGAGTAGGCACCGATTTTTGTAGCCCGGATGGAGCGACGCGCATCCGGAACGGCGCGTGCAAACGGATAGGCCGTCCCCGCATTTCGCTTCGCTCCATGCGGGCTACACGCCGCCCGACATCCTCACCTTCTCCGCGCCCTCGCGCCACATGGTCATCAGGATCGACATGATGGCGGGCCCGAGGAACAGGCCGATCAATCCGAAGGTCTCCAGGCCGCCAAAGATGCTGAGCAGGACCCAGAAGAAGGGCAGGCGGGTCGAGTTGCCGATCAGCACCGGCCGCACGAAATGATCGGCGACGAAGACCAGGACCGAGCCGAACACGGTGAGCGCGATCGCCGCCGTCGTATGCCCCTGCACCAGCAGCGCGAGGGCGCCGCCCGCGAACACCAGCGGCGCCCCGAACGGAACGGTCGCCAGCACCGCCGTGGCGAGGCCGAGCAGCACCGGGTGGGGAAGCCCCGCCATCAGATAGGCGATCCCGAGCAGCACGCCCTCCACCAGGCCGACCAGCACCAGCCCGTTGACGGTCCCGCGCACCGCCTCGACCGTATCCCTGCCCAGGTGACGGACCGGCGGCCCGAACAGGCGCTCGGCGATCGCCTGCGCTTCCCCGATTACCCCGTGCGCGTCACGGTAGAGAAAGAACAGCGCCAGCAGGGTGAACACCAGGATGGTGAGGCGGCTCGCCACCTGGATCCCCAGGGCGCGCGTGAACGCGACGATCCCGCCGCTTTCGGCGCGGCCGAACAACGCGCGCGCCGCCTCCGGGTCGGCGAGGTTGGCCTGCCACCAGGTGCTGGCCGCCTCGCCAAAGAAGGGCAGGCGCGAGACCCAGTCCGGCGTGCCGATGCCGTTTTGGCGCAGTTCGTGCATCCACCGGATCATCACGGCGCCCTCGCGCGCCGCCTCGAATGCGAGCCCGATCAGCGGGAGCACCAGAATGAGCCCGAGCAGAAGCGTGAGCAGGACCGCGATCGTCGTCTCGCCCATCCCGCGGCGGGCGAGCTCCGCGCGCAGCGGCCAGGTGGCGATCGCCAGCACGGCCGCCCAGGCCAGCGCGGGCAGGAAATGCCGCAGCATCCAGACGCCGACCGCCACGGCCGCGACGATCAGGACCGTGCGGGCGATCCGTTGGGTATCCCATTCAGTGCTCATGCGCTCGTCCATCGTCGCCTTCTTGCCTCACCCGCGTCCGCGATAGCTCGGCACGCCCTGGTCGGGCACCCAGACGCCGCGCGGCAGGCGGCCGGCCTGCCAGAACACGTCGATCGGCATGCCGCCGCGCGGATAGAAATAGCCGCCGATGCGCAAGAAGCGCGGCGTGAGGAACCCGAACAGCCGCTTGCCGATCGCGACCGTGCAATCCTCATGGAAGGCGCCGTGGTTGCGGAAGCTGTTGAGATAGAGCTTGAGCGACTTCGACTCGACCAGCCAGCGCTTGGGCACATAGTCGATCACCAGGATGGCGAAGTCGGGCTGGCCGGTCACCGGGCAGAGCGAGGTGAATTCCGGAAAGGTGAAGCGCGCCACATAGGCGCTTCCGGGATGCGGGTTGGCGACGCGATCGAGCTTCGCGACGTTGGGGGACGCGGGGAGGGGGCTCGGCTTGCCGAGCTGCAGGGTCTTGCGGGCCATCGAGGAACGTCCCTTCGTCGAGTCGGATGCGCAGCGGTCGGCGCGATTGTCCGCATCCACCCGGATGGGCGCCCGCGCTCTTTCGCATGGTGTAGCCTATTGCTAGAGTGTGGTCGCGCGAAGCTCAAGCTTGCGCGCTCTACCGGGGTCCAGATGGCTCGGCGCTCCCGACGTGTTCCGACAGTTATGTCGGCTTGGCGCCTTTTCGGCGCCACGCTCGCCGGATTCGCGGTCGGCGTGCAGCTGTTGCTGTCCGGCCTGATGATCGGCCACGTCGCCGTGGCGGCGGACCAGTCCGAGCTGTCGGTCATATGCAGTCACGATCCGGGTGCGAGTGATCCCGGCGTCCCCGCGGCCCCGGACCCGCATGGCCAGTGCCCGGCCTGCGCCTGTCCGCAATCGGCCAAGCTCTTGGCCGCGCCGCCGGCCGCGGCGGGCTTTACGGTCGTGCTCCCGCGCTCGGAGATTCTCCGGGTGACGGCGGCCGACGCTCCCAGCGAGCATCATTTTCATTCGCCTTACGCCTCGCGCGCTCCGCCGCATTCCGCTTGACGGCCGAGTGAGCCCGGGAGGCCGGCGTTGGTCCGGTCCCGGAACGCGATCGTTGCCATCCAAGCGGAGTCATATCCATGCGCAAGTCCTTGATGCTCGCGGCGGTCCCCGTCGCGCTCGGCGTCATCATGTCGGCCAGCGGTGCGTCCGCGCACTGCTTCGTCGGCGGCCGCTTTTTTCCCGCGACCCTCGGCGCCGACGACCCTTGTGTCGCCGACGAGCTGTCGTTGCCGACGGTATCGGGGTTCAAGACCGGCGACGACTCGCCGACGCGCCAGCTCGACGTCTCGGTCGAGTATTCCAAACGGATCACCGAGAGCTTCGGCATCTCGATCGGCTCGACCTGGACCCATTTGCGTCCGCCCGGCATGCCGAGCGCCAGCGGCTTCCAGAATGTGGAAACGACCTTCAAGTATCAGTTCCTCACCGTGCCGGAGCATGAATTCGTGATGTCGGCCGCGCTTGCGGTCGAATGGGGAAATACCGGGGCGGCCGGCGTCGGCGCCGAATCCTTCACCACCTACACCCCGACCATCTTCATGGGCAAAGGCTTCGGCGACCTGCCCGATACCCTGTCATGGTTGCGGCCGATCGGCGTCACCGCGCAGGTCGGCTATGCGATCCCGTCGAGTTCCGCCACCATCAGCATCGATCCCGACAGCGGCGACACCATCATCGACAATCATCCCCGCTTCCTGCGTTACGGCGGCTCGCTGCAATACAGCATGCCGTTCCTCAAATCCGCGGTGGTCGATCTCCAGCTGCCCGACTTCTTCAATCACCTGATCCCGATCGTCGAATGGAATTTCCAGACCCCGGTCGGCAACAACTTCAACACCGGGATCGGCACCACCGGCACGGTCAACCCGGGCGTGATCTGGGTCGGCAACTACTTCCAGGTCGCGCTCGAGGCGATCGTCCCGGTCAACCGCGCGAGCGGCTCCGGCGTCGGCGCCATGGCGCAGCTGCATTTTTATCTCGACGACATTTTCCCGACCACGATCGGAAAGCCGATCTTCGGCACTGCCGCCAACCAAGGGAGGCCGATCTTCGGCAACTGACCATGCACGCAACCCGTTTCGTCACGTTCCTGTTGATGCTCGTCTGCGGCGGCACGCTCGCCCAGGCCCATGCCTACCTCGACCACGCCAGCCCGCTGGTCGGCAGCGTCGTGAGTGCGCCGAGCGAGGTCCGCCTGTGGTTCACGCAGGCGCTCGAGCCCCGTTTCAGCGCGGCCCAGCTGCGGTCGAGCTCCGGCGCCGTGGTGGGGAGCGGGGCCGTCGATCCGGCCAACCCGAAGGAGATGGTGATCCGGGTGCGCGCGCTGCCGCCCGGCAAGTACAAGGTGAAATGGAAAATCCTGTCGGTCGACACCCATCGCACCGAAGGCGACTTCGGCTTCGAGGTGCGGCCGTGAGACCCGGAAGGCAGACCAGGCGGCCGGTCGCGCCGCTTGTCGCCGCTTTGCTGGCCTTTGCGGCGTCGCGCGCCGATGCGCGCGACTATCGGGTCGGATCGCTGGACATCGTCGGTCCGTGGTCGCGCGCCACGCCGAAAGGCGCAGCCATCGGGGCGGGCTACATGAAAATTACGAACGGCGGGACGACAGCCGATCGTCTGACGGGGGGCTCTTCCGATGTGGCGGCCAAGGTCGAGCTCCATTCGATGACCATGGACAAGGGGGTCATGAAGATGCGCCCGGTCGAGGGGGGTCTCGAAATCAAGCCCGGCGAGACCGTCGAGCTGAAGCCCGGCTCCCTCCACCTCATGTTCGTCGGCCTGAAGAAGCCGCTCGCTACGGGCGACCACGTCAAGGCGACGCTGGCATTCGAGAAGGCCGGCACGGTGGCGGTCGAGTTCGATGTGGCCGCGATGGGCGGGGCGGGTGGCCACGACATGCCCGGCATGAAGATGCAGGGGCATTGATGACGCCGCCGTTCGAAGCCGGCGGCGCGCATTTTCCGATCAGATCGAACCACGATTTGTCATGGCCGGGCTTGTCCCGGCCATCCCGCTTAGGCAGGCACCGTGCGTCCCTTGCCGGGATGCCCGGGCCAAGCCCGGGCATGACGGAGTGCGTGGTTCGGTCGACCTGATCACGCGCTAGCGGATATTGAATTTGACCGGCACGGTGAAATCGAACTTGCCTCCGGGCAGGTCGGCCGGCGGCGGCGGGAAGGGCTGCGCGCGGTGCACGGTGGCCAGGGTCTCCTGGTCGAGCGACGCATGGCCGGAGCTGCGCACGACGCGGCTCGCCAATACGCGTCCTTGCCGATCGATCGAGAAAGCGAGCTGGACCACGCCGGTCTCGCCGCGGCCCTGTGCGGCCGGCGGATAGGCCTTGTTGCGCTCGATCAGCCCGACGATCTTGTTGTGCCACGACGCGACCACCGCCAGGCTGGCCGTGCGCTGCCGCTGCGGCGCCGAGGTCATCGGGACCGGTGGCTGCGGCTTGGGCTTGGGTGGCTCGGGCTTGACCTCCTGAGGCGGCGGCAGGGCGGCGATCACCGGCGCCGGGGAGGGTGGTACCTCGATCTGTTCCTCGACCTTCTGCTCGGTTTTCTCGGGCTCGGGCGGCGGCT
>Ga0137415_10005539_pt1 | contig 12515 bp, 7 predicted proteins | sample CZODoug3_1_1_16f_FD_183082 | JGI IMG/M metagenome (GOLD analysis project Ga0137415, IMG submission 183082) | Vadose zone soil fungal communities from Angelo Coast Range Reserve, California, USA - CZODoug3_1_1_16fungal (Hybrid Assembly) | ecosystem: Environmental > Terrestrial > Soil > Vadose...
TTGAATTTGAAGCCTATAGTGCTAGCAAGGCGGTTGCTCTCAACGAGAGTGAATCGTGGATCAAAGAGAATAAGCCCGATTTTGACCTGATCAGCATTATTGCAGGATGGATATTTGGTCGTGACGAATTGAGCACTACTGCCGATGCTTTCAAGATTGGCTCCTCCAACTCCATCCTCTTGGGCCTTCTGCGGGGTGGGCAGTCTGATATTCCATACAACGGTAACTCTGTCCTTGTCGATGACGTCGCACAATTGCATGTCAGCGCGCTCGATCCCAAGATCGACGGGAATCAGGGCTTCATCGCTTCATCTGACGGGGTCGATGGTATGGTCTGGGAGGATGCCATCGAGATCATCCGGAAACAATTCCCGGAGGCCATTGCTGATGGGCGTCTGAGGACCACAGGAACGCAGCCCACTATTACAGTCCACATTGACCCTCAGAAGACGGAGGAGATATTTGGTTTCAAGTTCGCTGATTGGGAGCAACAGGTTCGTAGTTTGGTTGGCCAGTATCTCGAGGTGGCTAAGGCATAGATGTTATTCATTGGTCATTGTATTTAGGCTGTGACAACCAAAAGTACAGTTTTGATGAAATCATGTTACTAGACCTGCACTACTAAAAATCCCCATCCAGTGTTTTCACCTATATCATTGGCATCGTTAGTAAAAGTTAAATAAAGTATTCTTAATATATATGTCAAATGTACTTATATTGATTGGACCTGAGAGTCTCCAGAATGAATGGATTAGCTCTTTCCCTCCAGTTTCAGGACTAGAATATCGCCCAAGAAGCCTGTGCCTCAATGAGTGACTTGCGCTGTTATCGCCGTTTCAAAAGTAGGACCTGCTCGAACCTCGACCTAGTCCGGAATAACCGGGTGTTAGGTCGAGGTTGAGCGGCGTAAGACTCTAAGGCCAACCTTCCGGGATCACGCAAGGTCGAAACGATCAAGGTTCATCACCTTGTTCCAGACCGCTACAAAGTCATGGATGAACTTCTCCTGCGCGTCCGAACTTCCGTAGACTTCGGCCAGAGCCCGTAGCTGGGAATGTGAACCGAAGACGAGATCGACACGCGTGCCGGTCCACTTCAGCTCTCCCGTCTTGCGATCGCGTCCTTCAAACACATCCAGGGCATCCGAGGCCGCTTTCCATTCCGTGCCCATATCGAGCAGGTTGAGGAAGAAGTCGTTAGTCAACGCCTCTGGCCGCTTGGTGAAGACGCCATGCTTGGTCTGTCCGACATTAGTGTTGAGCACGCGCAGGCCACCCACGAGTACCGTTAGCTCAGGCGCAGTGAGTGTCAACAATTGTGCCTTGTCGATCAGCAGCGCCTCGGCAGATACGGTGTATTTGCCTTTGAGGTAGTTGCGGAAGCCGTCTGCTACTGGTTCGAGCACGGCGACAGAATCCACATCGGTCTGCTCCTGCGAGGCGTCCATGCGTCCCGGTGTGAAGGGAATGGTGACATTGACGCCGGCATTCTTCGCTGCCTGTTCGATGCTCGCGTCACCAGCCAAGACGATCAGATCGGCGAGCGAGACTTTCTTACCGCCGGACTGCGCGCTGTTAAACTCGCTCTGGATACCTTCGAGTGTCTTCAGCACTTTCGCCAGTTGCTCAGGCTGGTTGACTTTCCAATCCTTTTGCGGAGCGAGACGGATGCGGGCGCCGTTTGCGCCGCCACGCTTGTCGGAACCACGGAAGGTGGATGCCGACGCCCAGGCGGTGGAAGCCAACTGCGAGATGGACAGGCCAGAAGCGAGAATCTTGCTCTTGAGGGCGGCAATGTCCTTTTCATCGATCAGTTTGTGATCGACTGCTGGGATGGGGTCCTGCCAGATGAGTTCTTCAGACGGAACTTCCGGACCGAGATAACGTGCTCGCGGGCCCATGTCGCGGTGGGTCAGCTTGAACCATGCGCGAGCAAACGCGTCTGCGAACTGGTCTGGATTCTCGTAGAAGCGCCTCGAGATCTTCTCGTAAACCGGGTCGAATCGCAGGGAGAGATCTGTGGTCAGCATGGATGGCGTACGACGCTTTGATGGGTCGTGCGGATCCGGCACTGTACCGGCACCTGCATCACCCTTCGGCTTCCACTGATTTGCTCCGGCCGGACTCTTTGTCAGCTCCCATTCGTAGCGAAACAGGTGATCAAAGAATTCGCTGCTCCATTGTGTTGGTTTGGTCGTCCAGATCACTTCCAGGCCGCTGGTGATTGCGTCGCCGCCCTTGCCGGTGCCAAAACTGTTCTTCCAGCCGAGGCCTTGCTCTGCAAGGTCGGCCCCTTCTGGTTCAGCTCCTACGTGGGAGGCAACGCCAGCGCCGTGGGTCTTGCCGAAGGTGTGACCGCCTGCAATCAATGCGACGGTCTCTTCGTCATTCATTGCCATGCGCGCGAAGGTCTCGCGTATATCGTGAGCCGCGGCGATAGGGTCCGGGTTGCCATCCGGGCCTTCCGGGTTCACGTAGATCAGGCCCATCTGCACTGCGGCGAGCGGATTCTCCAGGTTGCGTTCATTGGCGCCGCCGGCTGTACGATCTTTCTCGAGGCCATGCAGCTCTTCATCGGCTACGATCACGCCCTCGTCAGCGGGCTTTCCCTTGCCATAGCGATGGTCTCCGCCCAGCCAGACGGTCTCGGTGCCCCAGTAAACGTCCTGATCCGGTTCCCATACGTCTGGACGTCCGCCAGCGAAACCAAAGGTCTTGAAGCCCATCGATTCCAGGGCAACATTACCGGCGAGGATCATCAGATCGGCCCATGAGATCTTCTTGCCGTACTTCTGCTTGATCGGCCACAGCAACCTGCGCGCTTTGTCGAGGCTGACATTGTCAGGCCAGCTATTGAGGGGAGCGAAGCGCTGCTGGCCTCTGCCGCCGCCTCCGCGACCGTCGTTGATACGGTACGTGCCTGCGCTATGCCACGCCATGCGGATGAATAGAGGACCGTAGTGGCCGAAGTCCGCAGGCCACCAGTCCTGTGAGTCCGTCATCAGTGCCAGGAGGTCTTTTTTTACGGCCGCGAGGTCGAGGCCCTTGAACTCTTCAGCGTAGTTGAAATCCTTGTTCATGGGATCGGACAAGGATGAGTGCTGGTGCAGAATATTCAGGTTCAACTGGTTCGGCCACCAGTCACGGTTCGATGTGCCTGCGCTTTTGGTTTGATGGAAGGGGCACTTCGCTTCGGTTGACATGCGTTCTCTCCTATTTGCTGTTTGAGTCCAACTATCAGGCCCGCATGGGGCCCAGGCATCGATCAGTGCGTGTTCTTGTTTATGGCATCTAATGAAATGTCAGTTTCTCAATGGGTTGTCTGTCTTGTCCGAGCATGGCCCGCATCCACCGTCATCCCCTGCACTCCTCATCTGTTGCCATTCCCTCCAGCCCCGCAACAAAACCTGCGTAGTACCGGCGCCGTTCGTCGCGACCACATTCCTGTTTGTCTCGACCCAATGAATGTAGCATCATGGAGAGGGATAGCTCCAATACATAGTTCCCATCCGGAGTATAGGCATTACCTATGGAGTTCCACCAGCTACGTTACGTCTGTGCTATCGCGGAAACAGGCAGTTTCAGCCGCGCCGCCGAGCGCTGCCAGGTTGCCCAGCCCTCGCTCTCGCAGCAGGTTCTCAAGCTCGAGGAAGATTTGGGCACAAGGTTATTCGATCGCTTGGGCCGCAGCGTCCGCCTCACCGAGGCCGGTCGCGCCTTTTTGCCTCACGCCCGCTCAATTCTGAGCCAGATGGGGACGGCGCGATCCAGCGTGACCGATAAGTGCGCGGACGTTCGCGGCAGCGTTGCAGTAGGCGTTATCCCGACCATTGCACCCTACCTGATGCCACGCTACACGACGGCCTTTGCGAAGAAGTATGCTGAAGCGAAGCTGCGTATCGTTGAAGAAACAACGCCGATCCTGGTCGAAAGCCTGCGGGACCTGTCGATTGATCTTGCGATTCTTGCCCTCCCTCTGCGTCACAAAGACCTGGAACTGTTTCCCCTTCGCACCGAACCGCTCTTCGCCGTGCTGCCCAAGAATCATCCTCTTGCCGCTACCGAATCGCTTGCCCTCAAGGATCTTCGCGGAGAGTCGTTCGTCATGCTGCGCGACGGTCACTGCTTCCGCGACCTCAGCATCGCCGCCTGCACCCACGCCCGCGTCACGCCGCGCATTGCGTTCGAGAGCGGCCAGTTCAGCAGCCTCTTTGCAATGGTTGCCGCTGGCGTCGGCATCTCGCTGGTCCCCGAAATGGCCATAGACCGGAATGCTGGCTGCCGTTATGTGCGCCTCAGCGACGCGCGCGCGACCCGCACCATCGTCGCCGCCATTCTGCGCGGACGCAGCTTCAACCGCGTCCAGCAGGCCTTTTTGTCAGGAATCAAGAATTAGGGCAGCGGATCAATTGGTATGGCATTGGAAAGAGTCCATCTAACCACGAGGATCACGCGGTCCATCACAAGGAGAATAGGTTTGCCATCGATATCGAGGAGATCAAGAGTCTCACGGAGAGAAACACGAAGCTGGTCCTGATCAATAGTCCACACAATCCAACCGGTGCTTGAGACGCTCGTGTCAAAGCGCCTTTTGTTTTATGGGATACGCATCTCTATTCCAGATGCAATCCGTATTGCTTTTGGTGTTCCAGCGCGATGCGCACGAGCTGGCTCCGGTTGCGCACACCGGTCTTCTGGAAGAGCTGTTGCAGAACTGCCTTTACATAGCCTTCTGAGATATTGAGTTTGACGCCTATCTCTTTGTTTGTAAGCCCCTCGAATACAGCCTTCAATACAGCCAGTTCGCGTTCGCTGAATGCGGGAGATACTTGCGGTTTCTCCTGGTTTGAATCTGCCGCAGCTACTAATGACCGCACCGCGCCCGAATCCAGCCATTGTTCGCCATTGTTCACCTTATGGATGGCGGCAATAAGTTCGCTAGGAGGACTATGTTTTAGAAAAATGCCAGATGCGCCACTCTTTAATGCTCTCAACGTATCCGCATCGCTCATGCCGGCAGTCACCATGAGAATGCGTCCCTGATAGCCTTTCTTACCAGCCGCCAGCATCAGTTCAAACCCTTGGTGTTCACCAAGATCAAAATCAAGGAGAATGACATCGGCCTGCACATGATCAAGCGCCGCAATCGCTTCTGTCGCAGAAGAAAAATCACCGGCCAATTCAAGATCCTTCTCTGCTGCAAGCAGACGGCTGAGGCTCTCGCGGAACAGACTGTGATCATCGACCAGCAAAAGCCGGATCTTCTTTTCCATACGCATCCATAGGGCTGTTGATTACAGGCGCAAGCTCCACAATAAAGATCGCGCCCTGCTCACTGGGCTGATAACGCAGATCACCTCGGAAAGAACGCATAAGTGCCCGTGAAAGATAAAGGCCAAGACCCGTAGCTCGTGCTCTTTCCTGAAAAGGGCGGAAGAGGAGCTCGGGATTTTTCACTCCACAACCTGTATCCACTACAGAAATCAGCACCCTCTGTTCTTCAGTGCGCACATGAATACTAATCTTACGTTGCCTTTCTGATTCCAGAGAGCGTTCACTGTTTTTAATGAGATTCAGGAAAACCTGCATAAGGCTTTGACGGTCGGCCCAGACTGCTGGCAAGTTGGTTTCCAGTTGCCAGTCAATCTCGATCTCCTCTGCGCGGAGCTCAGGTTGTATGACAATCTTCAGCTCCTCAAGAAATGCCTGTAGATCCACGCTGATTGCCTGATTCGTTGTTTGCCGTAGCTCCATCGATGCAATTCTTTCGAGAGCTAGCACCAGAGTTCCCAGCGCTTCAAAATCTTTGTTCCGTACCAGCGTGCCACTACGGGAGAGGTTTTCATGCACAACAGCAATAGCGCCGCAGACATTCCTCACCTCGTGAGAAACAGCGCCAACCAGAATGCGGGAAGCCATCAACAGTTGATGGAGACCAGCTTCTTCACGGTCTCTGAACTCCTCCGAGCTGTCGATGACAACCGCAGCCAGACGCGGTCCAGCGCTGGTTGCATAAGTCGAAAACCATACATCGGCAATAAAGGCTTCACCATCTTCGCGATGCCCTCTGCACTGCATCACTGTGCGAAAAGATTGCTGCCCTGTGCGCAGAGCCGGAACATTCATCAACGAAGGAAGATAATTGCGAATAGAGCGGCCTGGAAGCGAGTCCAATACTGCGCTGAAGAGTTTATGTGAAGCCTCATTTGCCAAAAGAATGATGCCATCGGCATTCACGGTAAAGATGCCGATGGGACTGCTCTTGATCAATACCTTCAACTGCTCTTCAGCATCATGCCTTGCCTGAAATTCTTTCTCGACTTCCTGCAGATGTCTTGCTGAACGGCGCCGGTTCTCCACTACCTCATATACGAACAGCCCCATTCCGCAGAAAGCGGAGAAATACAGAACATCACGCGGAATACCGAATTGCAAAGTCCAGGCATAGCTATCAAAAGCCTCAGCCAGCATCATGCAGCCTGCCGCTAGCGCTGCAATCTGGATGCGGCTCAGCAGGTTGCTGGCCAGCACGATAGGGAGCAGATAAAGAAATCCCAGCGGAACATCCGCATCCACCCTCCAGTCGGCAACAGCGATCACGGCAATCAGCAGAGCGACTTGAAAAAGAGTGGATGTACGTCCGCTTTGGCGAAGAAAGGAAAACATTGCGAACTCGTGATTCATCCAACGAATGGTTTAAGCCTACAGCTTTTCCAGTTGTTATCACAGCAGTAAGGCGCACTATAAGAGGCTTCTGGTCGAAAGATAGAGATTGCACTATCCGAAAGATAGTACGGATATGTAAGCACTCCCGGTAAACTTAGAACATTGTGCTCATTAGACCGTTCTATTTACCTGCTACCAGGGAAATTTGCTCTACAGTACGGGCAGAAGGTCTTCTTTACGGCTTATTTGCAAACTCATAGATACGTTTAGGCCGCGTTCGCCGTCTACTGTAACCATGAATGCCATTGCCTATTTTGAGGAGAATTCATTGAATCGCCCGAGGCTAGCGAGGTTGATTGATCATGTTTAGGCAAGCAAGATGCGCGGTCTTTCTAAGCGCCGCTATTTTATGCGCCTTGGGCTGCAGCAAGAAAGAAAGAAATGAAGCTGCCGAAGCGCCTCCGCAGGCGACTGTCGAACGCGCTCCCGATGGCAATGTTCTTCAGGTCGATCATCCAGACCAGTTCCCTCTCTTTAGCGCGATAGAGCATCAAGCCACATCCACGCTGAAAGTGACCGGCACGGTGAACCCCGATGTCTCGCGGGAGATTCCCGTCGTCACGCTCGCATCGGGCCGCGTGCTTGATACCCGCGTGCGCCTGGGCGACTACGTAAAGAAGGGTCAGTTGCTTATGGACGTACAGAGCAACGACGTCTCAGGCGCATATGCAAATTACCTGAAAGCCGTGAACGACGAACGGCTCGCACGCACGCAGCTCGACCGCGCCAAGATTCTCTATGACAAAGGCGCAATCCCCAAAAGCCAGCTTGAGATTGCCGACGATGGCGAACAGGACGCAGTTGCAAACGTAACTGCAGCAGAAGAACAGCTACGCGTACTGGGAGTCGACAAGAATCATCCTTCCGCCGCGGTGAAAGTGTATTCTCCCGCTTCAGGAGTCATCATTCAGCAGAATGTGACAAACGCCAGCGCTGCTGGTGTCACCTATGCGGGTTCATCCAATGCCTTCGTGATTGCGGACCTCTCGCATGTATGGGTCATCTGCGACGTCTATGAGAATGACCTCTCCACTGTCCACATTGGGCAGACTGCAGATATCCGCCTGAACGCCTATCCGGATCGTGCGCTTACCGGCACCATCGGCGAGATCGATGCCGTTCTCGATCCCAACATCCGCACGGCGAAAGTGCGTATCCAGGTCAACAATCCTGATGGTCTCATGCGCATCGGCATGTTTGCGACAGCCACATTCCACGGCAAGAAAGCTGAGACACGCGCAGCTATCCCGGCTTCTGCAATTCTGCACTTGCAAGATCGCGACTGGGTATATGTGCCGGTGGAAGGTGGAAAGTTCAGACGCGTTGCCGTACAAAGCGGTGAAGTTCTTCCCGGCAGCATGCAGGAAATCAACTCCGGTCTCCAGCCTGGCCAGCAAGTCGTGACCAATGCGCTCGAACTGCAACAGACCGTGGAGCAATAATGATCCGGCGTCTTGTCGACTTTGCTCTGAACAATAGATTTCTTGTCCTCGGCGGCGCAGTTCTGCTCTTCGCCTGGGGCATCATCTCTTTTCACAACCTGCCTGTTGAAGCCTATCCCGACGTAGCTAACAACTACGTCCAGATCATCACCCAGTGGCCTGGGCGCGCGGCAGAAGAGATCGAACAGCAAGTGACGGTGCCTATCGAAATTCAGGTAGCCGGCATTCCTCACTTGCAGCATCTGCGTTCTACATCGCTTGCCGGACTCTCCAGTCTCACGTTGATCTTTGACGACGACTCAGTCAATGACTGGAATCGCGAGAAGGTTCTCGAACGCCTGACACTGGTCACACTGCCTGCAGGTCTTCAGCCGCAGATCGGAACGGATTTCAGTCCGGTCGGCCAGATCATGTTCTATCGGCTTACGAGCAGCAATCCCATGTACGACAACATGGAGCTGAAGTCGCTCCAGGATTGGGTGCTCGAAAAGCAATTCAAGTCCGTACCTGGCGTCGTTGACGTAGCTGGTTTCGGCGGCATTACGCGTGAGTATCAGGTCTATCTCGATCCGAACAAGTTAATCGCCTATGGCCTGAGCATCAGTCAGGTGGAGCAGCAGCTTAGCAATAACAACATCAATGCTGGCGGCAGCTTCATTGAAGAAGGCAAGCAGCAGATCACCGTGCGTGAAGTCGGTTTGATCGGAAGCGTTCACGACATCGAAGAAACTGTTGTCAAGACGCAAAGCGGAACCCCGCTGCGCATCAAAGACATCGCCACCGTGAGCCAGGGACCAAAGATCCGCCTCGGCCAGATGGGATTTGCCATTCATAAGATGGACGGCAAAATCCTCGACGAAGACGACATCATCGGCGGTATCGTGCTCATGCAGAAGGGCGCAGATGAAGATCCCACACTCGATGCCATTCACGAGAAGATCAAGGACCTCAACGAACACTTTCTGCCAAAAGGCGTAAAGGTCGTTCCGTACCTCGATCGTAGCGACCTGGTGCATTACACAACGCATACGGTGATGCACAACCTCACCGAAGGCATCATCCTCGTCGTCGTTATCTTGTTTCTCTTCCTGGGCAATGTCCGCGGAGCACTCATCGTCTCTCTAACCATTCCCTTCGCGCTGCTCTTCGCCTCCATATGCCTCGACCTGCGCCATATCCCAGCCAATCTTCTATCGCTCGGCGCTCTTGATTTCGGAATGGTCGTCGACGGCGCAGTCGTGATGGTAGAGAACATCGTTCGCCATCTCGGCCACCGCCGTCACGAGAACCTCAGCCCGCTTGAGCAGATTCGCGAAGCAGCGCACGAAGTACAGCGTCCCGTCTTCTACGCCATCGGCATCATCATCACGGCCTATCTGCCGATCTTCACGTTGCAAGCAGTTGAAGGCCGTCTCTTCAAACCCATGGCATGGACTGTCGCCTTTGCCCTGCTCGGCGCATTGATCTTTTCCATGCTGCTTGCTCCCGTGCTCGCGAGTTTCCTCTTTCGCCGCGGCGCCTCTGAGTGGGACAACCCAGTCATGGTCTGGCTGACCAACGGCTACCGGCATGCTGCCGGGCTTGCCATTCGCAATCGATACATCACCGTTGGAATAGCGGCTCTCGCGCTTGGCACAGCAGCAGCGCTCACCTTTACAGGCGTTATCGGCTCCGAGTTTCTACCGCATCTCGACGAAGGAGCCATCTGGGTTCGTGGCACGCTCGCGCCAAGCACAGGCCCGACTGAAAGTGTTGCTGTCATGAACAAGACGCGCGTCCTGCTCGCCTCATTTCCCGAGGTAAAACAGGTAGCAAGTCAGGCTGGAAGACCCGACGACGGAACGGACACTACAGGCTTCTTTAACACCGAGTATTTCGTCGATCTGCTCCCGAAAGAAAAGTGGCGGCCTGTCTTTCACCAGAACAAGGATGAGCTCATTTCCGCGATGCACCGTGAGTTGGCAAAAACTCCTGGCGTCATCTGGAACTTCTCACAGCCTATCTCTGACAACGTGGAAGAAGCCGTCAGCGGTGTGAAAGGCGAGCTCGCCGTAAAACTTTACGGTGACGATCTGAAAACGCTTGAGTCAAAAGCCAACGAAGTCGTTTCTGTCATGAGCAAAATCCGCGGCGTAAAAGATCTCGGCGTCTTCCGCGTCATTGGCCAGCCGAATTTGAACTACGTTGTCGATCGTCAGGCGGCAGCGCGCTATGGCATCAACGTGGCCGATGTTCAGGACGCCATTGAAACCGCCGTAGGTGGCAATGCTGTTACGCAGGTACTGCGTGGCGAGGCCCGCTACGACCTCGTCGCTCGTTATCAGCGGCAATATCGCGACACGCAGGAGGCAATCGACAACATTCGCCTGCTTTCGCCTTCAGGAGAACGCGTCTCGCTTGCGCAACTCACTACGGCGAAAACCGAAGACGGAGCCGCGGAAATCTATCGCGAAGGCGGGCAGCGTTACATCGCCATCAAGTACAGCGTGCGCGGACGCGATCTCGGCAGTACGGTCGAAGAAGCCATCGATAAAGTAAACAAGCAGGTGAAACTGCCCGCCGGCTATCGCACTGACTGGGCTGGAGAATATGCCAGCCAGAAGCGTGCCAATGCGCGCCTGATGCTGGTGCTTCCCATCACGATGTTGCTCATCTTTGTGATCCTTTACACCATGTTCAAGTCGGGCAAATGGGCGCTGCTCATTCTTGGCAATGTCGCCATGGCTCCGGTCGGCGGACTCCTCGCTCTCTTGTTCACCCATACGAACTTTAGCGTCTCTTCTGGCGTAGGCTTCCTTGCACTCTTCGGTGTCTCCGTGCAGACCGGCGTCATCATGCTTGAGTACATCAACCAACTACGTGTCCAGGGGCACTCGATTCAAGAAGCAGCGGTCGAAGGCGCGGTAATGCGGCTCCGCCCCATCATGATGACTATGCTCGTCGCGACGCTCGGCCTCTTGCCTGCCGCAACTTCGCACGGAATTGGCTCCGACTCGCAGCGTCCATTTGCCATCGTGATCGTTGGCGGGTTGATTGCTGCACTTGCTATCAGCGTCTTCCTGCTGCCCACGCTTTATGTCTGGATCGCGGGCGAGAATGACGTGCTGCCCACGCCCAATACGGAATTTGAGAATTAACGCATGACGATTTCTAAACATCTTGCCTGCTGGATATTTACTCCTGTACTCGCTGCAGGTCTCTGCCTGACTGCGGATGCGCAGGCACAAAATGCTCCGGCAGGCCCGCTCACACTTCAGCAGGCAATCGATCTTGCACGTACCAAGAATCCGACGCTGCTTTCGGCGCAACAGAACCTGCAGGCCGTGAAAGCGCAGGAAATTCAGGCTGGCGTGCGCGCGAATCCCAACTTCGGCTTTGTTGGCACCGATGTCTCCCTGCCTGCTCAGGGAGCATCCAATCCCTACTCTTATAGCTTGCAGGTATCCCGGCTCTTCGAGCGAGGACAGAAGCGCCGCGGGCGGCTCGACTCTGCCAAATCAACAACAGAGCAGACAGCAGATCAGTATCACGACCAGGAGAGGCAGACGATTCTAGCCGTCAAGCAATCCTTCGTCGGCATGCTGCTGGCAAAAGCTGCGTTGAAGCTGGCTCAGGACAACTTAAACGACTTCAAGCACGAACTCGACATCAGCAACGAACGCTACAAGGCCGGAGACATCGGCAAGATCGACTATGAACGGCTTGATTTGCAACTCGCCCAGTTCGAAACCGATGAGACCAATGCACAGCAAAACATGGTTCAGGCTAGCTATCAGCTTCAAGGGCTGCTTGGCATCGAGAAGCCCGCAGATCAGTTCGACATTGCTGGCGACATTGTTCCTCCAGTACTGACGACCACCTTGCCTGAGCTGGAACAGAAAGCGCTCGCCGCCCGCCCTGATTACCAGGCTGCTCAGGCAGCGGTCCGCGTCGCAGACGCCAATGTAAAGCTTGCCTACGCGAACGGCACTACCGATCCAACGCTGGAAGGTGAATACGACCGCAGCGGCACCTACAACTCCGCCGGCTTCAGCATCAACATTCCGATTCGCATCTTCGACCGCAATCAGGGCAATAAGGAAACCAGTAAATACTTGGCGCAATCGAGCCGCTTTGGCGAAATTGCCGCACGCAATCAGGTCTTCACCGATGTCGATGAGGCCTGGGTAAACTACACAATTTCCAAGACCCTCGCCGAGCGCTATCACGGCCACTATCTCGACGAGTCCAAGGACGTGCTTTCCATCGCGCAGTTCGCTTACGAACACGGCGGCATCGCGCTGATCGACTACCTAAGCGCCATCCAGGGCAACCGCACGACAACGCTGAATGCGCTCAACGCCTATGC
>Ga0137415_10005541_pt1 | contig 12512 bp, 9 predicted proteins | sample CZODoug3_1_1_16f_FD_183082 | JGI IMG/M metagenome (GOLD analysis project Ga0137415, IMG submission 183082) | Vadose zone soil fungal communities from Angelo Coast Range Reserve, California, USA - CZODoug3_1_1_16fungal (Hybrid Assembly) | ecosystem: Environmental > Terrestrial > Soil > Vadose...
CTCAAAAAAAACAACACAAACTGGCATAAACAAACCAGACAAAAAAGCTCAGCACACTGTTGAGTTCTCAAAAGACATCCACACACCATCCCGCATCACGGTCAAGTGAGGCGGTCCGGGGCAACTCTCTTACGATACACAGTCCGGGTGGCGGTTGCAACCGCTCGTCCTGTAGATCTTTCGAGGGTTTGTCGGCCTCGTGCGGTTCGCGGCTGGTGGGCCGGTGTTTCTGGCCCCTCCGTGCGCCCCGCTTGGCGACGAGGAGAAAGTTACAGACCGCGCCTCGGCAAAGTCAAATCGGCTCACCGGTCTCTCGCCGAACGGCGTTTTCGCAGGTCGGCGCTGCGATAAACGGTCGTCGAGTCAGCTCGGGACGATCTCCACGGCTGCGGTGTGACGTTTGCCGCGTCTAATTACCAGCCACCGCCCGTGCAACAGGTCGCCTTCCGCTGGACGCCAGTCCGCATCGTCGACCTTCGCGTTGTTCACGTAGGCGCCACCTTCGCCGACGGTGCGCCGCGCCGCGCCCTTGCTCGCCACCAGACCGGTGTCCACGAGCAGATCCAGAATGGTCGGCCCGGCGGCCAGGCTCGCCGAAGCCGACGGCACCTCGGCCAGCGCGGCCCGCAGGGTGGCCTGGTCGAGCTCCCGCAGCTCCCCCCGGCCGAACAGGGCCTGGCTGGCCAGCACCACCCGCCGGGTCTCCTCGGCACCGTGCACGAGCGTCGTGAGCTCCTCGGCGAGCCGGCGCTGGGCCGCCCTATCCTGGGGCCGCTGCGCGGTCTGTTCGGCCAGCTCGTCGAGCTCCTCGCGGCCCAGGAAGGTGAACATCCGCAGGAAGCCGCCCACGTCGGCGTCGCCGACGTTCACGAAGTACTGGTACCAGGCGTACGGCGAGGTCATCTCCGGGTCGAGCCACAGGTTGCCGCCACCGGTGGACTTGCCGAACTTGCGGCCCTCCGCGTCGGTGACCAGCGGCGTGGTCAGCGCGTGCACCGAGGCCGCCTCGACCCGCCGGACCAGGTCCACCCCGCCGACGATGTTGCCCCACTGGTCGGAGCCTCCCACCTGCAGCCGGCAGCCGTGCCGGCGGAACAGCTCCAGGTAGTCGTTGGACTGCAGCAGCAGGTAGCTGAACTCGGTGTAGGACATGCCGTCGCCGTCCAGGCGGCGCTTCACCGTCTCGCGGCCGAGCATGGTGTTGACCGAGAAGTGCTTGCCGACGTCGCGCAGGAAGTCCAGCACGCTGAGCGGGCCGGTCCAGTCCAGGTTGTTGGCCACGATCGCGCCGGTCGGTGACTCTGCGTCGTTGTCGAAGTGGACGAAGCGCTCCAGCTGGCCGCGGATCCGGTCCGCCCAGTCGTTGACCGTGCTCAGCGGGTTCAGCGAGCGCTCCGCGGTGTCCCGGGGGTCGCCGATCATGCCGGTGGCCCCGCCGGCCAGCACGATCGGCCGGTGCCCGGCCTGTTGGAACCGGCGCAGCGTGAGCAGGGGCACCAGGTTGCCGGCCTGCAGGCTCGGCGCCGTGGGGTCGAAACCGCAGTACAGGGTCAGCGGACCGGCGTCCAGGTCCTTGCGCAGTGCGTCCAGGTCGGTGCTCTGCGCGGTCAGCCCACGCCAGGCCAGCTCGTCAAGAATGTGCTCACTCACGATCCACCTCGCTGCGCTCGGCCGGATCGTGAGCTTTTCACTGCTGTGACATTGGTTCGTTCGCTTCGCTCACTCACGTCCCCGATCATCCCGCACCGGCGCCACCTGGTTACGCCGCGGGCGGGCCACCGCCTCCCGGTACGGACTCACCGAGGGCGAACCGTCCAGCCAGAACCGCCACGGAAGCGCCTTGGCGGTCGTCACCCCCACACGGGGGCCAGCGCACACGGCGGCCCTGGGCACCGGCTCGCCCGCGTAGAGCCGCACCGGTGAGCCGGGGTCGGTCAGGTCGAGCCCGTACTGCTCCCGACCGATCCCGAGCAGCGCGGCCAGTCGGGCCGGCCCTTTCGCCAGGTCGGCGTCGCGCCGCGCGGTCGGCCGCCTGGCGTGCGCCAGCGCGAGGTCGCTGACCACCTCGCCGGCGCGCAGCAGTACCGCGCCGGCCACCCCGTCGGTCAGGCAGACCACGTTCGCGCAGTAGTGCAGGCCATAGACGAAGTACGTGTACAGGTACCCCGCCGGGCCCCACATCACCGTGTTGCGCGGCGTGCGGCCCCGGTAGCTGTGCGAGGCCGGGTCGTCCGCGCCTCGGTACGCCTCCACCTCCACCAGCCGCACCGCCACCGGGCCGTCCTCGGTGTCCGACTCGAGCGTGCAGCCAAGCAGCCGGTACGCGGCGTCCACGACGTCCACCGCGAGCTCGTCCCGCCCGAGCAGGTCGGTCAACGCGCGGCCACTCCCGCCGACGCCAACGCCAGCCGCAGGCACACCGCGACGCCGGACATCGCCTGCTCGACCTCCTCGAGCACCGGGAACGTCGGTGCCAGCCGGATGACCGCGTCCCGGGGGTCCTTGCCGTAGGGGTGTGTCGCGCCGGCCGGGGTGAGCGCGATCCCGGCTGCCTTGGCCAGCTGGACCACCTCGGAGGCCAGCCCGTCCGGCACGGTCAGCGTGACGAAGTACCCGCCGGCCGGATCCGACCAGGACACCCGCGGGGTGTCCGCGAAGTTCTCGGTGAGCACCCGCCGTACTGCGGCGAACTTCGGCGCGATGATCTCCCGGTGCCGGCGCATGTGCTCGGCCAGCCCGTCGGCGTCGCGCAGGAACCGGGCGTGCCGCAGGTGGTTGACCTTGTCCGGGCCGATGTTGCGGGCGACCGTGCGGGCCACCCACCAGTCCACGTTGGCCGCCGAGCCGCCCAGGAACGCCACCCCGGAGCCGGCCAGGGTGATCTTCGAACTGGACCCGAACACGAACGGCCGGTCCGGGTTGCCGGCCGCCGCCGCCAGTGCGAGCACGTCGGCGATCTTCGCCGGGGTCTCCGTCAGGTGGTGCACCGCGTAGGCGTTGTCCCACATGATCCGGAAGTCGGGGGCGGCGGTGGGCATGGCGGCCAGCCGGCGCACCGTCTCGTCCGAGTACACCGCGCCCGTCGGGTTGGAGTACTTCGGCACGCACCAGATGCCCTTGATCGACGGGTCGTCCGCGACCAGCCGCTCGACGGTGTCCATCTCCGGGCCGCCATCGGTCATCGGCACCGGGACCAGCTGGATACCCAGGTGCTCGCAGACGGTGTAGTGCCGGTCGTAGCCGGGCACCGGGGCCAGGAACGCCACCCTGGGCTCGTCGGCCCAGCGCCGGCGGGCGCCCGGCAGCGCGGACAGCGTGGCCTGCGCCAGCGTGTCGTACATCAGCTCCAGGCTGGAGTTGTTGAACGCCACCAGTTGCTCGACGGGCACGTCGAACGCCCCGCTGAAGATCGCGCGCAGCTCGGCGAGGCCGCGCAGGTTGCCGTAGTTGCGGGCGTCGGAGCCGTCGGCGACCCGGAAGTCAGGGCCGGGCATGGACAGCATCGGCGTGGCCAGGTCGAGCTGGGCGGCCGAGGGCTTGCCCCTGGTCAGGTCGAGCGTGATCCCCCGCGCGACGAGCGCGTCGTAGTCGAACCGGGCCGACCGCAGGGCGGCGGAACTCATCGGGACTCCCCTGTCTGTGTCACTGGTTGGCCGGCCCAGCTCCGGGCTTCGGCGACGGTCGTGCGCAGCTCGTCGAGCTGCTCGGCGACCCGGCCGGGCGCGGTACCACCTCGGCCGTCCCGGGATGCGATCGAGCCGGCCACCGTGAGCACCTCGCGCACCTTCGGGGTCAGCGCCGGCGATGCGGCCGCGAGCTCGGCGTCGGTCAGCTCGTCCAGCCCGACACCCCGGGCCTCCGCGGTCCGGACACACGCCCCGGCCGCCTCGTGCGCCACCCGGAACGGCACCCCGGCCCGGACCAGCCACTCCGCCACGTCGGTGGCCAGGGTGAAGCCGGCCGGTGCCAGCGAGGCCAGCCGGTCGGTGTGGAACACGAGCGTGTCGACCATGCCGGCCATCGCGGGCAGCACCAGCTCCAGTTGGTCGGCGGAGTCGAACAGCGGCTCCTTGTCCTCCTGCAGGTCCCGGTTGTAGGCCAGCGGCTGCGCCTTGAGCGTGGCCAGCAGGCCGGTCAGGTTGCCGATCAGCCGGCCGGCCTTGCCCCTGGTCAGCTCGGCGACGTCCGGGTTCTTCTTCTGCGGCATGATCGAGCTGCCCGTCGAGTAGGCATCGTCCAGGGTCACGTAGCCGAACTCCACGGTCGCCCAGATGATCACCTCCTCGGCGATCCGCGACAGGTCCACGCCGACCATGGCCAGCACGAACGCGGCCTCGGCCGCCACGTCCCGGGACGCGGTGCCGTCGATCGAGTTGGCCACCGAACCGGTGAAGCCGAGCTCAGCCGCCACCGCCTCCGGGTCCAGCCCGAGCGAGCTCCCGGCCAGCGCCCCGGAGCCGTACGGCGAGATCGAGGCCCGCCGGTCGGCGTCGCGGAGCCGGTCCACGTCCCGCAGCAGCGCGTGCGCGTGCGCCGCGAGCTGGTGGGACAGCAGCACCGGCTGGGCGTGCTGCAGGTGTGTGCGGCCGGGCATCGGCACGTCCCGGTGGCGGGTGGCCTGCGCCAGCAGCGCATCGACCACGTCCAGCACCCCGGTGGCGACCTGGCGCGCGGTGTCGCGCCACCACAGCCGCAGCAGCGTGGCGATCTGGTCGTTGCGGGACCGCCCGGCGCGCAGCTTGCCACCCACGTCCGGGCCGACCCGCTCGATCAGCCCGCGTTCCAGCGCCGAGTGCACGTCCTCGTCGTCCTGCGCCGCGACGAACGCACCGGAGACCGTGTCGGCCTCCAGCGAGTCGAGCCCGCCGATCATGGCGGTCAGCTCGTCCGGCGTGAGCAGCCCGGCGCGGTGCAGCACCCGGGCGTGCGCCCGCGAGCCGGCGATGTCGTAGCGCGCGAGCCGCCAGTCGAAGTGCGTGCTTTTCGACAGCGCGGCGAGCGCCTGACTTGGACCACCTTCGAACCGGCCGCCCCACAACGCGGAGCCCGTGCCGATGCTCGTTCCGGCAGGCCTTCTCTCGGCCATCAGTCGGTACCCGATTCCAGGGCGGCGTCGTCGAGGAAACCGTGATCGTCAGCGCGGACCTCGCCGCCGGCCCGGGCCGCCGCGATCCGGTCGAACCCGCCCGCGGGCAGCTCACCGAAGAGTGTGCCGTGCTCCACAAGCACCATCCCCTGATCCTGCGGTTGCCCGGCGTAGGACTCCAGCTTGGCGCGGGAGTCGGCGATGTCCAGGTTGCGCATGGTGAGCTGGCCGATCCGGTCCATGGGCCCGAAGGCGGGGTTCTCGACACGCTCCATGGAGAGACGGTCCGGGTGATACGAGAAGCCGAGTCCCCGGGTGTCGAGGATCGTGTAGTCGTCACCGCGGCGCAGGCGCAACGTCACGGTGCCGGTCACGAGTGAGGCGATCCACCGTTGGATCGACTCGCGCACCATCAACGCCTGTGGGTCGAGCCAACGCCCCTCGTAGAGCAGCCGGCCGAGCTTGCGCCCCTCGTTGTGGTAGTTGGCGACGGTGTCCTCGTTGTGAATGGCGTTGACCAGCCGTTCGTAGGCGGCGAAGAGGAGCGCCATCCCGGGCGCCTCGTAGATGCCGCGCGACTTGGCCTCGATGATCCGGTTCTCGATCTGGTCGGACATGCCAAGGCCGTGGCGCCCGCCGATCGCGTTGGCCTCCAGCACGAGGTCGACGGGGTCGGCGAACCGCTTGCCGTTGATCGCCACCGGGTAGCCAGCCTCGAAGGTGAGCGCGACGTCTTCGGTCGCGATCTCGACTCCGGCGTCCCAGAACTTCACCCCCATGATCGGCTCGACGGTCTCCAGGGACACGTTCAGGTGTTCGAGCGTCTTGGCCTCGTGGGTCGCACCCCAGATGTTGGCGTCGGTCGAGTACGCCTTCTCCGCCGAATCCCGGTACGGCAGCCCGTGCGCGGTGAGCCACCTGCTCATCTCGTCGCGGCCACCCAACTCGGCGACGAAGTCGGCGTCGAGCCAAGGCTTGTAGATCCGCAGATCCGGGTTGGCCAGCAGGCCGTAGCGGTAGAACCGCTCGATGTCGTTGCCCTTGAACGTCGACCCGTCGCCCCAGATGTTCACGTCGTCGGCCTGCATCGCCCGCACCAGCACCGTCCCGGTGACGGCGCGGCCCAGCGGCGTGGTGTTGAAATACACCCGGCCTCCGGACCGGATGTGGAAGGCACCGCAGGCCAGCGCGGCCAGACCCTCCTCGACCAGCTGTGACTTGATATCAACAGCCCGCGCAAGTTCGGCGCCGTACTGCATCGCCCGGGCGGGCACACCCGAGATGTCCAGCTCGTCGTACTGGCCCAGATCGGCGGTGTAGGTGCAGGGGAGCCCGCCCTTGTCCCGCATCCAGGCGACCGCCACGGAGGTGTCGAGACCACCGGAGAAGGCGATTCCGATGCGCTCGCCCTTGGGAAGGGAGCTCAGGACCTTGCTCACGAGAGGGATGCTCCTTCGTCTTCAGTTCGCGCCGGAGCGCGACGAGTCACCCAGTGCGGCGATCCGCCGGGCCAGTTCGCTACCGGTGAGTGGCTCCCTGGCCACCACCAGAATGGTGTCATCGCCGGCGATGGTGCCGACCACGTCGTGCAGTGCCGCCCGATCCATTGCGCTGGCCAGGAACTGCGCCGCCCCGGGCGGGGTGCGCAGCACGGCGAGGTTCCCGCTGGCGTCGGCCGACACCAGCAGCTCGGCGAGCAGCCGGGCCAGCCGCGAGGTGCCCCCGGCGGACGCCCGCATCGGGTGCCCCTCCTCGGGCAGCGCGTAGACCGGCGCCCCGCCGTCCGGGCCACGCAGCTTCACCGCGCCCAGCTCGTCGAGGTCGCGCGACAGCGTCGCCTGGGTGACGTCTACGCCCTCCGTCGCCAGCAGGGTGGCCAGCTCCGCCTGACTGCGGATCGCGCGCTGACCGATCAGCTCCACGATCCGGGCCTGGCGGGCCACCCGGGTCGGCACGCTCATCGCTCGGCCTCGCTGCACTCGGCCGGCGCTGCGCGAAAAGCCTGTGACATTGATTCGCTCGCAGGCTCGCTCATCGCTACCTCGCTGTGCTCTGCTCGAGCAGCCAGCAGAGCAGCGCCTTCTGCGCGTGCAGCCGGTTCTCCGCCTCGTCCCAGGCACCGCTCGCCGGGCCGTCCAGCACCTCGTCGGTGATCTCGTCACCCCGGTGCGCCGGCAGGCAGTGCAGCACGGTGGCGCCCGGGTTGGCGTGCGCCAGCAGGTCGGCGTTGACCTGGAACGGCAGGAACGGCGCGCGCCGGTCCAGCCCGTCGGCCTCCTGGCCCATGGACACCCAGGTGTCGGTGACCACCACGTCCGCGCCGGTCACCGCGGCCACCGGGTCGGTGCTCAGCGCGACGCTGCCGCCGGTCTCCACCGCCCGCTTCCTGGCGTCCTGCAGCACCACCGGGTCCGGGGCGAACCCCTCCGGCGCGGCCACCCGCACGTGCAGCCCGGCGGTCACCCCGCCCAGCAGCAGCGACTGCGCCATGTTGTTCGCGCCGTCGCCGAGGAACACCATGGTCAGCCCGGCGAGGCGGCCGTGCCGCTCCCGGATGGTCTGCAGGTCGGCGAGCACCTGGCAGGGGTGGAACTGGTCGGTCAGCGCGTTCACGACCGGGACCGACGCGGCCGCCGCCATTTCTTCGACGCGGTCCTGGCCGGTGGTCCGCCAGACGATCGCGTCCACGAACCGGGACAGCACCTTGGCGGTGTCCGAGATCGTCTCGCCCCGGCCCAGCTGGCTCTGGTTGGCGTCGATGATCAGCGGGTGGCCACCGAGCTGGGTGATGCCGACCTCGAACGACACCCTGGTCCGGGTGGAGCTCTTGTCGAAGATCACCGCGACCGGCCGGGGCCCTTCCAGCGCGCGGTGCGCGTAGCGGTCCCGCTTGAGCTGGTCGGCCAGGTCGAGCACCGCCAGCTGCTCGGCCGGGCTGAGGTCGTCGTCGCGCAGCAGGTGCCTAGGCACGGCCGGCCTCCGCATGTACCGCCGCGGCCGCATCCAGGATGCCGGGCAGCGCGGTGAGGAACTCGGTGGCCTGCTCGTGGCTGAAGATGAGCGGCGGCACCAGCCGAACCCGGCCCGGCACCGCGTTGTTCACCAGGATCCCAGCGTCCCGCGCGGCGGTGGCCACCGCGGTCGAGGCCGGCGCGGTGAGCCCGATGCCGATCAGCAGGCCGGCCCCGGCCACGGAGCTGACCAGCGGGTGGCCCAGCGCGTCGACCCCGGCGGTGATCTCCTTGCCCACCCGGTCGACCTGGGCGAGCAGCCCGTCGGACTCGATCGTGCGCAGCACCGCGAGCGCCGCGGCCGCACACACCGGATTGCCGCCGAAGGTGGTGCCGTGGTGCCCGGGCTCGAGCAGCTCGGCGGCCGCCCCGATGCCGATGCAGGCGCCCATCGGCAACCCGCCGGCCAGCCCTTTGGCCAGCGTGACCACGTCCGGGATGACACCGACGGCCTGGTGGGCGAACCAGTAGCCGGTCCGCCCGATGCCGGTCTGCACCTCGTCCAGGATCAGCAGCGCGCCGCGGGAGGTGGTGATCTCCCTGGCCGCCTGCAGGTAGCCCTCCGGCGGGATGATCACGCCGGCCTCGCCGAGGATCGGCTCCAGCACAACGGCGGCGGTGTCGCCGTCCACCGCGGCGGCCAGTGCCTCGACGTCGCCGAACGGCACGTGGCTGACCTCGGCCGGCAGCGGCGCGAACGGGGCCCGCTTCGGCTCCTGGCCGGTCAGCGCGAGCGCGCCCATGGTGCGGCCGTGGAATGCGTTCTGGGCGGCCACCAGCTTGGTGCGGCCGGTCCGCCGGGACATCTTGAACGCCGCTTCGAGGGCCTCCGCGCCGGAGTTGCAGAACAGCACGCGGGCACCCTGGGGTGCCACCCCGAGCAGGTCGATCAGCCGCTCGGCCAGCTCAATGGGCTGCTCGACCAGGTAGAGGTTGGACACGTGCCCCAGGGTGGAGATCTGCCTGGTGACCGCCTCGACGATGGCCGGGTGGGCGTGGCCGAGCGAGTTCACCGCGATGCCGGCCACCAGGTCCAGGTAGCGGTTGCCGTCGGCGTCCCACACCTCCGCGCCACTGCCGCGCACCAGGGCCAGCGGCGGGGTGCCGTAGTTGTTCATCATCGCGGCCTGCCACCGGGCGGTCAGGCCACCCTGTGCGGTTGCGCTCGCGCTGGTCATGATGGCACCACCATCGTTCCCACTCCTTCGCTGGTGAAGACCTCCAGCAGCACCGAGTGCGCCAGCCGGCCATCGATCACGTGTGCCTGGGGGACGCCGCCGCGCACCGCACGCAGGCAGGCCTCCATCTTCGGTGCCATGCCGGACGCGAGGGACGGCAGCATCGGCGCCAGCTGATCGGCGGTCAACACGCTGATCAGCGAGTCCGGGTCCGGGTAGTTCGCGTACAGGCCCTCCACGTCGGTCAGCACGACCAGCTTGGCCGCGCCGAGCGCCTCCGCGAGAGCGGCGGCCGCGCTGTCCGCGTTGATGTTGTAGACGGTGCCCTCGAGGTCCGGCGCCACGCCGGCCACCACCGGGATCCGGCCGGCCGCCACGATGTCCAGCACCGCCGCCGGGTTGACCGCGACCACGTCGCCGACCAGCCCGATGTCCACCGCCTCGCCGTCGACCAGCGCGGTGCGCTTCTCGGCGGTGAACAGTCCCGCGTCCTCCCCGGACATGCCGACCGCGTACGGGCCGTGCGCGTTGATCAGCCCGACCAGCTCGCGGCCGACCTGGCCGACCAGCACCATCCGCACCACGTCGATCGTCTCCGGCGTGGTCACCCGCAGGCCGCCCCGGAACTCGGCCGGCAGGTTCAGCCTGGTCAGCATCGCGGTGATCTCTCGACCACACTCGACACCGCGGAATTGAGTGCTCCAATGTTAGAGACGCTTGGGGCTTTTGATCTCGAGCGATCCTACTGGCGCCGGCTATCGGTTGACGGGTTCACTGAGGAACGTAATGCGGATGTTTTCGCGTTAGGGAACTTGAGGGCCTGGCGCCGGCGCAATTCACCTTTCTACGGGCCGAGAGGCGAGTTGCCGGGCTAAGGGGGCCTCCGACGTTGGCGCTACAGTTCGGTTCAAGTAATTTTAACTCAGCAAGATGCGCCTTGAATCAGTGACCGGCCTCTGGTCGTATTATGCTCGTTTCCTGCTATGAGGGGTCCCCCGCAAATTTTGTTGGATTATCGCCCGGTGCGGATTGGTTGGGTTTTGGAAGGCCGGAGTCTCGAACAGCTTACAACGGCGGCTAGCTGGAACAGCTGCCTATGGGGCGGGTGCTTCAATCCCATCATCCCGAGCGATGATACCGAGCTATCAAACTACCTAATTCCGACTTTTGGGGTCGATGTCCTTATCGCTGTTACGACTTCGGAGGCAACAAAGACCTTCGTGGCTCAATACCCACACCTACAAATGCATTTGTGGAGGCACCCACTATTTAATGACAGACGGTGCGAATTCGCTGACATCCGTCACGCCGTAGTCCGGGCGGCAGTACAAAGCACGAGAAACGTCCTCCCTTCAGTTGTGCAGCCTTTATGGTCACAGGACGATCCGCTGGCCATGCTCTTAAGTGTACTGTTTGGTCGCTACCCGGAACGAAATGACGTGGGTATCAACTATCTCAAAGGAATACGCACCTTTTTGGAAATGGAAGACAAACCGATTGTTCGAGACGGTGAATTACCGGCAATGATTGCCACGTCGATTACTCCTATCAATTTGACTAGCTTAAGCCTGTCTTGGAAAAGAGATTTTCGTGACGATTTTTGGCTAAGTCCTGGGATTATTTTCGGCAAGGTGACGGATTTTGACGACCTTGTTCTCTTTTGGAATCTGCGTGCTGCCGGTGCAAAAGTTTGGTTCTATGATCCAGCGGAGCAAAGCAACCGGCTACGATCATCGTTGGAGGCATTTTTAGCAGCTTTACGTGAAGCGCCGCAGGGAGGCACAAACCATCCGAACCACCATCTGAACCTTTGGTGCCGCTCGATGGAAAAGCTGCCACAATGGATGTCGGAATTGGATTTGAGTGGGTTTGCTCTCAGTCAGTGTGCGGGCGACGCTCATGAGGATTGGAATGGACACAATATCAGGCCAGGCCGTCCCAAATTCTCTTTTTGGCATCGTGATGTGGTTCCGAGTTACGCTGAAAACGATGAAGGAGCGGTTGTGTCTTTCGCGTTACCGGATCGGCCGTTTGACCCGGATGATCCATCCAGCCTTGGTCAGCGTTTTGTCGTTACTGTGGAAGCGTCTCCATTTGGTCGGGGCACGGACGACTGGACTTTCAATACACCGTATCTCCCGCGCCTTAATAATTTCTATTCGGAGCAACTCCGTTTTGGCTTCAAGGAAGTGCGGTCGGAACTAGGCCATTATGGCCGGGGCGCTATTGGGATCATTACGACTGTCGGCGACCAGCGGATGGAATTGAGGGCAATATCCGTCCATGAGTGGATACAGAATTTTTTCGGCTTATTCAGTGTAAACGTTAAGCGTTCCGAACCGGGACTGCGCTGTGCCCGTCTTATTCAGCAGTTGGACGGAATTCAGGGATGTCGTGTCTTGAAAGTGCGCGGTGCCAGAAAACTTATCAAGGACTACGGCCCGGATCAGAACTTCACGCGAGATGCAGCAGAGCGCCGCATTGGCAACGTCAATCCTGCCACGAATTCGCCGCAGTTTTCCGAATTTGAAGATCTTTACATCGAAAGGCGTAAAGGTGGCAAACTTAAGCCCTTTCATGTGTTTCGGTATCTCGTCTCGCATAGCGTATTTCGTGTTGGATTAGAGTTCACATGTCCGAACTGTAAGTTAGAAAGTTGGATTCAGCTGGACGACGTCAAGACCTTTTCGAGTTGCATCTATTGCGGCCACCGATTCGACGTAACACCACAATTGAAAGACCGGGATTGGCGATACCGGCGTTCCGGATTGTTCGGTCGCGACGATCACCAGCTCGGCGGGGTTCCCGTCGGACTCGCATTACAACAGTTAGACACCTGTTTAGGTGATGGACTCCGAATGTATTCAACAGCATTGGAGTTTGAACCTCAGAGCGCCGCTATCGAAAAGTGCGAGTCAGATTTTGTTGTAGTGGCGGTTGACCCGGTTGAGACGCACCAAGCATCTATGCAAATACTTATTGGTGAGGCCAAGACCTCAAACTATCCGATTGATAGCGATGACGTGCGCAAGCTCGGCAAGCTTGCAGATGCCGTCCCACCTGAGTTGGCGGAGGTCTTCATCATGTTTGTAAAGACCGACATATTCACGGCGGATGAGGTGACCCTCGCGAAGAGCTTGAACTCGCAACCTCGACATCGTGTCATTCTGTGGTCGCAGGACGAACTTGAGCCTTACTCTCCTTATGAACGGTCGGAGGATAGGCTCGGCAAAAGCT
>Ga0137415_10005542_pt1 | contig 12511 bp, 6 predicted proteins | sample CZODoug3_1_1_16f_FD_183082 | JGI IMG/M metagenome (GOLD analysis project Ga0137415, IMG submission 183082) | Vadose zone soil fungal communities from Angelo Coast Range Reserve, California, USA - CZODoug3_1_1_16fungal (Hybrid Assembly) | ecosystem: Environmental > Terrestrial > Soil > Vadose...
AGCCTGTCGGACTTAACGATAAATAGGCGATAATCATGGCCGGTCTCCTCGCTATCGGAACTGGGAAAGCATGAGCAACTTTCGGCCAATCAACCGCGACACCGGGTTTTTGCTGCCCCCGTCGGTGGACGAGTGGTTGCCGCAGCGACACTTGGCTCGTTACGTGGTGGAAGTGGTGGATGGACTGGACCTGTCGGAGCTGGTGAAGGCCTACCGAGGATCGGGTTCGGCCTCGTATCACCCGGCGATGTTGTTGTCGCTGCTGATATACGGCTATGCGACCAAGGTGTTTTCCAGCCGAGCACTGGAGCGGGCGACGTACGACTCGGTGGCGTTTCGCTTCATCGCCGGCAACGAGCATCCCGATCACGACACGATCGCCGCGTTTCGAAAGCGCTTTCTCGGGCAGATTGAGTCGCTGTTTGTCCAGGTGTTGAAGCTGGCGCGCACGATGGGGATGCTCAAGCTGGGTACCGTGGGACTGGATGGCACGAAGATTCACGCCAATGCGAGCCGGCACAGCGCGCTGTCCTATGGTCACGCCAAGAAGATCGAGAAGCAGCTGAAGCGGGAAGTGCAGCAATTGCTGCGGCTCGCCGAGCGGGCGGACGCCGCCGATATCCCTGACGGGATGTCGATTCCCGAGGAGCTTGAGCGGCGGGAACTGCGTCTGGCGGCGATCGCCGAGGCGAAGGCGAAGATCGAGGCGCGGGTGCAAGAGCGCCTGGAGCGCGAACAAGTTGAACATCAAGCCAAGCTGGCCGCGCGCGAAGAGCAAGAAAAGCGCACGGGAAAGAAGCCGCGCGGACGTCCGCCCGAGCCTCCCACAGGTGGGGTGCGGGAACAGGATCAGATCAATTTGACCGACGAGGATTCGCGCATTATGCCGGTGGCTGGCGGCGGCTTCGAGCAGTCCTACAACGCTCAGGCCGCGGTGGCCACGGACAGCCTTCTGATCGTGGCTAACGAAGTCACGCAGGCGGCGAACGACAAACAGCAACTTGTGCCGATGATCGGGAAGATCAAAGCGCTGCCGAAAGAATTGGGTCGTACCAAGCGGATCCTGGCTGACAACGGGTATCTGAGTCAGGCCAACGTGGAGCAGTGCGCGGCCGCCAAGATCGAGCCGCTGATCTCGATGGGGCGCGAGAGCCATCATCTCAGCTGGCGAGAGCGTTTTGCCGCAGCTCCCAAATCTGCGCCGGCTTCGGCCACACCGATGCAGAAAATGGCGCACCGGTTGAAGACTCCCGAGGGTAAAAAGCTCTACGCGCTGCGCAAACAAACTCCGGAACCGGTGTTTGGCATCATCAAATCGGCGATGGGGTTCCGTCAATTCCTCTTGCGAGGCCTCGCCAATGTCAAGGGTGAGTGGAATCTGGTAACGATGACCTGGAACATCAAACGGATGTTTGCTCTGCAACCTGCCTGACAGGGGCTCGCGCCATCGTATCTTTAGACTCTGTCTACCAACTATCATGAATCCGTCAACTCCGGACCGGAATTACCGTTCAAACAAAAGTGTCAGTCCGACAGGCTGCTAGTATCTGATTTATCGGAATTCCGGCGGCGGCAGCGTACAGACCGATCGCAACTGTCGCCGCATCTCTGAACGCTGGATAGAACACGCCATCGATCCTTTGAATGTCCCATAGGCCATTTCGCGCAAAATTGGGAAGTCCTTGTTCGGGAGCGCCAATTTGGTCGAATAATTCTCCTGCAGCGACAAAAGAGTGCATATCCACGTCGCTGGGCACTTGAACAATGGCACCGCTTGGTTCTCGAACTGGGACACCGTTGTCGTCGACAAAGTTGACGGCGCTCGTGCTGTGCCACGCGCTGTTATAAAGGTAGCCAGCCGCAGAAATTGAAAAGCCCTCGACAAAGTTTCCACCCACGATTCGATCAGCGGCTCCCCCGATCAGTCCGGAAAGCGCAGTGCGCGCCGCGAGTTGTCCATCATGCCCCCACTGCGCAAATTCATTGCCCTTCATCACGGTCGAGTTCGCCGCCTCCGTCACGGCCGCCGCCAATGCACCCGTCCCGCAGTTACCACTGCTTGCAGCCGCCGATGCGCATCCGATGGCTGCATGCGCAACCGTGCGCTCAGTTATTTGCCACGCGCTGTTGCCACTAAACGCAGTGCCAGCGGCGTTAAAGAGTCCTGCGGTAACCCCAGATATCACCCCGGCAGTGAGTGCTGCGCTCAGACTGCCGGTCGAGATCATTGCGCCGACAAATCCACCGACAAATCCGCTGATTGCACCGGCGTATACACTTGCGCCGATGACATATTCGCTGGCTAGAAATGCATCCGCAATCCCAAAAGTAAGATAACCAATGGCGATGCTGACGACGGCCCCGAGAATGTCTCCCAACAGGCTATGCCCGCTCGGGTCGGTGTACTTGAGCGGATCATTCCAGGCGTAGGCATACGGATTGATGGACTGCGTGGCCCCCAAGCTCTGGATGACTGTGTCCGGGGACAAGAATCTGCCGAGATACGGGTCGTAGACTCGGCCGTTCATATGCACCAGGGACACGGAATCGAGCATTTCGTGCCCGGTGAAGCCCTTACGGGTGGTGTTGCCGAAGGCCGTGTAGTCGGCACTGCTCGGTGTACCCGACCAGGCACTCCCCCGTCTGGCGCCGAAATGCGTAAAGCTCTCCCGAGCCAGCACGGCGGCCGCGCTGTCCGTCACCACATCCGAGCTGCCGAGGTGATCAGAGGTCGCGTAGTAGGTTCCCGTAGTTCCATCCGTGCGACGAGTATACACCGCGCTACCATTGCCGGCGGGGATCAGGTGGCGATACTCGGTCGCTCCCGTACCGCGCTTCATGACCTCCAGCAGGCCGCCGACATAGTGGGTGGTCTCTGCCGTACCCGAGTAGCTCGCAACCTGCTTCCAGCGCTGGTGGCTCGCGTTGTAGAAGAACTGAGTGGAGTTGCCGCTGCCATTGATCAGGTTGGGCAAGTTGTAGGAGTAGTAGCTGATGGACCCGCCAGCGCGATTGATCATGTTGCCGTTTGCATCATAGGTCATCGACATGCTGCCGGCCGTCTTCACCGCATGCTTGTGTACCGAATCGTAGACATAGGTGGATGCGCTCACGTCGCTCTTGGAATTGATATTTCCCGACGCATCGTAGGTCAGCGTTAGATTGGTAGTCATCGCGCCACCTGCAGTTAGCTGAGAGTTGAGCAGTCGGTTCATCGAATCGTAGGCGAACTGCTCGGTCAGAACCTGACGATTGTCGATGCGCTGGTGAAGATTTCCTGCGAGATCCCAGTTGTACGTCAGATTCTGCAGGTTGGTGGTGGATCCGCCGGTGCCCTCGGTACGTATCGTCATTTCGTTGGTCCAGGCTGAGTAGGTGCTCGCGATCTTCACACCATTCCCCAGCGTCTCCAGCGTCGGAAGACTCGCATCATTGACGGAATTCAAGGTCCAGAACAGTGTGCCCGCGGCGTTGTCCTTGACCTGGTTCAGATACCCGTACGCATCGTAGACATTCTTAAGCACAAACTGATATCCGGACGTGCTCACCGGATACGTAACCGTATCGACACTCCCCAGGTTGTTGTAAGCGTATGTGAAGACATAGTTCGTGGCATCTTCTGTATAGGTGACTGTCTGCGGCCGGCCCACGCCATCATACGTGTACGCTTCTGCATACCCATCGGGCTTGGTCACTTGGGTGACACGACCGATGTTGTGCGCCGTGGCGCTGGTTCCATATGTCCATTGACTCGCAGTCGTGGACTCGGGCTCTGTCCGGCTCGTCAACCATCCCAACAGATCGTACCCGAAGGTCGTGACCTGGCTCTTGGCGTCGGTCTGCGAGACCAGCTCATTCAGAGAATCGGGTGTGAAGGTCCAAGAGCCCGTATCGACGTCAGTCGAGCCGGTCTTGAACCCCCGAATGTTGTAGCTGTAGCTCGACGAATAGTTGTCGGCATCGACGATCGTAATCAGGTTGCCGAACGGGTCGAACGTGTAATTTGTACTGCCTGCCACGGTACCATTCGTGTTGGGATCGGTGACGCGGCGAATCTTCCCGGCGACGTCGGTAACTTTGGTAATGGCATTGGCGTTCGGGTCAGTGACCGTGGTGGTCTGCCCCGCGTAGCCCATCTTGACCGAGCGATAGAAGGTGCCGCTGGTGTCATACAGATCATCTTCGGTCAGACGATTCGCAATATCATAGGTGTAGAGATGGTAGCCGTTGCTCGATGCCGAATACGGCACCGTAGCCTGAGTCTTACGACCCAAGCTGTCGTACGAAAACACCTGGACATCCCAGACACCCAAAACTCGATTGAGTTCTTCCTGGCGCAGGCGATCCAGCCCATCATAGAACTTCTCATCGGTCCGCAGTTGAGTTCCTGTGGAGCTATAAGCGTATGTGTACACCAGGAACCGCAGATCAGGCATACCCCAACAGCTCGCAGCCACACAATCGGAGTAGGTGTACGTCGTGTACGTTCCATCGGGGCGCGTTTCTTGCTTCTTGCGTCCGAAATTGTCGTATTGCCACGAGGTGGCGTTGCCATTCGGATCGGCCGTCGATGACGGCAGGCCGAGACCATAGTTGTAAGTATTCACCATGGTCTGATTCAAGGCGTTGGTAATGGCCTCGGGGAGCGCACATCGCGTCGTGCTGTAAGCATAGTTCGTCGTGGTCACACGAGCAGGCATGGCCGAGCCGCTCTTGTCGAGCCCCACCACGGATACCGAGTTCGTGTTGCCGCACGCATCGAATCCAAAGCTGGTAGTGCCTTTCAGGCGCGCATCGTTCGGCTCGACGGTCTCAACCGACGCTCGGCAGTTCGGATAATCAATCGTGTGGCTGACCGTGCGCGTCTGTGCCGCCTGGCCCGGAATGGTCTTCGTGGTCGTGGTGGTCGATGGGCGTCCCAGACACCAGTTGGCAGCCGAGTTGTCGTTGGTGATGGTGTTTTTGATCTCAGTAATCCAATACTGGCCGTTGAAGGGCGAAGCAGGCGCGCCCGAATCGGTGTCTTGAGTGGTGGCGAGCGTGTCCGTCACATTGCCGAACGTGTCATAGGTGTACTGGGTCTTTGTGAACGCAACGTATGCGTTGGCTCCGCCCTTCTTCGAGCCAGTCAGTTCGTAGTCATAGGCAATTGAATCGCTGATATAGGGTAAGTAACAAGAGCTGCAGGTCGCACCCGAAACACCACCTGGGGTCTTATAGGTATACGTACTGCCAATGATCGACATGTAAGTTGTCGCATCGGGCTCGAATGTCTCCCGGTCGGTCAGACTGCCGATGTATGGAAATTGGCGCGAGTAGTACGATAGCGTCCAAATGCCGCTGCGCGAATCGTGCTGTCGGACCGTATCGAAGCCTTCGAAGCCTCGCCCCTGCAGGTTGAGGCGTGCGCCCCAGTATGCAAAATCATTCGTGTACGTGCCGCCCGTGCCGTCGGAGGCTGAGAACTGACTCACCACATACATCGGGCCCTGATAGTCCATATCAGGAAAGACCGCATCGGCATACTTCGTATAGCTCGACTGGCTTATGGGAACGTACGTCGGGGAGAAGTTGATACCAAAGCCGTCGGTAATGGAAGATGCCAAGTCAGGTGGTATGTCGAAACCGTTGTGGGGCAGGTAGCTGACCGCATAGGAGGCACTGGAATCGTTGTACATCAGATCCGGCTGTCCGTCCGAGTTTCGATCCAGCGCAAAGAAGTTCTTGTTCGCTGGAGCGGCAATACCGAGCGACACCGGAGCGGCCAGTCCATTGCCAGTCGAGCGTTGCACATACCAAGTGCCGCTGTCAGCGTAGAGAAGATCTGTCTGGCCGTCTCCGTCCCAATCGACAGGCATGACCTTGTCGGTGCCCGAGGGCACGCTCGTCACAATGTTGGTGAAACCGCCCGCGCAGTTCGAGACTCGAACTGCAGTGGCCAGGAAGATATCCGGACAGCCGTCGCCGTTCAGATCGCCAACATAGGTGTCGCGGGTATGAGGCTGAGCGCCGCTGGCGGTGCCGCTGCCAATCACAACGTCCGTTGCTTGCGCGCTAAATCCATTCGATAGGAGGACGTGGGTGGTTGTATGGGTAGAGACTGTGCCATTGCCGTTATCCGACAGAAACGAACTCTTGACCAAGAAGTCCGCGCGGCCGTCGCCATTGAAGTCAACCGCCTTGAAGAACGTATCGGCCAAACTTGCCCAGACACTGTCGTCGCTGGTAGTCCACACGGAGGTGGCTGAGCTTGCGAAGGTGACGGCGCCGCCGGCGCTCGTGATATTGCGACGCACGAGGATGCTGCTGCCCGAGACAGACATCAGGTCAGGCAACCCGTCTCCGTCGTAGTCGATCGCCGTAAACTCCCCGTTCACCGCCACCCCAGTGCTGGCGCTGGAGAAACCCGAGCCGTTGAACTTATAGACGTACCAGGTCCCCGAGACAGGCGCGAGTACTTGATTGGCGACGGTACCCGAGTACACCCCGGGGAGGATGACCGAAGTGGCGCTCGTTGCGTCTGTCGTCATGCCGGTGCTGATTTCGGCCCCGTACCCGGACAGACTGGCGATCCGTGCGTACCATTGAATGGTGCTGCCGGAGAGCTTGCCGTAGAGCACATCCGGAATGCCGTCACCGTTGAGATCAATGGGTTGAAAGCCGTATTGGCCTGTGAGGCCAGTCGAGATGGCCGTTGTCGACCAGCCGGCGGTTCCGGGCGAAGTTTGGGCTTGGTAGTTGATCGAGGTCGGACGCAGGCAATCAGTACCTGCGCTGCCCCCGCATTCCTGCACCGAGGTCAGAAGCGGCCGATTGGTGGTCACCGAAGGCGTATATCCGAGCTGGTACTTGCGAACGATCGCGCTCGAGGGCTGGAGGGACAGCACAGAGACGTTGTCGAGTTGTTGTGCCTGTGACACCACACCGCCCGCAACATACTTCGAAATCGTCGTACCGCCGGCACGGGCGACGTAATTGAAGTCCACTTCGTAAGGGGCAGCGTTGCCTGTTCCGGGCGTCGCTGTATACAAAATCTTTGTCAGCGCCAGCGCGGTACCAGCGTTATAAGTGAGCGCCATACTGTTGCTCTGGCGATCCCGGACTTTGTTCAGCGCCCAGGCATAGGGAGTCGTGGCGCCAGAGGCGAAGATACGCGAATCGGTCGTGTTGCCGTACTCATAGTACCGGCCGTCCTTACCTTGGACGATAAAGTACTGCGGTCCATTACCTTGTGAACCATAGGCGGTGATGAGCGAAAAGTCGGCGATCTCGGTTTGATAGGTTGATCCGGCCACACCTTGTGTCCCGCTCGTCAGTCGCAAGCGATTGCCATCCAGACAGAGGTCGTCGCTGCTCGAGAGAGTCACCCCGGCTGGCGTGCCGCCCGAAGACACCCAGGTCTTGCCACAACGCACAATGGCCGACACTCCCGTCATGGACCAACCCGGACCCATTGGCCCATCGGGTCCGCCGCTCGTGTAGTGCAGAGCAAGGTGCGGCTCAATCTCGCGTGCGCCGGGTGGTGTCCATAACGGGATGTTGTAGCTCGCAGCTCCTGTAGGCGTCACTGAAAACTGACTGGCGGTCCGACCGGCCGAGGTGGGCGTTACCGTCGCAGCCATTGGTGCAGCTATGCTGACGGCCTTCGATGGCGCGGCTGATTCCTGCGATGGATACCCCATGCCAGCCATTGAAACAGAAGTCGCAGAGAGTGCCGGCAAGGCGAGGGTTCGCGTGTGAATACCCGCGGCTGGAGTTTTGGCAATCGAATTGGTTCCCGCGCGGGTAGATGTCTGGATCAGAAGTCCGGCCGTTCGGCCGCCGGCAAAGGCGCCCGCGATGAGCACAGCGGAATCTGCTGAGACCGACACATCCGCCGGCAGCGCGCCCTTTACACTTGTAAAGATGGGCCCCGGGCTGTTTCCTAAGACCAGACGCGCGTCTGCCCCCGCCGCAAGTGGCTGAAGCAGCACATCGCTTCGTCCATCACCGTTGAAATCTGCGACTACGAGATTATTTAGTAGAGGCGACCAATCCACTCCGAAGGCGTTGCGGCTCCACGATTGCAGGCCAGTCATTGAGAAGGGTTGCTCAGCCGATTGCGCAAGCAACACGCCATCCATGTTCGGGGGATAGCTCGTGGCGATGGTGTGAGTGGACACATCCATGATTGGTTGGGCTTGGATCAGCAGGTCTGCACGGCCATCACCATTGAAGTCCCCGGAATAGACATTGGCATCCGACACAGACCAATTGAACCCGAGATACCCATCGGACCAACTCTGCTGCGGAGTGTTGCTCGTGAACTGTCCGTTCGCATCCGCGTAGACCACGGCGCTCGTCCCACCGGGTAATGTAGGTTGGAAGAAAAGATCAGCATGGCCGTCGCCGTTGAAATCACCCACCACGAGGCGATGTTGATCGGCTGACCATTGCAGCCCCATGGCTCGATCGGCGACCGTCTGGCTGATCGCACTGATGTGACCGGAACCGTCGGTCAATAGCAGGTAGCTGTCGCCGGGACCGCTGGACTGCAGAAAAATGTCCGTCTTCCCGTCGCCGTTGAAATCACCTACATGAACGGAGTAGGCATCGGACGACCAGGGGATGCCGAGATAGTTACTAGCCCATGTCTGCCCGAGGCTCGCGGGTGCCGTCCCGTCTGACAGCAGAATGCCGCTCGGCATGCTCGGACTGTGTGCAATGAACAGCACGTCCGCGAAACCATCCCCATTGAAGTCGCCAGCGTAGAAGTCATAGTCCTGCGCGCTCCAGGTGTTGACGGTCTGCGCATCAACCGCTGCCGACGCCAGCACGCAAATCAATGCAATCAAAATCCGTTTCATCGTGTCCTTTCGGCAGGCGCGCGTGAAGGGATAGTGAGCTGAGGGTTAGCGTGTATGCGCCGGCAGGTGACCGGTTGGAGGCGATACATGCAGCGATTATCAGATTTGGCGCAGATCGACGGGTTAAAGGTCAAGATCGAGCGGTGGCGGCAGGCACGGCCCAAGAGCGGGTCGATGCCGGGGGAGCTGTGGCAGGAGGCAGGCGCTGCGGCGAAGAGATTGGGTACCAATCGGGTAGCGCGTGCGCTGGGGCTCGGATATGAGGGGCTCAAGCAGCGGGTGTTGTCGAAGAAGAAGGGCGGGCCGCGAGGCAAGGAGCCTGGGGAGGTGTTGGCCCAGGAGGCACAGTTCATCGAGCTACCCGGGCTTGCCATGCTCGGCAGCGCAGCCGGCAACGGCGAGGAGATGGTGGTGGAGTTGGTGGCCGCTGATGGGATGCGACTGACGATTCGCACCCGGCAAGCCGGTGCGGCAGTTGTGGAGATGATCAGCGCATTTCGGGGGCGCCCATGATCCAACTCACACCCCAAATGCGGGTACTGGTGGCGATCGAGCCAGTGGATGGTCGGCGCGGGATTGACGGCTTGGCCCAGGTATGTCGCGCCGTGCTCAACTGCGATCCGCTAGACGGGACGTTGGTCATCTTCCGCACCCGATCGGGCAGGGCAATAAAACTCATCGGGTACGATGGCCAGGGCCTGTGGATCTGTATGAAGCGCATGTCCAGCGGCAAATTCCGGTACTGGCCGACGGCGCCGAACAGTGCCGGCACCGCGAGCCGTTTGCTGTTGACTCACGAGCTGCAGACCCTGATCTGGGGAGGTGACCCGGCGCACGCGCAAGCCGCGCCGCTATGGCGCCGCCTGCCGGTGGAGGCGCGGGGGCCTGAAGCGAGTTGAGGGCGGTGGAGGCTCGGGGCGCTCAGGCAGGCGGCTCCGGGCCATCCCCGCGGACCCGGCGGGCGAGGGTCTGGCGGTAGTTCCAGGGCAACCACTCGCCCGGCGCCGAGGCGATCCGCTCAGGATGACGTAGCAACATAACCAGGTAATCGAAGGGATCGACTCTGTTGAGCTCAGCGGAGTGTATGATCGTCATGAACGTGTCCCCGACGCGGGCACCGTTGAGAGTTCTGAAGAACAGACTGTTGCGACGATGCCGGATCGCGCGCTTTAAGGCGCGCTCGGTGATGTTGTTGTCTACAGCGGCGCCCACGATCCGATAGAAGCGGGTAATCGGGACCCAGTGCTTGCGCAAGTACCGGATGGCTTTCCCGAGGCCCGAGTTCGGCTCAACCTTGCGCTGTGCCAGAAGCCCGCGCATCCACAGAGCGAGCTGGATCATTCGCGGCCGGCTCACCTGTCTGTGCAGCTGCAAGCGCTCTTCGGGAGTCAGGGTTTGTTCGCGCGCGCAGGTATCGGTCGTGTAAACCTCCTTGAACGCCAAGAGGATCACTCGCACCTGTTCGGGGAAGTGGGTTGCTACCTCTACGAACTGACGCCTCCCGTGCGAGAGGCAGTTGCACAGGATCGTCTCGAACTGATCTGGCAGGTTATGGCTCAGGGCATCGCACATCTGCAGCGGAGGGGGCAAGCCCGGCGAGCGCTGTTTCAACACTTCGGTGAGGTTCTCGCCCGCATGGCGCGGACCGGTGAAGAACAGCGCGATCTGGTGAGCATCCTCGGTTTGCGCCACGATTCCCGTGGTGTACCCGCCCGTGCGATGAACTGCATTCGCTCCCAGCAAGGCGGCTCGTTGCTGCGGCGTCAATTTCAAGATCTTCTTTGTGGTGTCGTCGTTGAACACCTGGGGAGCATTGGCGGCCCGGCGTATCAGTTCCTTGACGACAGGCTCGACCGTGCGTGCAGCTCCCGCGGCCAGCCCGTATTGTGTGCCCGCTGGCAATGGTATCCCACAGATCCCCTGCAGCTGAGCGCTCGCATTCAGCGGCACACCCATCCGATAGGTCTGTATGGCCACCCTCGCCGCAACGCTCTCGTCATACTTCTTCTGGGCTTCAGGCGGCGGGGGTGCAACGAACATCTCACCGCACAGATCGCAGCGCAGCCGTTCACACTCAATCACCTTGCCTTGCACGGGCGCCGCCGCATGCAGGTGAATGTGTGTCACCGGCTTTTGCAGTCGGACTTTGCCGCTGTTGCATGCCGGGCACCGGTCCGCGTGCAACAGGTGAGGATGGGGGATCTTGACACGAGGCGCCCCGGTATAAGCGGCGGCGCAATGACGCCCGTGGCCGCGACGCTTGGCCTTGCAGGGTGCGCCTTTCTTCCCAGTGACATCGGTGTCGGTTACGCCGTCTTCCTGCGACTCAACACGGTTGCTTCTGTCCTGCCCGAGCACCGCGCGGGTCTTCTCGGTTGTCGCGCCAAAGGCTATGCGCCTGAGCCGATTGATCGAGGCATCCTTCGACTGCAGCGCATCCCTCACCCTCGCGCTCCAATGGATCCATCGGCTCAGGGTCGCATACTGTTGCGCGCTAATGGTCTGCACGGTGGCCTGGTTGGCGATCTGCAGCAACTCCTCGAGCGGCAGCCCCACGGCGCAGGATACCGGCCCTCCATCAGCGCTCACGCCTGCTGTTGTAGCCGCTCGCGCCAATCCGCGCTCAGCGGCAGACCCAACACGTCCTTCAAACTGCGGTTGGGCTGCCTGCTCTTCGCGTCCTTCCCAAGACCCAAGGTGCGCCCCATGAACACCCAGTTTGCCGCTCTGTAGCACGTGCCGCGGTGGATGGCCGTATCTACGAAAGTCTCGGCAAAATACACCGGGTGCCCGTACACCTTCTGCCACTCCTGGCTCAACATCCGCGTCATCCGCGACAGCAGATGCGAGGCCAAGTGCGGCACCCGCACCCAGCCGGGAATGAGATAGCGTGTGTTATAAGCCAGATAGGGGACGTTCTGCCGCCGCAACTCTTTCGACCAGCCGATGTAGCGATCCCGTGGGCCCAGATGCCGGGGCGCCGAGCTCCAAGCAAACAGCGCCACCGGCTGCAAGCCTGCAAACACCATAAATTTGAGGTGTTCTCCGACCGGCCGAGCGTACCCTAAGTAGGGCTCGCTCTGGATGAGCCAGTTGAACAGTGCTTCCTGCGGTGTGCGCCTAACCTGGTAAAACCTCAGCGGCCCCAAGTCGCGCAAGGTCCCGCTCACCGGCGTGCGGTCCACTTGCACCGCCTGCGGCTGACACCGTGTCAGCATTGGGTTCGGGTTCTTCCACCTCACCGGCGGCAACTCGATGTGCCCTGCCCGGTGCAGCGCCAGCATCAAGCCTCGGCAGACCATCGAGCGCAGCGATCCGTTTTCCTGGCGCCAGTTCCAAGCTTCGCACAACAAATCGGATAGCCTGCGCCGGCTCGCACGAGGGTGTGCGGCAATGAGCTCGCGGATGAGCTGCACTTCGGCCGGCGTCACCTCGCGACCGCGATAGCGGAGTACAACTTCCATGCCGTATTGAATCACACCGAAAAACGGAACGTAACGCGGGTGTCGCTTTACCAGGCGCAGTCCGCACCCATCCGCTACCTCAGCTTACCGGTACGCCGCCGGGGAGTTCACGCGCGCCTGCGGAAAGGACAGATAGCGCCGGGATAAACCGGCATCAAGTAGAGAATGAAAGAGTCTCAGACCAAAGGCCTAGCCAGTCAC
>Ga0137415_10005543_pt1 | contig 12511 bp, 10 predicted proteins | sample CZODoug3_1_1_16f_FD_183082 | JGI IMG/M metagenome (GOLD analysis project Ga0137415, IMG submission 183082) | Vadose zone soil fungal communities from Angelo Coast Range Reserve, California, USA - CZODoug3_1_1_16fungal (Hybrid Assembly) | ecosystem: Environmental > Terrestrial > Soil > Vadose...
GCCCGTGCCGGTCGCGGCGCCGCCGGCGGTCGTCGAGGACGACGTGATGTACGGATAGGTCCCGTGGTCGATGTCCAGCATCGTCGCCTGGGCGCCCTCGAACATCACGCTGTAGCCGCTCTCCATCCAGCGTGAGAGCAGCAGGGCCGTGTCGGTGATGTAGGGCGCCAGCCAGCCCGCGTAGCGCAGGTACTTGTCCAGGATCTCCTCGACCGTGAAGGTCTCGGCGTCGTAGATCTCGCGCAGCAGCCGGTTTTTCTGGGCGACGTTCATCTCGAGCTTCTCGCGGAAGAGCCGCTCGTTCAGGAGATCGGCCATGCGAATCCCGACGCGCGCGGCCTTGTCCACGTATGCGGGACCGACGCCGCGCCCGGTCGTGCCGATGCGCCGCTTACCCAGCTTGGCCTCCGAGGCCAGATCGAGCGCCGGATGGTAGGGCATGATCAGGTGCGCGTTCTTCGAGATGAAGAGGTTGCCGTCGAGCGTCACGCCACGACGCACGAGCGCCTCCATCTCCTCGATGAGCGAGCCCGGATCGACGACGACCCCGCAGCCGATCACGCAGCGACAGCCCGGATGCAGGATGCCCGACGGAATCGTGTGCAGGACGTACTTCTCCCGCCCCACGACCACCGTGTGGCCGGCGTTGTTGCCGCCCGCGAAGCGCGCCACGACGTTCACGTGAGGCGCCAGCATGTCGACGACCTTGCCCTTGCCCTCGTCCCCCCACTGCGTCCCGACGACCACGATGTTAGGCATGGCTTCCACCTCTGAATATGCGTTCTGGATGCTCGAGGATCTCACCGACCGCCAGCACGCGCTCCGCTCCATCCGCAAGGTTCATCGCGACGACCTCGGCCGCCCCGGCGCGCGGGTGGCCGATCACCAGCACCTGGCCGACGCGCTGCGCCCGCGCGTAGGCGATCGACTCCTCGAGCCCGCGGCTGATGATATCGCGAGCGACCGAGGCGCCCAGATCGCGGAGCCGGCGCGCGAGCGAGAGCGCCGCGATCTTCTCTCGAGTGAAGTCGATGATGAAGAAGTCCGGCCCCGGCAGTGCCACCGGAACGCCCTGCGTCTCCATCACGGAAAGCGCCCGGCCCACGTCGAACGCGAACCCGACCGCCGCGCAATCGTACCCGAAGCGGCCGAGCATGTCGTCGTAGCGTCCCCCGCCCGCGATCGAGGCGCCGAAGCCCGCCACGTACGCCTCGAAATACGTACCCGAGTAGTAGTCGAACCCGCGCACCTCGCCCAGGTCGAGCAGCACGCTCTCGGCGAGCCCGTAGATCTTGAGCAGCCGGTACACCTCGGCCAGGTTCGCCAGCGCCCGTGACGATCGCTCGTTGCGCGCGAAGGCGGCGGCGCGCTCCAGTACCGCTTCGCGGCCGAAGAGGGTCGGCAGGGCCAGCAGCGCGTCGCGAACGTGCGCGGGCGGCGCGAGGTCGGCCACCAGCCTCTCGAGCGTGGAGCCGTCCTTGCGCGCGAGCGTCAACCTGAGCTCGCGCCCTTGCGCGGCATCGGTCTTGGCCTCGTCGAGCAGCCCGCGAAAGAAATCGGGATGGCCCAGATCGATCTGGAACCGCTCGAGTCCGAGCGCGCGAAGCCCCTCGATCGCCATCGCGATCACCTCGACCTCGGCCTCGGCCTGGTCGAGTCCGACCAGCTCGACGCCGGCCTGATAGAACTCGCGATAGTGCGAGACGCGCGGCTCGTCGTACCGGAACACGTTGGTCACGTAGGCGAGCCGGATCGGCTTGGGCTCGTCCCGCAGTCGAGTCGCCACCACCCGGGCGATCTGTGGCGTGATGTCAGGACGGAGCGCCAGGGTCCGGCCGGTCTCGCGGTCGACGAGCGTGAACATGTTGCCCTGCACGTCGACGTCCGTCCCGGTCGCCAGCACGTCAGAAAACTCGAACGTGGGCGTGACGATCTCGCGGTAGCCCCAGCGTCGGAAGACGCCCAGCAACGAAGCTTCGACATGCCGCTTGCGCTCGGCCTCGTCCGGCAGATAGATCCGCGCGCCCTTCGGGAGCTGAGTCTGACGCGGCTTCACGGCGCCGCCGCTTCGAGGTGCGCAACCGTGTTCATCCGGTGCACGGTCGCCCAGCCGGGCTCGTACTCGATCTCCGTGATGCCCGCCGGGGCGGCGTCGAGCGTCCAGAGCCGGTCGAGCCCGAGCCCGAGCGCGCCCAGCACGATCACGCGCGCCACGACGCCGTGGCTCACGAGCACGACCGTCTGCCCGTCGTGCGCCTCCTGCAGGGCCTCGATGCCGGCCGTCACGCGCGCCTCGACCTCGGGGATGGTTTCGCCGCCCGCCAGCTTGAGCAGGTGCGGCGCCGACCGCCACTGAGCCCACGCTTCTGGATCGCGCGCCCGGGCTTCGTCACGGGTCAGTCCCTCCCACGAACCAAAGCTCATTTCGCTGAACGCCGGCACGGTGCGTACGGGCAGGCCGTGCGGCCTGGCGATCACCTCGGCCGAGGCGCGCGCCCGCTCGAGAGGGCTCGCGTAGACCGCGGCGACGGTGGCGCCGGCGAGCGCGCGGGCGACGGCCGCGCACTGGTCCCGCCCTATCTCGGTGAGCGGAATGTCCCGCGAGCCGGCAAACCGCCGCTCCCGGACCCACTCCGTCTCCCCATGCCGTACTACGAAGAGCCTCAACCTAGCCACAACCCCGCCATTCTATCCCGATTCCCCCAACCGTCGACCCGTGGGGTCTAGGAATCGGCTTAGCCGGGCCGGCGCAGGAGCGGACCAGAGGGCTCTACGCAACACGGGAATTCGACACGACCACGCTGAGCGATCGAGCGCGACACGCCCCCGACGGGGCTAGGCAATTCCAAGCGCGACAGAGCTAGAGCTCGGGGAGACGGCCGGTCAGCGCGGTCGGGCGGTGCACGGGTGGCGCCCGGGGGCGGGTCCTCGCGCTCGGCGGAGTGGAACCCCCTCGACCCGCCCGCAGCTCAAAGAGCTCCGAATCGGGCGCGTGGGTGACGGAGCCGACGCGAGGGCCCGCCCCCGGGCGACAGGACCCGTGCACCGCCCGGCCGCGCTGACCGGTCGCCGCCAACCGTATGCGAGAGGTCTAAAGCTTGACGAGCTTGGCGAGGACGATGTCCGGCATCGCCCGGATTTCGTCGAGAGCGGCTGGGGGCATGGGATCGTCGAGGTTCAGCACCGACACGGCGCGCCCCCCACGGCGCTCGCGGCCGAGCTGCATGCCGGCGATGTTGATCCCGTGGCGTCCGCAGAGGGTGCCGATACGGCCGATCACGCCCGGCACGTCGAGGTTCGCGAACACGAGCATCCAGCCGTGCGGCACCGCTTCCAGCGAGAAGCCGTCGACCTGAACGAAGCGGGGCTCGCGCTTGAAGAACACGGCGCCGGCGACCGACGTGGCGCCGCGATCCGTGCGCAGCTCGGCGGTGACGAGGCTCGCGTAGTCCGAGGTCTCCGTCGTCGAGGTCTCGCTGACCCTGAGACCGCGCGCCTTCGCGATCAGCATCGCGTTCACGTCGGTCACGTGCTCGGAGAGGATCGTGCCGAGGAGACCCCGGACGAGCGCCAGCGTCAGCGTCGCCGTCGGCCGCCCGACGATTTCGCCGGCGTACGTGAGCCGGACTTCCTGCATCCGGCCCTCGCCCATCTGGGCGAGGAACCGGCCCATCTTTTCGACGAGCCCGACGTAGGGCGCCTGCTCCCGATGGGTCTCGGCGTCGATGGACGGCAGGTTCACGGCGTTGACGACGACCCCGCGCAGGAGCGCGTCCGCCACCTGGTCGGCGATGGCGAGCGCGACCGCCGCCTGGGCTTCGTCGGTCGCGGCACCCAGATGCGGGGTCACGATCACCTGCTCGAGCTTGAGCAGCGGATGATCGGCGGGCGGCGGCTCTTGCTCGAACACGTCGAGCGCGGCGCCCGCGACCTTGCCCGCCTGGATCGCGCGCGCCAGCGCCAGCTCGTCGATCAGGCCGCCGCGGGCGCAGTTGATGATCCGCGCACCCGGCTTGAGTCGCTCGAGCTCCGTCTCGCCGAGGAGGTGCCGGGTATCGCTGGTGAGGGGCGTGTGGATCGTCACGAAATCGGCGCGGGCGAGCACCTCGTCGAGCTCGACGCTCTCCACCCCCAGCCGCTCGGCGGCTTCGCGCGTCAGATAGGGGTCGAAGGCGATGACCTGCATGCGGAAGCCGAGCGCGCGGCGCGCCACCTCGGAGCCGATCCGACCGAGACCGACGATGCCGAGGACCTTGCCCAGAAGCTCGACGCCTTGCAGGCGATTCTTCTCCCACCGCCCGGCCTTCAAGCTCATGTCGGCGGCCGGCAGGCGACGGGCCAGTGCCAGCAAGAGACCGAACGTGTGCTCGGCGACCGCGGTGGTGTTTCCGCCCGGGGTGTTCATCACGATCACGCCGCGCTTGGTCGCGGCGTCGACGTCGATCGAATCCACGCCGGCACCCGCCCGGCCGATCACCTCGAGGCGCTCACCGGCCTCGATGGCGAGGCGAGTCACCTTGGTGGCGCTGCGGACGATGAGGCCTTCGTAGTCGCCGATGCGCCCGACGAGCTCGCGCTCGCCGAGCGAGCCGACCACCTCGACTTCGAGGCCATGCTTGCGGAGCGCGTCGACGCCGACGGCCTGAAGGCCGTCGGCGACCAGAACCCGCTTCACGACTTCTCGGCGAAGATCTTCTGGGCGGCGCGGACGCTGGAGCCGAAGTCCACGGGCTGCCCGATATCGGCGAGCACCTGCTCGAGCGCCGCCAGGGCGTTGATGACGTCGAACTCGGCGGCGTAGCCCATGTGGCCCAGGCGGAAGAGCTTGCCCTTCATCTCCCCCTGCCCGCCGGCGATCGTGATGTTGTGGCTCTGCGAGTACGCGGCGACGATCTTCTCGCTGTCCACGCCCCTGGGCGCGGCGACGGCGGTCACCGCGGGGCTCGGGGTGGCTTTCGCGAACAGCTCGAGCCCCAGCGCCTCGGCCCCGGCGCGCGTGGCGCGCGCGAGCCGATCGTGGCGCTTGAACACGTTGGCCAGCCCTTCGGCCTCGACCAGTCGCAGGGCTTCCCGCAGCCCGACGACGATCGACACCGCCGGGGTGAAGCGCACCTCGTTCTTCGCCACGTACTTCAGCTCGTCGGCGAGGCTGAAATAGAACTTCGGCAGGGTCGAGCTCGTGGTCTTCCGCCACGCCTTCTCGTTGAGCGCGCAGAACCCGAGGCCCGGCGGCAGCATCAGGCCCTTCTGCGAGCCCGAGATCACCACGTCGATGCCCCAGGCATCCATCGCCAGATCGGCAATGCCGAGGCTCGATACGGCGTCGACGATCAGGATCGCGTCGTGCTGGCGAGTGGCCGCGGCGTACGAACGGACGTCGTGCAGTACACCGGTCGAGGTCTCGCTGTGCTGGACCAGCACCGCCTTCACCTCAGGATGGTTCTTCAATGCTCCGGCCAGGCGCCCCGCGTCGACGGTGTGTCCGAACGGCGCGCTCAGGTCGATCACGTCGAGGCCGTACGCCCTGGCAAGATCGAGCCAGCGATCGCCGAACTTCCCGGCGCGGACGACAACCACCCGGTCGCCGGCCGACAGCGTGCTGACGACGGCCGCTTCCATCGCGCCCGTGCCCGAGCATGCGAGCGGGATCACTTCGCCGCTCGTCTGGAAGAGTTTCTTGAGCGCGGCGCGCACCTCGATGAAAAGCGCCTCGTATTGCGGGGTCCGGTGGTGGATGATCGGCTGCGCCATCGCGAGCAAGACCTCGCTCGGAACGGGCGTCGGACCCGGCGCCATCAACTGATACTTCTTCATCCAGACGGCCTCCTTCGCGTGATCAGGTTCGATTCGATGTTAACACGCCCTTCCGCACCCGCCCGGCCCAGCGCGGTCACGAAGATCGCGTCCTTGCCGGTGGCGTGCGGCGAAAAGAACTCGACGACGTGACCGTCGTAGAACGTGAGACCGGAGGCGCCGAACCCCTGCGCGTACGCGGCCAGGTACGCGCGCCCGCCGGCCAGCCCCGCTTCCAGGTTGGCGAGACGATAGCCGCGATCGCCGAACGCGCGCGTGAGCTCGTCGAGCCGCGCCATCCAGTAGATGACCGCCGCCGCGTCGCCAGCGAGCGGCTGCTCCAGGCAGAGATACGCCGAGCGGTTCCGGAAGTCGCCAAGGGCGAGCGTTTCGAGCGCGTGGGCGGCCGGCCGATAGAAGTACGCGCCGGACGAGATGCCGTCGACGGCGTTGACGATGAGGTAGAGATCGACGAGGCCGGAGGGCGCGTCGGCCTCGAAGGGCCGCGCCGCCGCCCAGAGCGCCGTCCCGAGCTCCTCGGCGCTCAGCGACGCGTGTCCGAACTGTCGCGTCGAGCCGCGGCGCTGGATCGTTTCACCCAGCCCGCGTCCCGCCCGTCCGCGCGGCGGCGGCAGCGGGACCAGCTCCGCGCTCGACGCAGGCGCCGGCGAAGCGCTCGACCACTCGCGGCTTCGCCAGGCGCGCACGGCGCCAGCGGTGTCCAGTCGCGACGCGGCCTGAATCTCGTGGATCAGTGGATAGTCGACCTCGGACGACGACACCGGGAGCGTCGCGTGCTCGATCCCGTCGATCGGCGTGGCGGCCGGCGCCGCGGCCGTCTCGGGCCCGAGGACGATCAGCTCGAGGGCGACCTCGCGAGCGGCGTCGAGCCCGAGCAGGCGATTGACCTCGGCGTCCACGAAGCCCGTCCGCACTCGCGGCGCGAGTCCGAGAGCGCCACTGACCGCCAGCATGTTGGCGAGCATCGTGCCGGAGTCCCAGAAGAGATGGCGGTACGCGCGCGCCTGATACTTCCAGGTGTTGCGCCAGTAGATCGCGGTCAACACGATCGTCGCCGGCCGGCGCCGAATCGAGTCGTCGGCCGCCGACTCCGCGAGCGCGGCGCGGACGTCACCGTCGCGCAAGCGGCGCAGCGCGAAGTCGCCGGGGCAGAAGTGATAGAGGCCCGGCTCGAGCCCCGTGACCTCACCGACCGCGAGGTACACCTCCGTCTGGTAGAGCGCGCCCGTCGAGGCCGCGGCGCGAAACAGAATCTCGCCGCCGCCCGGATAGGTCTTCTTCTTCGTGACGCCGGCGGCGTAGAAGAGAACGGCCGCGAGCTGGCTCAGGTCGAGGGTTGGGGCGGCCGGCGCGGGTTCAGCGAGCGCGGCAAGCGTGTCGGTCCCGAGCGGATCGAGGTCGCGTGGGAGCGCGATCGCCGCGAGGTCCGTGTAAACCTTGAACGGAAACGGCTTGATGTCCCACTCGAGCGTGTGACCGCTCGTGCGGACCGACGCGGGCGAGTGGGCGGTCTGGTCGTGATATTCGCGGGCGGTCAAAAGCGATACGGTGGACGGACGACGCCGCGCTCGGTGACGATCGCGGTGATGAGCCGCGCGGGCGTGACGTCGAAGGCGGGGTTGAACACCGGTGAGGCGCTCGGCGCGGTCTGCTGCACGCCGACCCGGCGGACTTCCGACGCGTCTCGTTCCTCGATCGGGATCTCGGCGCCCGACGCCAGCGTGGGATCGATCGTGGAGAATGGCGCCGCCACGTAGAACGGCACGTGATGGTGCGCGGCCAGCACGGCCAGCGAGTAGGTCCCGATCTTGTTGGCGGTGTCGCCGTTCGCGGCGATGCGGTCGGCGCCGGTCACGATCAGGTCGACCTCACCGCGGGCCATCACCGATGCCGCGACCACGTCGGCGATCAGCCGGTGCGGGATCCCGTCGCGCACGCACTCCCACGCGGTCAACCGCGACCCCTGCATCACCGGGCGGGTCTCGTCGACCCACACCAGCGCCACCTTGCCCTGCTCGTGCGCGGCGCGCACGACCCCGAGCGCGGTGCCGTAGCCCGCCGTCGCGAGGGCGCCCGCGTTGCAGTGGGTCAGGATTCGCGCGTTCGGCGGCACCAGCGACGCGCCGTGGGCGCCCATGGCGCGGTTCGCCGAAATATCCTCGTCGCGGATCGCCTGGGCCTCGTCGAGCAGGCGCGCCCGCACCGCGTCGAGCGCAAGCGCGTGGGAGGCGATCGCCACGCGCCGCATCCGGTCGAGCGCCCAGAACAGGTTGACGGCGGTCGGCCGCGTCGCGGCAAGGCCCTTGATGGCCGTCTCGAGGTCCGCCATCAAACCATCGAACGTTCCGGCCTTGCTCTCGCGCGCCGCCAGCACCACGCCGAAGGCGGCGGCCACGCCGATCGCCGGCGCGCCGCGCACCACGAGCGCGCGGATCGCCGCGCCGACATCCTGCCAGCTCTGGTAGCCACGCTCGACCTCGCGCTCGGGGAGCAGGGTCTGATCGATGAGGATCAGCCGGTCGGTGTCCCAGCGGACGGGCGTGATGCCGGTCATGACGCCCTCGCGGGGATCAACGCCAGGCGGCGCTGGACCTCGGTCTCGCCCAGGCCGGCGATCTCGACGATCTTGGTTCGCCCCTGGAGGCCGTGGACCACGCTGATGGATGAAGGCGGAACACCGAGCACGCGGGCCAGCAACCGCGCGACCGCGGTGTTCGCGGCGCCGGCGAGGGGTGCCGCGGTGACGCGAACGCGAAGCGTCGCGTCCTGCCAGCCGACGATCTCGTCGCGCGACGCTCGCGGTTGGACGCGGAGCGACAGCCGCGCGGCCTCAGCTCTTGCCGTCGTCCTTGTCCTCGCCGAACTCGGCCGACATCATCCGGTAGTAGCTCTCGAGCGTCGCGCGAAAATCCTCGATCAGCTGGCGGCGGACGCGCCGCAGGGTCTGGATCTCGCCCCGGATCCGCGCCTCCTCGGCCCGGCCTTCCTCGATGATCTTCTCGCTCCGCAGCTCGGCCTCGCGCATCTGCAGCTCCGCCTCGCGGCGCGCGGTCGCCTTCATCTCGTCACCCAGCCGGTGGGTCGTCACCAGCGTGTCCTGCAGCGCCCGCTCGCGCTCGTTGAGCCCACGCGAGCGCTCCTCGAAGGTCGCGACCTGCTCCTTCAGCTGCGCGTTTTCCTTGAGCACCGTCTCGTAGTCCTCGGCGACGTCGTCGAGGAAGGCGTCGACCTCGTGGATGTCGAACCCGCGAAACCACTTGACGGTGAACTGCTGTTGACGGATGTCGAGCGGACTGATGCGCATGAGACCTCCGGCGTCCTAGCCCATCTCGGTGGCGATTCGGTACAGCACCGGGACCAGGAATTCCTTCACAAAATAGAGCACGAGAATCACGATCATTGGTGAAAAGTCGAGTCCCATCTGGGAGATCGGCAGCCGCTCGCGCACCGGGCGCAGCACCGGCTCGGTCACCCGATACAGGAATCGCACGATCGGGTTGTAGGGGTCGGGGCTCACCCACGAGACGATCGCCCGCGCGATGATGATCCAGATGTAGGCGATGATGACGAGATTCACTAGATTCGCCAGCGCGACGAAGAAGTAGTTGATGATGAACATCACTTCGGCCCTTGGCCGAGCTCGCGCGAGCGCTCGGTGGCCCGCTCGACCGCCTTGATGAACGTCGTGCGGATGCCGCCCTCCTCGAGCGCGGCGATGCCGGCGATCGAGGTGCCGCCGGGCGAGCTGACCATGTCCTTGAGCGCGCCCGGGTGGAGGCCGGTCTCGAGCAGAAGCTTCGCGGCGCCGAGCACGGTCTGAGTGGCGAGCGTCATCGCGGTGATCCGGTCGAGCCCCATCCGCACCCCGCCGTCGGCGAGCGATTCGATCACGATGGCCACGTATGCGGGCCCGGAGCCCGACAGGCCCGTCACCGCATCCATCAGCGTCTCATCGAGGACGACCACGCGTCCGACCGCGCTGAAGATCTCGCCGGCCGTGTCGAGATCGTCGGGCTCGAGACCATCGGCCTTCGCGATGGCCGTCACGCCCTCGAGGACGAGGGCCGGCGTATTCGGCATCACGCGGATCAGCCGCGCGTCCTTGTGCAGGACGGTGCGGATCTTCGCGGTGGAGACACCGGCCGCGATCGAGATCAGGAGCTTCTTGCGGGTCACGGCCGGCGCGATCTCCTTCAGCACCGAGTCCATGATCTGCGGCTTCACCGCCAGGATCACGATGTCGGAGTGGCGCACCAGATCGGCGTTGTCCGACGACACCTGGATCCCGAACTGACGATCGAGCTCCTTGAGCCGCTCGAGGCGCACGTCGGTGGCGTGGATCGACGTCGCCGGGACGAGGTTGGCTTCGATGAGCCCCTTGATGAGCGCCTCGCCCATGTTGCCGGCGCCGATGAATCCGACGGTGAGGCCCTTGATCGTCATCGTTCCCCCGGAGAGGGCTCTCGCCGCGGCGGCCGCGGTCCGAAGATCGCCGTGCCGACCCGGACCAGGGTCGCGCCTTCCTCGATCGCCACCTCGAAATCGCCGCTCATTCCCATCGACAGCTCGGCGAAGCCGTAGCGCTCACCGAGCTTTCGCAGCGCGCGGAACCACACGCGCGACTCGTCGGGCTCCTTCGCCTCCGGCGGGATCGCCATGAGGCCGCGCAGCCTCACGGAGGACAAGGCGGCGACCGCGTCGAGGAGCTCACCGAGCCCGTCGGGTCCCACGCCGCCCTTGGATGCCTCGCCCGCGATGTTCACCTCGACCAGCGCGTCCACCGCCCGGCCACGCGCGCGGGCCCGCTTGTCGAGCTCCTTCGCGAGGTCGAGTCGGTCGAGCGAGTGGATCACGTCGAAGAGCTCGAGCGCGTCGCGTACCTTGTTCGTCTGCAGATGACCGACGAGGTGCCACGGGACCGGGCGGCCGATCTCGCTCACCTTCTCGCGCGCCTCCTGCACCCGGTTCTCGCCGAGCGCCGGCACGCCCGCCTCGATCGCCTGGCGGATCCGGGCCACGTCGACCGTCTTCGAGACGCCGACGAGGAGCACGTCGGACGTGTGCCGGCCTGTGCGCTCCGCCGCCCTCGCGATCCGTTCACGTACCCGGTCGAGATTGGCGCGAATGTCGGTCATGTCGAGGGTGATTCTAGCAGGGGGCCGAGTGCGGGGGGAGGAGAAGGGCTGGAGGCGGTGGCAGCCCCCACCTCAGGGCAGCGCGGCCAGGGTGACCAGGCGGCCCCGATTTCCCCGCCGGTACGAGTACAGAAGATCTGGATGACACGCGGTGCAAAGCCTTGGATTCTCGACCGAGTCAGGCGCCACCCCGGCCTCGGCGAGCAGCGCCTCGTTGGCTGACCAGAGATCGAGCATCACGCGGCCGGCACGCGAGGGCGTGACCCACGAGCGCCAGCGCTCGCCGAAGGCGCACGCGAATTCTGCCGTGACCGGCTCGTCCACCTCGTAGCAGCACGGGCCGATCGACGGAGCGATCGCGACCCGGAGCGAGCCGGCGCGCCCCCCCACCTCGCCGATCGCTCTCACCGCCTTCTGGGTGGCGCCTCGCACTGTGCCGCGCCAGCCGACGTGGGCGACGCCCAGCGCCCGCGCCGACGGATCGTAGAGCACGATCGCGAGGCAGTCCGCGGTGAAGATCGCGAGCGGCACACCCCGCTCCGCGGTCACGAGAATGTCCACCAGGCCCGCGAATCCCCCACCCGCCGGCGCCCGCGCCGCGTCCGCCCCGTGCACCTGACGCGCGTAGCTCACCCGGTCGATTTCGAGCCCGGTCGATGCGAGCGCCGCCGCAGCCTCAGGACGAAACGGCGGCTTCGGCGCCTCGGGCACGATCGGGTCGGCAAACGAGCTGATCCCCGGACAATGCCGCGTCGTCGTCGCATGCGGCACCCCCAGCGCCATCAGCGACGCAAAAGTGAAATACTCCGCCGGCTCCCCATGGGCTACAAGCGGAAAAGTCGAAGTCATCGTTTCCCACTATGCCCTACCAACGGGTCGCGGGGAGGGCGGCAGGGGCGGGAGCCGAGGATGGAACGAGGCTTGACATGCTCGGTGGCGGAACAACCGTGAAGCTGACTCCGTTGCTGTTTATGCCGCTTGCAAACACCACGACGTTCCCCGTCGCAGCACCGGTTGGCACCGTCGCCACTATGCTCGTTGCACTCCAACTCGTAGGCGCCGCGTCGGTCCCGTTGAAACTGACGGTTCCCGCGCCTTGTGTTGCACCAAAACCCGTCCCTGTAATCGTAACCGGCGCACCCACAACTCCCGAAGTTACCGAGAGGCTGCTGATTGTTGGGGCCGGAACCACAGTAAAGCTGACCCCATTGCTCGCCACGCCCGACGCTCTCACCGAGATATTTCCCGTAGTTGCACCCGACGGGACCGGGACCGAGATCGTTGATGCACTCCAACTTGTAGGCGTCGACGTTGTGCCGTTAAAGCTCACCGAGCCGCTGCCTTGTGCCGCGCCAAAGTTTGCTCCTGCGATTGCCACTTCCGCGCCTACGGCTCCACTCGTCGGCGAGAGGGTGGTAATGCTCGGCGCCGGAACAACGGTAAAGCTTGATCCGTTGCTCGCTACGCCGCCCGCCGCCGTCACCACCACGTTGCCGGTGGTCGCCCCGCTGGGTACTGTGGCCGTGATGCTGCTTGCTCCCCAACTCGTAATCGTTGTTGCG
>Ga0137415_10005544_pt1 | contig 12510 bp, 9 predicted proteins | sample CZODoug3_1_1_16f_FD_183082 | JGI IMG/M metagenome (GOLD analysis project Ga0137415, IMG submission 183082) | Vadose zone soil fungal communities from Angelo Coast Range Reserve, California, USA - CZODoug3_1_1_16fungal (Hybrid Assembly) | ecosystem: Environmental > Terrestrial > Soil > Vadose...
CGCCACTCGTCCTCGTCGAAACCGACCGAGCCCTCGTACGTCGACTCGAACGCGCTCGGTGCGTCCAGCAGGGCGGCCAGCCGGGTCGCGCGCAGTTGCTTCCAGTCGTCGGGGCCGATACGCCGGATCTCGATCACGGGTCAATCGTGGCGGCCGCGTCAACGGCATTGAGCACGGCCTGCACGACCGGACGCGACGAAGTCCGCGAACGGGTCACGGCGCTGATCCGGCGATGCAGCGCCGGTGAACGCAGCGGCCGCACGTCGACCGAAGCCACCTCGTCGAAAACCGCGAGTCGGGGCAGCACGCTCACCCCATGTCCGGCCGCGACCGCACGAACTAGCAACAACATGTCGTCGGTTTCCCATCGCACGCGGGGCTCGAAGCCTTCGGCCCGGCACGCCGAGCGGACGGCGTGGCCGCAGGCCGCTGCATCCGGGGGCATCACCCAGTCGGCGTCAGCGAGCGCAGTTAGCGTCGCCCGCCGCGGCAGCGTGCCCGGCGCGCCGATCACGACGAGTTCCTCGGCGCAGAGTTCGCGCGCGTCGAGGTACTCGGGCAACGCGAGCGGGACGTAGTCGTACTCATCCACCACGGCGATGTCGACGTCGTCGGCGATCAGCAGGTCCAGGGCAGCGAGGGGCTCGGCGACAACCACCGAGACCTCGACTCCGGGCTGGGCGGCCCGCAGGTTCAGCACGCCGTCGGACACCAGGGTGGCGGCGGCACTGGCCACGGCGGCCATCGACACCGGGCCGCTCACCGAACCGGACATCCGATCGAGGTCGGCCCGGGCCGACGCGAGAACGTCGACGATCGCGCCCGCCCGCGACGCCAGCGCGTGACCCGCGCCGGTGAGCGCCACGCCTCGGGGAGAACGGTCGAGCAGGGCGCACCCGGCCTCGCGTTCGAGCACGGCCAGTTGCTGCGAGACCGCGGACGGGGTAAGCCCGAGGGAGCGGGCCGCCGAGGCGATCGTGCCCCGTAGGGCCACCTCGCGCAGGAGCAGCAGGCGGCCGGCATCCAGGGTCGAAGGGGTGCCGCTAGCCATAAGAAGAACTTACGGCATAATGGAGTGGACCGTTAACTCTGCTGTACTCACATAGGGGGCGAAACATGATTAGCTCGATCCGAGTCATCGGCCTCGGCAAGGTGGGCGAGCTAGTCGCCACCCTGCTCATGGACTCCGGATTCACCGTCAAGGCGTTCGACGCGCGCGAACGCACCGACCTGCCGTTCGAGACCGGCGTGCTCGACGTACGCGACCCCGACGGCGTGCGCGCGGCGCTCAAGGGCAGCGACGCCGTCGTCTCATGCATGCCGTACCACCTCAACCTCGGCGTCGCCGAGGCCGCCTACGAGGTCGGCGTGAACTACTTCGACCTCACCGAGGACGTCCCGACCACCAACCTGGTCAAGGAGCTGGCGGCCAAAAACGAACGTGATGCTGGCGGCATTGTGTTCGCCCCGCAGTGCGGTCTCGCGCCCGGGCTCATCGGCATCATCGGCTCGGCGCTCACCAAGCACTTCGACGAGATCCGCAGCATCGAGCTCAAGGTCGGCGCGCTGCCACGCCACCCGGCCGGCCTGCTCGGCTACGCGTTCAACTGGTCGGCCGAGGGCGTCGTCAACGAGTACCTGAACGACTGCGAGGTGCTGCGCGGCGGCGTCCGGCAGATGGTGCCGGCCATGACCGAGCTCGAGCGCGTCGTGATCGGCGGCGTCGAGCTCGAGGCGTCGCTGACGTCCGGCGGGCTCGGCACGATGTGCGAGACCTACGAGGGCCACGTGCAGCGGCTGGACTACAAGACGATGCGCTACCCCGGCCACTTCGAGCTGATGCGCTTCTTCTTCGACGAGCTGAACATGCGCGACCGCCGCGAGCTGGCCGGCGAGATCCTCGTCAACGCCAAGCCGCCGGTCGACGACGACGTGGTGTACCTGCACGCCGCCGTCGAGGGCGTCGCCAACGGCATCGGCGACACCGCGGCCGGCCAACTCACCCGCAAGCAGTACGTGCGGGCCTACCAACCGCTGCGCATCAACGACCGGGCGTGGCGAGCGATCTCGTGGACCACCGCCGCGTCCGCCGTCGCCGTGGTCGAACTGGTCGCCGCCGGCAAGCTGCCCACCACGGGCTTCATCCAGCAGGAAGACATTCCGTTCCAGGCGCTGCTCGAGACCCGCAACGGCGCCCGCTTCGCCGAACTAGGCGTCGTCTGACCACCCCTCATACGAAGTTGTCCGCGCTTCCCGGCGCTATCGCATCGCGACGCGCGGACAACTGGCAAGGAGACCGATCCACGATGACCATCCCCACCCACGAATCACTGGTCGCCGACACCCAGGCGATCCTCGCCCGGCTCGGCGTGGCTGCCCTGCCCACCGACGGCGATCTCACCGTCCACTCCCCCGTCACCGGCGGCGAGATCGCCCGACTGCGCTCGCACCCGGCGGCCGAGGTGGCCGCGATCGTCGGACGCTCGCAGGACGCCTTCCGACAGTGGCGCACCGTCCCGGCGCCGGTGCGCGGCGCATTCGTCCGCGAGTTGGGCGAACTGCTCCGCGAGCACAAGGACGACCTGGGCGCGCTCGTGTCGATCGAGGCGGGCAAGATCCGCTCCGAGGGGCTGGGCGAGGTCCAGGAGATGATCGACATCTGCGACCTGGCCGTGGGCCTGTCGCGGCAGCTGTTCGGGCTGACCATCGCCTCCGAGCGCCCCGGCCACCGGATGATGGAGCAGTGGCACCCGCTCGGCGTCGTGGGCGTCATCAGCGCCTTCAACTTCCCGGTCGCGGTGTGGTCGTGGAACGCCGCGCTGGCCTTCGTCTGTGGCGACTCGGTCGTGTGGAAGCCGTCGGAGAAGACGCTGCTGACCGCGCTGGCCTGCCAGGCGCTGGCCACCGAGGCGGCGCGCCGGGTCGGCGCACCCGAGGCGATCAGCTCGCTCGTGCTGGGCGGCGTCGCGACCGGCGAGGCGCTGGTCGACGACTCGCGCGTGGCGCTGATCAGCGCCACCGGATCGACCCGGATGGGCCGGGCCGTCGCGCCCCGCGTCGCCGGCCGGTTCGGACGGCTGCTGCTCGAACTCGGCGGCAACAATGCCGCGATCGTCGCGCCGTCGGCCGACCTGGACCTCACCGTGCGGGGCATCGTGTTCTCGGCGGTGGGCACGGCCGGGCAGCGCTGCACGTCGCTGCGTCGCGTGATCGTCCATTCGTCGATCGCCGACGAGTTGGTGGCCCGGCTCAAGGCGGCGTACGAGACGTTGCCGATCGGTTCACCGCTCGCCGACGGCACCCTCGTCGGACCGCTGATCGACGCCGCGGCGTTCGAGGGCTACACCACGGCGATCGACAAGGCGCAGGCCGACGGCGGCGAGCTGATCATCGGGGGTTCGCGCGTGTTGGCCGACGACGCCGGCGATGCCTACTACGTTCGCCCCGCGCTGGTGCGGATGCCGGCGCAGACCGACATAGTTCGGGCCGAGACGTTCGCCCCGATCCTGTACGTGATGAGCTACGACGACTTCGACTCAGGTCCCAACAGTGCGCTGGCGTTGCACAACGACGTGCCGCAAGGGTTGTCGTCCTCGATCTTCACCCTGGACGTGCGCGAGGCCGAGCGGTTCACCTCGCCCGATGGTTCGGACTGCGGCATCGCCAACGTCAACATCGGCCCGTCGGGGGCGGAGATCGGCGGCGCGTTCGGCGGTGAGAAGGAGACCGGCGGCGGGCGTGAATCCGGCTCGGACGCCTGGAAGTCCTACATGCGGCGGGCCACCAATACCGTCAACTACTCGACCGAGCTGCCACTGGCGCAGGGCGTCGAGTTCGGCTGAACTATTTCTTGATCAAGAGGGAGAAGTGGTCGCTCTGGCGACCACTTCTCCCTCTTGATCATCACGACGGGCGACGGCTGACCGGCGGCCGTTATGCCAGCGCTACGCCGGCGGCTCGGCGGGAGGTGCCTCGTCGTCGTCGTGGCCACGAACCTTGTCCACGCCCTCCTCGACCTTGTCCTTGACGTCCTCGAAACCGTCCTTGACCTTTTCTCCCACGTTCTCGGCGATGTCCTTGGCCTTGTCGAAGATGCCCATCGGAACCCCTTGCTCAGGTGGATACTGACGCCCAATTACTACTCCAATTGGGCGTCCCGGTCTATGTGAAGCCGCCCTGTATAAGGCTCCACATAAAGGCGCCATATGGAGTTGCTCACGCCAGTCGGGTGACCTCGACGCTGACGTCGAGCGTCGCGCTGGCCGATCCCCCGATGATGCCTTTGATGGGCGGGACGTCGCTGTAGTCGCGGCCGCGGCCGACGATCACGTGACGCTCGCCGACCGGCACGTCGTTGGTCGGATCGTGGGCGACCCATTCCCCCAGCCACCACTCGGCCCAGGCGTGGCTCTCGCCGACGGCCGGTTCCCCGATCGTCGCTCCGGAGTTCTTCGGATGCAGGTACCCGGACACGTAGCGCGCCGGGACGCCTACCTGGCGCAGGGCACCCACCACGAGATGCACGTAGTCCTGGCACACGCCGCTGCGAGCCGCCCAGGCCTCACTCGCCGCGGTGTGGACGCCGGTGGAGCCGGGCAGGTAGGTCATCGCATCGTGGACGCGGGTACACAGCTCGAGCGCGGTCTCGTGCGGTGTGCGCGCGGCGGCGCTGTCTTGGGCGAGCGCCGCCAGTTCCCCGTCCGGTTCCGTGCTGCGCGACTGGACGAGGAACTCGGCGAACCGGTCCGTCACATCGCCGTCACGCAGCTCGTCCCAGGACGTCGCCAGGCGCGGCTCGGGCAGCAGGGTGGCGTCGATCTCGACGACGCTCGTCGCCTCGATCACGAGTTCCGAGTGCGGGCGCCGGGCCTCGAAGGCGCGGACATACGTGCCCCAGTAGTCGACGTAGTGGTGCTGCCAGGTGGCCTCCTCGATGTGCAGCATCGATTCGAGCGGGGTCTGCCACGGGGTAGCGAGCGGCGTGAGCCGAACCTCGTTGAACGACACGCTCACCGGCTGGTCGTAGGAGTAGCGCGACACGTGATGCACGCGCAGCCGCGACGTCATGACAGCTCCCCCCTCCTCGTTGTCACGAGACCGCCCATTCGGTGACGACGCCGCGGGGGAAGTAGCGGCGGGTCACCGCGTCGCTGGCCACCGAGCATGCGCTCTGGACGCGCTCCATCAGGTGGTAGAGGTCCTCGAACAGCTCGGCTGTAGGCGCGAATTCCAGTTCTGAGCGGATCATGCCGAGCACGCGGTGGGCCTGATCGGCGCGGTCACCCCGGCTGATCGGTTCGGTGAGGTCGTCCAGGCAACGCTCGGCGCTGACGAGTGAGCTCATGAGCGAGCGAGGGAACAGCGGATCGAGCAGCAGGAACTCAGCGGCGCGCGCGTCCTCGATCGCGCCGCGCGAGCTGCGCAGGAACGCCTGATACGCACCGCAGCTCTGCAGCAGCGTCACCCACGACGGTCCGGCGCTGCCGGTCAATGCCCGGGCGGCGACGAGTCGGGCCGTCATGTCGGCGCGTTCGAGGCTGCGGCCGAGGACCAGGAAGTGGTACGGCTCGTCGCGGGAGAGCGTCGCGTCGGCGATGCCGTTGAAGCCGGCGGCGCGTTCCCGTACCCAGGTGAAGAACGCATGGGGCCGGGCCCGGCGGGTGCCCATGATCGCGTCGTGCCAGGTGACGTTGATGCTCTCCCACAGTTCGGTGGAGATCACCTCGCGCGATCGGCGGGCGTTCTCGCGAGCGACGCCGATCGATCCGACGATGGAGCCCGGGTAGGAGCGGTCCCAGGCCAGTTGGTCCAGGACGTCGACCCGGGTCACCTCGGTGTCGACGTCCTTGCCCATCGCCGCGAACAGCGATGCGCATACGACGTCCTCCGGCGCCCAGGGATCCTCGAGCAGCAGGTTCAGGTGGACGTCGAGCAGCCGGCTGGTGTCCTCGGCCCGCTCGACGTAGCGCCCGATCCAGTACAGCGACTCGGCGATGCGGCTCAGCATGCGCGCGCCTGCTGCTGCTGTTGTTGCTGCTGCTGGCGGACCTCGTCCTCGCCGGCGTCGTCGGGGGGCGGCAGCGGCAACCGCTCGGGCGGCGGGGGCGTCTCGCGGCGCGGCCCGCTGCCGGCCAGGATCGAGGGACGCTCGCCGGCCAGCACCCAGGTGTCCTTCGAGCCGCCGCCTTGGCTCGAGTTGACGACCAGCGACCCCTCGACCAGCGCCACCCGGGTGAGCCCGCCGGGCAGCACCCACACGTCGTGGCCGTCGTTGATCGCGAACGGACGCAGGTCGACGTGGCGCGGTGCGACATCGTCGCCGATCAGGGTAGGCACCGTCGAGAGCTGCACGACCGGCTGGGCGATCCAGCCCCGCGGGTTGGTCAGCAGGTGGGTCCGCAGCGCGGCCAGCTCGTCCCGGGACGCCTGCGGACCGATCACCAGGCCCTTGCCGCCCGCGCCATCGACCGGCTTGACGACCAGCTCGGCGAGGCGATCGAGCACTTCTTCCAGGGCATCGGGCTCCTCCAGCCGCCAGGTGTCGACGTTGGGCAGCACCGGCTCCTCGTGCAGGTAGTAGCGCACCAGGTCGGGCAGATAGGTGTAGATCAGCTTGTCGTCGGCGACGCCGTTGCCCACGGCGTTGGCGATCGTGACGTTGCCGGCCCGGGCGGCGGTGAGCAGTCCGGGGCAGCCGAGCATCGAGTCGGACCGGAACTGCACCGGGTCCAGGAACTCGTCATCGACGCGCCGATAGATCACGTCGACCCGGCGCTCACCCCGGGTGTCCCGCATCCGCACTATGCCGCCGGAGCAGACCAGATCGCGGCCCTCGACGAGTTCGACGCCCATCGCCCGGGCCAGCCACGCGTGCTCGAAGTAGGCGCTGTTGTAGACGCCGGGCGTGAGCACCACGACGTTCGGCTCGGTGACGCCGGCCGGGGCGGCGCGGCGCAGCGCAGCGAGCAGCCGCTGCGGGTAGTGCGAGACGGGGCGCAGCCGCACCCGGGCCAGAGTGTCGGCCCATTGCGGGCGCATCGCGCTGCGGTTGGCCAAGACATAGCTGACGCCCGACGGAACTCGGACGTTGTCCTCGAGCACCCGGAAAGTGCCCTGCTCGTCGCGGATCAGGTCGATGCCCGAGATGTGCACCCGCACGCCGTTGGGCGGCTCGATGCCGTACGCCTCGCGGTGGAAGTGCTTGGACGAGGTGATCACCTGCCGGGGGATGACGCCGTCCTCGACCGCCCGGCTCGGCCCGTACACGTCGGCGAGAAGAGCCTCCAGCGCCTTCACCCGCTGTCGGACGCCGCGCTCGATGATCTGCCAGTTGGCGTCGTCGATGACCCGGGGCACGATGTCGAGGGGGAACGGGCGCTCCTCGCCACCGACGTCGAACGTCACCCCCTGGTTGAGGTAGGCGCGCGCGAGGGAATCGACGCTGGAGCGCAGCTCCTGAACGCCGACATTCTGCATCGACTCGTACAGCGTGCGATACGGCGCCCGGGCATTGCCGGACGCGTCGATCATCTCGTCCCAGGCCAGGCCTAGGCGGTAGTCGGAGAACAGGTCGGCCACCCCCTGGAGCGTATGGCTGTGTTGTGTCGGCAGTATTGCAGCCCGGCCGGCCCCGTGATCCGGTTTTGGCCGCCAGTAGGGCTATTTGGCCACTGGCGACCAAAACCGCGACTGCCGGCTCACGCTCCGACGCGACGGGCAGCTAGCTCGATGCGCTCGTCGGGCTGCACGGCGGCCACCCGGAAGAACCCCGCCGATGCCTCGCCGTAGAACTCGCCGGGCGAGACGACGACCCCGGCCTTGGTCGCGATGTCACGTGCCGCCGACCAGGCATCGCCGCCCGGTGCCGCCGCCCACAGGTAGAACGCCCCGCCCGGCAGCGGTGCGTCGTAACCGGCCGCCTTGAGCACCTGCTGCAGGCGCTGCAGCCGGGACAGGTAGCGCGCCCGCTGGGCCTCGACGTGCGCGTCGTCGTCCAGGGCGATGACCGCTGCCGCCTGGACCGGTCCGGGCGACATCAGCCCCGCGTGCTTGCGGACCTCCCGCAGGTAGTGGACGAGGTCGCCGTCGCCGGCGTAGAAGCCGATGCGGGCCCCGGCGAAGTTGTCCCGCTTGGAGAGCGAGTGCACGGCGATCACGCCGTCCAGGTCGCCGCTGCCGAGGATCGTCGAGCGCTCGCCCTGCCACACGAACTCGGCGTAGCACTCGTCGGAGAACACCGGGACGTCCCGCTCGCGGCCCCATCGCGCGACGGCGTCGAGGTCGAGCAGCTCGCCGGTCGGGTTGGCCGGCGAGTTCGTCCAGATGCACAGCGCCCGGTCAGCGTCCTCGTCGCGGATGGCGTCGAGCGTGCGATAGGGCACCGGGCGACACCCGGCCAGGATCGCGCCCATCTCGTAGGTCGGATAGCTGATCGCCGGGTAGAGGACGGTGTCACGGGACGGGTCGTGTAGGCGCAGGTACTGCGGAACCGACGCCACGAACTCCTTGGTGCCGACGCACGCGGCTAGCTCGGTGCCGGAGTCGACCCGGACGCCGAACCGACGCTCGATCCAGCGCGCCGCCGCGCTGCGAAACGTCGGCGTGCCGATCGACGGCGGGTACCCCCGCGCGCCGTCCACTGTGGACAGTGCCGCGATCACCTCGGGCGGCGCCGAATCGCACGGCGTGCCGATAGAGAGGTCCACGGCCCCGCCCTCGTGCTGGTCGGCGATCGCGATCACCTCGCCGAGGCGCTCGTACGGGTAAGGCGGCGGGACGAAGCCGGGCACGGTCACTCCAGGTGTTGCGCTAGTAGTTGGGCCAGATGTTGACCTTGATTGTGCGCCAACTGTTCGAGCTGGGTGCGGCACGAGAACCCGTCGGCGAGCACGATCGACCCCGGCGACGCGGCGCGGACGGCGGGCAGCAGGGCGGTCTCGGCGACGGCGACCGACACGTCGTAGTGCCCACGTTCGACGCCGAAGTTGCCGGCCAATCCGCAACAGCCCCCGACCGCACTGATCTGGGCGCCGGCGTCCTCGAGCAGCGCGGCGTCGGCGTCCCAGCCCAGGACGGCGTGTTGGTGGCAGTGCGGTTGGGCGACGCCGTGGACGCCGTCGAGGCTCGGCGGCGTCCAGCCCTCGGTAGCGCGCAGCTGCTCGGCGAGCGTCTTCGTGGCAGCCTTCACCCGGGCAGCTCGCGGATCGTCGGGCAGCAGCTCCGTGATGTCCGACCGCAGTACGGCTGTACAGGACGGCTCCAGGCCGACGATTGGGATGCCGTCGTAGGGCGCGAGAGCGTCCAACGATCGGCGCAGCTGCCGCCGGGCGCCATCCAGCTGGCCGGTCGAGATCCAGGTGAGCCCGCAGCAGACCGCCTGGTCGGTGATGCGCACCGAGTAGCCGGCCGCTTCGAGCACGCGCACCGCCGCCTGACCCACCGCCGGCGTGAAGTGGTCGGTGAACGTGTCGACCCACAGCACCAGCGGTGTGCCGGGCGACTGCGGCCGGCCCGCGAACCACTGGCGGAACGTTTGCGGCGCGAACTCCGGCAACGGACGCCGCCGGTCGATGCCACCGGCGCGCTTGGCCAGCGCGGCCAGCGACCGCCGGCGCAGCGTCGCATTGACGAGCTTCGGGGCCCGGGACGCGAGTCGCGCCCAGCGCGGCAGCCAGCCGAGCGCGTAGTGCGCGGCCGGACGGGGCCGGCGCCGGTATCGCTGGTAGAGCACCTCGGCCTTGTAGGTGGCCATGTCGATGCCGGTCGGACAGTCGCTGGCGCATCCCTTACAGGACAGGCACAAGTCGAGTGACTCCGCGACCTCGTCCGAGCGCCAGCCCTTCACGAGGGATCCGTTGGCCAGCTCCTGCAGCACGCGCGCCCGGCCGCGGGTCGAGTCCTTCTCGTCGCGCGTCGCCAGGTAGGACGGGCACATCACCCCGCCCGTATCGGCCCGGCACTTGCCCACGCCCACGCAGCGATGTACAGCTGCGCTGAGGTCACCGCCGTCGTGCGGGTACGCGAAGCCGAGGTTGATCAGCGGTCGCGCCGCCGGCACCCGCAGGTCGGCGTCGAGCGGCGCCGGGCGCACGATCACGCCCGGGTTGAGCACGTCGTCCGGGTCGAAGGCGTGCTTGACGGCGGCGAACGTTTCGATGGCCTCCGGTGAGTACATGTACGGCAGCAGCTCGCCCCGGGCCCGCCCGTCGCCGTGCTCACCGGACATCGAGCCGCCGTACTTGCCTACCAGGCGGGCGGCGTCCGTGACGAACTCGCGCAGCACGTTGACACGCTCGGGTCGCAAGCTCCCCTCGACCGACCGGGACGCCTTAAGCGGGAAGTCGATGCGCACGTGCACGCAGCCGTCGCCGAAGTGCCCGTAGGCCAGGCCGTCGACCCCGTGCTGGCGCATCAGCGCCTCGAAGTCACGCAGATACGGGCCCAGCACGGCCGGCGGGACGGCGGCGTCCTCCCACCCGGGCCAGGCCGGCTCGCCCGCAGGGGTGCGACTGCCGAGGCCGGCACCGTCCTCGCGGATGCGCCACAACGCCCGCGCCGCCGCGCCGGTGACCACGGCCGAGTCGAGGCAGCCGGCGTCGGCGATCAGTTTGCGGGCGGCGGCGATGGCCGCATCCGGTGTCTCGCCGGCCGTTTCGGCGAAGATCCAGCCCCCACCCCGGGGCAGTTCCGGGACGCTGCCCCGGCGGGCGCGCACCACGTCGGAGAGCCGGGCGTCCAGGCCCTCGAGGGCAACGGGGCAGTGCGGCAACAACCCGGGCACCGCGTCGGCGGCGGTGGCCAGGTCGGCGAAGCCCAGCACGGCGAGCGCGGTGGCCCGCGGCGCCGCCACCAGGCGCACGGTCGCCTGCGTGATCACGCCAAGCGTGCCCTCGGTGCCGACCAGGAACTTGGCAAATCCAACACCGTCGGCGCCGTTCTCGGGCAGCAGGTGCTCGAGCGAGTAGCCCGACACCTGCCGGGTGAAGCGACCGAACTCGGTACGGATCAGGGCCAATCGCTCCCGGACGAGGGCGTCCACGGCGGGCGGCACGCCGTCCACTCGCGAGCCGTCGCCGGCGAGGACGTCGAGCGCGACGACGTTGTCAGCGGTGCGCCCGTAGGCAAGCGCGCGCGAGCCGCAGGCGTTGTTGCCGAGCGATCCGCCGATCGTGGCCCGCGCGTGCGTGGACGGATCCGGCCCGAACCGTAATCCGTGGGGCGCCGCGGCGGCGGTGATGTCGTCGAGGACCACGCCCGGCTCGACGACGGCCGTGCGGGCATCGGCGTCGATCGAGACGACGCGGTTGAGGTGGCGCGAGAAGTCGAGCACCAGGCCGGCCCCGACGGCGTTACCGGCGATGGAGGTACCGCCACCACGCGAGGTCAACGGCACGCCGAGCGAGCGGCACACGGCGAGGGCAGCCGCGACCTCGTCGGCGTGGCGTGGGAACGCGACGGCGGCCGGCACGACCCGGTAGTTGGAGGCATCCGACGAGTACTCGGCCCGCCGGCGCGTCGAGATGTCCACCTCGCCGACGCCGGCTCGGCGCAAGGCGTCCGCGAGTTCGGTCACGCCTGCCATTCTCCAGCTCCCGCCGATCAGGTGCAGATCGCGGTGCCCCGGCCCACGGATCTGCACACGATCGCCGCTATGCGGGCCGGTAGTCGCGCGGGTGCGTGGCCTTCATCGTCACCGACACGTTGTGCTGGTTGAACCCCTTGAAGCCACCGCGGCGGGCCAGGTTCTCCAGGTGCGATCCGGCGCCGCCGACGGTGGCCAGCTCCTCGGCCCGCTCGGCGCTCAGATGCCCGGCGGCGACGAGCGGCCCGAGCCGCGACCGGGGCACCGTCCACAGTTCGGCCTCGGTGAACGCCTGCCGCAGATGCGCGAAGTCCGAGAACGGGTTCATGCTCGCGTAACCCCGCTCGGCGAGCTGGTAGCGCAGGCCGTCGAACTCGAACTGGCCCTCCAGGTGGTGCATGCCGGCGCCGAGCAGCGACTCGCCGTGCAGCGCACACCACATGCCGACCGTGCCGTACGCGTCGCCCTCGGAGAGCTCGGCCAGCTCGGCGAGCTCGACCCGGGAGAAGTCGAGCTGCACCTCGTCCGGAGTCAGGTCGACGTCGGCGAAGATAACGCCGCCGCTACCGGGATGTTCGAGCACCTGCGCACCCCAGCCAGCCTCGTCGCCCGCATAGAAACGCTCGCGCAGCCCGAAGCCGAGCGCCTGCAGGAACCGGATCAGGCCGTTGAACGCCGGACGCGACGAGCGAAACGTGTGATGGTCGTTGTTGCCCCAGCCGAGGCCGAGGCGGTCCTGCCGCGCGTGCTGCATCGTGCCGGCCGCGTTCGAGCGCTGCCAGTACGCGCGCTCGACCTCGAGGAAATAGGCAGCGGCCAGGGCCGGCCCGACCAACGAAACCGCCTTGCGCGCAAAGGCGATCTGCGCCTCGACGCCGTTCGCGCCGGTCAGCGCACGCGGCCGTTCGGCGAGCAGCCGCTCGGCCTCG
>Ga0137415_10005546_pt1 | contig 12508 bp, 13 predicted proteins | sample CZODoug3_1_1_16f_FD_183082 | JGI IMG/M metagenome (GOLD analysis project Ga0137415, IMG submission 183082) | Vadose zone soil fungal communities from Angelo Coast Range Reserve, California, USA - CZODoug3_1_1_16fungal (Hybrid Assembly) | ecosystem: Environmental > Terrestrial > Soil > Vadose...
GGAAGGCCGAATGCGCCGGAGGCGCTGCGGCCGAAGATGGGTCAGAACGCCGCGCTCGCCCAGGCGCTGGCGGCGCGCATGCCGAATGCCCATGCCGAGGTGATTCCCGACACCGGGCATCTGGTGTTTCTCGAAGCGCGCGCGAAATATGACGAGCTGGTGCTCGGATTCCTGGGGAAATAAATTCTGCGAAGCCAGGCGGGGCGAGCAATCGCGCAATTCCCGCCTGGCCTGAACTTACCATCAGCTCCCAAATTCCTCCGCCAGCACCACGGTCTCGCGGCTGCGGCTGACCTCGGGTCAGTCGCGGTTGAAATCGGCGACCAGCCGCTTGATGTCCTCGCCGTTCATCGCGCGATCGAGCGCGGCCTGATCGTCGAACTGACAGGTCGCCTGATGCAGCGATGGATCGGACAGGCCCCAGACACGCCACGCCTTCTTGACGCCCCACGATTTCGTCGCGTCCGGAAGATGTTCGTCGCGGTACCATGTGTCGAAGGCGGCGCGCTTGGCGGGGTCGGTGACAGTGGCGCTGACGACGAAAAAGACAGCGGGCATAGCTTCCTCCTGACGGTCATTTGGGTGGTTCCTTTCGGCGGGAACCGTCCTGGATGGCGTGAAAATCGCAAAGCCGCACGCAAACCGGGACCGGGTTCCGACGTTGTAGCAAACTACCTCAACCACACAGGAGCTCGCCATGCTCGAGAAGGTAAAACCGATCCCGGACGGGTTTCACACCATCACGCCCTATCTCATTGTCCAGGGCGCGGAAAAGCTGATCAGTTTCATGAAGGAGGCGTTCGGCGCGCAGTATCACCATGAGCCGGCCAAGCGCCCGGATGGCTCGATCATGCACGCGTCGCTCAAGATCGGCGATTCCATGCTGATGATCTCGGACGCATCCGAGCACGCCAAGGCCGCGCCCGTGATGCTTTACGTCTACGTGCCAAACGTCGACGCCGCCTATCAACGGGCGCTGAAGGCCGGCGCGACCTCGGTGATGGAGCCGGCTGATCAGTTCTATGGCGACCGCAGCGCCGGCGTGAAGGACGCCGCCGGCAATCAATGGTTCCTCGGCACCCATATCGAGGATGTCTCGCCGGCCGAATTGCAGAAGCGCGCCGCGGCGTTCTCAAAGAAGCAAGGCAAGGCCGCGTGAGTGGCTTTGCCTTGCGGCGACAAGAGCTACTGCATCTGTCCGCCTTCGCCCGAACGGCGAAGGCGGACGTTCAATGGAAACTCCCGGCAAGCCCCACGATCTGGCCGTCGAGACCATTGAAGCCGTGATGGCCCTCGGCCTCACAGGGATCGCCCTGCTCCACGCCGCCGCTGACCCAAGCCACGCGCGCGCGCCCGGCGGACCATTTGATGAAGGGGTCGACACCTGCCGGCAGGGTGTTCTTGCAATTGTCCTGTTGGTGATGGATCACCAGCGTGCGCGGCAGCGCAGCCGATGAGCCCAGGATCAGCATGACATTGTTGCTGCCGCCCGACTGCTGGCTGAGAAATCCCGACGTCAGGACCAGCGCGTCCGGCCGCGCGCCGCCAGCGATTCCCTCCGCCGCGCGGATCGTGCCGAGGCTGGTGGCGATCACCGTCACCGGCCGCTTGATCGCGGCCATGTATTCCACGGCGCTTTTCAGATCGGTGCTCGCATCGGCGACCAGGACCGCGAGCCCTCGCGCGGCATAGGCCTTTCGCGTGCGAACCAGTTGGTTGCCCGTCAGGCCATGAATGTCGCCCGCGTCACCGGCGCGGATCGCACCATTGCCGCCCGGCATCAGGATCACGCTGGCGCGCGGCGCGCTTGGCTTGATCAACACGGCGCGCGAGCCTCCGATGTTCACGGTCTCGTCGGCAAAAGCCGGCGGACAGGCCAAGGCGGCGAACGTAGCAAGCATGGCGGCGACGGCAAGACCTTTGGGGAAACGCTTCATGATATTTCTCTGATCCGCTGTGATGGTCCGAAGTGCCCCAAGTCCAAATGCGATCGTTCGCCGTCTTGAGCGAATCTTGGTCGGAACGTTATTGCCTTGCGAACAGGTAAGCATCAGCCGGACGGTGGACGGCAACGCCATCGCCCATCGAACGTATGACGCGTTAGACCCACCCTCCCCGCGCCATGATGGCCGCGCACAGCAGAATGACGACGATCGCGGCCAGTTCGCTGTGAATGACCATGGTCACACGCCGGCGCGTCCTGGCGTCCATCACCGGCACCTGCCGTGCCTTGATCTCGCCGCGCCAGGACAGAAACTCCATGGTCGGAATGATCGACAGCACGCCCACGATGATGAACAACGAGAATTTCATCAGGAAAGCGTGGCTGTGGAAATAATAGTCCGCCCCCTTCTCGAAATAAAATACCCGTAGCAACCCGACGATGAACAGCGCGCCCGCCGCAATACCGAGCACCGTGTCGGTGACCTGAAGCCGGCGCGCCGAGGAAAGCGTCAACTCCTGACGGATCAACGTGAACTCGATCGCGACCGCCGACACCAGCGTGAAGGCGCAGAGATGGTGGAGGAAAGCGAACAGCGTGGACATGGCGCGGTCTCCTGTTTGCACGGGAAATGTAGACGACGGAAAATTGGAAGCAAGCCTGTGATCTCACCCTCACTCGTCATTCCGGGGCATCGCCAACGGGTCCGCGCGAAGCGCGGCCCGATGACAGGCTCCGCGATGAGCCCGGAATCCATAACCACGACAGGGAGTATGGATTCCGGGCCCGCGCATCCAAGTCGGCCGTTGCCGACTCGGACAATGACATTGCCGAACTCGGGTAAATCCGAGTTCGGTGGGGCATCCTGATCCATTTTGGTTACAAAGCCCGGCCTTGCGCCGGGCTTTTTGCTGGTGTGGGTCACGAGAGAAACGATGCGCTTCGGCGACAAATGCCGTCATGCGCGGGCCTGGCCAGCGCATCCATCGCTCAAAAATATTTCTTGTGGAGCAGGATGGATGGGCGGGTCAATCAAGTCCGGCAAAGACTCAGTGGGCTACAACGGCAAATTATCGTGCTTCTTCATTGGCATCTCGACATGCTTGTCGCGCAGCATGGCGAGCGCCCGCGCAATTCTGCGCCGCGTCGAATGCGGCATGATGACGTCGTCGATATAGCCGCGCTCGGCTGCGACAAAGGGCGACAGGAAGCGGTCTTCATACTCTTTGGTGCGCGCGGCGATCGCGTCGGTGTCGCCGATGTCGGTGCGGAAGATGATCTCGACCGCGCCCTTGGCGCCCATCACGGCGATCTGCGCGGTCGGCCAGGCGTAGTTCATGTCGGCGCCGATTTCCTTTGACGCCATCACGTCGAACGCGCCGCCATAGGCTTTGCGCGTGATCACCGTGACCAGCGGCACCGTGCACTGCGAATAGGAAAACAACAGTTTCGCGCCGTGTTTTATCAATCCGCCATATTCCTGGGCGGTGCCGGGCAGGAAACCGGGCACATCGACGAAGGTCACGATGGGAATGTTGAAGGCGTCGCAGAAACGGACAAAACGCGCGGCCTTGCGCGAGGCGTCCGAGTCGAGCACGCCCGCCAGCACCATCGGCTGGTTGGCGACGAAGCCCACGGTGCGGCCGGCAATGCGCCCGAACCCGGTGACGATGTTTTTCGCAAAGGTTTCCGAAATCTCGAAGAAATCGCCCTCGTCCACCACTTTGAGGATCAGTTCCTTCATGTCGTAGGGCTTGTTCGGATTGTCGGGGATCAGCGTGTCCAGCGACATGTCGAGCCGGCCGATGTCGTCAAAACTCGGCCATTCCGGCACGCCGTCGGTATTGTTGCTGGGGAGAAAATCGATCAGCCGGCGCATCTGCAACAAGGTCTCGACGTCGTTCTCGAACGCGCCGTCCGCGATCGAGGAGCGCGTGGCGTGCACCGATGCGCCGCCGAGTTCCTCGGCGGTCACGACCTCGTTGGTGACCGTCTTCACCACGTCGGGTCCGGTCACGAACATGTAACTGGTGTTCTTCACCATGAAGATGAAATCGGTCATCGCGGGCGAATAGACGTCGCCGCCGGCGCACGGCCCCATGATGACCGAGATCTGCGGGATCACGCCGGAGGCGATGACATTGCGGCGGAACACGTAGGAATAGCCCGCCAGTGCCGCGACGCCTTCCTGGATGCGCGCGCCGCCGGCGTCGTAGAGCCCGATGATCGGCGCCCTCGCCTTCATCGCCATGTCCTGGATCTTGACGATTTTTTGCGCATGGGTCTCGGAGAGCGAGCCCCCGAACACCGTAAAATCCTTGGCGAACACAAAGGTCTTGCGGCCGTTGACGGTGCCCCAGCCGGTGACGACGCCATCGCCCGGCACCTTTGTCTTTTCCATGCCGAATTCGACCGAGCGGTGCTCGACAAACATGTCGAGCTCCTCGAACGAGCCCTTGTCGAGCAGAAGCTCGATGCGCTCGCGCGCGGTCAGCTTGCCGCGGGCGTGCTGCGCCTCGATACGCTTTTCGCCGCCGCCGAGCCTTGCGCCGGCGCGCCGTTCCTCGAGGGTGTCCAGGATCTCTTTCATGTGGTGCTTTCCCGCCAAAATTTGCCCGGGTTCTAACACGGCATTTTGCCGGCGGGAAACGCCCCTCCGGCATCTGGCACCCCTGCCCGACCAACGATATATCCCGTGCCTCAACGGAGGCGACGTTTATGACGGATATCGCGGGCGGAGAAACAACCGGCGCCGTAACAGGCGGATTGCGCACCCTGCTCCGGCTGGAGGGGCTCACGCTGTTTGCCGGTATGACGCTGCTTTACGCGGTTTGGGGCGGATCGTGGTGGGTCTACGCCATTCTGTTCCTGGTGCCCGATCTCAGCTTCGCGGCCTATCTGTCGGGGCCCCGGGCTGGCGCCATCATCTATAACGCGGCGCACAGCTACATGGCCCCGATGACCCTGATGACAGGCGGGTTTGCCTTGGCCTCGCCGCTGGTGCTTTCGATCGCGATGATCTGGCTCGCGCATATCGGCATTGACCGCGCGCTCGGCTATGGCCTGAAATACAATGCGGGATTTGGCTTCACCCATCTTGGCCGCATCGGCAAAGACGCGGTAAAGACCTGATCAAATTGACAGCCCGCCCGCCATTTGTTCCATTCGTTGCGACGATGGTGTCCCGGCACCCGCAGTGCGCTCCCTCTATCCTCGCGGGAGGGGAGCGCCTGCAAGGAGCTGACATCACCGGTATGATTTTTCCAGTGAAACAGCCGTGCAGGCGCGAGCAAGGATGGCGCGGCCCTGCACAGGTCTAGGTTACCCCGTGGCTCGCGATGTCGACCATGACTTTATCGAATGGTGTCTTCACGCCATTGGTCGTCTCTACCATTTCGATCGCAAGCTGCGCGGCGTTCGCCGTCATCGTGAGAAAGCCGAACCCTTTTAGCGATTTTTCAAAAATCGTTTCCCCCATCTGTTGCCCCGTTGCAGCCGTGACGGATGACTCGGCGTGTCCGCTGCATCCTGCGACCAGATAGGGAATCTGCACCTGCGCGCCAGCCAGTGTCGTGGTGCGCGTGTAGCGCTGATAGTTATGCGAATGGCCCGCGAGCATCGCGTGCGGCACGACGCCGGCCTCATTGCAGGCCTTGTCAATTTGCGCGAGCATGTCCTTGCTCGGACTATGGCCGCCGGAGCTGTAGGGAGGATGATGCGTCGCGATGACCAACGCCTTCCTGTCACCTGACTGCCTGAGACTTGTCAGCGTCTTTGTCAGCCATTTGATCTGCCGATCGTCTCCGTTCGCGCCCAGCAAATTACCGGGGCCTTCGGCGATATTGGAATAGAGGCCGATGATGTTCGCAAACGGCGCCGACAGCATCCAGTAAACGCCGGGCTGTGTCATCGTTTCCCGGAAAATGCGGACGTCTCCCGCGATGCTGGGAACCTGTGCGCTCGGCGCGCAAAAATTGTTGCGAAATTCCTGCAGCGAGACCGGATCGGTGCCCTTGAACGTTTCTCCATCGTGATTTCCGGGAATCGCGATGATCTTTCCGGGATACTTCATGTAGGGGCGATAGAACTCGTCGCGGTATTGCTTGGACTTGTCGTGTCCGTAGATCACGTCTCCGAGGTGAATGAGCAGCGCAGGATTATGTCCTCCCGCTGCCGGGTCGTAATCGCCCGTCATGGCTTGAGCCACCTGCTCTTGCGGAGAGTTGTCTCCTCCCTGCCGGCCGGTATCGCCGATGACATGAAACTTGATGGCGCCGGCTTGCTGGATTTCATCCGTCCCCGGCTGGCCGATGATATCTTTCAGCTCCATGAGCGGGTTGCGTGCCGGCGGCGGAACGATGCCAAGCTTATCCGAAGCAAACTGCGCCAGGCTTGTCGTACTCGTCCGCGCACTAACCGCCCGGTCCGCAACGGGTGTCGTGGTGAAAAATGGATGGGCAAATCGCAACGGCGTTGCACGCGGCGTGCGTCCTCCGGAACGGGCCGTCTTTTTTACGGTGCGCTTTGCAGTCTTTGCCTTCTTGGCAGTCTTTGCCTTCTTGGCCATATCAATTTCTCCGGAAACAAGTTGTCGAGCAATAACGCCTGTCACAGTTTGAAATATCGAAGTCCACGTTCCGCTGAGCCTGTCGATCCAATCGCCCTGCACTCCAAAATCAGCAACGGCCGCGGCTCCAGCACTATCCCGCTGGCGCTTGTCCGCCATGCGCGGCGCCGGCCGCGATCGCCTCGCTGAGCTCATATCCAATACGCCGCGCGCTAAAGTCGCTTTGATGCAGCCGGTCGGTGTCGGTGGGGTCGATGATGCTGTCGAACGAATGTCTTTCGACTTCGAGAAATTTTCGCATCAGGTCGAACCGGTGAAACACGTTCACATTCGCGGCAGTCGCGAGCTGGTTGATCAGCGACAGCATGCGCCGCGTTGCGTCGATCTTGTCGTCGGTGAGCACAGCGGGCGCATATTGGAGGTCCATCATGACGATATCCATCGGCTCGCCGCCAAGTAATTTCAGGCCTTTCTCGATCGCCGCGGCAACATCATCAGGATTGTGGCCTGGTTGCCAGACGGCGTTCGTGCCGACCTGCCAGATCGCCAGTGCCGGGGCCTCCGCAATCACATGGTCCTGCATGCGCGCGAGTTCGTCAGGGGCTTCTTGACCTTTTACCCCTCTGTTGAGCACGTCGATCATGCGGTTCGGATACTTGGCTTTCAGCGCCGTCTCCAGCCGGTATGTATAGGGTACGATGTCGCCTTCGCCCACGGTCGATGATGATCCGATCGCGACGATCTTGATCGAGCCTCCGCCGTTGAGCCGGTTGGCGAAGTTTGGAAGGCGATACGGGAAGGCTTCGACGTGGGCGGGAATATAGCGGTTTGGCTGCTGATCAGGCATTTGAACCACGCGTTCGCAGGGCGCAGCCGGCAATTGCTGTCGCCTCGTATGTCGGCGCCGGCCCCGGCGCTCTTACGAGAAAATCAATCAGCGGGTTTGGCCGGCCGGGTAACAGGCCGTCTGATATCGATAATAATTACGCTCTTGTTTCATTCATTCAAAACAATTCAAGTCTACAATCTTCGATTGAAAGAGTCGAGGCTGATGAGCGCCCAGCCTACTGCTCCCCGACCTTGAACGGTGGCTCCTTGCCGGGGGGCGTGGTTTCTTCCGCCATGGCCAGCATCATGGCGACCATGACGTAGTTGCCGGCCACCGCCGTCAGATCCACGATCTGCTGATCGCTGAAAACCTTCTTGGCCCGCGCATAGGTCTCGTCGGAAACTTTTTGCGTGGTCGTGAGCTCGGTGACGAAGTCGTAAACCAGCGCCTCGTCGTCGGCCATGCCGGACGGCCGCTTGCTGGCCTTCAGCTCGGCGATGATGTCGGGCGATAATCCCGCCTTCGCCGCCAGCGGTGCGTGTGCGTACCATTCGACCTGCGAGCGCCACTGCCGGCCGATGATCAGGATCGCGAATTCGTTGAGCTTGGTCGGGACCGAGGTTTCCCAGCGCAGGTAGTGAAACAGGTCGAACAGCCGCTGGCCCAGCACCGGGCTGCGCATCATCGGGTTATACGGCCCGGCGAGCCCGACGCTGGAAACCTTCATCACCTGCTCGCCAAGCGGTTTCTGCTTCTCGTCGAGCTGGTCCATGGTCAGTTGCGGAAAGCGCGGTTCCTTGCCGGTCGCGGGGGCTGCGAACATCGTGGCGGCAAACCAGCCGCCGGCGGCTGCGACGGCGAGCGACGATATCCAGACCGAAGCCGAGTTCATGACTTCCTCCATGCTCTTATGATTGTGAACGCATCAGCGTAGTCCGGCAGAGCAAGGCAGACCAGACCCCATGAACCCGTTCGCTGTTCCCGCGTTAGATCGATGAACTCGGAACAATGGAGGTCACTAAAATGTCTGGATCGAATATCGCGCGGGCCGGATTGCTGCTGGCATCGCTGTGCCTGCCCGCCGGCGCCACGCAGGCCGCGGTGGTTTCTCCCTTCGCCGCCATGGCCGGTTCATGGTCCGGCGGCGGCATGCTAAACATGTCGGATGGATCGCAGGAACCGCTGCGTTGCCGGGCGTCCTACGATGTCGCCGGGACCGGCGCCGAACTTCACCTGAATTTGAGATGCGCCAGCGCGAGTTATAATTTCGATCTGGCGAGCGACGTTCAGTATCGCGGCGGCGAGATTTCCGGCGACTGGACCGAAGCGAGCCGCAACGCATCCGGAACCATCTCGGGACGTGCCTCCGGCGGTCATATCGAGGCTGCGGCGAGCGGTCAAAACTTCTCGGCCGGGCTATCACTGACGACCCGCGGAAGCCGGCAGACCGTTTCGATCCGCCCGCAGGGGACCAACGTCACGGCGGTTTCGCTCGCGCTGGACCGGCGTTAGCCGGTAAGCTAGATCGCGCCGATATCGCCGAGGCATTGTTGTGCAAGCTTCATGCGATCGGCGACATGGCGCGGCTCGCGACAGTCCATGTTCAGGGCAAACACCGTCTGCGCCGTGCCCTTCTCGGCCCAGCCCACCAGCCAGCCGAGCGACGGCTTGCCTGCTTCGGCGCCCAAAAGCCCGGTCTTGGCGCGGATGGTGGCATCGCCAGCTTTCGTGACGGGGAGGATATCGCGCACCAGGTCCTGGCTGCGTTTTGAGATCGGCAGCGCGCCGCGCCGCAGCCGATCGACGAAATCGACCTGCTGAACCGGATCGATGCGCAGATTGCCGGTCAGCCAGAACTGGTCGATGCCGCCGCCGATATCGCGATTGCCATATTCAATCAGGTCGACATATTTCTGCATCCGCTCCACGCCGATGCGCCGCGCGATCTCCTGATAAACCGGCACGGCGGACGCAGCGATCGCCGAGCGCAGCGTGTGGTCGTGATTCCAGGCCTCGATGCTTCTGGTTACGCCGTCCCATTTGAAAATGTCCTTGTCGGGATCGCCGACCACGCCGGTCTCCAGCGCGATCAGCGAATTCGGAATCTTGAAGGTCGAGGCTGGCAGCATCGCCTCCCCGGAACGCTCCTTGTCGCTGGCGATGATCAGATAGTCGTCGATCTTGTAGCCCACGAACGTGCCGACCGTTCCCTCGTCGGTGAAATGCCTGGCGAGGTCCTCGCGGATCTCGCTGCGCTGCGGCGCGACGTTGGCGAGCGCACGCCGGGGCACGATGCTCGCGGCGGCAAGTAACCCGAGGACATGGCGACGAATGATCAAGGCAGCATCCGATATGACGGGAAACGGCGGCGACGATGCTGATGGCATCGTGGTAAAACAATGACAACTGGAAAATGAGGCTATGGCGCGGGCTCATTGCCGGGTAGCCGGAGCGCAACACCCAAAGATGCCGTTCAGGGCGCGCCGGTCGCATTTCACAGATCGCCCGAGCTAGCCCACTCCAGCTGAAACAACAAGATTTGAGCGGCGAAAAGCCGCGGCAGGGAGCCGGCATTTCTGTTTGGCCGACCTATTTTTGCGTTTGAGCAGGGGCGGTTGTACTCGGCGTCGTCGTCACTGACATCGACACGCTGCCGTAACCAAAATAGACAAGGGTTCCGAACACGAGGGCAAACACGATTGCGCTCATTAGGGCGCTGAGGAAGCGGTTGCCAAAACCGATCGAGTTGCCGATTAAGTCAATGATGAATACCACGATGGTTGCAATGAGCACGGGCTCAAACCATGCGTATTGTACAGGTAAAAGCATAGCTCGCCTCCCCAGGATTTTCAGGACGTTTGGAAGCTAGCAGACGGAACGACGACAGGCCACCCCTCGACGCGGTGTGGGGCGGCATCGATCAGCAGCTCTAGGGTATTGACGGCGGCAGATCAGCGATTGACCGATACTGAAGATCTCGCGAATGCAGCGCCGATTTTAGCATCGCGGACGGTAGTAGATCCGTGTCGAGATGATGAATTCATCGAGGTGTCGCCCGGGATGCTCTCCATCGCCGCCGAGATGATCGAATAGAGATACGCTTTTGCTGGGGAGTCCGAATCTGTGCACTTTTCGGACCTCGCACGACGTCCGACTTGAGTCCGGAATGCTCACAAAGCGGACGTCCGCCGGACTCTCTGAATTCATGGGTTCACGTCCTAGCGTATTCGCCCCGATAGCCGCAGCACAAAGATCAGCACTTCCGCCACCGCCTTGTACAGCTCCGCCGGGATTTCATCGCCGAGTTCGACGTTCGAAAGCGCGCCGGCCAGCACCTCGTTCTCTTCGATCGGGATGTCATGGGCCTTGGCGACCTCGATGATTTTCGCACCGATCGTCCCCTTGCCCTTGGCGACGACCCGTGGCGCACCGGTCCTGTCGTAGTGCAGCGCGACCGCGAGCTGGTGCCTTGTCTCGACGCTCATAGCGCGCGATCCAGAAAATGCCCGGCGCGCTGCGGCGCGGATTGTGGCGGCGTGCCTTCCCGTATCACGATGTCGCCGGGCTGAAGCTCGGCCTTGCTGAGCGCCTGGCTCAGTTGGGCAGCACCCGCGCGCAATTGCGCTGTTGTCGCAGGCCGCTCCGCCCATATCCGCACCGATGTCCGCTCGCCGCTGAGCGATATCAGCGCATGGACCGGGCCGGCAGGCTCGACGTCGAGCGAGAACCGGGCTCGCCAAACCCGCTTTGCCGCCTCGGTCTCGTTGCCGCCGCCCCCATCGCGCGAAATCTCGAACTGCGCCATCGCGGTTCCCTGCGGTGTCGCAAACGGAATTTCGAAATTCCAGCGCGGACCGGCATGGTCCAGGCGCGCAGTTGCGGTATCGACACGATCCGGCAACGAGGCCATCTGCAACAATGTCTGCCGCGCGATCGCGCCATCGGTATCGGCGAGCAAGTGGTGCATGGCCGTTTCAGAAGACGAATTCGATACCAGCCTGGCTGCCATGACGGGCTGCGCCGCCGGCAACGCGCCGCCGATCGGTGGCGGTACGTTGCTGCGCGCAAATTCCGCGTCATCGATCTTCAAGCGAGCCCCGGTCAGCGCCGGCAGCAGCGAGACCAACTGGCTGTTCTCGAACACAAGCCCGGACGGATTTCCCGCCGTCAGCGGCCCGGCCTGCAGGGCTTCCTGCAGCAAATTGAGCGCGGCGGCGCTGGCGGTGGCCCGCGCGGCATCCACCGGCGTCGATGCGGTCGGACTGACCGGGTTCGCAGCGCCGAAGCCGAGCACATCTTGCGGGACCGGCGGCGCCGCGGCCTGGAGCGTGGCTCCGATGGCTGAGATCTCCGGCGCGAGCAGCGGCACAAGCGCGGGCGATGCCATCGTCGGCGTTTCCGGCCCAACGGTAATGATGACGGGCGGCATTGAGCCTTGAATGGATGGCAGCGTAGCCTGCGCCAGCGCCATCGCCATCGGCGTCGTTGCCCCCTGCACCACCGGCGTTGGCGACGTCGTCGCTTGCGCAACAATGGCGGCTGCCGGTGTCGCGCCCTGCTGCACGACAGCCGCCGATGCCGGTGCGCTGCCCGTCGCCAGCGCACCCGAGATCGGCGTTGCCACATTGAGCGACGTCGTCAGCACCTGGCGGAGCACGATCAGCGCCGCCTTGAGATCTGGCGTGGAGGATGAGGACGGCGAAAGCGATCCGGACGCCAATGAGGCTTCCAGAAACAGGCCCGAATTCTGGAACGCCTGCTTGATGTCATTGCCGGTCAGGCCTTGATCGAGGCTGGTCCGCTGCGCCAGCAGTTGCCCGACCGCCTGCTGGACCGGCGCCGGCAGACCGTCCAGTCCGGCGGCAACGCTTAGATTGGCAAACAGTGGCGCGAGACTGGTCTGCTGGGTCGCCGCGGTTTGCGCCGCGACCGATACCGCGAGCGTTTCCAGCGCCGTCAGCTGATTGGCCGGTGCGGCAACCGCTGACGTCGTTTGTGCGGGGATGCTGGCGGCCGCATCGGGGGCCAAGGTCACGGAGTCAGCTGCCGCGGCTGCGGCGGCGGGATCGCCGGCACCCTGGCTGGCCGCCGCGCCGCCCTGCGGGTCAACCAGCGCCAGCCGGATCGTACCGTCCGGGCTCTGCGAAACCGTAAGCTGCAGCGTCTGGCC
>Ga0137415_10005547_pt1 | contig 12506 bp, 14 predicted proteins | sample CZODoug3_1_1_16f_FD_183082 | JGI IMG/M metagenome (GOLD analysis project Ga0137415, IMG submission 183082) | Vadose zone soil fungal communities from Angelo Coast Range Reserve, California, USA - CZODoug3_1_1_16fungal (Hybrid Assembly) | ecosystem: Environmental > Terrestrial > Soil > Vadose...
ATGCGCCAGTATCAAGTCGCCATGTGGGTCGTGCCGATGCGCGAGTACAACGAGGACCCCGTGTTCTGGTCGCTGGTCTCCGCCACTTCTTTCTATGCACGACGCCGCACCATCTACGTCTTCTTCGACCGGGGGCTGGACCGCGGGGTCGAGCGTCTCGCGCTGGGCGGCGCCTCACAGGGCGGGTTATACGAGGCCTATCACGCGAGGGAGGTGATCGATCCGTCGATCGGCCGCCGCCCCGAGTTGGTGGGACAGGCGCAGTGGGACCTGCTGCGCCGGGTGATCGAGGAGCGGGACCCGCAGACCATCGCCGTGGACATCTCGCACACGCACGCATTCTCCGACGGCCTGTCGGCGGGCGAGTGGGAGCAGCTTCAAGGCGCGCTCCCTGAGCGATACCGGGCCCGCATTGTGCGCGCCGAGAGCCTGCCGCTCGAGTACCAGGAGATCCGGGCGCCGGCGATGCTCGCCACCTACCGGCAGCTGATGCAGGTCGTCTGGAAAACCATCGATACCGCGTTCTCGAACAAGGTCATCACGCCCGGCAAGACTACCACCGACGACGTCGCGTGGTGGATGCGGCAACGGGTAAACGACCTGGGATTCGGTACGTGGTTCCACACCGACGTGGACGTGCAGCGGCAGAGCGTCGATCTCTCGGACTCCGGCGCCGTCGTGATCCAGCGCGGCGACGTGCTGCACTGCGACTTCGGCATCACGGCGCTGGGCCTGAACACCGATACGCAACACATGGGCTACGTGCTGCGGCCGGGCGAGCGGGACGTCCCGGACGGCTTGAAGCAAGCCCTCAAGAACTCGAACCGGCTCCAGGACATCCTGCTCGCCGAGATGCGGCCGGGGCGGACCGGGAACGACGTGCTCGCCGGCGCGCTGGAGCAAATGCGGGCGGCGGGGATCACGGGCACGATCTACACGCACCCCATCGGCGACCGCGGGCACGGCGCCGGGCCGCTCATCGGCCTGTGGGATCACCAGGAGGGCGTGCCCGGGCGCGGGGACGTGCTCCTCCAGCCCAACAGCTGGTTCTCCATCGAGCTCCAGGCCACGACGCCATTGCCGGAATGGGGCAACCAGCCGGTGCGCTCGGCGCAGGAAGAGGACGCGGAGCTCGGGGCAGACGGCCAGATGCGTTGGATCCTGCGCCGCCAGACGCAGTTCCACGTGGTGCGATAGGTGTACGACCTCGAGACCCCCGCGCTGCTGCTCCACCTGGACGCGGTCGAGCGGAACGTCCAACACATGGCGAAGCGCGCCCGGCAGCTGGGCGTGGCACTGCGGCCCCACGCTAAGACGCACAAGTGCGTGGAAGTCGCCCGCCTGCAGCGCGAGCAGGGCGCGCGCGGGCTCACGGTGTCGACGCTGGTCGAGGCGGAGGTATTCGCCCGCGCCGGGTTCAACGACCTCACCTGGGCGTTTCCCATCGATCCGAGCCACATCCCTCACGTGCGTCGCATCGCGGAAGCAACCGGCGCGACGCTGCGCGTTGCCGTCGACGACGAGCACACGGCCCGCGCACTCGCCGGGTCGGGTCTGCACGTGTGGCTCAAGGTGGACAGCGGACTACACCGGGCGGGCGTGGACCCGGCCGCGCCGTATGCCCTGCGGGTCGCGGCCGAATTGGGGAAGGAACGAGGACTGGTGTTCGACGGCATCCTCACCCACTCCGGTCATGCCTACCGGACGACGAGCAAGGTGGAGGCGGCCCGGGTGGCGGAGCAGGAGCGGAGTGTCATGGTCGGGTTCGCGGAGCGGGTCCGCAAAGCGGGCATTCCGTTGCCGGAGGTAAGCGTCGGCTCGACGCCGGCGATGGCGGCCGTGCAGGACCTCGCCGGCGTCACCGAGGCGCGCCCCGGCAACTATGTCTTCTACGACCGCACCATGGTGCTGATCGGGTGTTGCGAGCCGGCGGACGTAGGCGTGACGGTGCTCGCGACCGTCGTGTCCCATCAACCGGGCGCCGCGCATTTCATCGTGAACGCCGGGGCACTCGAGCTGTCGAAGGACCCTGGGCCGGCGCACGTGGCCCCCCAGGCGATGGGCGCCGTACGCGGGGCTCCCGAGCTCACGGTGGCGACGCTGTCACAGGAGCACGGTCTGATCAGTGCCGAATCGCCAGCCGCGCTCGACGACCGCTTCGCGGTGGGGACGCAGGTCGAGATCATCCCCAACCATTCCTGTCTGACCGTCCCCCTGTTCGACGAGTATCACGTCATCCGAGGGGCGGGGAACGGCGGGCGAGAGGTCGATCGCTGGAAGGTCGAGCGGGGGCGCTGACCCAACATGCGACCCCGCGGACTGTGAGCGCCGTCATCGAGCGGACCGTCCCGGCGCATTCTCTTCCCACTGAGATTTGTCTGCCCGTCTTCCTACACGTCATGGGTTCGTCATGAAGATCTTTCTCCGTCACCTCGTGCTGTGCACGCTGCCGATACTGTTCGGCGCGGGCGCGGGCTACTACTTCACGACGATCCAAGGGTCGTGTGGAGCCATGGTGGGGGCGTTATTCTCCGGCAAGTGCGCCGGGCGGCAGCGGCAGTACCAAACGAAGTTTCAGCTTGCGGGGGCGGCCGCGGGGACGCTGATCGCGGCGACGCTGGAAACGTGGCTGGAACATCGCCGCCGGCGCGCCGTACAAGGGACACCTTCTGAAGGAGAGCCGTCATGAAGCGCATCGTGATGCTCGCCGCGTCGGGCCTGCTCCTCGGTCGGGGGCTCGCCGCTCAGGACTCCACCCAGGCCGCGGCGCCCGCCGCCGTCGCCGCGGCCCCGCAAGTGAACGTCGTCGAGGCCGTGGTGGCGCGGTCGATCCTGGATCGGCAGCCGCAGGACACCGGCGCGGTGTTTCCGGCGGACGTCGCACAGTTGATCTGCTGGACCAAGCTGGAGGGCGCCGGCGGCGCGAGCATCCACCACGTGTGGTTCCACGGCGACACGCAAGTGGGCGACGTCGAGCTGCAGGTGGGTGGGTCGCCCTGGCGCACCTGGAGCCGCAAGACGGTGCCGGCCGAGTGGACCGGAGCCTGGCACGTCGAGGTGAAAGACGCGGCGGGCGCGGTGCTGAAGAGACTCGACTTTACGGTAGGGCAATAGTCGTTCCCCGACGGTACGACGCTACGTTGTACGCTCCTCGCGCGTGGGCACGTGCAACGTAGCGTCATAGCGTCGTACCACCTATTCTAGTCCCTCATGGATCTCGTCCACCAAGTTGCCGCGAATCTCGAAATCGAAGCCGGAAAAGCCGAGAAGGGGATCGGCGCCATTCTCATGGCGCTGCGCATGAACCTGGATGGCGACACATTCGACAAGGTGAAGCACGCGCTCCCCAACAGCGAGAGCCTGATGGGTCGCGCGCTCATGGGCGGCGCGCGCACCGGCGAGATGGCGGCCCTCATCGGTCCCGCCGGGTTGTTGGCGGCGCTCGCCGCCGCGGGCTATCAGAAAGACGACATCCCGCGCCTGGGGCGCCTGGTGCTCGAGCACCTGCGGCCCGCTATCGGGAGGGAGAAGCTGGAGGAGTTCTTGCGAACGGCACCGATGCTGCAGTAGATCGTCCCGCTTCGCCGCCTCAGTCCCGCCAGCCGACCTGCCGCAACCACTCTGCCATCCCGTCGCGGGCCAAGTCGTCGCGCAGGGCAAGGTCGGCGCGCGCCATTTCGAGCAGTCAGCGCCGCCGAGCACCGGTGCGTGTGACCGGGACACGCGCTTGGGCACCCTGGAATAGCGCGGGGGGAAGCGCGATCCCTTGGGTTCGTCCTGTCGTCGCCGCCCCCTGCCCTCCGGAGCTGGCCTGACCGCCAGCCACCGCCAGTCCCCGTTCCCGGACCATCATGGGTGCGGTGACCTGCGTGGCGACGGCCTCCCTCCGCGACACGGGCGGGCGCGCGCGTGGCGCAGTCTGAACCGGTGGTGGTGATACGGTCAGGCCGGTCAATACGATCGAGCCGCTGCTCCGAGGTGCTTCAGCGGGCTCTTCCCGCACCCTGGTGGGGGTGAGCGTAAGGCTCACCACGCGACCGGGCGCCGGTTCGGCCGGCGCATTCACGATACGCCGGCGGGTGGGGGCCGTGGCCGGCCCGAGCGGCACCGCCCGGATCGGGAGACTCGCCCGCCCCCGCGGGACCACCAGCGGCGCTCGCGCGCGAGGCTCGATCGACCGGCCGGCGGGAGTCGACGCCTTGCGCGCGAACCCGGTTCCGCCCCTGGCCCTGCCGTCGCGCGGGATCACGGCCGTGGCGGACGATCCGCGCATCGAGAGCGCGATCGTGCTGGTCGGCGCGGCCGCTGGTACGTCGTGGCGCCGCCCGCCGTGATGGAACCGCCCGTCGCCGATGCAGGGAGAAAAGAACGGATCGCACAGCACCAGCGACTCGAACACGTTCTGTTGGACTCCGATGAACGTGCAGTCGGTGCAGGTCGGGTAGAGCGGATACTGAACTCCCGTGTCCTGCTGCATGGCGTAGACGGGTGGCGCGACCGTGTAGGTCGCGATGTCGTAGTTGAAATAGCCGTCGCCCAGCATCCGCTGCACGATGTCCGATAGAACGCCTTCGCCGTCCGAGCCGTCCCAGGACGGCGCGAGCGCATCGGGGTCCCACGCCGCAGCCCGCACGAATTCGTCGAACCGATAGGCCTTCGGCGCCAGCGCCGCGAGCACGAGGCCCGAGCCGTCGGGCTCCGCGACGACGAAGGCGACGCGGCTCGGCGTCGCCTGGATCTCGTACGTGCCCGCGCGGACGAACGGGTCCTCGCTGGGCTTGCTCGGGAACAGCACATCGATGCGCCCGTCGGTGCGGCGGTGCAGGACGATCAGGTTACCGCCTTGCGTCGCCTGGACGTAGACACGGACGGGAGTACCGCGCGTGAGGACGCTGCTCGAGCCGAGCCACACGCGCACCGGCCTCGCGTCACGCGACGCCAGCTGGCCGTCGGCAACGGTCTGGAAGAGTGCTACAAACAGCAGAGGCAGCATGAGGCTCGTTTCACAACCGGTATCGAATACTAAGCCCGGGCGCCACAACGACGTCAAGGGCCGTCTCACCGCGCATGGAAGTGCTTGATCATTTCGGCTGCGAGCGCTAGCGCCAGTACGGCGCCACCTACGACGGCTGCGGTGGCCGGGGCCGAGAACCGACGCTCTTCTACGCGGGCAGCCGAGCGCTGTGGCAAGGCGACGTGTTGGCCCTCCCATTGCTCGATCCGCCCATTCACCCGCCTCATGTGGTACACCGCCAGTGCGATCGTATCCGGTGAGCTCGCGAGCACACGTCCGTCGAGGGTGTGTGCGCCGGGACCCAGAAGCCCGGACAGCTCTTCCCGGCTGTGTTCTGTCAGTGTGACGCTGACCGACGTGTTGGGTGCCGGGACCGGCTCGAGGATCGCGTGGTGGAAGTAGCAGCCGGTCATCGACACGGTGACGATGATGACGGCGCCGAGCAATCGATGCATGAGACGATGTACCTCAGTGCCGAACGGGCGGGCGCCCAGCCACATTGGCTGCCAGCACCGCAGCGCGACGTGTTCGCTCTTCCATTGCTCGGATTATCGCCGCCTGGCACGCGGACGCAAGCGGAGCGTTGCGGACCGCGCTTGTAAGGTCTATTGCAAACAAAGCCTCGGGGGGGAGGGCCGGGTCAAGGGGGAGATGCAGCCCGCGCAAGCCCCACTATCATGCCGAGGAGTGTGTACAAGTAGGGAGCATACGCCTGAGACGAGAAGAACGCAGCCACCACGAACCCGACGAAGCAGGCGGTGAGCGTCTGCGCTAACACGGCAGCCTCCGCGCGCGGCCCCCGCCGGACCTTGGAGAGCGTGCGGAAAGCTCCAACGAGCAGCGCGACGAACGCGATCAGTCCGAGGACGCCGACCTCGGCGCCGATTTGGATGAAGGGGTTGTGTGCCGCTGACCACTTGAAGTTCCTGCCATACTGCCGCTGCTCGCGAGCTTCAGCCGCCAGCATGCCTTCCGCCATCGGGAACACACCGGCCCCCACTCCAAATACGGGATAAGTCACCATGTAGTCGATGCCGCGTTTCCATATCTCCAGCCGACCTGTCTCGGATTTCCCACGCCAGTTGTAATCCGCGGACGGATTCAAGATCGTCTGGACGCGTGCGAAGTAGCGGTCACTCGCCAGAGCGACGAGCAGAATCGCGAGCAGCGCCACAGCACCGACCCGCTTCGACGTCGCTATGCCACGAAATCCCGCCAACAAGTAGCCCGCCACCGCCACGAACGCTAAGAAACCTCCTCTGGAGCCGGTACGACCCAACGTCATCACGGCGCACGACGCCGCGGCGAGCAGCATCGCTCGACCCACCAGTCCTGTCGGCCGGCGCCAGAGGTACAGGGTGAGTGGCAACGTGCTGACGATCAACAATGCTAGGTCGTTCGAATTGTAGTACGTGAGTACAACGAGCCGACCGTCGGCATCGATCTGACCGCGTGCCAAGCTGATTGCGCAGAAGAGCGTGACGCCCACGATCTGGAGCCAGGCGAGCCGCCGAAAATCGCCCACGCCGCGAACACTGGTGGCGATCATGAGCAGCAACACGACGCTCCGCATGTAGTCCGTGACCACGAAGGTCGCACTGTAGCGGGGATAGAGGCTCCCCGGAATTGAGAGCGTGGCGAGCAGGAGCAACGCGATCGCGGCACGAACGACGGGTTGCTTGAGGCTGTCCAGCCTGCGCCGTGGATCCCGATCCAGCACCAGCAGGAGTAGCACCGCGAGCGTGCCTAAGACGGGAAGGCCCGGTATCGTGATCCTGGGAAGCAGGTCCTGGACGCGCCACACCTGCACCAACACGAGCAGCGCGAGGACCACCTGCAAGGTGTCCCACCGCAGCCGCCGGGGCGTTACCGCGGAGGCAGCGTCCGCGGTGGGCTCCGCGCCACCGCCTCCAGCCGTTGTGCACCGACTCGTCGTCGCGAGTGGCAGCGAATCTGTGCCACCGATTCCCGCGACCGACGCTCGTCTAAAGCGCGATTGTGGATGCATCCTGGCGAAAAGTAAGAATGATCAACTGTCGCGTCGACTGTCGAAGCGGCGCACGCAACGCCCATCCGCGCGTAGCGATGAGGCAACAGCAGAGCAAACGGCAGCATCGCCGGCTGGCGCCGCCGCAACACATGCTCCCGTGCGACAGGCAACGAAACTTCCGTCGAGTGAGAACGGACCAACTCGAATTCGAGTACGTGAGCTACCTCGCCTCGACGCCCGACAACATGCGTGGCGGCGATCCCACGGCGCATTCACGAAGCGGAATTGGTAAGGGCGGCCCGATCGAGTCGGAGGGGACTGTCGGCTCGCCGGTGCACTCCCTCGACGGGCGAGGTGAAGAGGGCGACGGGGCGCTACGGACTCTTTATGGCCTGTACCTCCACCCCCATGTACAAGCGCTCACCCGCGCCCCGGCGCTAGTGGGGAGGCGAATGACGTTTTGCGCTGACGCCGCACGGGAGGTTCACGGATGTTCGATATCCGCGAGCAGCTCCCTTGCCACCTCGGCGTCGCGGGCGTCCACGTGAAGCCTCACGGGACCCGCCGCGACGTTGAAGCCCGCCGGGAACCGCCCCAGGCCGATCAAGTCCTGGAGGCCCTCGCCCTGCGTCACGAACGCTATGCCCTGGGATTCGAGCGCGGCCTTCGCGAGCGCGAGGGCCACGGGGTCTGCGGTCTGAAAGACTGTGACCATTTCGGGGGCTGCCTCATGTCCCGGGATACCTGCCGAGAAACAGCAGGAGAAAGCCGACCGTGTCCATGGTCCCATGAGCGACCACCGCCACCCAGAGGTTGCGCCCGGTGGCCAGGTACAAGAGACCGAACACGAAACCGCCCAGCCCCGCGGCCATCATGCCCGACGCCCCCTGATAGCCGTGACCGAGCCCGAAGAGAATGCTCGTGACGATCAGGGCGCCGGTCCACGCGCGGGGGGTGTCCCCGAGCACGCGCGCGATCCGGGTGAGCAAGTAGCCGCGGTACACAAATTCCTCCCCGAGGGCCGCGAGCGTCCACGCGAGGGCGAGCGAGCCGAGCAGAAAGTGGACGTTGCCCGCGAGCGAGGCAAAGAGGCTGACGTCCGGGAGCCTGCCCGTCAGTCGGGCAAGGACCGGCTCGGCAATGTACAGGCTGAAGGCTTGATAACCGGTGCCGGCCCCGATGCCCAGGAGCAGCGTGCGACCCCAATCCGGGCGGAAGGTCAAGCCGACCGAGCGCGCGCCTTCGCCACGCAGCCGGAGAGAGGCTACACCGAAGACCACGAGGAACGGAGTCGCGCTGAGCGGCAGAATCCCGACTGAACCGGCGGCCAGAATCGCCGCCGCGCCCAGGAGCTCGGGAAGGAGGAATCGCTGCGCCACGGGAACGGGCTTCGTCGAAAGCTGGGGCGGGAGGACTCGAACCTCCAACTTCCCGGTTAACAGCCGGGCGGTCTGCCAGTTGACCTACACCCCAATGTGCCCTACCACCACCCCACCCAGCTAATCAAAAGCCCCCGGATCTTTGCAGGGCCGGGGGCGCGTCACTCACACAACCAGCAAACGCTACGCCGCCCGGTTCCCCAGATTCAGGAGATTGGGGTCGCGATTGCGATTTGCGCCCAGACCGGCGAACGTCCGCATAGGGCTTACACACTACCACGACCCCTTCCCCCGAGCAAGGGGCGAACGCACATCCACATGCCGCTCGACATCACACCCGCCGCTCCAGCTGATCTGCCCGGCATCCTCGCGCTGCTCGACGCGAGCCGGCTGCCGCGCGCCGGCATCGAGGACCATGTCGCCAGCACGCTCGTGGCGCGCCAGGACGCGGGCGTCGTAGGGACCGCCGCGCTCGAGCTGTACGGCGGCGCCGCCCTGCTCCGCTCCGTCGCCGTAGCGACAGCGCTGCGCGGTCAGGGACTGGGGGCGGCACTCATCATAGCTGCCCTCGAACTCGCACGACAACGCGGCGTACGCTCGGTGTATCTGCTCACCGAGACCGCCGGCCACTTCTTTCCGAGGTTCGGCTTCCACGCCATCAGCCGCGCCGAGGTGGACGTCGCGGTGCGCAGGTCCACGGAGTTCACGACCGCGTGCCCGTCGAGCGCGTTGGTCATGCGAGCCGAGCTGGCTGAATGAGCGGCCGCGGGCTTGGCGCCGCGCTCTTGCTACCGCTGTGGTTGATGGCCGGGGCGCGAACGGGGTGTAGCCAAGAGCCTGGGAGCGCGCGGTGGCGGATGGCGGGCGGTTGGATCGCTGTCGGTCCGAACGCGCCGTTCGAAACGCGCTTGGGCACCAGGCGCCACCCGGTCTACCTGCTCGGTCTCCGAGCGCGGCGCCCGCTGCTGCGGGGCGGCGCCGTGGAGCTCTACCACACCGTCGACATCGTTCCTCTCGCTGTCAGCGGCGCCACCCCGATCCGATACGAGCAGGCGTCTTGCGACAGCACCGGTCCCGTCCTCGACAGGACCGGAGTCGCGTCACTCTGCGGTCAGCAGGTGCAGCGCAGGGCAACGGTGTACGGTGCCGGCCTCGTTCCCGCCGGCCTCGAGCTCCGCTACGCTCCCCACCGCGGCGTCCGGGTCGTGGTAGGGGCGAGCATCGGAGCCCTGTACTTCACTCGGCCGCTACCGGACCCGAATGCCGCTCGCCTGAACTTCGCCGTCGCCGGTGATTTCGGCGTCCGAGTCGGGGCGGGCGACCACGCGATCGACCTGCGTTATCGGTTTCAGCACATCTCCAACGGCGGTACGGCGTTCAACCCCGGGATGAACGCGCACATGCTGCAAGTCGGTGTGGGGATGTAGTGAAACGAAGCTAGTGCTTCATCCCACTCTTCTCGGCAAACTCACGTACCGCCGCTTCCTGCTCAGGCGTGAGCTTCTCGGGGATCTGGACGTGGATCTCGACGTACTGATCACCCCGCCGGCCGTTCCGCTCGATCCCCTGACCGGGGATCCGGAACTTCTGGCCGTGCGGCGTGCCGGGCGGCACCTTGAGCACCACGCGTTTCCCATCGAGCGTGCGCACCTTGATCTTCGAGCCGAGCAGGGCCTGTGCCAGGTTGATGGGGACCACGCCGACCACGTCGAGTCCCTCGCGCCGGAAGAACCGGTCGGGGTCGACCTGAATCGCCACTACGACGTCGCCGCGTCCCTTGGCGCCCTGGCCCTTCAGGCGCAACCGCGTGCCATCCTCCGTCCCGGGAGGGATGGTGATCGTGAGATGCTTCTGGGCGCGGACTTCGCCCGAGCCCTGGCAGGTCGGGCAGCGCTGCGCCGGGACCTTCCCCCGCCCCCGACACACCGGGCACGGCCGCTGTACGGCGAAACCCCCCTGCCCGAACGAGATCGTGCCCCGGCCCTTGCACTCGGGACAGGTTGAGAAGGTCGTGCCGGGAGCCCCGCCCGAGCCGCTGCAGGTCGGGCAGACCTCGGGCAGCGTCAGCGTCACGGGCACTTTGCCGCCCAGCGCGGCGACCCGGAACGGGATCGAGATCGCCGTCTCGATCTCTTCCTCGTCGTCCAGGGGCGCACCCGCGCCGCGGCGACCGAAGATCGAGGAGAACAGGTCGCCCAGCCCTCCGAACGAGCCCAGATCCGACAGATCGAAGTCGGCGTCGGGGCCCGCTGCCGAGCCGCCGGCGCGCCCGTACCCCTGACCGGCGCCCGCGAACGCTCCGTAGCGCCGCAGCTGGTCGTACTTCTTCCGTTTCTCCGCGTCGCTCAGCACGTCGTGCGCCTCATTGATCTCCTTGAAGCGCTCCGCAGCCTGATTGTTGGGATTACGATCGGGGTGGTACTGTTTGGCGAGACGACGAAACGCCTTCTTGATCTCGTCGGTCGTCGCAGTCTCGGACACGCCGAGGATCTGGTAATAGTCTCTCTGCGAAGCCATCTACTTCCCGTCCCCGCTCCCCCGTCCTTCGCCTTCCTGCCACTGCAACACGATTACCCGGGCCGGCCGGATCAGCGCGTCGCCCATCCGATACCCCGGCTGCAAAATCGCCCCCACCGTGTGATCCTTCGCCGCGTGATCCGCGGGCCGCGTGGTGACCGCCTCGTGCACGTGGGGATCGAACGGGACTCCGACCTGATCGACCCGGGTAACCCCCGCCGCCTCGAGCACCTTCCACATTTTCCGTTCCACCATGTCCACACCGTCGTGGATCGTCTTGGCGTCGGTCTGTGCCGGATCGACGTGCGCGAAGCGCGCCAGATCGTCCAGCGCATCGACCAGGCGCTGCACCAGATCGGCCTGGGCCCGCTGCCACGCCTCAGTGCGCTCCTTGACCGAGCGCTTCTTGAAATTGTCGTACTCCGCAGCCAGCCGCAGGTACTTGTCCTTCATGTCCGCGAGCTCACCCTCGAGACGGGCGATCGCCTCCTCCGACGGCTCGATCAGCGCGCCGGATTCGGGACCGGCCGGCTCGTCGGGCGGCTGTGGTTTCTCTGGCTTGTCGTTCATGGTCTTGCGCTTCATGGGCAATCGGTGTGCCGTCCGAGATGCGCCGTTTTGGCGGGCCTGCTCGGAGCTCGCGTCCGGAAATAGCGACCAGACAAGAACATAGCCGCGCGGGTAGGCCCTGTCGAGCGAGCGGGCGTTTACAGCCGGCCGACGAGGAAGGTGACGACGTCGCCGAACGCCGCGTCGCGCTGCGGGTCGTGCAGCACCTCGTGGTACATCTCGGGATACCAGCGAACCAGCACAGGGCCTTTCAGGCTGTCCGCGAAGGCGCGTGCCAAGTGCGCATCGACCACGCGGTCCTCGCCCCCAAGCAGGAACAAGAGCGGCGATTCGATGCGGTAGCCGTCGGCCGGCACCGCGCGCTGCGCCCATTGGATCTCGTGCCAGGCGCCGGGCGTCATCACGCCGTGCACCGCCGGATCGGCCGCGTACGCGGCGTTCACCGCCGCGTCGCGACTCAGCGTGTCGGCATCCAGGCGAGCGGGGACCGGCAGCGTGGGCCAGAGATCGGCGCACAACCGGGCGACCAGGAGCTTCCAGGCGGGCGGACGGAACGCCAGGCCGAGCCACGGCGAGACCACCACAGTCCCGACGATGGGGTCGCTAGGCTGGGTCTCCAAATAGCGCAGCGCCACGAGCCCGCCGAACGACATGCCGAGCAGCAGCTGCGGACGGTCGGTCCGGAGGCGGACGACGCGGCGGAACGCCTGGAGGTCGCCCAACAGCTGGCTGAACCGCGACAGATGGCCGCGGCGCCCTCCCGAGCGCCCGTGGCCGCGCAGGTCGAGGAAGTAGGTCGAGTACCCCGCCGCGCACAGCCGCTCGCCGACGTCGCGCCACCGCCCCGCGTGATCGGCCCAGCCGTGCAGTGCCAACACGGCGGCGCGCGGCGCGGCGGCCTCGTACATGTCGTAGACCAGCAGGGTGCCGTCAGGGGCAGTGAGCGTGGGCATTTAGGTCTCCGCCAGCAGCCGGCGCAGCAGATCCAGGCCCGCCTGCGCCGCCCGGCGGCGCACGTCGTCGCGCTCGCCTGGAA
>Ga0137415_10005548_pt1 | contig 12506 bp, 9 predicted proteins | sample CZODoug3_1_1_16f_FD_183082 | JGI IMG/M metagenome (GOLD analysis project Ga0137415, IMG submission 183082) | Vadose zone soil fungal communities from Angelo Coast Range Reserve, California, USA - CZODoug3_1_1_16fungal (Hybrid Assembly) | ecosystem: Environmental > Terrestrial > Soil > Vadose...
TGCCTGCGCATCGCCGACCTCGGCGTCGAGCGCGAGATTGTTTGGCACGTGCTCCCAAAGGACCGGCGCCGCCGGCGCGATCGCCTCGGCCGCACGCGTCACCGCGGGCAATTGCTCCCATTCGATCTCGATAAGCTCTGCGGCGTCCTTGGCGGCGGCGAGGGTCTCCGCCACCACCATGGCGACCGCTTCGCCGACGAACCGGGCGCATTTCACCGGAAGCACGACCTGCTCGGTCTTGAAGCGCTCTCCGCCGTCGCGATTGCGCAGCGGCACGTCGGAGCCCAAGTGCGAGGTGCCGACCGCGTGCGGGATGGCTTTGAGTCCGGCGCGCGCGATGTCGGCGCCCACCAGGAGCGCCAGCACGCCGGGGCGTGCGCGCGCCGCGGTCAGCTCGATCGCCTCGAGGCGCGCGTGCGCATGCGGCGAGCGCACGAAAGTGGCGTGTGCCGCCCCTTTGATATCGAGGTCATCCGCATAACATCCGGCGCCGACGATCAGTCGATCATCCTCCTTGCGGCACACGGCATCGCCGATTCCTCCCCGTTTCATTCCTCTTGCACTCCTCGCGTTCTCACTCTTGGCGGATGAGGTACAACAGATGCGGCGCATCGCGGCGAGCGCCAACGTCATATCAAGGCGCCCAAATAGGCTCGTTGCACGGCGGCGTTCGACATGATCGCCGCCGGCTTGTCGTGCCCTATGACGCGCCCACCCTCCATCACGATGATCTCGTCAGCGATGCGCGCGACAAAATCCACGTTGTGTTCGACAATAAGAATGGCTCGGCCTTGCGACCGCAGCATTTGGAGCAACTCGACGAGGCGATCGACCTCGAGAGCCGTAAATCCGACCGCAGGCTCGTCGAGCAAAAGCAGCGCAGGCGAACCGATCGAAGCTCGCGCCAACTCGATCAGCTTGTGCTGCCCGATGCCGATCTGATTCAGCAGCAGGTCGGCGAGCTGAGAAAGATTGAAGGCCGCCAATTGCGCGCGCGCGGTCGCCTCTTTGTCCCGCTCGTTCATGAAATTCGGAAGGTGGTCGAGCCGCGACATGATGTTTTCGATCACGGTCAAATTCGGAACAAGACGGGGGACTTGGAACGACCGCCCGATATCGGCTCCTCGTTGATGAATCGAAACACCAGCCATATCCCGATCCCGAAGGAGAATGCGTCCTGCCGTGGGACGTTCAATACCGGAGATCAGGTTGAAGAGCGTGGATTTGCCCGCACCGTTCGGACCGATCAAAGCGACGATCTGTCCAAAGCGGACATCAAAGCTCACTTCGTCCACCGCGTGCAAACCACCGAAGTGCTTTGCGACCTTTTTGACCCCGAGGCACACGCTGCCCGGACCGTCGGCCGTGGGAACCGCGGCCACGGGCAACAGCTTCGGCAGCTGTCCCGTCAAGATCGGCGCAGTCACGCTGGCCTGCGGCAAAGGCGCAACGATATTCCATATTTTGCGCAAACCATCCACAAGACCGCCGGGCAGATAAAGCACAACGAGCAAGAAACCCAGGCCGTAGATTAGAAGCTCGTAACGATCCGCTTCACTGGATATCGCGAACAACCACTGCACCAGGGCCGTCCCAAGGACAGGTCCGAAGACAGCACCGCCGCCACCGATCACGACCATCGCCAGCGCTTCCAGCGATGCATTTACCCCGCCGTTTTCCGGAGCGACGACACCGACGTGATAGGCCATGAGAATGCCGCCGATACCGGAATAGGCGCTGGCGATCGTAAAGACATGGGTTTTGAGTCGCACGACATCGATGCCGACGACGCGTGCAGCGAGTTCGTCATGCCGCACAAGCTTCATCGTGCGCAGGAAACGACCACGCGCCAGCCATGCGAATGACCAAATGCCCAGCGCCAGCGCAGCCGCAGCGACTGCGTACCAGGCGTTACGGGTCAGAGCGAACGGCGCCTCCAGTACGAGACCAGACGCACCACCCGTGATCGTCGGCAGCGCACGGGCCACGCCTTCGATCACGAAGGCGAAGCCCAGCGTTCCGATCGCAAAGTAAATGCCGGGAAGCCGGACGAAGATCGCCGCCATCAGGCGCGCGACCAGCACAGAGCCGGCAAGTCCCAATGCGATTGCCAGCAAGAACGGCGCACCGAATCCCTGCACGACGCCCGCAAGGTAGCCCGGCAGAGCGACAAATGCCGCTTGCCCGAACGCCAGCATGCCGGTGACGCCGAAGACGAGGTTCAGGCCGATCAGCGACAGCGCCATGAACGCCGAAACGGTGGCGAGGGCCGGCGTCCAGCCGGGCAGGATATCGAGGTAAGGCAGGACGACGGTGATGATGCACGCCGCCGCTACCGCGAGTGCACGCAGCGTCATGCCCTTACGCCGCCTCCAAATCTCACGTTGCGGCTTTGCCACAAGGCTACAAGGATCAGGATCGCGAACATCACCGGGTCCTGAACGAGCGCCCCGAGATAGGCCCCAATCATGGATTCAAACAGTCCGAGACCGAATCCACTCAACAGGACGCCGGTGGGCGACATGCCCGAGATCGCCGCAGCAATGAATCCGCGCATCGTCATCGACAAGCCTGATTGAAAATCGACGGCGATGAGCGGAATCAAGAGAATCCCGGCGAGCGCGCTATACAGCCCTCCGATCCCGTAGGCGATCAGCCGGGACCGCTCGACATCTACACCGACCAATTCGGCGGCATAAGGATTCTCCGCCGTTGCCAGCATCTGCTTGCCGGTTTGCGTCCGCGTCAGAAATATGCCGATCGCCGCCGCTGCAGAAAAGCCGAAGACGACCAGGACGATACCTTGCAGTGTGATCGCGCCGCCAGCGAAACGGATCGGATCGCCGTCGAAGATGGCAGGAAACGAAACCGGATCGGTGCCGACCAGGAGGATCATCACGCCGCGCGCCACAAACGCAGCGCCGAGAGTGATGAGGATCAGCGTGCCAGGAGGCCAATTGCCGCGCGGCCGAAGAATGAACCGATGCAGACCCATCGCCAACAACACGGAAGCACCGACCGCAATGACAATGGCCAGATAGAACGGAACGCTCCAGGCCAGAAGCAGCGCCATGAAGATGCCGCTCATGGCAAATGCCTCGCCATGAGCCAGATTGAGGACACGGGCCGTGCGATAGACCAGCACAAGCCCGACACCCAGCAACGCATAGACGGCGCCGGTCATCAATCCGCTGAAGATGGCTTGTGTAAACAGATTCATACTACCGGCGTTTCGGCTTTTGAACGACGCGTCACTTCAAGGATCGACCTTGGTCCACCCTTTTTCCTTGAGCTCGACGATCGAGACTGCTGAACCATCCATTCCGACGTGGTTGGTCGGCGAGAAGGTCACGTTCTGAATGCTCTGCGTCGGCGTGGATTCAAGATAGGTCTTGACCGCGGCGGAATTGGCAGGATCAGCGACATTGCGCAACACCGATTCCGCGACGTCCAGCTCAACCTTGCACAACAAATTGATCATGTCGGCACGTTCCGAGTAGCGCGCCCGATATTCGGCTTGAAACGCGTAGGCTCGCTCGCGCTGGACGGGATCCGCCAGCAGCTCCGGTACGACACCGGACACACTGGTACCGAGCAGACGGCGCGGCCGCACGCTCTTGACCAGCTCGATGAAAGGTTCGCTGATATTGGCGAAGCTGACGATCAATGGCTGTTCCAGCCCAAGATTCTTGAAGCTCTTGACGACGGTAATCGCTCCCGCGCCGGAGTAAGAAGAATAGACGAGCGGCACGTCCTTGCCGGCCACAGCTGCGAGCTGCGTGCTTGCATCGGTTGCGCGCAGATCAATCCGCGCCAGCCGCAGGTCGATATTGGACTTCGCAAACACTTCACGCGCGCTCGCGACGCCGACCTCGCCGCTGGCGTCGGTCGCCGCGACCATCCCGATCCTATCGACCGCGTTCGCCTTCGCGTAAGCAGCAATCACCTGAGTAAGATGGATGTCAGTCGGGCTGACTTGAAACACGAAAGTATCGGCCGCCGGCATGATATTCGGAGATCCCACGAGCAGAACCGGGCCATTGCGCACGAGGGGCTGCACGGCGCGAATGCTTGCCGTCAGCGAGTTGCCGAGAATGAAGACGACCCCCTTCTCGATCATATCGCGCGCGCAGGCCGCGGCTTTCTCGGGCCGGTTCTCGTCGTTGCACGATATGACTTCGATCGGGCGGCCCCGGATGCCGCCATCCTCGTTGATTTTCTCGACCCATAGCTTCACGACACGATCATGCCGCACGCCGACTGCCGCCGCCGGTCCCGTGACCGGGGCGATCTGGCCAATGAGCCACGGCTGCGTGTTCTGTGCCGCAGCATCGCCTGCGATCAAAGCGGTCAAGACGCCCATCAACGCCAGCGCCGTCGATGGCACTCCTTTCATGACTGTCTCCTCCTGGTGCTGCTTTTTTTCCGGTGGCTTTTGCGGGCGAACCGGCGACCGCTTCGCGTTATGGCGTTGCAGGCAGCCGATAGAGCCCTTCGCCAGTCCTTTCGACGCCAGCTTCGAACCGCACAGCATCCAATGCCAGAAGCACCTCGCGACCGTCCCGGCTGCCGGTTGCCTCCATCAGATCCCGAAACGACTGCGGACCCTGGCGCAAGGCATCAAGCACGCTCATGCCCCGCGCGGGACCGAGCTCGGGGGGCATCGGCACTTCATATTTCCGGCCGTTTTGCCAACCGAACGGCAACGTCAAATCGAAGCCGGCCTTTGCGCCGGATCGCCGCCCTTCCAGCGACGGATCCAACGGCACCGCGCGAAATCCCGATGCGATCATAAGATCGCGATCGGCTTGGAAGCGCGTGGCGAGCGCCCAATCGATCTGGCGATCTGAAAAAACGTCGATGTCATCGTCGACAACGAAGACGTGCTTCACATCGGCGCTCGAACCGAACACCGATGCGATGGCATTGCGCGCCTCGCCGGGATAGCGTTGCCGCATGGAGACGCGCAAATTGTACGTCCCTCCACAGGAAGGTGTGCAGCAGACCGCGACCAAATCCCGCACTCCGGTCTGCAACGCCGACCACGCCGCCACTTCGGTCCGCAACGCTGCGAGCTGAGCCGTGTCCGTCGAAGCGAGAGAACGACCACCTATGGTGACGGTCTGGAACAGAGCATCGCGGCGCATCGTGATCGCCGTCAGATGGAAAACCGGATTGGTCTTCAGGTGGCCGTAGTAGCCCATGTATTCGCCATACGGCCCCTCAGGCTCCACCCAGCCGCGCTCGTCGAGATAACCTTCGAGCACAATTTCGGCATCGGCAGGGACCATCGCGTCGATCGTAGCGCAGCGAACAAGCGGCACCGCGCTGCCTCTCAAGCCGCCCATCAGGCTGACCTCGTCCTGGACTGCAGACATCATCGTTGCCGCGACACCGTCCACCGGATGCGAGCCGACCACGACGGCCATCGGCATGCGTTCCTTGCGGCGAACATATTCGGCATAAAGTACGCGCAGATCGCTCGGAGCGACGAGGTCGATACCCGCTTCCTGCCGACCGCGCAGCATGAAGCGCCGGTAGCCAACGTTTCGCCGCACGCCATCAATGCTTCGCGTGATGTCGATGCTGGCGGAAATGTACGGTGCGCCGTCGTCGCCATGTTGCAAATGAACCGGGAGGCGCGTGAAATCTGCTTTGGCGCCGGTCAGCACGACTTGGTGGACCGGCGCCTGCGTGCTCGGCACTTCGACAGGGGCAATCGGGGCACTTAGCCGCTTGTTGACCTCAGGCAAGAGCTGTTCAGGAGAAGTGTCAAAAGCCAGGGCAAGCCGATCGCGACTTGCCGTGACGTTTCCCACCAGTTCCGCCTTCTCCGGTCCGACGCTGCGGAAAAGAACAGCCTTTGAATTGCCATCCAGTTTCGACGCGATCTCGATGAGATCGACATTATTCTCAACGACGTCGACATCCCCTTGCGCGTGCAGCGCGTCCATGAAATGGCGCAGACGGAACCGTTCAAGGTCGGCGCCGGTGACCGGACCGATCGACGTGTTCGCGTTCGGGATCCCCACGAAACCTCCTCCTCGATGCCGAACAAGTTGTGCACCGCCCCAATGCTCCATTAGGTTAGGCGAACTTGCTCTTGATTACGCCTCGCGTAATCGATTATGTATAATTCAACAGGACGGTCGCCGAATGTCAACCCCGCGAGGACGAGGCAAGCTCGACAGGTCTGTGGGCGTGCAAGCGATGGAGGTCGGCCTCGAGCTGCTGCGCCCGCTGGTCGCGGCTAGAACGCCTCTGAATTTGAAGACGCTATCGAAGGATGCGGGGTTCTCTCCTCCGAAAGCACATCGATATCTCGTCAGCATGATCAGATCCGGTCTGGTTGAACAAGACGACCAGACCGGACGCTATGCTCTAGGGCCACTGGGGGTCGAACTTGGCCTTACCGCGCTGGGCATGCTCGACCCGGACAGGATCGGTCGGTCGGCACTCGTCGACCTGCGAGTCGAGACCGATCACACAACGTCCCTGATCGTGTGGGGAACCGGCGGGCCGACCGTCGCGGCGGTTGAGCCGAGCTTTAGCGCAGGCGCTTATTTTATGGCTCTTCGGGTCGGGTCAATTCTATCTTTGATGCGCTCTGCGAGCGGCCACATCTTCCTCGCCTACTTGCCGCGCCGCACAGTTTGGCCGTTGCTGGAGAAGGAGTGTCGAGCGCTCAAGGCGCGTACCGATGGCATAGGCGCGATTATTTCGGAGACACGACGACGCGGCTACAGCGCCGTGACAGATGCACTCGTTCCCGGAGTCCGCGCAATTTCGGTTCCGGTCTTCGATCACGAAGGACATCTGACCTATGCGCTCACATGCTTCGGGCAGACCGGAAGCTTCAACACATCGGCCGATGGCCCCCTCCTGAAAATGGTTTTGGCAAGGGCCCGCGCGGTTTCGGCTCGCCTCGGCTTCACCGACTGCACTATCCACGCAGAAACAAACGCAGCAAGTTGACGAATGGAGGAACGACCCAATGAGCGCGCATCCCAAGCATCCGATCGTGCATTTCGTCGGCAGCATTCCGCTGCCGGACACCGAAACGGTGTTTCGGACCTTGTCGGCGGCGACTGGACCGCATCTCGTCCGCCTTCCGGACGGCGAAACCGGTATTCGCAAGACCTGGATCCGCTTCCTGCAGGATGTGCTCGCCCAGCACCCGGCGATCGAACTCGCCAAAGACGCTCCGCCATTCCGGTTCACCCAATGGGACGGCAAGGTGCTGCGCGAAATCCCGCGATTGCGCATCAAAGCGGGAGCCAAGCCCGATGCGAGTGGGTTCAAGACCGGCTATGCCGACATGGCGGTCGCATCCTGGGGCGTGTTCGAGCGACTGCAGAAGGCCGGAACGATTCCTGCGGGGACTAGATTTCAGGTCTGCCTTCCGACCCCGATTGCACCGACCTACAACAACATGGTGCCGTCGGATCGGCAGGGAATCTTGCCCGCGCTGACCCAACACTTCGCCAACGAGGTCGCCAAGGTCGCCGCGGCGATTCCGAACGACAAGCTCGCGATCCAGTGGGACGTTTGCCAGGAAGTGCTGGCCTGGGAGGGCTATTATGACGAGGGCCCGGTCGATTTCCGCAGCGAGACTCTGGACGTCCTCGCCAAGGTCGGCGATGCCGTGCCGACCGCAATCGAGCTCGGCTATCACCTGTGCTACGGCAGCCCGGCGGACGAGCACTGCGTTCAGCCCAAGGATGCCGGCATCATGGTCGAGATGACGAACGCGATCGCCGCCCGGGTCAAACGGCCGATCCAGTTCTTCCATCTGCCGGTGCCGAAGGGGCGCACGGACGACGCCTACTATGTGCCGCTCGAAGCGCTCAAGCTCGGCCCCCACACCGAACTCTATCTTGGACTCATTCACCACAACGATGCCGGCGGCAATGCGGACCGTCTCGCCGCCGCGCGCCGGCACACGCACGTCGACGGGGTTGCGACCGAATGCGGTATGGCGCGTGGCGATCCGGCACGGCTGCCGGCGCTGCTCGCCGCCCATGTCGCGGCGGCGAAGCTTCCGGCCTCAGCCGCGTAGCCGACCGGGTGCGTCAGCGCGGCTCGGTTGGAACATCGTCATGCGCGATCGGACTCGATCGCGCACGAGCAAAATGCCACGGAATTCGGCCGTCATCAAAAACGTCGTGTCGCGGCTCGATTACTTTCCGAATTTCACGAACGAGCGGAACAAAGAGGCGACCGCGCGCGCGATCATGTCGAATGCCGCCGATCAACGAGCCTATTCGGACGCCTTGACATGACGTTGGCGCTCGCCGCTGAAGGGCTGCACGGGGGATATGGCCGCCTTGCCGTGTTTCGCGACCTCAATCTCCGGCTCGGAGCCCGGCAGACAGTGGGCGTGCTAGGCCCGAACGGTGCGGGGAAGACGACGATCCTTAAAACTCTGGCGGGTGCGCTGCCAAGTAACAAGGGGCGCGTGCTGCTGGATGGGAAGGACATCACGGGGCTGCCCTCGTTCCGCCGCGCGCGCGCCGGCTTAAGTCTGGTTCCTGAAGGGCGGCATATCCTCGGAACGCTGTCCGTACTGGACAATCTTGGCCTGACCCGCTCCATCGAAGCGCACCGCCCTGATCTCGAATCCTTCGAAACCCGGCTCGCAGAGGCATTTCGCCTGTTTCCCCGATTAAAAGAGCGACGGGCGCAACTCGGCGGCTCACTGAGCGGAGGGGAGCAGCAGATGCTCGCCATCGCTCGCGCGCTGATGATCCGTCCACGGGTTCTGATGCTGGATGAACCGACCCAGGGGCTGGCCCCGATCGTCGTCCAGCAGTTGGTCGAAACGTTGAGGAGCCTCAAGGGCCGCTTTGCAATGATCGTCGTTGAACAAGACCAAGCGTTTCTCGAAGGGCTGTCGGACAGAATTCACCACATCCACAGCGGCGTTCTGACTTAACACGGAGGAAACATGGTTCAGCTTATCGACAGCGATATCAAGACGCGCGAGGTGCTCGGTTGGAAGGGCGTGCATGTGCTCCATTTCCGCGGCTCGTCGTGTTCGCAGAAGCTGCGCATCTTTCTCAACCTCAAGGGCATTGTATGGGAATCGCACCTCATCGATCTCCACAACAACGAGAACTTCGGCCCGTGGTTTCTCGGCATCAATCCGCGCGGGCTGGTACCGGTCCTGGTGCACGATGGCGCGGTCCACATCGAGAGCAACGACATCATCAGCTATCTCGAGAATAGGTTTCCCGCCCCGAAGCTGCTTCCTGCGGGGCACGAGAACGAAGTCGCGAAGCTTCTTCATCACGAAGACGATCTGCATCTTGATCTGCGTACTCTGAGTTTCAGGTTTGTTTTCGACCGCAAGGGTCCGTGGAAATCCGCCGAGGCGCTGAAGAACTATTCCGCCAACGGCTCCGGCACGGTGCGCGGCGTTGCGGATGGCGAGAAAGCCATGCAGATCGAATTCTGGCGACGCACCGGGATTGAAGGTTTTACTGATGATGCGGCGCGGTCCTCGGCGCGAAGATTTCGCGCCGAGTTCGACACGCTCGACGGGAAGCTTGCCGCGAATCCGTATCTATTCGGCGACACACTGAGTGTGCTCGACGTTGCGTGGTTCATCTACGCGCACCGGCTCTCGCTCGGCGGCTATCCGTTGGCGCGCCTGCATCCGCGCGTCGCCGCATGGTTCGGCAGGCTTTCGATGCGGCCGGAGTTCGCGCGGGAAGTTGCCGCTCCACCACCGGTGATGGCGCAAATCGAGGCAACGCGCATTGCCCACGCCGCCGCCGGCCAGTCGATGGAAATGATCGCGGGATTCTAGCGGGCCGGCCCATTCTCGCCGATGTTGCGGCACGCCCCACGACGGACTCGGCAGCGTGCGGAGGTCGTGACTTCGACACAGACTGAGCCGCCGACCGCGCCGACCAAGATGAATTGACCGACGCCACGAAAGGACCGGGTCGCGCACGCGGCTTGACAATCGCCATCGCGTGTTCTCTTTATGTTCCAGCGAACGAAAAACGCCTCAAGAGCTGACCGTGGCTGATCTTTTTCGAGATTTCAGAGGTGAACGGTCGGATGGAAACGACAGCCACCATCCTCCATGCGGACCTGGACGCCTTCTACGCCTCGGTCGAGCAGTTGCTCGACCCGTCATTGCGCGGCAAGCCCGTCGCTGTCGGCGGCGGGGTCGTGCTTGCCGCGTCTTATGAAGCCAGGGCTTTCGGAATCCGTGGCGGGATGCCGGGACGGCGCGCGCGCGAACTCTGTCCGCAACTGATCTTTGTCGGTGGCCACTTCAAGGACTACCAGCGGCTGGGCGATGCCGCCATCAAGGTGCTCAATGATTTCACGCCTCTCGTCGAGCGAATTTCCATCGACGAGGCCTTTGCCGACGTCGCGGGCTGCACCCATCTCTTCGGTCCGCCAGCCGAAATTGCAAGCACGATCCGGCGCCGTGTGCGGGCGGAGCTGGGCCTTCCCATCTCGGTCGGCGTCGCGCGCACCAAGCACCTGGCGAAAATTGCCTCGCAAGTGGCCAAGCCCGACGGGCTCGTGGTTGTCGATCCCGACACGGAATTGGACTTCCTCCACGCGCTGCCCGTCGAGCTGATGTGGGGCGTGGGCCCGGTCAGCAGGGCGCGGCTGGCCGAGATCGGCGTGCTCACCATCGGGCAGCTGGCGAAGACACCAGGATGGTCGCTCGAGCGGTTGCTCGGTCCCGCGGCGTCGGAGAAGCTCGCGGCGCTGGCGTGGAACCGCGATCCGCGCCAAATCAAGACGCATCGGCGGGCGCGATCGGCCGGAGCACAGTCGGCGCTCGGCAGGAAGCCCGCCGAGGAGCGGGTCTTCATACCCACGCTGCGTCACCTTGCGGACCGGGTTGCCAGCCGGATGCGGGCCAAATCCCGATCTGGCCGGACTGTGACGGTCCGCGTCCGCTTCGCCGACCTTCGTGCTGTCACCCGCTCCGTCACGCTCGATGCGCCGGTTTCGGCGACCGTGATCCTTGCCGAGATCGCCGAGGAGCTGGTGCGCACGGTGCTGGCGCAACATCCTGATGAGAAGACGATCTCGCTGCTGGCGATCTCCGTGTCGCACCTCGAGAAGCACTCAGACGTGCAGCTTGAACTCGCGCTTGGCCTCGAGGACGCGGAGCACCGGCCCGGCACCAAAAGAGCGATGGCGCGCTGGACGGCCGACCGCGCCGTCGACATGATCCGCGATCGTTTCGGATGGGAGGCGGTCGGATACGGGTCGGTCGCATTGGGACTTTCCCGCTCCGTTCCCGACGCGTTTCGCGAACTGGCCGAGAAGGAGCTTTAGCGCAACTGCTGATGGGTGGGCTCCAATGAGCTTGGCCTCGATCTTGCACCCAGAAGGCCGCGATTGGGAAAGACCGCGACTGGGCCGCCCGGAAGGGTCGTTGTGTGCGGGAACATGATCAGATGACAATCAGACGAAGAGAGCTTCTTCGGACGGCATCGGCGGGACTGGCTACCCTTGCGATGCCACGTCTTGCGAAGGGGCAATCGGCGAACGGCACGCTGTTCCTCATTTCCGAATCCGGCGCGAACAGCGTCGACCCGCACACGCCAGGCGCCAATCGCAGTTCCTATGAAGTTGCCTGGAACTGCTACGATCGGCTGGTATCGCTGCAGATCGAAAAGGACGAGAACGGCGTCGATCATGCCAACGCCACCAAGCCAACGCCAGAACTCGCCGAAGAATGGAACGAAACCAGCCACTCCGTCACGTTCAAGCTGCGCAGGAACGCGACCTTTCACGATGGTGCGCCGGTCACGGCGAAGGACGTCAAATGGTCGCTCGATCGCGCGATCGCGGCCGGCGGCAATCCCAAATTCCAGCTCAGCACCGGCTCGCTCACCGATCCGGAGCAGTCCGTCGTCGTGGACGATCACACGTTCCGTATCGACTACGACCGCTTCGACCGTCAGTTGCTGCCGAATCTCGCTTTTTCCATTCCCAACATTCTCAATTCCGAGCTGATCAAGAAGAACGCGCCGGCGAACGATCCGTGGGGGCTGGAATGGTCCAAGAACAATCTGGCCGGTGGCGGCGCCTATCAGATCGTCAATCGAGCACCGGACGCGATAAGCTTCGTACGTTTCGATAATTGGAAATCCGGACCTCTGCCGAAAATGGAGCGCGTCATCTGGCGTGTCGTGCCCTCCGCAGCGACACGACGGGCCCTCCTCGAGCGCGGCGACGTCGATGTCTCGAACGAGTTTCCGCCGAAGGACATCGTCGAGATGGAGCGCGAAGGCAAAGTCAACGTTTACGCGACGCCGATCGACAATGCCGTGCAGTTCGTCGTCATGAACCAGAAGATGCCGCCCTTCGACAACGTCAAGGTGCGGCGCGCCATTGCCTATGCGATCCCCTATCAGAAGATTCTGGACGTCGCGCTTTACAACAAGGCCCGCCCGCTGTTCGGCGGATCGGACGAGATCAAGGACGCGAAATGGCCGCAGCGTTCACCTTACTCCACGGAT
>Ga0137415_10005550_pt1 | contig 12503 bp, 14 predicted proteins | sample CZODoug3_1_1_16f_FD_183082 | JGI IMG/M metagenome (GOLD analysis project Ga0137415, IMG submission 183082) | Vadose zone soil fungal communities from Angelo Coast Range Reserve, California, USA - CZODoug3_1_1_16fungal (Hybrid Assembly) | ecosystem: Environmental > Terrestrial > Soil > Vadose...
GAGGCGGTGAGCTTGCGCAGCGCCTGGCTCATCAGCCGCGCCTGCAGGCCGGGCAAGGCATCGCCCATCTCGCCTTCAAGTTCGGCGCGCGGCACCAGGGCCGCCACCGAATCGATCACCAGCACGTCGACCGCGCCGGAGCGCACCAGGGTGTCGCAGATTTCCAGCGCCTGCTCGCCGGTGTCGGGCTGCGAGATCAGGAGTTCGTCGATGTTGACGCCGAGCTTGCGCGCATAGACCGGGTCGAGCGCGTGTTCGGCGTCGATGAAGGCGCAGATGCCGCCCTTCTTCTGGCCTTCGGCCACCGTGTGCAGCGCCAGCGTGGTTTTGCCCGAGGATTCCGGCCCGTAGATCTCGACCACCCGCCCCCTCGGCAGGCCGCCGACGCCGAGCGCGATGTCGAGCCCGAGCGAGCCCGAGGAGATGGTCTCGATATCCATCGAACGGTCGTTCTTGCCCAGCTTCATCACCGAACCCTTGCCGAACTGACGCTCGATCTGGGAGAGCGCCGCGGCCAGGGCCTTGGTCTTATCCATGGAGGATCCTTCGACGATACGCAGGGCAGTGGCGGACATAGGTCGTGCTCCTTATGGCGGGGATTCGCTAGCGGGACAAACGGGCGACGAGAATCGGGATTGGCGCTGCCGATGGGAACTATGTACCACGTTTGTTCTCTGTTCGCAATATGTTCTTTTTGCGGGTGCGGCAGATATATACCCTTAGGACATGTACCATGAATCGTGATAAACGTCTGCCTACCGCAACTAGGCCTAGAGGCCGGGGGCAGGCGTGGTTAGTCGGCCAATTTTGGCGTTTGCATCTGCCCTTCGGGCCGATCTGTTCGCGGCCATGAGCGGGGGATTCAGTGTCCCTTTTGGCGCGTTCGCCGTTTTTGCGGGCGACAAATATCAGCAGCTGATTTGGGCTGTACTCGCGTTTTGCGCCTTAGGATTTACCGCCTATCGGCTTTGGAGAACGCAGTACGATAGAGCCACTGACCTTGAGGCAAAACTTGAAAGGGCTGACGGAGCCAAGCCAAAGAACATAAGAAATGTTCTGCTCGGGGAAGCGGTCTCATATGTCTCATTCCGCGAGTGGGGCCATACATTCCTAGAGGCAATAGCGTCGCAAAATGCCCCCCTGGTAAACGCAAACCAAGCTTACGATTACTTCTTGCAGGCGCTGGCTGATGATGAAATCCCAATATGGGGAAAGAAGTTTCAAGGCGAAGTGCACGCGCCAATCGAAAACAGTTTTTGGTTTAACAACCGACTCGATTTCCTGTCCTTAGCAAAGAAAGAGTCCGCCAGCGAATCTTCGGACTATGTGGGAACGAAAGCTACTGGATATACTGACCTGATGACTAGCCGTGAGGCGGTGGAGCAGTACTGGCCCCGCGTTGGGACTGCTGGCCCTCGCGCGGTGTCGGCTCTCCATATCGTTTTTGGAATGGATCATGCTTACCAAAATTCGAAAACTCGCAATGGTCTTCAATACGAACGTATCCTAAGTTTCAAGCTGACTAATCGTGGCCCGAAAACACTTTCTGAGTGTCGTGTCATTGTCGAATCGGTCGATACAAATACGGGAATCGTTTTCCCTCAGGCGCTCGTTAATGATGTAACGCTGGCCCCTGGCGATCATATTTTTGTGCCGATTGTGACTTATGGTGAAAACATGGGCGATTCATTTACCTGCCTCGCAACCCCTGAGCCAAAGCCGTTCTTCGACGTTGGCGAAAATGTCTTGGTAAAATTACTCGCGACCGGAATAGATACGGTTCCTCATGAAGCTCAATGCAGAATGTGGGTGGATAATGGCAAACTCCAAATCCAAGGCGAATAAAGAGCGCTTTGACCAACTCTTGCAAGCAATGGTCACTCAACCCGTACCTTCGGAAAAGCTTGTAAAAGAAGTTCGAACATCAACGCAGGCTGACGGCGCAAGTTATGGCGATACTCGAACTCGCGCAGGTAAAGTTGCAAGTGCTTTTTCGAAACCCAAACGTAAGTCCCATTGATCCCGCGCTTTACCTGCGACCAGAACGACTCGATTGAATTGGTGTGAACGTCGCCGCGAACGTATTCTTTTGCTGAGTGATCGACCGACTCATGGTCGTAACCGTACTTCTCAGTCAACAGTTTGAAATTTGATGCTTCGTCCGTGTGGACGCGCGAACCCTCTTTCACGAACCGCACGATGTGCGGAACGATGTGCGCCTTGGTGCGAGCCGTCACGACGCGCGTAACAACGTCGCCACCGCGCTCAACCATGCCAAGCACAATTGCCTTGTCGTCCTCGCCCTGCTTGTCGTGGCCGCCGATAAAGGTTTCGTCAGCCTCTACAGTCTTGCCGGGGCCGCCCATCGGATAGTCGCCATCGACGTAGCCCATATAGAGCCGGATCAGATGGCATATGCGCCAAGCGGTCTTGTACGTCACGCCTAACTGGCGCTGGACTTCCTTTGCGGCGACGCCGTTCCGCGTCTCGCAGAACAGGAACATGACGTAGAACCAGTCCCGCAGGCTGGTACGGGTCTTTTCGAATGGGGTGCCAGCGGTCGGGTAGACCTGGTAGCCGCAATGCTCACACTCGAACGAGCGGCGTGCCTTGACCCGGTAATAGGTCGCCTCTTTCTGGCATTTGAAACAGGTGAACCGCTCTCCGAACCGGATGCGCATCAGGTGCGTCAGGCAGCTATCGTCGTCAGGGAACCGCTTCTGGAACTCGCGAATCTTTGAAGGTTTCTGGGCCATGTGGAACCGTCTCCCCTGAGAATATATGTACTCTATCGGGGTTTGTTCTACATGTCCAGAGGGTATATATCCGGGGTGCGGGTACTGGCCTGTTTTGACCCCTATGGCCTACTTTGATTTTGGCAGTGGCCTGTTTCGAAAGTGTGCAAAAGTGCTCACTTTGGATTCGACTCTCGATGGAACCCGGAGCAACATGAGTTCCATCACCGTTCCATCCTCGGCATCTTGCCGGTGACTGAGAGTTCGGTAGCGCTCTCGCCGGTATGGGGGAGCGGCGCTATGCTCGACTCACGAAATAGACCTGTTTGTCCCGAATGCCAGCGCGCAATGACATTGGAACTTCAACCCAGCGGCAAGCTGCCGCGCACTTTTCAATGTCTCGATTGCGAACGGCCTGACCCGCTGAAATCGCCTGTAGTTGTAAGCTTCTTGAACGCGCTACAGCCGCCAAAATAAGGCCCGTAGTTCTCCGGACAAGAACAGAGTTCCTAGGCCGCCTCAGTTGGCGGCCTCTTTCATTCTGGGACATCGTCACGGTCAGCCCGACGGCGTGATGCCTCAGCATCCGAACGCCGCTTAAGGCCGCGCGGGAAAATCTCAATTCGATCCACCATATCGACCCCTCGGGACGGTTAATGGTCCCTTTTGATTTGAGCGGTGGTCCCTTTTTGAATTCGGGGGATGTCCTAATTCCACCGTGGACGAGTCATGAATTCGCCGTTATTGTAGCTGGTGAAAAACGTGACAAGGGGACAACCCATGTTGAAAAAATCGGGAGGCATCGATGTGGGGACTCATTATCGCCAGCGGCGTCTGCGGACTGCTGTTTGGCCGATACTTCAGGATATATTCGCTAGTACCGGCAGAGCTCGTACTCGCCGGGATCGCCTATTTTTTGGCAAGCCAACAGGATTGGGCCATCGGCCTGCTCTCCTTTGTGTTGGCCACGGTTGCCCTGCAACTGTGTTACTTCCTTGCACTTGGAATCACTATCTTTATGGATAACTTCGAGCCCGCCAAAGCGCCCTCCGAAGAATTTCTCTAGCCGCACTGAAAACGGATCTGGGCAACGGCCGCCTCAGTTCTGGGACGTTGTCACGGTCCGCCGGGCGTGATGCCTCAGCATCCGAACGCCGCTTAAGGCCGCGCAGGAAAATCTCAATTCGATCCGCCATATCTTGCGGGGCTTTCTCTCATCTGCCGCCTGCCGTTCCGCTACCGGTTTGAAGGTTCGGGTTCGGTCTCGACGGTGGAGTCGGGCCCGCTCCGGCGCCCGTGGTGGTCGGCGGCGCGTTTGAGCCGGCCATTCCGTTGCCCGACATCGAACCAGCCGCGTTGCTGCCAGCCCCTCCGGTCGATCCAGCCGCGTTGCTCCTGGACCCTCCCGTCGCTCCAGCCGATGCGTCATATGAACCACCGGTTTGCGCCAGTGCGAAGGTGCTTGAAAGCGCGAACGCGGCAGCTAATGCAATTGTCTTAAGTCTCATGGCCGTTTCCTCTTTGGTTGGCGAGGGACAAGCACCGGCAAACCGTTATGTTCCAGCTCTGCTTCGGGCGCGATAGAAGCCGCCAAGCCGCCGGCATGAGAGTACTGCTGCGGCAGCAATCGTCTCCCATCGCGAACCATCCGCGTTCAGCGTAGTTCCCGCTCTCACAAACGTTTCGCAGAGCGCAGCGCAAATTGGATCGCTTCTCCGACGCAACCTGAGGTACAATTATCCATCATCGACTTATCGGTGGAATGTGGGAGAAGATAGCCATGAAAGCCTGGTCACTCTTCGTTGCGGGCCTAGCCGTCGCGATCTGGTCGATTGCACCCGCGAATGCTGAAAACAAATACCTGGCCACCACGACCGGCAACTGCTCCACCACTTCTGACATTGTTTCGCCGGTGCCGTGCACAAAGCCTGTTGCCCACAACTACGTCGACTGCACCGAGAGGGTAAGAAAAAATGGTGCGAGACCCTCTGATGCCTGGTGGTGGTGCACCAATCAGGGTTTCAAGAACTGACCAATTCACGCCGAGAACAAGCAGAGGCCGCCGCCGTTGGCGGCCGCTTTCGTTGCAGGCATGTGCAAGATCTCTTCGCCCCTCCAACCATTCTGCAACCGGCATGGAACGGCGATAGGCCGCCTCGCCGCCAACGCCCGTAGTTCTCCGGGGAAGAACAAAGTTCCGGCAGGCCGCGCCCCGCCTCCAAGGCGCATTGCGGGTTCGCCTGCAGCCGCGGCCAAACCCGTTGCGGAAAAATCTGCAGGTCAGGTGGAACACACGGGTTCCATCGGTGTTCACAGCTTTGAGTTTGGGGGAAATCCCATGATTCACAACGGAGTAGAATATTGAACGACCGGCTTGTGTCCGGCCTCCGGACCTCGGCAATTCCGGATCGGCGGAAAAATCCAGCCGGCAAAGGCGGAGGCCAAGCTTCCGCCGCTGGCGATGCGTCACGTCCAGCGACGAATCGACCGTGAACTCGGGCCCACTGGCCCCAAGCCTACCGGGCCACAGGTCCGTCGAATTCACGAGCAAAGCGGGTCCTCAGGCCCGGAACCGCCGAAGATTTGGCGGGCGGAAAAACGGCCTGGCGCGTCCACTCCGCTTAACGAGCTATATATACAATTTACAACTTTCAGTTTTAGATTGAATGTCCGCTCGAGTCCCCCCGCGGAGATCGCAAATGATTTACAAGGGCGTCGAATTCACCGTCACATTGGCTGCGCCGGGCATCTGGAAATGGCAATTCCGGATCGGCGACAAGGTCAAGACCGGCAAGACCGAGGCGAGGCTCAACCTGCTCGCGATCCGGCGCGTCCAGCTCCGGATCGATCGCGAGCTGAAAAAAGCCGAGCAGGAGCAGCGTCGCGGTTCGAGGAATTAGGGCGTATTCGAGCGAAAGCCTGCCCCACATCAAGTGCGGGGCAGGCTTTCGCTCGAAAACGCGCTAATCCGCGCTGGCCAGCCGCCGCATCGTGAATTCGATGTCGCCGCCGGGCAGTTCGCGCCAGCTTTCGACCGCGCTCATATAGGCCGCCTTGGGGTAGCGGTTGAGGAAATCGCGCGCCCTCGACCGCGCCTTGTCGCGCGGCAAAGTGAAGGTCTCGCGCAGATAGCCGTCGTCCGGCTTTCGCCGCCCGGCCATCCGGCTGGCAAGATCGCGCGGACGCAACACCATGTCGCAACTCCAGACCACATGACGACCGGCCGAATATAGGGGCGGCGGAGCATGATTCCGAGTCTGTGAGCCCGCTACTGGCTGCGTTGCACGTTGCTGCCGGTCTTGGTCTTTGCCTTGGGCGCGGCTGCCTTGGAATCGGTGGTCTTGGGCGCCTCGTTGCTGCGCACCGTTCCCCACGGATCGGACGAGGTCTTGGCGTCGGGAATCTTCTTCAGCGATTCCTTGTAGGCCTTGTCCTTGATCGCATCCTGCTCCTTCTCCTCCGGAGACTTGCTTTGAAGTTCCGGAATCAGGTTGATGTTGGGCATCTGCTGGGCGAAAGCCGGCGCCGCCAGCAACGTCGTCACCGCCAGGGCGCTCAAAACAAAGGCGCTCAGAATTTTCATGGAATGGTCCCCGCGTTTTTCAAGCCTATATCACCGCCCAAACCGCGCCGCCAAGCGCCGCGGAGGCCGCCCTAGAGGCGGTCCGATTTGCAGGATTTCGGAGACTGCATCCAGTCGTCCCAGATCGGACCGCATTTGGTGCAGCCGTTGAGTGCAAGCCCAATGGCGATCACGCCGAAAAGCAATATCAACCGACGGAACATGAACGACCACTCCCCTGGCAACCGATCATAGGGGCCGAAGTCGGGCATTTTCAAGCCGGGCAGAGCGTTTTCAGGCGCAGCGGAGGCCGGTTTCGCGTCACCAAAGCGCGCCGGAACGCTGCTGTTTCCTTCCGTGGAATGGGCCCTAAGATGGTCGGGCCATCATTTCAGGCAAGGACAGAGCGCATATGCAGCAACAACAGGCCGCGGAATTCGGCATCGCCGACGCAAGGCGCGTGCTTGGCGAGGTGTTTGCGCCATGGGTGCAGGATCTCAATCTCGGAATTGAGGATTTCGACTTTGCGCCGCCGCCGGAAGGAGCCGCCGATTGGCAGCCCGGCGCAATCCTGCGCCTGCCGTTCTCCGAACGGCTGTGCCGCAATGGCGGGATGGTCTGCGGCCAGGCGCTGATGGCGTTTGCCGATACCGCGATGGTGCTGGCCAATCTCGCCGCCAACCGCGGCTACCGGCCGATGACGACGGTCGATCAGACCACGCATTTCATGCGCGCGGTCACCGCATCCGACGTGCTGGCGGACGCGCGGGTGGTGCGCCTCGGGCGCACCATGAGCTTTGGCCGCGTCACGCTGCTTTCCGCCACCGACAACAAGCCGGTGGCGATGGTCTCGAGCGCGTTTGCGATGCTGCCTTCCTGATCTCCATTTTACTTGCCGAGAATTTCTTCGGCGGCATTGACGATGCTGATGGTCGGATTCTTATCGAAACAGTGGTCTTCATCATCGTCGCCCTTGGCGCGTGACGCCGCAATTTGGCTTTGCGGAAGGCCAAACCAGCCCGGCCCCCGGAGCTTGTGGTAAACGAAGTCTGAACCCCTGGGCAAGCACGGCGAGGGTTCGATTCAATCGTTCGTAATTCCGCATTGCTATCTGAACCAAAGGCAACCGATAGGCGCGGATCGCGGCGATGATCGAACGGCGTAGTTCACCCAGGCAACGCGTGCTCAAGCAGGGAACGCTGGCGTTTGGCGGCGGCGGCGGCGTCGACTGCACGGTACGCAACATCTCCGCGGGCGGCGCCCGGGTCGATGTCGCCAATCCGGTCGGGCTGGCGCGCTCTTTCACACTCGTCATCAAGGCGGACCAGTTCCAGCGCCGCTGCCATCCGGTCTGGAGCCAGGGCAAGCGGATCGGCGTCGCGTTCGACTAGCCGGCTATTCTCGCACGGCGGCGGCGGCGCCAGCGCCACACAGCAGCCACCAGCAAAATCACCGCAAACGCAAACGCGATCGCCTTGCCGATAAATCGTCCGCCGGGCCGATCGATGGTGCGCGACCACGGCGAGGACACCTCGCCTGGCCTCGGCAGGCGGAAGGCCACCACGCTGTCGCCGATCGTGGTGCCCGCCTCGGAATGGCCGCCGGCGCCGATCGCGACATATTGCTCGCCCTTCCACAGATAGGTCATGGGATTGGCGACACCGGGGACCGGCAGCCTGCCCTGCCATAGTTCCTGGCCGGATTTGGCGTCGAAGGCGCGTAAGTACGCATCCATCGCGCCGGTGAACACCAGCCCGCCGGCGGTGACGGCGACGCCATTGAGCAGCGGCATGCCCCAGTTGAAGGCGACGCCGAGCGGCGCCGTGTCTTCCGTGGTGCCGACCGGGGAATGCCAGAGGATTTTTCCAGCCCTGAGATCGACCGCGACCATCTCGCCCCAGGGCGGCTTGTTGCACAACAATCCGAGCGGCGACGTCGCCACCGCGCGCGTCATCGCAAACGGCGCGCCCTGCTGCTGGCCGAAATCATGGCCGGGCGGCGGATTGAAGCCTGCGGCCTGCGCGCGCGGAATCAGGGTCACGATGTGCACGGCGTGGCTGGTATTGGCATAGAGGATCTGGTTGACCGGATCGAACGCCACGCCGCCCCAGTTGACGCCGCCGCCGGTAAACGGAAACAGCAGCGTGCCTTGCGTCGAGGGCGGCGTGTAGAGGCCATCGTTGCGCGCGCTGGCGAACTTCTCCTCGCAAGACGTACGGCCGAACCACGGCAACGGCTTGAAGGCGTCGTCGATGGAAATCCGCTGCGGCGTCAGCGCTGGCACATGGCTCGGAAACGGCTGCGTCGGCGACAATCGCTCGCCTTCGGCGCCGCCTTGCGGCACCGCGCGTTCCTCGACCGGCCAAACCGGCTTGCCGGTGTCGCGGTCGAGCACGAATACAAAACCCTGCTTGGTCGGCTGGATCACGACGTCGCGCATCCCCTCGCCGGTATCGATGCGCGCCAGCGTCGGCTGCGCCGGCAGGTCGTAATCCCAGACATCGTGATGCACGGTCTGGAACGACCACACCAGTTCGCCGGTCCCGGCGCGCAACGCGACCACCGAATTGGCATGCGCGTTGTTGCCGGGCCGCTTGCCGCCCCAGAAATCGGTGCTTGGCGACGACGTCGGCAGGAACACCAGGCCGCGTTCTTCATCCGCCGACATCGGCGCCCAGACATTGCTGTGGCCGGCCTCGATGCCGTCATGGAGCAGCGGATCGAACGTCCAGCGCGGCCGCCCGGTCCGCGCATCGAAGGCGCGAACCGTTCCCAGCGGCGCATCGACCCGGCGATTATCCGCGATCGCGGAGCCGACCACGACGACGCCGCGGCTGACCACCGGCGCCGAGGTAATCTGGAATTCGCCGGGCCATTCCAGCGTCATTCCGGCATCGATCTTGATCTCGCCGTTGCTGCCGAAATCGGCGCAAGGAATCCCGGTCCGGGCGTCGAGCGCGATGACGCGGACGTCGTTGGTGCCCATGAAAATTCGCGCGCGGCAGGCGGTATTTTCGGCGGCCCGGTCATCGATCCAATAGGCGACGCCGCGGCAATTGTAGCGGTTCGCGGGACGCTGGCTGGTCGCGATCCTGGGATCGTAGCGCCATTTCTGGATCCCGGTGCCGGGGTCGAGCGCGATGACTTCATTGAACGGCGAACAGAAGATCAGGCTGTCTTCGACCAGAAGCGGCGTCGCCTGAAACTTGGTGCGCTTCATCACTTCGGGCGCGCGGGTGTCGAGATCGCCGGTGCGGAACTCCCAGGCGCGCAGCAGGCTGCCGACATTGTCGCGCGTGATCTCTTTGAGCGGCGAGAACCGCGTTCCGCCGCGATCGCCGCCCCAATGCTCCCAGGCAAGGGCCGGCGATACGCACAGCAACAGGGTGGCAAACAGGCGAAGCAGATCTCGCATGGCGTTCCGCTGACGATGCGATCGTTGCAAAAGGTGCCGCATCTTGCGCCGATGGATTACGCCATTACCGCTTCAGTATCCACCCCTGCGGCCACCACCGTAACCGCCGTTAGCGCCGCTGCCGCCGCTACCACCACCGTAACCGCCGCCGCCGCCACGGCCGTAGCCTCCGCCAAAGCCGCCTCCGCCGATGCCGATACCGATACCGACCGGCGGCCCGGAGGGTTCGTAATAGTCTGATGGCGGCGGGCGGCGAACGACCACGACGTCGTCATCGGTGGCGCGGCGCGGCGGCCGCGCGCTGGCGCGCTTGGGCGGATCCGGTTCGGCGCGCTTCTTGACCGGCAGATCGACCTTCTTCAGCGGCGCGGGCTGCGTGTTGCAGGGACAGGTCGGTGCGGCCAGCGCGACGTTGGTCGCGGGGACGCTGACCGGTGCGGCAACCACGGCCGCGACATTCGGCCGGTTGCGCAGCCGTTCTTCCAGCTTGCGCGCGGTCGCCGAGAGATCGCTGTCGGGATATTGCGCCAGGAAGGCGCGATAGCTCGCCGCGGTGTTGATAATGACCGCGTTATTCCACGCCACCATGCGGCGGTGGCGATCAAGCCAGTCGCGCGCCTGCACGCCCCGCGGTGTCGAAGCGTAGAGGGCGGCAAAGGCCTCATAGGCCTCATCGGTGCCCTCGGCGACGATCAACTCATTGGCCGCCTCGACCGGCTTGCCCTGCAATTCGCGCTTCCATTCGTCGATCGTGCGCTTGCTCGCCGCGAGTTTGGGCGTGGTGGCCGAGGCGTTCGCCCCTGCAGGGTCCGCAACAAATCTGAAATCATCGGTCAGCGAGGAACTGTCCCACGGCGTCTGCCGGCCCTCGGTCGCCTTGTTGACCGACAACCGGACCCGCTTGAACGTGTCCTCGATCGGCGCCGACTCTTTCGCTGCGGTCAATAGCGCCGTCGTATAGGGACTGTTGACGCCGCTGCCGTCTTCGGCTTCCGCACCCGGCGAGGTCGAGAACGACAGGAAGGTACCGGGTGCGCCAATCTTGGTGTCGACGAGGGCAAGTCCACGGCCCGCGGTCTTGGTGATCTCGGGGAACGGATCGTTGCGGCAGGCGTCGAGCAACAGGATGCGCATCTTGCTCGGCACCGAATTCAGCGTGTTCAGGATGTCGTTGAGGCGAACCGCCTGGATCGGGATATCCGCTTCGCGCTTGGGATCGACGTCGACGGGAACCAGATAATTCTCGCCGTCGATCTGCAGGCCGTGGCCCGCATAGAATACCAGCGCGACGGTGTCGGCGCCTTTGGCCGCCACCTGGCTGGCGAATTCGCTGACCTTTTCGCGCAGGCCGGTCTGCGAAAGGTCGGATGCCGACAGCACCTCGAAGCCGGAATCGGACAACAATTGCGTCACCGCCCTGGCGTCATTGGCCGGGTTGGGCAGCGCTTGAACCGACCGATAGGCCGATTGACCGATCACCAGCGCAAGCCGGTTTTCCGCGAACGCGGGACCGGCGCCGAGCAGGATCGCGGCGGGAATGATCAGGTTCAGTAGCGAGCGGCGAGACATGGCGCAACCTTTCCGGGAATGCAGGTTACGAATTGGTCATGAAATCCGGAAGAAAGGTTCACGCGAAAGGGTCACGAGAAGGGTCAAGCCGGCGCGCCAATGTGACGCGCGTAACGGCCGGGTTCATCAATGAAACGGGTTCGGCGATGAACGGGCCTTCACCGGTAAAAAAACGTCGCAGGCGCGGGCGGCGCCTCGCGCTCATTTCGGCTTCTTGGCGGGGTCGGCGGGTTTGGTAATGCCCCAGGGATCGTATTTTTCCTTGGGCTCGGGAATGCGCTCGAGCGCGGCCTTGTAGGCCTTGTCATCGACCACCGGTTTCTTGTCTTGCCCCTTCTGATCGTCGGCCGAATGCCGCTTGCCACCCATCTGCGCATGCGCCGGCATCGCGATCAGGGCGAGAGCCGCCACCGCAATCGTGAAAATCCTCATCGCTGCGATCTCCGTCGTTCTGTCCTGGAAACATGCTGCAACATCAATGGGCAGCATAGCCTGTCTATCAGCAATTGTTGATCGGCAAAACGCGATCCGGCGCGCGAATTGATCGCCGCCGGGGGGCGCATTTTTGCAGTGCATGGCCTAAATTCAACGCATGGGACGGGGACACGTTCGAATTGCGCTGATGGTCAGCGGCGCACTGATGCTGGGTGGCTGCGGCTTCGCCGACAGCCGCTCGTCGATGCCCGAGTTCATGCGCGCCAAGGCCGTGGAAGCGCCGCTCGAGACGCCTCCCGACGTCAAGCGCCTGGTGGCCGAGAAACTGGACGCGGTGTTCACCGCCGGCTCCCACCCCAGCCATGTCCAGGTCTCGCAGCCCCTGCACGATCCGCGCGGGCCCAGCTGGATGGCCTGCGTTCAAGCCGAATTGACATCGGTGATGGGCAAACCGCTGGGCACCCAGACCTATCGCATCTTCATCAGCCAAGGCGTCATCCTCGACCGCCAGCATATCGAGGCCGACGACACCTGCGTTTCGGAAAATTACCAGCCGATCTAGCCGTGTGCGACGGCCAAGCGGCGAGTGGATGGCAGCGGGACCATGCGCCACGAAGCGCAACGGATTCGATTTTCAAACTGACAACGCTGCCCAAGACCGTCATTGCGAGTTCGGTACCGGCCTTGGGCCGACCCTGATGGATGAAAGCACGGTGAATCAAGGCGATAGGGGCTCGGGCAGATTTCCACTTTCTTCCTAGGAGCGAAGCGACGAAGCAATCCATCT
>Ga0137415_10005551_pt1 | contig 12500 bp, 8 predicted proteins | sample CZODoug3_1_1_16f_FD_183082 | JGI IMG/M metagenome (GOLD analysis project Ga0137415, IMG submission 183082) | Vadose zone soil fungal communities from Angelo Coast Range Reserve, California, USA - CZODoug3_1_1_16fungal (Hybrid Assembly) | ecosystem: Environmental > Terrestrial > Soil > Vadose...
GGCATCACCGGCACCGACACCCTGGTCTTCGTCGTCGACCTCGTTGCCGAGTACAAGCCGAACGCCTCCGCGCCCGGCACCGTCGTCAGCAACATCCCCAGCGACGGCCTGCCCAAGATCACCAACGTGCCGGGCAAGAAACCGACGATCACCAGCACGGCCGGCGTCAAGGTTCCGGCGCAGCCGACGTCCACCCTGCTCGTCACCGGCAGCGGCCCGAAGATCGACACGGCAAAGACGCTGGTCCTGCAGCTCGTGCAGACAGATCTGCAAACCGGGAAGAACACCCAGGCGACCTGGGGCGACGCGCCGCAGACCGTCGCTGCCCAGAACGTCATCAGCATCGCCGACAAGCTCAGCGGACAGAACGTCGGTAGCCGAGTGGTGGCCCTGCTCCCGGCGACCCCGGCGGTACCGGCCTCGTCGACGCAAGCAGCGCAACCCGCTTCGCCACCCGAAATTCTCGTCATCGACGTGGTCGGCCAGTTCTGAACCCACCGTTCGACACCGTGCGAACCGTCACGCTCTGACCCCGACCGGGGCGCCCGGAAGCTCGCTGGTTCGAGCCTGCCCGCGGACGGCCTGGTCGACGAGCTGCCCTCCGCGTCGGGCCGCGCGTTCAGCTGAACGCGTCCAACGGGCCAGAAGCGCGCGCTCGCCCCCCGCGGCCCACGATGCCGGCTCGATCGAAGTCTTGACGCAATCAGATGGTTGCTATAATATTGCAACCATACAGTTGCTACTTAGCCCGAACCGGGCGCCCTGAAGGAGGACCCGAAATGCTTCCCATCGCAGCTGACCTCGCCGTGAACGCCGTGCGCGACCACGCCGGATCGGCCCGGCCGAACGCACCCGTCGTACCGGATCCCGCGCCCCGCGAGTCCCGACCGCGCATCCAGTTCGCCGCGTTCCTGCGGGCATCGGCCCAGCGCCGAGCGCGCCTGGCCGACCGGCTCGACCCGTGCTCGGGCCGCGTGAAGCCGGTCACCGGCTGACGCCCGCAACTACCCACCCCGGACGGCGCCCGAGTCGCAACGAGTTGGCTCCGGCGAGGTGGCGTCCCAGAACTGGTCGGACAGCGCGACTGGCTAGCGGCTGCCGCGCCGGCGGCGCAGCGTGGAGGCCATTCCGTGGACGGATACTACGACCAGTGTGTAGCCGATCAGGCCCACCGCGATGCCGACCCCGCTGTTGGCGTGCACGCCGATCAGCACCACGGCCAGTCCGGTCAGGAGCAGGCTCAGGTCGGCCAGTAATTGCCCGCCGAGAGAGCGCCAGTGGCGCGGTCGCGCCGCACGGAGCGACGAGGCGAGTCGGGGACTGTCCAGGCTGAGGGTGTGCTCGATCTCGTCCAGCACGTGCTGTTCGTCCTCGGATAGCGGCATCACGCTGCTCCTGCCCGGTGTACCTGTCCATCGAGTGTCAGTCGGACGGAGCGGCGTTCGCATCCGCCCACTGGACAGTGCGAAGGGACCGGCGCGACAGCTGGTCCACGGGCCGATGCGAATCGCCCGCGCAGGCTTCACCGTCGAGGGAAGACATCCGCGCCCATCGCGCCGTCCTGAAGGAGGACAACACCCATGTCCGACCACAACTCCAGCCCCCGCGCGGTGGCCGAGCCGGCCATCGACATCGCCGACCTCTAGCGGTCCCGGCTCGCAGTTCGAGCTCGGCCCGGACGAGTACGACGTCACCCGCACGTTCGCGGCCCCGGTGACGACCGACGCCGCCCGGAACGCCGGGCCGGAGGGCACGTGCAGGCTGATCGAGTCGATCGTCCAGATTTGCGCCGCTAGTTACGCGCCAGTAACCTCCGGGCGTCGCAGGGATCCGTGACGCGGGGGTCGGCTGACATCTCGGGAGTTGATCAGGGCTATGCGGTTCTGGACGAGGATCGGCTCGCTGTTCGGTTTGATCGCGTTGACGATCGCGGCGGTGACGCCCCCCGCGGGCGCGTCCTCGTCGCCAGCGGCACCGGACGCCTTCTACAGCTACACCGGCTCGACACCGCTCACCGAACTTGCGCCCGGCACGGTGCTGAAGACGCGCACGGTCGCGTACCACATCGTGAGCATCCCGGTGCCGCTCACCGTCGTGCAGTTGCTCTATCGCGGTACCGACCAGGTCGGCGGGGCAACGGCCAACGTGACCTCGGTCGTCCTGCCGCCGCTGCGGCTCGGCCCGTCGAAGGTGGTGGCCTACCAGTCGGCCTATGACTCGCTGAACCCCGCCGACGAACCGTCGCGGATCATCGCGGGCGGGCTCACCCTGGGCGGAGTGCTGCCGTCGGCCGAGACGGCGCTGATCGCACCGCTGCTACTGCAGGGGTACACGGTCGTGGTGGCCGACACCGAGGGGCCCGACGCCGACTTCGCCGCCGGACCGGAATACGGCCAGAACACCCTCGACTCGTTGCGGGCCAGCTACGCCTCGCCCGCCACCGGCATCGGCTCGACCGCGAAGACGGCGCTGCTGGGCTACTCGGGCGGAGCCATTGCCACCGAGTGGGCCGCCGAGCTGGCGCCCGCCTACGCCCCCGACGTCAATCGCCACCTGATCGGTGCCGGCCTGGGCGGCGTGCTCGTGGATCCGGCCCACAATCTGCACTACGTGAGCGGATCGCTGGTCTGGTCCGGAGTGCTGCCGATGGCCGTCATCGGTATCGCCCGGGCGTTCCACATCGACCTGACCCCCTACGCCAACAGCTACGGACGGTCGCTGCTCGCGAAGATGCAGGACGCATCGATCGTCAACGCGCTCGGCCAGTACCCGGGCTTGACCTGGTCGGCCATGGCGCTGCCGCAATACTCGAACCCGGAGAGCATCCCGATCTACGTCCAGGCCGTGAACCAGCTGATCATGGGCGCCGACGGCATCCCGACGATTCCGCTGTTCATCGGCCAGGGCGCCAACGGCCTGCTCGAGGGAACGTCCGGCAGCACACCGGGCATCGGTCCCGGTGACGGCGTGATGATCGCCGGCGACGTGCGCAGCCTGGCGCGCGAGTACTGCGGCCGAGGAGTGCGCGTGCAGTACCAGCAGTACGACGCGCTGAGCCATACCACCAGCCTCGTGCCGTGGGTTCTGGCAGCGTTGAGCTGGATCGATGCGCGATTCGCCGGATTCAGCGCGCCGCAGAACTGCTCGAGCATCCAACCGGGCAACTCCCTCGCGCCGATCTCCTAACCCGAACTGGGGGTGACGGGTCAACGCGTGCGGACCTTCACGGTGGTCGTGCTGGTGTAGCCCGAGCCGGCGCCCACGGCCGTGATCGCCACCGGTTGTGCTCCGACGGCGGGGACCGTAGTAGTCAGCGACACCGTCCCGGTGCTGTCGGCGATCGCGTTGCCGACAGATGTCGATCCGATCGTGAACGCGACGCTCTCACCGTTGCGGTAGTGGTGTCCGGTGATCGTCAGGACCTGCCCGACGGTGGGCCTCGGGTCGCTCACGGCCAGAGCGCCCGGTTTGGCCAGCGCGGTGTGCTCGGCACATACGTCACGTTGAGTCCCGACCGGCGGTGCGGAATTGCCGGTGGTCACACCGTCGTCCTCGCGGACGACGAGGGCAGCGAAGTCGTGGCTGCCGAGCACTGCGTTCGACGAGTACGACACCGCCATCGCGTAGGAGGTGGTGGGCGTCGCGCCAGGCAGAGTGTCGCCCGTCGCCGGGATGGTCACGGCCTGGCACGTCTGCCCCGGCGCGAAGCTGACCGGCTGCATCGCCAGGCCGACCTGGCCGGTTACCGATCCGATCGCGGTCAGGTAAGCGGTGATCGGCACCGCGCTCGGCCGGGACAGATAGACGGCGACGTCGTCCGTGCTGGGGCCGTCGCCCTCCTCGGCGGTCGTCGGCGCGACGTTCACGGTCGGGCGGGCCTGCACGCTCGGCGTTCCCACACCCGGGGTGTCGAATCCGAGATCCTGGAGGAAGACCCCGCCGCCGGCGGTGCCGTCCAGACCTACCCCGGCGGTGAAGCTGATCCGGGTGATGTTCCTCGAGTTCAGCCCGGCTGCGGCGAGCACGCTGGTTGGCACGTGTGCCTGCTGCAGGACGATCTTGTCCAAGATCGTCGAGCCTGGACTAGTGGGCATCCGGTTCACCGTGCTCGGGTTCAGGCTGGACATCAGTGCGCTGTAGCTGTGCCCTGATCCGTCGCTGACGGTCAAGGTCATATCGGTGCCGGAAACCACGTTCTCGTCCGGCGACATCGACACGGTCAGCTCGGAGTACCTGGACGCGTCGCGCTTGCCGGCCGGGAGCGTGACGTTCAGCTGGCCGCTGCCGCTCGCCCAGGTCAGGTGCGTCATCTGGTTCAGCGGCACGTTCGGCGCGAACCGCGCGGGTGTCCAGTAGGGCACCTGCTGATTGGTCAGCGTGAGGCTGCAATAGGGCAACGGCACCGGCACGGTGCGCCCGTTCTTGTCCGCGCAGACCGCCGCCGTGGCCGGGCCGGCAGCGCTGATCAGTGGGCTCGTGCTGTCGAACGACGTGATGTCGTCCCGCAGCGATGCCGGCTGCTGGGCCACCGTGTGGATATTGGCGAAGCTAGCTACCGACGGTGGCTCGGCGCCGGTGCCGTCGAACATGGGTCGGAACTGGCTCTGCCCGCCCAGGGTGAGCTCGAAGAACCCCGCGATGTAGGCACTGCCGACCTGGAACTGCTGGGGCGCTGTGATCCGGGTTGTGGTCGGCGATGCCGTCCCGCACACCGCGTCGTCTGGCGAGTGCCAGTCGTCGGACGCATTCGGGTAGGGCGGTGTCCAGATGGAGTTGTAGAAGTTGTGGTCGGTGCCCATGACCCAGATGTCCGAGCGCAGCACGTTGTCGCTGAACGTGTTGCGCGAGTCGGCGTAGAAGTGCTGGCCCTGCTGGTCGGAGACGTCGCCGTCGCAGTACGGCAGCAGCGTCGTCGTGATCACATCCGGCAACGTCGCCCGAGTGAAGTCGATCGGCGCCAGTGCGAAGATCGACTTGATCGCCCACGGATGGGCCAACCCCTCGTTGAGCGTGCCGGCGGTCACAACACCTTCGCCGCCGCGGGAGTGGCCCATCAGGCCGATGTCGTCGAAGTTCATCGTGTTGACCAGCGACGAGGCCCGCAGCCCGGTACCGGCGAGGGCCTCGTCGAGGTCGACGGTCCGGTCCGTCGCGGCGTCGTGGAAGCGCACCGGTTGCCCCGCATTGGCGCGCTTGAGCCAGGTGAGCGTGTCCAGCACGAGCTGCCCGCGGGCGACCGCTCCGAAGTCGGGCGCGAGCTGGTTGTCGTTGGAGTTGATCGCATCGGCGCCGACCGACACCACGGTGTAGCCCTTGCTGGCGAGCGCCTCCCCGGCGCCGTCGTAGCCGGCGTAGCGGGGGATCTCGGTGTACCCGGTCGGGCACGGCCACCCGCTGGCCGTCGGGGCGGACGGGTCGCTCTTGTAGCAAGACGAGTGCCGGCCGTGCAAGAAGATGATCAACGGATGCGCGTGCCCGCTGCGCGGCAGGTAGATCTTGCCTTCGACCTCCCCGCGGATGCCGCCGATGTTGGCCAACGGCATGGCCTGCGCCCCGAAGTTGTAGACCGCTTCGGTATACGGGTACCGGCCGGGCGTTGTCGGATCGTCGCTCAACGTCGGCCCGCTGTCCTCAGTCGCTGCCGGTCCAGTGCCCGGTGCGCCCGGCTGCGCCGGTCCGACCCCGCTGTTCTGGGACGCCCACGCCCACGTGACGTGATGCGCTCTCGCGACCACCGCATCAGTGGTCGTCAACGACAGCGACCGCCCGTCCGCCGACTCGGTAGCCGGTCCGAGCACCTTGCCGTCCGCAACGAGCTCCGGGGCGTCGTCCCGCACCGGCAGCGGCCCATCGAGTTTCACCGTGGCGACATAGCCGCCCGCACCGCGCTCGACCGTCCACCCGTCACCGGACGCGACCGTGCTCGGTGGATAGGCCGCGGCCGGTGCCGCCGCAGCGGTGAGCGCAGCGCCGAACACGGTGAGGGCAGCCAGCGCTGCGACTGTGCGGTGGTGAGATCCCTTGACGCCAAGAAACGTGATCAACCTGGGCCCTTTGGCTCGATATGGCAGGAGAGGCGCCACCTATTCCAAGGAGGGGACGACGGGACTATCCCAGCTGCACCACCCCTGCGAGACGGATGAAACCGATTAGTCACAATCCCTTACCGCGCCGTAACGAGCCGCCGTCCGGGCCGAAGTCTCGGCGATCACGAGCCGTGCCGCCTCGGTCGCGGCCTGCGCCCGAGGCCGGGTCGCCGACAACGGGTGAACACACGAGAAACCTGTGAGAAACGCGGCCTGTTTAGCGTCCCGTTACATCGGCCCCCTACTTACGTTGCGGGAGAACCTGTGAAACTACGTTCCGGAAGACGGAGCAGCGGCTGGGTGCTCCTCCTGGTGATCGCCTTGCTGACGGTTCCGGTGGCGCTGACCTCGCAGGCTTCAGCGGCGCCGGCCAAGACGGCCGGGGTGGCCGCCGCGCCGGCGAAGCCCCCGGCGGGACTACCGGACCCGACGGCCCGCGGGCCGTTCGGGCACCAGGTCATCGAGGAGGCGAAGTTCGGCTTGGCCGACATCGAGGAGCCGAACAGCGACGGAGCGGCTCCGACGGCCGGCACGGCGCAGGCGGCCGAACAGGTCGAGATCCGCGGCCAGCTGTACCGGCCGGACTGGCATCTGCGCACCACACCATCGCCGCTGATCCTCGTCGTGCACGGCAATCACGGCTCGTGTGACTCGGGGCAGGACACGGTCCACGACACCTGCGCGCAGTTCAAGCACAACGAGGACGGCTACGCCTACCTGGCGGAGAATCTCGCCACCTGGGGGTACACGACGTTCTCTGTCTCGCAGGACCAGCTGATGATGCGGCAGGACAACAACAAGGGCAAAGGCATGCACAACCGCCGCATGCTCATCGCCGCAACCCTCGACGCGATCAGCGCGGCAAGCAAGCGTGGAGGTCTGCCAGTCGACGCGCACACCACCATCGGCACGACGCTCTCGGGCCACCTGGACATGACGCGCATCGGCCTGATGGGCCATTCACGCGGCGGTGACGCGGTTGCGAACTTCCTCGACTACAACCGCATCCGGACCGATGGGCCGCGCTACCCGATCCGCGGCGTCATTTCCCTGGCGCCGGTGGACTACGAGCGCAAGGCTCCGTACGGCATGCCGTACATGACGATCCTGCCGATGTGTGACGGCGACGTGTCCAACCTGCAGGGCGCGCGGCTGTTCGAGCGCAGCCAGTACATCAACCCGAACGATCCCTTCCCGCGGATCCAGGTGGAGCAGCTGGGCGCGATCCACAACTGGTACAACACCGTCTGGTACGCCGACGGCGGGGCGGACGGCCAGGCGAACAACGATGCGGCGTGCGGCAACTCGGCTCCGTTCGCGACCAACAACATCCACCCCCACAACCTGCGGCTAAGTGGTGCGGCCAGCTACACCGACCCGAGCCGGAACTACGCGATCGACGATTCCGACCCGCTCAACCCCGCCGTCGACACGAAGATCTCGGGCGACGCGGCGCGAATGGGCGATCAGGAGAACCTCGGCCTGGCGACGATGGCCGCCTTCCTACGCCGCTACGTCGGCGGCGAGGGTGCGTTCCAGCCCTACATGACCGGCCAGCTGTCGGATACGTCCTCCGGCCTGCAGGTCCCGCCGACGGCGTGCCCGACGAGCTCGTCCGGCGGGGCGATCCCGTGCAACCAGCGGGTGAACACGACATACTTCGGGGCCCCGCAGGAGCGGGTGGACCTGATCCGTCCCGAGGTGGAGAACCCGCTCACGCTCGACGCCCTCGGCGGATCCCTGGCCGGCAGTGGGTTCGTCGACCCGTACGCCGAGTCTCCGGGCGTCTCCCCGAAGCCCGCGCCGACAGCGGGCGGCTACGACTGGTGCAACCCCGAGCCGCAGGACTTCGCGCCGTCGCAGCTCGGCAAACCCGGGCTGCCGACCGCCGCCAAGCCCTGCCCGCTGCCCGCTGCCAGCGCGCTCGGCGGGCAGAACGGTACCCGCGAGAACGCGCCGATCAACCAGTCCTACGGTCGCCAGCTCACCCTCGCCTGGGATCAGGGCTCGACGGCGCAGCTCACCGCCCAGATCCCGGGTGCGTCGAAGGATATGAGCGGGTTCACCGCGCTGGCCATGGACGCTGCGGTGAACTTCTTCGACACCCGCAATCCAGGCGCGGACAACCGCGGCGACAACACCGTGGACACGACGGTGAACGGCACCCCCCAGAACCCGGTGTGGCCGAACGAGCTGCCGACGTCCTACAACCCGACCTCAACGACACAGCATTTCGTCATCGCGGTGCGCGACACGGCTGGTCACGAGGGCACCGTCGATGCCGGGGACCCCCGTTGGGGCAACGCCTTGCACATGTCGACCGGAACGAACACGCCGAACACGCACATCGTCCTCGACCAAATCCGCGTCCCGCTCAGCGAGTTCGCGGCGCAGGGCGTCGACATCAGTTCCCTGTCGCAGCTGCGGCTGCGCTTCGGCGAGGGTCACCTGCCGAAGTCCGGCTCGATCCAGCTGGCCGACGTGCGCTTCCAGGAGAACCGGGCCGGTGCGCGGCTGCTGTCCGACGGCGACGAGGCTACCGGCGCCGGCTACGGCCCGTCCGCGTTGGGCGGACCCGCCCCGGCGACCTACCTCAACGCCTACGAGAACACACCGGGCAACGTCAAGCGCAACGATGTGGTCGGCAACCCCAAGGGCAACACCACCTGGACCGTCGATGACGACAAGAAGCAGTGCCCGAACGCGCAGTTCGCCTCGATCCAGGCGGCCGTCGACTATGCGGCACCCTGGGACACCATCGTGGTGTGCCCGGGCGTCTACCAGGAGTCCTCGACACCGGTGAACAGCACCTCCAACCCAGTCGCGGCGGGTGCGATGAACGGTCTGACGATCAACAAGCCGCTCAAGATCAAGGGTGCAGGGGCGGACAAGGTGACCATCGAGCCGGTCCAGACTGGCGGCACGTTGGCGGGAGCCCAGCCGTACCTGCGTGACGGCGGCGGCAACGTGATCACGGTCTCCCGGCAGTCGCTCGGATCGACCGACACCAGCGAGATGTTCGTCGACATCTCCGGGGTGACGGTGACCTCGGGCAATGTCTGGGCAGAGGCGGGCATCGCCTACTTCGGCGCGGCCGGACGCGTCGCGGACAGCATCATCGGTCCGATGCGGGTCGCGACGGATGCCCAGGAACTGGCGGCCAACCCGCACGGCTGGGGCATCGTGAAGACCGGCCTGCTCCGCGGCGCCGGCCCGGGCACCGTCGAGAGCGAACTCACCGTTACGAACAGCGTGATCACCGGCTACCAATCCGGCGGCATCCTGTTCGACGGCGCGCGCGGCCCGGACGGCAGCCCCGACAACACCGTGCGGACCGGCATCCGATACCACGGCTACGTCACCAACACCGTGATCCGCGGGACGCCGAACAGCCTGTACCCGCAGGTCGGCATCAAGTACACCAGCGGCGTCACCGGCTTCGTACGGAGCAGCCGGATCACCGGGAACTACTACCCGCCCGCACCGGCGCAGTCGTACGGGATCTTGCTGACCGACGCCGGTACCGATGCGGCCCGAGCGCTGATGGCTTCGGGCGACATCATCAGCGGGAACGGGTTCGCTGCCTACAACGCCGACGCGGACAACACCGCCGTGCGTAGCGGCGCCCCGTTCACCTTGTCGGACTCCTACCTCGGCACGGGTGCCACGGCGATTTCCGGCCCCGACAGCACGGGCGCGCCGAGCGTCATCGTCACGGGCCGTCGCTCGACGCCACCGCCGACGGTGCCGACCGGCGTGGGGCGCATCATCGACGCCGCTCCGGCCGCCGAAGTGGCCGACCCGGGGCGTGGATCGTTGCTGCACGTTGGCTCGACGGTGTACCCGCTGGTCCGGGCGACCGACGACTTCGCCGTGCAATCGGCGACGCTCCTGGTCAACGGCACCCCGATCGGCACCACCACGACCGCGCCGTACGAGTTCAGCTGGACACCGACCGCGGCGGAGGCTGGCAAGCACATCATGTTGCGGGCGCTGGTTGTCGACCTGTCCGGGAACACCACGCTCTCCAAGCCGGCGATATACGCGGTGGCCCAGCGACGATGAGCCCGTCCACGTGGCGGTGACCCACAACCATCGGCACTGACGGGTCAATGCACCAGATGGCGCACCACCCGGTCCTCAACCTCCGCCCCGTGACCGGGTCGATCTTGGTGATCTTCTTTGGTGGAGTAGCCCAGGATCTTGATCGCCCGCTCGCCCTTGTGCGCCGGCGCCCAAGGTCTCGCTGGTTGCTGCGTCCGCGTCTGCGGATGCTCCCCTGCTAGCGCGCCACAAGCGGAGCCTGCTTCATGGACAGAGATCAACTAGATCAGGTAGCGAGCACGCCACAGACCCGGAAATCCGAAATCCGGGGCTTAGAGCCGGAGCCGACGAGGGGACTCGGACCTCTAACCACCGCTTTACAAGATCTGTGGGGCATGCCGACTGGTGTGGCTGGCCCTGAAGCTGGTGGTCCCCTGGCCCGCTGGTGTGGCCGCTATGGCCACTGCAGACAGGTGTTCATGGACAGGCTCATGGACAGACTGCCCACAGTGGACAGACGCAGAGAAGGTCGGCAGGCGCTCTACGCAACGATCTGGCCGAGAAGGTGGCGGTTCTTGGCAACAGAGCCTGGTAGGACGATGAAGTGGATCTGCCCGTCGTCGTCAACCGCGACAACCCGCACCACGGCCTGCGCAGCTGCATTGCCGGCGAGCAGCATGGCTCCGGGCCGAATACGCGCGGGCTCGCGAGCATCGGCGAGCGTGGACCATCCGTGCCCGTCGTCGTCCTCGGCGTTCAGGTCGGCGACCAGGTCAACGTCCACCATGGGCCGTACCTCACTTCCTCTCATCAAGCTTCATGGTACGGGTTAGCGACGGTCTGATGCTCGCAGCTGACCAGCCGGCCTATACCGTCCTCGAGCTCGTCGAGTCCGATGTCGAAGTGCCGCGGGTTGCGGCCGGTAGCCTCCAGTCGCAGGCCGGCTGACCGCAGTGCCCCGACGGTCACGATCGTCAGCTGCTCGAATCGAATCAGCGGCGATTGTTGGGAAAGCTCGTCCAGGCTGAGGTCCCGCACGGCGAATACCGATATGCCGTAGGTGCCATAGATCGCATGGTTGCGCAGCGCGTCCTCACGCAGCAGCTGACGATCCAGCGTGCCACCCCGGACGACGACAGCGACGTCGTCGGAGAGCTGATCGCCAACCCGGATGTAGCGCTGTTTCATGTCAGGAGATCCTGCCAGCTGCTTCGGAAATCCCCGGGCCAGCTCCCGGCTGTTCGGGACCCGTCACCGCATCGGCGTGCGAAGCAGCCCAGGAGATCACCCCGGGCGTCAGAGATCGGCGGCACGATTGCAGGTGACGGTTGCGCGAGCAGCCCGCGCCGACAGAATGAGGCGCCAATGAGCTCCCCCTGGAAGCCGCTGGACATGAAGGTGATCGAGCAGGCCCTAGCGGCCATGAAGGCGTTCGACCCGAACGTGATCCAGCAGGCCCTGGCCGCCGCCAAGCCGATCGACTCCAGCGTGATCGAGCAAGCTCTGGCCACGATGAAGTCGTCTGGTACGACGGTGTTGGACGACGTCCTAGCCGCGATGAAGTCTCTAGACACGAGGGTGATCGAGCAGGCCCTAGCGGTCATGAAGGCGTTCGACACGGTAGTGATGGACGACGTCCTGGCCGCGATGAAGCCGATCGATTTCGACCGGCTCGCACGGCTGCTTGACTCCGAAATCGTCGAGTGGGCGTCGAACGATGTCGCGGCCGAGGCCTAAGGCGACCCGACCGACGATTTGACCCAGTTGCAGCTCCATCTGGACGCGGCGCGTCTTTGGTTGATCTGGACGATCGCGCAGCTGCGCGTGGCCATGGCGCAGATTCCGGAGGTCGTGGACTCCCTAAACAGCCAGCTCGGTCGGTACAGGAGCCTCGTCGACAACCTGATCTGGCTCTGCGGCGTATGCACGATCATTCGCCACGTCATCCGGTAGCGGCCGCTGCGCTGCCGACCGGAGGGCGACGTGGTGTGACACGACGTCGAGGCCGGTCCTACCGCGGGCCGTACAGCGCACGACTAGGTGCCTAGCGGCAGTAGGCGCCGCTCGCCAGTCACCGGCCCGCCACCTTTGAACCTGGACGATTGACGCTCCTATTGGTGTCAAACCGGCTCGTCGATGTTGTCGGGCCGGTCCCCGGCGACGAGCGGAAGGTCGCACCCCGCGGGCTGTGTTCGAGCAACGGCGCGGGTACGCCTGTGGCGAACGGCCGGTGATCGCTGGTCGACGTGTGTCAGTGTCCCTGCTATGCCCGAGGTGATCGAGCCAGCGGACCTTCTGACGGCGGCCTCACGTTCGGGCGGTGTCTGCGTGCTCGACCTCGACCACCACGGCGAGGTCACCCTCCACCCC